>Ga0209437_100343_pt1 | contig 55015 bp, 49 predicted proteins | sample AraplaL_Cvi_mTSA_FD_184266 | JGI IMG/M metagenome (GOLD analysis project Ga0209437, IMG submission 184266) | Arabidopsis root microbial communities from the University of North Carolina, USA - plate scrape CL_Cvi_mTSA (SPAdes) (version 2) | ecosystem: Host-associated > Plants > Roots > Endosphere...
ATGCTCTTCGTGCTTGTGCCGGCGTCTCATACGAGGTAGCCCTGCAGCTTGCTTTCGATCTGCCGCGGGTTGTCGCCTTCGGCGATCGAGATCAAGCCTTCGATCAGGATTTCGCGCACCTGCGTCTGCTTGTTGATCAGCGCCTTCAGCCGCGCGCCGATCGGCAGCAGCAGCAGGTTGGCCAGGCTGATGCCGTAGATGGTGGCGACGAAGGCCGCGGCGATGCCGTGGCCGAGCTTGGCCGGATCGGTGAGATCGCGCATCACCGCCATCAAGCCCAGCACGGCGCCGATGATGCCCATGGTGGGCGAATACACGCCGCCTTGTTCGAATACCTTGGCCGCTTGCAGATCCGCATGTTCGCGCGTCGCCACTTCCAGTTCCAGCGTGGTGCGGATGGCTTCCGGCTCGCTGCCGTCGACCAGCAGCTGCAAGCCCTTCTTCACCAGCGGATCGTCTTCGGCATCGATGTGCGGCTCCAGCCCCAGCAAGCCCTGGCGGCGCGAGATTTCGCTCCAGCCGATCACGCGGCTGATCAGGTCGGAAGGATGCAGTTGCGGCGGCCGATACACCATCTTCAGCATGCCGGCCGCGCGCTTGAGCACCTTGCCCTGCGTGTGCAGCAACAAGGCGGAGATGGTGCCGATGAACACGATCACGAAAGCCGCCGGATTCCACAGCGCGGAAACGTCGGTGCCCTTGAGGATCGCGCCGACGATCAGCACGACGAAGGCGAGGATGGTGCCGGCGATGCTTACGACGTCCATGTCAATATTCCTTGCTGGCTGGTGGCCCCCCGCACTGCTTGCACCTGATTAGCGCCGAGTCTCAGTTCGCCGAATCTGCTCCCTCCCCTACGTGTAGTAGGGGAGGGTTGGGGTGGGGTGAAGCAAGCTCGCGACGCGTTCAAATCATGCGGCAAGCTCGCACAACCCCACCCCAGCCCTCCCCTGCAAGCAGGGGAGGGAGCCGTAGCTGGCACCACAGAGCATCTGTTGTCGTTGCAGGGACCCATCACGCTGACACCTTCAACGATGGCAGCAGCCGCCCCTCGTCCTGCGACAACGCAGCAAGATCCAGCACCAGCGCAAGCCGTCCGTCGCCGGTCACGGTAGCGCCCGCCACGCCCGGCACGCCTTCGAACAGCGGCCCCAGCGGTTTCACCATCACGTCTTCGCGGCCGATCACTTCGTGCACCAGGCAACCCAGGTGCATGTGGCCCACGTGCAGCACCACCACGTGGCGCCCGCCTGGGCCGGGCACGCCGGCCCAATCGCCAAGATCGCCCAGCACCAGCGCACGTCCGCGGTGCGCGGCGACGCGGCGGCCGTCGAGCATGTGGTCGTGCTGCGGATTCAATTCGAACACTTCGCTGACGTTGCCCAGTGGCAGCGCAAACAGGCGATCGCCCACGCGCACCATCAGCACGCGCAGGATCGCCAGCGTCAACGGCACGGTGAGTTCCAGCGTGCTGCCGGAACCCAGGCGCGAATGCACCTGCAAGGTGCCGCCGAGTTCGGCGACGCGCGTCTTCACCACGTCCATGCCGACGCCGCGGCCGGAAATATCGGAAATCTGCGCCGCCGTGCTGAAGCCAGGGCGGAAAATCAGTTCATAGCATTCCACTTCGGACAGGCGCGCGGCCTGCGTTGCATCGATGATGCCTTTCTCCACCGCTTTGCGGCGAAGCACGTCCGGGTCCATGCCGCGACCGTCGTCGCTCACCGAAATCACGATGCGTTCGCCGCGCTGGCTGGCCGAGAGCTTTACCTTGCCCTTGCGCGGCTTGCCGGCGCGTTCGCGCCCGGCCGGATCTTCCAGGCCGTGGTCGACCGCGTTACGCAGCAAGTGAATCAGCGGATCGGCCAAGGCCTCGACCAGGCTGCGGTCCAGGTCGGTCTCTTCGCCTTCGGTGATCAGCTCGATCTCTTTGCCGAGCTGGCGCGCAAGATCGCGCACGATGCGCGGAAAGCGTTGAAACAAGCGGCCGACCGGTTGCATGCGCATGCCGAGCACGGCGTTCTGCAGATCGTCGGACACGCGATCGAGGTCGCCGGCCATCGCCGCCAACATCGAGTTGTCGCTGCGCGAAGCCAGGCTCAGCAGGCGATTGCGCAGCAGCACCAATTCGCCGGCGCGGTTGACCAAGGTATCCAGCCGCGTGGTGTCGACGCGTACGGTGTTTTCCGCCGTCGATGATTTTGCCGTCGCCGGGCGTGCCGGTTCCGGCGCGGGAACGGGCGAAGCAGCCGGCGCTGCGGACACCGCTACGGGTTGCCCCGGCGCCGAGCCCTTGCCATGCAGGTTGTCCAGCAGGGCTTCGAATTCATCGTCGCTGATTTCTTTCTTTTCCGGCTCGGCGGCTTTTGCTGCGCCGGGCGCCGCACCTTTGCCGTGCAGCGCATCGAGCAGGTTTTCGAATTCGTCGTCGTTGATGTCGTTGGAAGCGTGCTTGGTGGCGCCGGGTGCGCCGCCCTGCCCGTACAGCGTGTCGAGCAGGGCCTCGAATTCGGCTTCGATGGGATCGGCCGAACGCGCCGGCTTGGCCGGTTCGCTTGCCGGCACGGCGTTTTCGACGGCAGGCTGCAGACGTTCGAGCAAGGCGGCGGGCGGCGGCGACATCGCTTCGCCGCTGGCCAAGGCGGACATCATGCCGTTGAGCAGGTCCAGGGCTTCCAGCAAGGCATCCATGTGCGCCGCGTTCAGCACCAGCTTGCCGTTGCGCGCGTCGTTGAGCAGTTCCTCGGCGCAATGGCACAGCTGCACCATCGGCTCGATGCCGAGAAAGCCCGCGCCGCCCTTCACCGTGTGGAAAACACGGAACACGGCATTGAGCAATTCGCGATCGTGCGGCGAGGCTTCCAGCTCGATCAGCTGTTCGCCCAGCCGTTGCACCAGTTCCCCGGCCTCGACCAGGAAATCGTCACGCAGCTCGCTGTCGAGGTTGGCGTCCATCAAGCTCTCTTTCCGGTGACAACCATCAAAAACCGAATTCGCTCAGCAGACGATCCACTTCGTCCTGGTTGTGCACCTTGGCCACTTCCACCGGCGCTTCGCGGCCGGCCAGCGCACCGGTGAGGCGCACCAGTTCCAGCAGCGACGATTCCACGCTCTCGATGAAGCCGACCACTTTCTTCACGCGCTGGCCGGCCAGGTCCTGCCAGGACTGCACCAGCACCATGTCGTTGAGGCCTTCGCTGCAGGCGCTGGCGAACACCTGCGCCTGGCGCGCCAGCACCGCGGCCGGATCGGTGGCGCTGTTGTTGAAATCCAGCACTGCCTTGGCGTTGCTGGACAGCGCCTCGGCTTCCGGACGGATGCGGTCGACGAAATCCAGGCTGCGATGCGCCGCCTGCGCACTCATCTCCAGCACTTCGGCCAGATGGTTGCGCGCATCCACCATGCTGTCGGGCACGCCTTCGTTGGCCAGGTCGCTGCCCAGGCGGCTCACCGCGCCGTGCAGGTCGCGCGCAAGCACGCCGAGCGCGCGGAACAGGTGCTGCTCGCGCTGGCGCACCATCGCGTCGAGCGCTTGCTCGAAGGCGGTGCCGTCCTTGCTGTTGAGCAGGTCGAGCACTTCGGGCGGAAGGGTCTCGTTGACGGGGACGGTCACGGCATTCATGCGGAAGCTCCACTCGCGGCCAGGCGCTCAAAGATCTTGTCGAGCTTTTCCTTGAGCGTGTTCGCCGTAAAAGGTTTGACGATGTAGCCGTTCACGCCGGCCTGCGCGGCGGCGATGATCTGCTCGCGGTTGTTTTCGGCGGTGACCATCAGCACCGGCAGGCCTTTCAGCTTGGGCTCGGCGCGAATGGCCTGCAGCAGCTCGATGCCGGTCATGTTCGGCATGTTCCAGTCGGTGACGACCATGTCGAAGCTCGCGGCCTTGAGCATCGCCAAGGCATTGTTGCCGTCGTCGGCCTCCTGGATGAGCGGGTTGCTGAAACCCAGCTCCACCAGCAGGTTGCGAACGATGCGCCGCATGGTGGAGAAGTCGTCCACCACCAGGATTTTCATGTTCTTGTCCAAACGCTTTTCTCCAGCAAAGCCAATGGGGAGGGGGAGCTTTGTGTCAGCCGCGCCAGTCGCCCATGCGCGCGCGCAGCCTCACCAGCGCCTGCCCATGGATCTGGCACACGCGCGATTCGGTCACGCCGAGCACCAGGCCGATTTCTTTCAGGTTCATCTCCTGCTCGTAGTACAGGGACATCACCAGTTGTTCGCGTTCCGGCAGTGTGCCGATCGCCTCAGCCAGCGCTCCGCTCAGGTTTTCCTGCTCGAAGCTGTCCTGCGGGCCGAGGTTGTCGTGGTCGATCACATCCAGCGCGCCGGCCTCGCCGCCTTCGCCGTCATCCGGCGCCGTCAGGCTCAGCAGTCGCGCGTTGGTCGCGTCGGACAGCACCTGGTGATACTCCTCGGCGGTCATGCCGAGCCGTTTCATCACCTCGGCGCTGTCCGCATCGGCGCCGGTTTCGTTTTCGATCTGGCGCGTCACTTCCGCCACTTCGCGCACCTTGCGGTGCACGGAGCGCGGGGTCCAATCGGTGCGCCGCAGTTCGTCCAGCATCGCGCCACGAATGCGGATGCCCGCATACGTTTCGAAGCTGGCCGCGCGATCGGTCGTGAAGTTCCGCGCCGCCTCCAGCAAGCCGATCATGCCCGCCTGCATCAAATCTCCTACGTCCACGCTCGGCGGCAATCGGCCCATCAGGTGATAAGCGATACGCCGCACGAGCGGCGCATGCTTGCGCACCAGTTGGTCCGCGTCCTCGCGTTGCAGCTGCAGATATTCCGAAGCCACGTTCATGTCACCACCCCGCAGCCGGCAGGCTCTGCCCGCTGAAAAAGGCAATTCGGCCCAGGTCCGGGTACGCGGGTTTTCCCCATGTATCGACCGCACCTGCCAATTGCTTGAATCCGACCGCCGCACGGCTGGAAGGCCACAGGTCGACCACCGCGCCCTGGCGCCGGATCGCCTGCCGCAACCATTCGTCGTGCGGCACCATGCCCATGTAGTCGAGCGCGATATCGAGGAAGCGCCCGCACACGCGCGCGAGTTTTTCAAACAGTTTCTTGGCGTCGCCCGCCTGGCGCACCATGTTGGCGACGATGTGGAAACGCCGCACGCCGAAGTCGTGGGCGAGAATCTTGATCAAGGCGTACGCATCGGTGAGCGAGGCCAGTTCGTCGCACACCACGATCAGCACGTCGTCAGCGGCGGCGGCGAACATGGCGACGTTGTCCGCTACGCCGGCGGCCGTATCCACCACCAGGAATTCCGGCGGCTGGCGCAGTTCGTCGAAGGCGCGGATCACCGCGGCGTGTTCGCCGTTGCCCATCTTGGCCAGGCGGCGCACGCCGGAGCCGCCCGGCACCACTTTCAGACCGTGCTGCGCGGGAATGACCAGGTCCTGCAGCGTGCACAGGCCTTCCAGCATGTGCCCCACGTGGCGGCTGGGGTTGAGGCCGAGCTGCACGTCCACGTTGGCCACGCCCATGTCGGCGTCCAGCAACATCACGTCGCGGCCGGCCATCGCCATCGCCATTGCCAGGTTCACCGCCACGGTGGTCTTGCCCACGCCGCCCTTGCCGCCGGCCACCGCGATGGTGCGCGTGATGCGCGAGCGCGGCACGATCGGCCGCAGGCTGGCCGCCTGCGTAAAGGCGTCGAATTCTTCGCGCTGCGCGCGGCTGGCGGAAAACAGGTTCTGCAAACCGGTTGCCTGGTTCACTTGCAAAGCCTCGCGGGTGATCGGCTCATAGGTCATCGGCTTGGTCGTCATAGGCCCGCCACCGCCATGCCGAAGCGTTCGGCCATGTCCAGGTCCTCGCCCGCAAAGCCGAGCTTGCGCTGCTGCTGCGCGGCGCGGCATACCAGCACGCGCGCATCGGCGGCGCTGATGTCTTCGGGCACGCGCTGGCCATCGGTGGTGCAATCCAAGGGAATGCGATGGCGGATCAATACGGAAAGCAGGCCGCCCAGGCTCGGCGCTTCGTCGAGCTTGGTGGCGATGCATACGCTGGGTTTGAGCGGCAGGTAGGCGCGCACCGAATCGTCCAGCGCGGGCGCCTGTGCGTTCGCGCCCAGCACCAGGCAGGCGCGCAGCGTGGTGGCGCCGTGCGCGGCGGCTTCGCGCAACACGTCCATCTGCTGCTGCAGGCGCGGATCGTTGCCGGCCACGCCGGCGGTGTCGACCAGCACGGTGTGGTGGTCGCGCAGCAGGTGCAGCGTCTGCGCCAGGCCGACCGCATCGTAGGCGGGATACACGCGCACGCCGAGCAGGCGGCCGTAATGTTCGAGCTGCGCGGCAGCGCCGATGCGGTAGTGATCGGTGCTGACCAGCGCCACTTTGTTCGGGCCGTGATGCATCACCGCACACGCGGCCAGCTTGGCGATGGTGGTGGTCTTGCCCACGCCGGTGGGGCCGACCAGTGCGATCACGCCGCACACGTCGGCCAGCGCGCGGCCGCTGACTTTCAGGCTGCGGCTGAGCAGGCCAAGCGGCAGGTAGCGCGCCTGGTCGGCATTGATTTCTTCGGGCAGCTCATCGATAAGCTGGCGCGCCACGTCGGTATCGATGCCCAGGCGCGACATGTCGCGCAGCACGCGGGCGCGCATCGGGCTGCGGCGCTCCATGTCGTTCCACGCCAGGCTGGAAAGCTGCTGCTCCAGCAATTGGCGCAGGCCGCCCAGTTCGGTGCGCATGCGCGCGGTTTCCAGCGCGTGCTGTTCGAACACCGGCTGCAATGCGGCCAGTTCGGTGGCAGGCAACGGCAATGGCGGCAATGGCGGCGGTGGCGGCGGCGTGATGGCGCGCGTTTCCCTGGCCGGCTCCTTGATCGCTTCCTTGGCGATTTCCTTGAGGCGCTCCTTGGGGGTTTCCTTTATTACCGCTTCCTTCACCGGCGGCTTGCTCGGCGCGGGTGCGGATGCAGGTACCGATGCCGGTGCGTTGACGCGCGCGGCTTCGCGCATCAGTGCTTCGTCGTAGTCGACGGCGGCGATGATTTCGATGCCTTCTTCCAGGCGGCGCGTGGAGAGGATCACCGCATCGGCGCCTTGCTCGGCGCGCACGTCGCGCATGGCCTGGCGCATGTCGGGGGCGATGAAGCGTTTGATTTTCATGTGGCGCTCCTCAACGCCAAATCGAAGCGCACGTCATTCCGGCGAAGGCCGGAATCCAGTTGAACATGCGTCCGAAGGACACAGCCGCTTTTATGCTGAGTGCTGCGCACAGCGTATTTGCACGGGATTCCTCGCTCCTCAAAGCCGAGCACATCCCTCTGCTCTCCCCGCGTGCAGGCCTTCGCCGGAATGACGGTGAGGTGAGTGCGCAGCTGCTCGAATCCCTGCGACTTTTTCGCAAAGAAAGCGAGCAAAGCTTCCACGTTCGATATCATCGCCTGCCTCACCATCTCACCCTCTCCAATCGCTACCGTCCGATGGCTTGAACAAGCCGCACGCGACGGTTATCCGGTACTTCGTTGTAGGCCAGCACATGCAGGTTCTGGGCCACGTGGCGGGTGAAGCGCGAGAGCCACGGACGCAGTTGCGGTTGCACCAGCATCACGGCCGGTTCGCCGTTCGCCTCCTGCCGGCGTGCCGCTTCGGCGACGCTCTGCTGCAGGCGATCGGCAAGCCCGGGCTCCACGGCCGCGCCGGCCGCACCACTGCTCGAGAGGGATCCGAGCAAGATCTGTTCCAACTCCGGAGCAAGGGTGAGCACGGGGATTTCCGTGCCCAAACCTGCGATCTCCTGCACAATCTGGCGGCCGAGTGCGACACGTACATAGGCGGTGAGAGCGCCAGGATCCTGACTTTGGCTGGCGTGCTCCGCCAAAGACTCGACAATGCTGCGCATATTGCGCACCGGCACCCGCTCGGCCAGCAGGTTTTGCAGCACTTTCACCACCACGCCGAGCGACAGGCGCTTGGGCACCAGGTCTTCCACCAGCTTGGGCGCGGTCTGCGCCAGGCGGTCCAGCAATTGCTGCGCGTCCTGGTGGCTGAGCAGTTCGTGCGCGTGGTTCTGCAGGATGTGCGAGAGATGCGTGGCGATCACCGTGGCCGGATCCACCACCGTGTAGCCCAGCGCCTGCGCATGGTCGCGCTGGTTGTTGTCGATCCACACCGCTTCCAGCCCGAACGCGGGATCGCGCGTGGGCACGCCTTGCAGCGTGCCGTGCACGCGGCCGGGGTTGATGGCGAGATGCCGCTCGGCATACACCTCCGCCTCGCCCATCGGCACGCCCATCAGCGCGATGCGATACGTATTGGGGCCAAGGTCCAGGTTGTCGCGGATATGCACCGCCGCCACCAGAAAACCCAATTCCTGCGAAAGCTTGCGGCGCACCGACTTGATGCGCGACATCAGCTCGCCGCCCTGGTTCTTGTCCACCAGCGGAATCAGCCGATAGCCCACTTCCAGGCCCACCGGATCGACGCTGGCGACGTCTTCCCAGCCAAGTTCCAGGCGCTCGGTGGCAGCCGGCGCCGGCAAGGCGTCGGCGGAGGCCTTGGCCAGGCGTTCCTTGGCCTCCTTCTCGCGCTTGATCATCAGCCACGAAGCACCACCGCAGACGGCGCCCAGCATCAGGAAGGCGATGTTCGGCATGCCGGGAATCAGGCCCATCGTGCCCAGCACCACGCCGGCCACCGCCAGCGCGCGCGGCTGCGCAAACACCTGGCCGACCACCTGCTTGCCCATGTCGTGCGCCTTGGACACGCGCGTGACGATCACCGCGGTGGCGATCGACAGCATCAGCCCCGGCACCTGCGCCACCAGGCCGTCGCCGATGGTCAGCAGCGTGTACGTGCGCGCCGCTTCGCCGGCACTGAGGCCGTGCTGCAGCATGCCGACGAAGAAGCCGCCGACGATGTTGATGAACAGGATCAGGATGCCGGCGGTGGCGTCGCCGCGCACGAACTTGGACGCGCCATCCATCGAGCCGTAGAAATCGGCTTCCTCGCGCACTTCCTGGCGGCGTTCGCGCGCCTGTTCCTGCGTCAGCAAACCGGCGTTGAGGTCGGCGTCGATGGCCATCTGCTTGCCGGGCATCGAATCCAGGGTGAAGCGTGCGGTCACTTCCGATACGCGCGTGGCGCCCTTGGTCACCACCACGAAGTTGATGATGGTGAGGATGGCGAACACCACCAGGCCGACGGCGAAATTGCCGCCGATCACGAATTCGCCGAACGCCTCGATCACCTTGCCCGCCGCACCGGCGCCGTCGTGGCCGTGCAGCAGGATCACGCGGCTGGAGGCGATGTTCAGCGCCAGGCGCAGCAAGGTGGCGAGCAGCACCACGGTGGGAAACGCCGCGAATTCCAGCGGCCGCATCACGTACACCACCGCCAGCAGGATCACCAGCGACAACGCGATGTTGAAACTGAAAAGCATGTCCAGCACGAACGGCGGCAGCGGCAGCATCAGCATCGCCAGCATGGCGAGCATCACGATCGGCGCGGCGGCGCCACGGCGGCTGACCTGCTTGAAGGTGTCCAGAACGCTTGCGGTGGCCATGCGGATCGCCTTTTACGGTTGACGGTGGTGCACAACGCCACGGCCGTCATTCCCGCGAACGCGGGAATCCATTTGCTCCGATGCAAAAGCAAAGATGGATCCCCGCGTTCGCGGGGATGACGGCCATGGGGACATGTTGCTAATCAGGCATCTCATCATTTTTCCCTCATGCCTCGGGCCGGTAACGGCCTTGCAGCTCCGGATCGATATCCGGCCGCGGCACATCGGGAATCGGGCCGCCGCGTTCGGTGGCCTGCTTGAGCTGGTAGACGTAGGCGAGGATCTGCGCCACCGCCACGTACAGCGCGGACGGAATTTCCTGGCCGATCTCGGTGGTGGCGTACAGCGCGCGCGCCAGCGGCGGCGCTTCCACCAGCGGAATGCGATGCGCATCGGCCACCAGGCGAATCTGCATGGCCAGCACGTCCAGGCCCTTGGCCACCACGCGCGGCGCGCGCATGCGCGCATCGTCGTAGCGCAGCGCCACGGCGAAGTGCGTGGGGTTGACCACGATCACGTCGGCCTTGGGCACATCCTGGATCATGCGGCGGCGCGCGATCTGCTGCTGCATCTGGCGGATGCGGCCCTTGATGTGCGGATCGCCTTCGCTTTCCTTGTGCTCGTCCTTCAGTTCCTGCTTGGACATGCGGTGCTTGCGGTCGTAGTCGAAACGCTGCCACAAGGCATCCAGGCCACCGATCACCCCCAGCAGCACCGCGAACAACAGCGCCGCATGCGCCACCAGCGACAAGGCCTGCGCGATGCCTGCGCCGATCGCTTCGCGGCCGGTCGCCATCACCGCGCTTTCGTCGTGGCGCAGCAGCAGCACCAGGGCGACGCCGATAAAGGCGACTTTCAGCAACGACTTCGCCAGTTCGACCAGACCATTGAGCGAGACCAGCCGCGTCAACCCGCTGATCGGATCAAGCCGCTGGAAGTTCGGCACCAGCGCCTGCGAGCTGAAACTCAAGCCGCCGATCAGCACGGACGAACCCACCGCGGCGATCAGCGTGGCGGCGAACACCGGCATCAGCAAACCGAGCATGTCGCCGAGCGCCGCGTGCAAGGCGCGCGACATCAGTGCATCGCTGAACAAGGCATCGCGCGAATAGTTCAGGCCCAGCCCGTAGATGTGCCGCATATGCGCATACATGCTGGCGCTATAGGAAAGCAGGATGCTCGCGCCGGCCAGGACTACCATGGCGCCGGAAAGATCGCGCGAACGCGGGATGTCACCTTTTTCGCGAGCCTCCTGCAGGCGTTTGTCCGACGCTCGTTCGGTGCGGTCCTCGTGTTCGGTCTCGGCCATGGCGCTACATCCCCGCCAGATGCCGCATCACGTCCCAGCCCACGGCTTGCAGCGCCGAATACGCGCTGGTCAATCCACGCAGCGCCAGCCACAGCGCAATGAAACCCATGCAGATGCTGATCGGAAAACCCACCGCGAACAGGTTCATCGCCGGTGACGCACGGCTGGTGGCGGCGAAGCCGACGTTCACCAGCAGCAGCGCCGTCATGGCCGGCAAGGCCACGCGCAATGCGCCGGAGAAAAGATCACCGCCCGCCATCACCAGCACCCACAAGGATTTCGTATCCATCCCCGTCACGCCGGGCGGCAGTCCGCGAAAGCTGTCCGCCAGCAGTTCGATCACCTGCAAATGGCCGTCCATCGCCAGGAACAGCAGGCTCACCATCACCATGTAGAACTGTCCCAGCACCGGCACGCTGGTATTGCTGGTCGGGCTGATCAGTTCGGCAAAACCCAGGCCCATGCTTTGCCCGATCAAAATGCCGCCATATGACACCGCCTGGAACACCAGCTGCAGCACGAAGCCGATGCTGGCGCCGATCAACATCTGCATGGCCATCGTCGCCACGCCGGCGGCGCTGAGCAGATCCAGCTGCGTCGGCGCGAGCGGCGCCAGCACCAGCGTAAGCACGAGAGTCAGCGCCACGCGAATGCGCGCCGGCACCACCGTGGCGTTGAAGATCGGCGCCGCCATGCAGAAGCCGCCCACGCGGCCCAGCGCCCAGAACATGCCGGACAGCCAGTGGATCAGCGTGGCCAGCTCTATCGTCATTTGACCGCCTCCGGCAGGCCCACAATGATGTCGTGCGTGAATTGCACCAGCGTGTGCAGCATCCACGGGCCCGCCACCAGCCCCACCGCCGCCATCGCCAGCAGCTTGGGAATGAAGCTCAGCGTCATTTCGTGGATCTGCGTGGCGGCCTGAATCACGCCGACCAGCAAGCCCACCAGCAGCGCGGTCAGCAACAGGGGCGCGGCGACGAGCATGCCGATGTAGAGCGCATGCTGTCCGAAGTGGATGACCCATTCCGGCGTCATGTGTAGAAACTCCCGGCCAGCGTTCCCATCAACAGCGACCAGCCATCCACCATCACGAACAACATGATCTTGAACGGCAGCGAGATGATCGACGGCGACACCATCGCCATGCCCATCGACATCAGCACGCTCGCCACCACGATGTCGATCACCAGGAACGGGATGAACAGCAGAAAGCCCATCTGGAACGCGGTCTTCAATTCACTGGTGACGAAAGCCGGCATGGCCACGCGGAACGGCACGTCGTCCTTGCTGGCATAGGGTTGTTCCTTGGCCAGGCGGGTGAACAGTTGCAGATCCGCATCGCGCGTCTGGTCCAGCATGAAATGCTTGAACGGCGCGGCGGCGGCGGGAATCGCGGCCTCGGCGCTGATCTGGTGATCCATGTACGGCTTTACGCCGCTCTCGTAGGCGCGGTTGAGCACCGGCGACATCACGAAGAAGGTAAGGAACAGCGCCAGTCCCAGCAGCACCTGGTTCGGCGGCGTGGATTGCGTGGACAGCGCCTGGCGCAGAAAACTCAGCACGATGATGATGCGCGTGAACGAGGTCATCATCAGCAGCACCGCCGGCAACAAGGTCAGCACCGTCATCAGCGCGACCACTTGCAGCGACAGGCTCCAGTTCTGGCCGCCACCGGCGTTCTGCACGGTCAGCATGGGGATGCCGGCGGCGGGCGAGATGGGGGCGATGGGTGCGATCGGGGTAGTTGCCGTCGAGGTGGTTGTGGTTGCTGCGTGTGCACCGAATGACATCAGTGCCAGTAGCGCCATCAGCAGCAAGCCCACCAGAAGCCTCCCGATCCCGTCACCCCGGCGCACGCCGGGGCCCAGCGCCTTTGCCTGCGCCGCCTCATGGAATCTTGCGCATGCGAGGTCATTCATGACTTGCGCCCCAAGCGCCCCAGCAATTCCGCAAAAGGCGGCAGCGGCGCCGGCGCCGGCGCGGCCTCCACCGGCACCGTGCCTTCATAGACATGCAGCGCGCGAATGCCGCCGGCACCGACGCCGACCAGCAAGCGCTTGCCATCGGCTTCGATCAGCAGCACGCGCTCGCGCGTGCTGATCGGCATCGTTTCGATGCAGCGCAGGCGGCGTCCGCCACCCACCTGCCGCGCCTGCAGGCGGCGCGTGAGCCAGCCGGCAGCGACGATCAGCGCCACGATCGCACCCAGGCTCAGCATCACCCGGATCAATTCGCCGGTCACGTTGATATCGGGCACGCTCGCCACCGGCGCGCGCGCCAATGCGGTCATCATGCTGCTCATCTCAGCTTGCGCACCCGTTCGGCCGGGCTGATCACGTCGGTGAGGCGGATGCCGAATTTCTCGTTGATCACCACCACTTCGCCGTGCGCCACCAAGGTGCCGTTGACGAACACGTCCAGCGGCTCGCCGGCGGCGCGGTCCAGCTCCACCACCGAGCCCTGGTTGAGCTGCAGCAGGTTGCGGATGCTGATGCGCGTGCGGCCCACTTCCATCGCCAGCGTCACCGGCACGTCCAGGATCATGTCCAGGCTGACATCGGCCTTGTCGCCGCCCAGGCCGTTCAAGGTATCGAACTCCAGGGGGTGCTCGCTGCCTTTGGCGTTCAGGCCATGTGCTGCATCGAAGTTCTGGCTCATGCGATTTTTTCCGGGGCAAAGTCGAAAGTGGGAAGCGGTGCGCGGCGGCCGGCCGCCTTTTTGTAGCGAACGGCGTAGCGGCCGTTGGTCTGGCCGTATTCGCCACGGAAAATCGGGATGTCTTCGGCGAACACGGTAGTGACGTCAGGCAGGGTGATCGGAATCACGTCGCCGATGCGCAGGCTGAGGAATTCGCCGATGCTCACTTCGGTTTCCAGCAGCAGCGCGGCGAGCTCGACTTCGGCATCCATCACTTCGTCGTGCAGGCAATGGATCCAGCGTTCGTCGCGCTCGCCCATGCGGTCGCTCTGCACGCCGGCGTCGAGCATGGTGCGGATCGGCTCCACCATCGCGTAGGGCAAGGTGAGATGCACCTCGCCGCCGCCGCCGTCTAGCTCGACGTGGAAGCGCGACACCACCACGGTTTCGGTCGGGCTGACGATGTTGGCGAACTGCGGGTTGATCTCGGAGTTGATGAATTCGAATTGCACCGGCATCACCGGCGCCCAGGCTTCCACCATGGCGACGAACACTTCTGCAAGCAGTATCTGGATCACCCGGTTTTCAGTGGGCGTGAAATCGCGGCCCTCGATGCGTGCGTGATAGCGGCCGTCGCCACCGAAGAAATTGTCGATCACCGAGAACACCAGCCGCGGCTCCATCACCGCCAGCGCGGTGCCGCGCAACGGCTTCACCTTCACCAGGTTGAGGTTGCTCGGCACGTTCAGGCCGTGCACGTACTCGCTGAACTTCTGCATCTTCACGCCCAGCACCGACACTTCGCAGGTCTTGCGCAGCACGCCGAACAGCTGGGTGCGGAAGAAGCGCGCAAAGCGGTCGTTGATCATTTCCAGCGTCGGCAGGCGACCGCGCACGATGCGGTCCTGCTGGGTGAAATCGAAATCCAGCACCGTGCCCGGCGGTGGCGGCACGTCGCTTTCGGTTTCGATCTGGCCGCCATCCACGCCGTTGAGCAGGGCGTCGATTTCTTCCTGGGTAAGCAGGTCGCTCATGGGCACGCTCCCGTCACTGCATCACGAAACTGGTGAAATAGATGGCGTCCACGTCCGCCTTGCCGGTCTTGTCGGCGACGATCTTGCGTACGGCGTCCAGCGCTTCGGCCTGCAGCTTCTTCTTGCCGTTGATGTCGCTGAGCCCCGCGTAGGTCTGGCTGCTGAACAACATCACCAGCGCGTTGCGGATCACCGGATCGCTGTCTTTCATCGCCTGGATCGCGGACGCATCGTGGGTCATCACCGTCACGCCCACCTGCAGGTAGCGCGTGGCGTCCTGGTCCTGGAAATTCACTACGAAGGCAGGGTCCAGCGGCAGGAACAATTCCGGCGCCTTCGGCGGCGTCACCGCCGCTTGCGCGCCATGGCCACGGGTGTAGAGATAACCGCCCGCGCCCAGCAGCACGAGCGCCGCGATGCCTGCAAACATCATCGCGCGGCCGCCCTGCTTCTTCTTCGGCGGCGCAGCGGAGACTTCATCATCCATATCGTCGGCGTTAGCCATGAACAACCCCATTCCATACAAGACGTGACGCCGCGCTTCGAGCGTGAAGCGGGCTTGGCTAGAGGGGTTTTAGCAAGCGGCGTGCCACGGTTTGAAAGCACGTAGTGGCGCGGTTTGCGGGGCTTGGGAAGCTGGCGGGCGGCGTTTTATTGACGCGTGTCGGGATGTGGGCGCGGCAAGGCGCGTGGTGATTTCGTCGCTGCTCACGAAGAAGCTGAGCATGCGGATCGGGCGAGAGGCAACCCCTTATGCGCGGAGATTGGACACTCGTCATTCCGGCGAACGCCGGAATCCAGTTAAATACGTCGTGCGGAGCACACATAAAACTTTATGTCGTGTGCTGCGCACAGCATTCTTCACTGGATTCCGGCGTTCGCCGGAATGACGATCCGCTTTGTAGTGGCATCGACGCGAACCTTAAGTTGCGTCTATCGCAACAACAAACATGAAAATCAGGCGAACGCGTCAACCAAACCAACCGCCACACGCGCAGCCGTGGCCATGGGCGTATCAGCCGCATCCTCACTGGCGTTGGCCGTCGCTTGCCCCTGCTGCCCTTGCTGCCCACCCAATTGCTGCTGTGATTGCTGCCCCACCGTCGCGTGACCGAGCGACAAGCCCTGCCCGCCCAGCATCTGGTGCAGCTGTCCCAGGCTTTGTTGCACGGCTGCGGTGGTATCCGGATGCTGCGTCACGAAGCTCACGTCCACGCGGCCGTGTTCCACGCTCACTTTCACATCCAGCGGCCCGAGATCCTGCGGATGGAGGCGGATCTGCGCCTGCTTTACGTCCTGGCCGCTGAGCCAGGTGATCTGCTGGCCCAGTTCCTTCGCAAAGCCGGAGGAACCGACCGGAGCGTCCATCGTCAGACCATGCGTAGCACTGGTGCCGGAAGGCACGACCGGTGCGGTGGCGGCGAGACTGCCCAGCGCGGTGATGCCGGACGTGCTTTGCGAACTGTTGTCAGTGAAGGTCGCGGCCACCGGAAGTGCCACGTGGCCGGTTGCGGCGAGGCTGCCGGCGAGTGCCTGCGTGCCGTCGCCTGGCGCTGGCGTCACGCTGCCGGCATCCGCAGGCGCGTTTGTTGCGGGCGTGTTGGCATCGCTGGCGGAAAAACCATCGTCCGGCTTGAGATCTGTTTTGGGCGACAGGCTGCTGCCGATGCCTGCGAGCGCATTGCCCGTTTGCGGCGTATTCGTGTTCGTGCCGGCGGGCGTTGCCACCGGCGCGATGGCCGGCAGCGGGACCGGCACCATGCCCGCCATCGGCGTTGGCGGCTGCGGTGTGGCGGGTGGTTGTTTGCTGGCCGTGCCCTGCTTGCTCGTGCCGGATGCGGCACCGGCATGAGTATCGCCGGTGGCATGATCGATCAGGCTGAGCACGGTGCCGACGAGCGTACCTACGCCGCCGGTGAGATCGATGCCGGGGCCGTTGTCGCTGGCCGCATCGTTCTGCAGGTTGTTGGCATCGGCGCCCGGCTTGCCCGCATTGGCTGTTGCATCGCCGGTTGGCGCGGCGGCCTGCGCGCTGCTGCCTGGTGTCTGATCGTTGTTTTGCGCGCTGGCCTGGCTGTCATCCCGTGAGGCCTGCTGCTGGCTCTGCTGCGCGGATTGCAGGTGCGAGTGGAAGCTGGAGCCGCTGTGCTGGACGTGGCTGTTCGTGGACTGCGCCGGCTGTGCCGGCGCCGGGTTGATCGGCAATGCGGGTAGCGGAGTAGCGCTCATGCGCGGATGCTCATCGTAGAGATAGACGGAAAGGAGCAAAAACCAAGCCAGCACTCTGCGCTGCTCATGGACGACGCCCGCGGTGCTGCATGCGCTCATCCACTTCGGCTTGCTCCTGCCGCTGTTCGCGCTGGCTTTCCTGCTTGCGCAGGCGTTCCACCACGCTATCGAGCGCGTTTTCGCGCGCATGCGCCTGCAGCCAGCGTTCGCGGGCGCCGTCGAGCTGGCGTTGCAGGCGTTCGACCAGCTTGCCCTGCTGCACGATGGCCTGGTCGATGCGATCGACGAATTGTTGACGGTTGAGCAGTGCGCTTACCGTCAGGCCGCCGTCGCTGAGACTGTAGTCGCGCCGGTAGCGCTGCAGCTCCTCCAGCTGCTGTTCGGCCTGCGCCAGTTTTTGCTGCTGATCGGCCAGGCGTTGCAGCGCGTCCTGCTGGCGGCGCTGCGCCTGGTCTACGGCCGGTTGCAGTCGATCCGAACGCGATGGCATGGCTTGGCTCAACCCTCTGCGGTGATGGATGCGAGCCGTTCCTGCGCAACGCGCAGTTCGACCGGTTCGTCGACTTCCTGCTGCAGGAACCGGGTCAGGCGCGGATACATCGCGATGGCCTGGTCCACCTGCGGATCGGAACCTTTCTGGTATGCGCCGACCGCAATCAGGTCCTGGCGCTGGCGATACGCCGAATAGATCTGGCGAAAACGCTGCGCCGCGCGCATGTGCTCCTTGCTCACCACCGCAGGCATCACGCGGCTGATCGAGGCTTCGATGTCGATGGCCGGATAATGGCCGGCCTCGGCAAGATCGCGCGACAGCACGATATGGCCGTCCAGAATCGCGCGCGCCGCGTCGGCGATCGGGTCATGCCGATGATCGTCGCCCTCGGTAAGCACGGTGTAGAACGCGGTGATGGAACCGCGCCCTTGCGCATCGTTGCCGGCGCGTTCGACCAGCGCCGGCAGCATGGCGAATACGGACGGCGGATAACCCTTCGTCGCCGGCGGCTCGCCAATCGCCAGCGCAATTTCACGCTGCGCCTGCGCGTAGCGCGTAAGCGAATCCATCAGCAGCAGCACGCGCTGGCCGCGATCGCGGAACCATTCGGCGATGGCGGTGGCGTATTCGGCGCCGCGCAAGCGCTTCAACGGCGGCGCATCGGCGGGAGCGGCCACGATCACCGCGCGTGCGCGGCCTTCGTCGCCCAGCGTCTGCTCCACGAATTCCTTCACTTCGCGGCCGCGTTCGCCGATCAGGCCGACGACCACGACGTCGGCGTCGGTGTAACGCGTCATCATGCCGAGCAAGGTGGATTTACCCACGCCCGAGCCGGCGAACAGGCCGATGCGCTGGCCGCGCCCCACCGTCAGCAAGGCGTTGATCGCGCACACGCCAGTATCAAGCGGCATATCGATCGGTTTGCGCGCCATGGGATTGATCGGCTCGCGCTTGAGCCCCGCGTGATGCTCTGCATACAGCGGCCCTTCGCCATCCAGCGGCAGGCCATCGGCGCCGACCACGCGGCCCAGCAAGGCCTCGCCCACCGGCAGGCCGCCGGTACGCGCGCACGGCCGCACGCGCGCGTTCGGCAATACGCCATGCATTTCGGTCACCGGCATCAGCAGCAGGCGTTCGTCGGCAAAGCCGACCACTTCGGTATCCAGTTCGCTGCCGTCCGCCGCATCGACCAGGCAGCGCGCGCCGAGCGGCGCTTCGCAGCCTTCGGCTTCCAGCGTCAATCCGACCACGCGGCGCAGGCGGCCTTCCACCGTCAGCATCTGCGCTGCTTGCGCATACTGCGCGCGCACGGCGAGCTGCTTGCGCCAGCGCTGGTCGCGGCCCGGCGCGGTGCCGATCACGCGGAAACCTCGTCCGCGCCGTCGTCCAGGTCGTCGCCGATGACGGCATCGACCACCGCGGCAAGACGCGTGCCGACGCGCGCATCGAGCCGCGAGCGTTCGCTTTCCAGAATGCAGTCGCCGCGCTGCAAGGCCGGATTGGCGCCGAACCGCCAATGCGGTTCGGCCGCGCCGAGTTCGCGCAGCAGGTCCATGTCGCTGGGGTTGACCCATACGCGCAGTTCGCGCGTGGCCGATGGCAAGGCCGCGGCGGCTTCGCGCACCGTGCGTTCGATCAGGGCGGGATCGAGCTGCAATTCGCGCGCGACCACGCGGCGGGCGATCACGGTGGCGAGCAGCGCCAGTTCACGTTCGACGGCGTCATCGAGTTCGGTGAGCGGACGCGCGGCGGCGGTGCAGATGGCATCCAGGCGCGCGAGGCGGTCGTCCAGTTCCTTCCTGGCCGCAGCGCGGCCCTCGGCCAAGCCGGCGGCATAACCTTCCTCACGCGCCTGGCGTTCGATTTCTTCCAGTTCGTAAATAGTGGGGCCAGGCGGTGCCGCCGGCTCCACTTTCGCTTCGCCGCCGACCGACGGCGGCTCCCAGCGGTCGAAGCCGGCGATGACGTCGCGGGACAGGATGCCGCCCATCACACGAACTCATCGCCGCCGGCCGACAGGCTGATCTGCCCCGCATCCGCGAGCTTGCGCGCAATCTGCAGCACTTCCTTCTGCGCGGCATCGACGTCGCTGAGCTTGACCGGGCCTTTCACTTCCAGATCGTCGCGCAACATGTCGGCGGCGCGCTTGGACATGTTGGCAAAGATCTTTTCGCGCACCGACGGTTCGGAACCCTTCAACGCCACGATCAGGCGCGCGGACGGCACCTCGCGCAACAGCGTCTGCATGCTGCGGTCGTCGATCTCGGCCAGGTCGTCGAACACGAACATCAGTTCTTCGATCTTGGTGCTGAGGCCGGCGTCGTGGTTGCGGATGGCGCCCATCAGCTCGGCTTCGCGCGTCGATTCCATCGCATTGAGGATGGCCGCCGCGGCTTTCAGACCGCCGACGGTGGCGGATTTCAATTTGGTGGAGGTGCCGGAGAACTGTCGCTCCATGATCTCGTCCAGCTCGTTCAGCGCCTGTGGCTGCACGCCATCGAGGTTGGCGATGCGCATCACCGCATCGCTGCGCACGCGTTGCGGCAGGTAACCGATCACTTCGGCGGCCTGGTCCGGCTCCAGGTGCGCCAGCACCAGGGCGATGATCTGCGGATGTTCCATGCCGATCATCTCGGCGATGGCACGGCTCTCCATCCACTTGAGCGATTCCAGGCCCTTGGTGGAGCGGCCGAGCAGGATGCGGTCGATCAGGCTGCCGGCCTTGGTTTCGCCCAGCGCGCTGACCAGCACCTTGCGGATGTATTCCTCGGTGCCCACGCCCAGCGCGGTCTGGCGGCCGATGTCTTCGTTGAGGCGATTGAGCACCTGCTCGACCTGGTCGCGCGAGATGTTGCTGAGCGTGGCCATGGCGGTGCCGACCGCCTGCACGTCGCGCGCGCTCAAGTGCTTGAGCACCTCGGCGGCATCTTGCTCGCCCAGGGTCAGCAGCAGGATCGCGGCGCGCTGCGCGCCGTTGACCGCGTTGTTCTGCTCAGCTGCCATCCTCACCCACCCAGTTCATCACCACTTGCGCGACTTGCTTGGAATTCTCCTGCACCAGCTTGCGTGCAACGCCGATCTTCTGTTCGTACGCCATGCTTTGAATCTGCGGCGAAGTGATGCGCACGGCATCGTTCCGATCGTCGCGATCGTCATCGGCAATGCGCACCGACACGGTAGGAATGGGCCCGGCCAGCGCCGGCATCGGCTGCGGCGCGCGCAACAGGCCCTTGAGCAGGGGCCGCAGCAGGCCGAACGCGATCAACAGCGCAATCAGGATGCCGGCGCCCTGCTTGATCAGGTCCAGCATGCCCGGGCGCATCCAGAACGGTTGCGCCTCCGGCGTACTGTCGACGACCGTGTCAGCGGAAAACGCCTGGTTGATCACGGTGACGCTGTCGCCGCGCTGCGGGTCGAAGCCCACCGCGTTCTTGGTGAGATCGGTCAGATGCTGCAGGTCCTGCGCGCTGAGCGGAATGCTCTTGCCCTTGCCGTCCGGCGCAGGCTTGTTGTCGACCACCACGGCCACCGTCACGCGGGTCAGGCGACCGGCAGGATCGGTGACGTGGCTGATGGTGCGGCCGAGTTCGTAGTTGCGGGTGGCGCTGGAAGAGCTGTCGGTCGGCGTGGTGTTGGCCGTGTTGCTGGCCGCGGCAGTTGCCGCCGGCGGCGTGCCGGCATTGGGCTTGGCCGCAGTCGGCTGCGCCACCGTGTTCGGCGGTTGATTGCTGAGCGCGCCGGCGATCTGGCCGCTGCCGCCATCACGCTTGGTGTCGCTGCTGGTCTGCTCGCTGCGCAGCGCGGGCTTGTCGCCGTCGTAGCTTTCGCTGGCTTTTTCGGTCTCGCTGAAATCCAGCGCCACGTCGACCTGCGCGCGCACGCGGCCGGCGCCGACCAGCGGCGTAAGCAAGGTTTCGATGCGCTGCGCATAGCTGTTTTCCATGCGCGTGACCAGGCGCATGTGCGCGTCGCCGACCGCGCCGGGGCTGTTGGGATCGGACACGGTAAGCAGGGTGCCCTGCTGGTCCACGATCGAGACTTGCGCGGGGTCCAGGTCCGGCACGCTGGACGACACCAGGTGCACGATGGCCTGCACCTGGCTGCTGTCAAGCTGGCGTCCTGGATACAGCGTGAGCAATACCGACGCGCTGGCCGGATGGTTGTCGCGAATGAAAGCAGACGGTTTGGGCAAGGCCAGATGCACGCGCGCCGCGCGCACGAACTGCAGGCCGGCAATGGTGTTGCCCAGGTCCGTTTCCAGCATCTCGCGATAGTGCGTGCTTTCGGCCAGGTCGCTCATGCCGAACGGCGAATCGCTTTGCGGCAAGGTCGCGCCCGCGGTACTGCCTTGCGGCAAACCTTGGGCGGCGAGTTTCAGTCGCGTTTCGGCCAGCGCGTCGGCCGGCACCGAAATGGAAGCGCCATCCGCGCCAAGGCGGAACGGCGTGTTGCTGCCCTGCAAGGCCTGGGTGACGGCAGCGGCGTCTTTCGGATCCAGCCCTGCGTACAGCAATGCGTAGTTGGGGCCACGCGACCACAACACGATACCCACTCCCAAGGCCACGGCCGCAGCGACGCCGACCAGCAACATCAGCAAGCGTGTGGTGGGATTGCGCAGCAGGTTTTTAAGCTGGTCCTGGCGTGCGTCGGTGGTTGCTGGAATGTTGTCGGCCATGAATCGTCGAATCGAACGTTATGAGTTATGGCCACTCCCTCTCCCCATCCCAAACCAAGGATGGAGGAGAGGAAATGCAAGGAGTCAAACCGGCATGTTCATGATGGTGGTATACGCATCGACCAGCTTGTTGCGTACCTCCACCAGGCCGCGGAATGCTAGATCCGCTTTCTGTCCTGCGATGGACGTCTTCACGATGTCGGCGCCAGGATCGCCGCGCTCGAACGCGGCAACCTGCTGCTGCGCTTCATTCTGTTGTGCAGCCACCGAACCGATGGACTGCTTGAACAGCGCGCCGAAATCCATCCCTGCGCCACTCGATACGGCATGCGAGGAGGCACTCGGCATCGCACCTGCGGCGAGCGAACCGAGCGCGCGCATCTGCGAAAGCACACTGTTGACGTCGATCTGACTCATGTCGGTTTTCCAACGCTTGAGCGGTGAGTAAGGTGCTTCAAGCAACGGCCGTGCCACTGTTCTCCGGCGATGCATCGTTGCCGCGGCAAGCGGCTTGCAAGCCGTATTTGCGCAGCTTTTCCACCAGCGTGGTGCGCTGCATGCGCAACAGCTTCGCCGCGTGCGCCACCACGCCATCGGTGATGTCGAGCGCCTGACGGATCAGCCCCACTTCGATGTCGGCCAGGTGGTCTTTCAGGTCCACGCCGCCTTCGGGCAGCATCACTTCGGTATCCAGCAGGCTGCGATGATGCGCCGGCGCCGACGGCTTGGACTGACCATCGAGCATGGCGCGCACCACGCTGCCGCCGGTTTCGTCGATCGGCTGCACGCCGCGGTATTTTTCCGGCAGGTCGCTGGCGCGCACTTCGCCGTTCGGATACAGAATGGCCAGGCGCTCCACCAGGTTGGACAGCTCGCGTACGTTGCCCGGCCAGCTGTGCTGGCGCAGCGACTGCAGCGCGCTGCCGCTGAAGCGCACGCTCTGCAGGCCGCGGTGATGCAGGCGCTGGTTGAACTCGGTGATCAGTTCCGGCATGTCTTCCAGGCGCTCGCGCAGCGGCGGCATTTCCAGCGGGAACACGCTGAGCCGGTAGTAGAGGTCTTCGCGGAAACGGCCTTCGGCGGTGGCGGTTTCAAGATTGCGATGGGTGGCGGCGATGATGCGCACGTCGCAGCGCTGCGTGCGATTGCTGCCGACGCGCTCGTACATGCGTTCCTGCAGCACGCGCAGCAGTTTCACTTGCATCGGCAGGCTCATGTCGCCGATTTCGTCCAGGAACAGCGTGCCGCCCTCGGCCATTTCAAAACGGCCCTTGCGCGTGCTGATGGCGCCGGTGAACGCGCCTTTTTCATGGCCGAACAATTCGCTTTCCAGCAACTCGGCGGGGATGGCGCCGCAATTGATCGCCACGAACGGCTTGTCGCGGCGCGGCGAGCTGTCGTGGATGGCGCGCGCCACCATTTCCTTGCCGGTGCCCGATTCACCCAGCACCAGCACGCTGGAGTCGAACGGCGCCACCTGGCGGATCAGCGCGTTGACGCGCCCCATGGCCAGCGAGCTGCCGACCAGGCGCAGCGGCGCCGGGCTGCTGCCTGCGGCGCGCACGGCCGGCGCGCGGCGGACGGCTTCGGCCAGGCGTTCGTAGCGCAAGGGAAAATCCAGCACTTCAATCTGCGCCGCGCAGGGCGACCCGGTTTTGGTCAAGCGTTCCAGCTGCGGCGAGTCGGAGCCGACCAGCACCAGCAACTGGTCGGCCGGCACTTCGAGCGAGGCCAGCAATTGCTCGCAAAGTTCGGCATCTTCGATGCCTCCGATATAAACCGCTCGCCAGTCGTGCGTATTCGAATTCATCGGCAGCGATGCGTCCCAGCGCTGCGGGAAAAAACCCATGAACTGCATGGCCGAGGTAATGATGTCGGCGCGTGTTGCGTTGGATTCGATGATGAGTACGTTGCTATTTGGCATGGGCACGAGTCCTGCTGCGTTACTGCGACTGCTGATGATTTGAACAACGACGCCTACCGCTCCATCCCCAAGTCGTGTGTCCCCTGGTGTGTCAGCTATCCGTCGTGACACGTTTGCCAATCCAGCAAGAAGAACGCCAAAAATTTCGCAGCAAATCGACCTGTGCGGCGCTTCCGGTTTGCTACGTGACGGAATTCGCGCACCGTACCTCGACGCATTCACATTCGCCGTTGACAAAAGAAACCGTGTACTTCAAGGGTTTAGCCGGATTTATCCGACAAGTAATATCGATGGTTCAGGTGCCGCCCAACGTCACCACCCACCCTGGCATGCCGGGATTCCGGCGTGGATGAATGTTTCGCCGCGTGATAACCATCACATTCTGTGCTTGTGCCCTGGCACAGTTTCCGTCATTCCCGACAGGCGCGCTTCGGCCACTTTGCGTCTGTGGTGACAAAAAACGAAACGTTCCAACCCATCCTCGACCGCTTCGCTCAGTTGGCGAAAACAAAGGAAAACGTTGTCATTGTCGAGTGCTTTCCCATGCTGCGCCGGCAGCTCCAGCGGCAAGGCGCGGCAAGCCTCGAAGTGCAGTCGGACGAGCAAGCATCCGTCAGGCGGAAGCAGGCTTGCCGGCACGACCAGTCCCACGGCGTTGAAGCTCACCGGCTGACGTGGCGGCAGCAGGGTGGAAGGCAGCAGCAGGCGGTCGACGATGTCCAAGAGCACGTTGAGCTTGCTGTCCATGCGCTGCAGCTCCTGCATGACCGGGTCGTCATCGTCGGCGATGCTTTCGAGCCGCCGCTCGTCCAGCGAGGCGAGCGTCCTCAATACATGCAGGCTGCGTTCGTTGAGGCGCGCCACCTCATCCGGCCTGGGCTCGAACGGCTCGACAGCCAGATGCGGATACCCCTGCCAGGTCACCCGCTCGGCATACGCCTGCCAGCGTTCTTCGATTTGCGTTTGCATGATCCTCCCCTTGTGCCGGCTTTATGACGGAATGGCGGCTCAGGGCTATGGCATTCATGAGGCGTGCCATGGCTGCATTTATTTCTCGAAGAATCGCAAATTTTGGAATGAAATCGAGACTTTATGGCGGCATGCCTTGGCGAGATCGCGTTCCGTCTACCCGGCTTTCCGTCTCATTTTCAAATCTTGGGAAGCGCCCTACTACACGCAGGGGAGGGTACGCATCGTGGCGAGTATCAAGTTGTCATGCTGTTAGACGAACAGCAGACAATTTGTCGAAGCGCCTTCATGACGATCGACGTTCACGGGCCGTCATGGTAGTCCAGTCGCGCGTATTGGCCTTTCCTGCAGGGATCGCCTTTGGCTCCGGCCGCGCAGGCGCGGATTTCGTCCCGCAAGAACTCACCGCGACGACGAAACGTAACGCTGCAACGCCCGAAAGTTGTACTGATGCTGGCTGAGCTGTTGCTCCACCGCCTCGCGCACCTCGTGGGCGCGTTCCAGCACGGCGCGGTTGTGGGCTTCCAGGGAGGCCAATGCGTCGCGGTGCCTGATATCGAACGAGGCGTCGTGCATCTTCTGCAGCGGCAGCTGCCGTTGTTCGTCGAGCTCGGTCACCAGCGCCCAGTTGCCGGCGGCGGCCGCTTCGCCCATCCGGATGGTGAGCAACAGTGCTTGCTGCAATGCGTCCTGGGCTGGATGGCTCATGGCACGGTGGCGGGCGCTTTCGCTTGCGCGATTTCCGCCAGGTAGGGTTCGCGGATGGCGTGCCAGGCTTCGCGGATCGGTGCGATCAGGCGCTCGCATTCGTCCAGCGCGCGCAGGTCGTCATTGAGCTGGGCATGCAGCAGGCGCCGGGTGATGTAGTCGTAGAGCGCGTCGAGCCGGCCGGTGAGCGTGGGTTCCACGCTGTGGTCGAGGCTGCCGCGCAAGGTGTTGAGCATGGCGATGGCCTTGCCGAAGGCCTGGCCCTTGGCGGGAACGTCCCGGTGCAGGATGTGGCCGCGCGCCTGGTTGATGCGATCGACCAGGCCGTCGAGCAGCATCGCCAGCAACTGATGGCGATCGGCCCCTTCGACGCTGCCTTGGGCGCGCGTCTGTGCGTACAGCGCGCTTCCATTGCGTGACATGTAACTCATGATCACCCCTTGCTGCTGGTGCCAGTCAGTGCATTCATGGCCTGGGTAAGGTACGAACTGGTGTTGTTGAGCGAGGACATCAGCGAACTCAAGCTGGTGTACTGCTGCACCAGCTGCTTCTGGTACACCGCCATGCGCGCGTTCAGGGCGGTTTGCTGCGAAGACAGGCCAGTCAGGTCGCTATTGAGATTGTTGATGCGCGACTGCAGCACCCCGCTGCTGCTGTTGAACGTGGTGACCAGCGAACTCAGCTGCGTGGCGATGCCACTGCTGCCCGAAAAAAGCTGCTGCACCGATGAGGGATTGCTGGCCAGCGTATTGGCCAGCGTGATCGCATTCGACGCCAGGGTCCCATCGGCGTTGCGCGTAATGCCCAGGCTGGCCAGGCTCCCGATGCCGCTGGTGGAAACAGTGCTGCCCAGCACCTTGGAGATCTGGCTCTGCACCGCCGAGAGGGTGGCGTCGCCCAGCAATACACCGGCGACCTTGGTGGTGCTGTTGTAGCTCTGCAGCTGGCTCACCGTGGACGCATACGTGTTGTACGCGCTCACGAAATCGTTCACCGCGGTGCTGATGGGCGTGGTGTTCTGGGCCACGGTGAGCTGCGAGCTGCCCGTGGCGGCAAGGTTGAGCGTCACGCCGGTCAATGCGCCGCTCACACTGTTGGTGGGGCTGCTGACGGCGATGCCGTCGATCGTCAGCTGGGCGTTGGCTGCTGTCGTGCTTGGCGTGTTGAGCGCATTGGCCAGCGTGCTCACGTTGCTGCTGCTGCCGCTGCCGGCACTTACGCTGAAGGCGTTGGCGGTGCCTGTGCTGGTGGAAGTAAGCACGAGCTGGCTGCCGTTGACGCCGGATACGATCGTGGCGGTGACGCCGGGATTGCCGCTGGCGTTGTTGATGTTGGTGGCGATCGCCGAAAGCGTATCGGTGGCGCCCACCGGCACGCTGATGCTCTTGCTGCCCACCGTGATGTTGAGCGTGCCGGTGCCTACCGTCGCCGCGCTGGGCTGCGCCGCGCTGATGCTCTTCTGCGCCGTGGCGAGCTGGCTCACGCTGATGTCGTAGGTGCCGGGCGAGGCGTCCGGCAGCGTGCTGGCGGTGCCGAGCGCGGTGTTGGAAAGCGTGGTGCTGTACGTGCTGTAGGTGGTGCTGGAAGTCAACTCGTTCAGCGCGGACTGCAGGCCCGACAGCGACGTCTGCAGCGCGGTGAGGCCGGCAATCTTGTTGTTGTCCTGATTGGTCTGGTTGGTGATCTGCGCTTGCGGACCGGCTTCCTGCGCGTTGACCAGCGCCTGGATGATCGAGTTGACGTCCAGCCCCGTGCCCAGGCCCAGCGAGCTGAGCAGGCCGGTACCGCTGATGCTGGTACTGCCGCTGCTGCCGGACGTGGCGGTGGAGGAGCTGCCGCTGATCGCACTGGAAAGCGCGCTCGAGCTACTGCCTACACTGGAGATGCTGCTCATGGATGGCTCTTTTTATGCGTGAATCGTCAATCGTCAATCGTCAATCGTTTAAAGCTGGCACTCATGCCGTGACCTGCTTTTACGATTCCCGATTCACGATTCCCGATTTACGGCTTCCTCTGAATGACGATTCCCGATTTACGGCTCAAAGCAAAAACCCGGCCATGGCGATAACCGCCATGGCCGGTCGTACCGATCAACCCAGCAGCTTGAGGATCTGCTGCGGCTGGGCGTTCGCGGTGGCGAGCACCGAGATACCCGCCTGTTGCAACACCTGCGACTTGCTCAACTGCGCGGTAGTGGCGGCAAAGTCGGTGTCCTGGATCGAGCTTTGCGAGGCCGTCAGGTTGGTCTGCTCCGCACCCAGGGTGGCGATGGTGGACTGGAAGCGGTTCTGCACGCCGCCCAGCTGGCTCTGGAAGTTGCTCACCTGGGTCAGCGCCACGTCGACGCGCGAGATCAGGTTGTTGGCATCGTCCACCGTCAAAACATCGCCGCCTGCCAGCGAACCGGAGGAAGTGATCACCGAGCCGTCGGTATAGGCCGCACCCGTGGCCGCAAAGCCCGTGGCGGAAGAGCCCACGCCGCTGGCGCCGAATGCCACTGCGCCGTTGGTCAGGTTGAATGCCGTACCCGCCGCACCGGTGAGCGCTGCGCCGCTGACGGCCAGTTCGCCGGTGGAGTAGATGTTGATGCCGCCGCTGGCGTTCACGGCCGCGCTCACGCCTGCGATACCCGCTGCGTTGATCGAATCGGCCAGGCCCTGTGCGCTGCTGGCGCTGGCGCCGCTCAAGCTGTAGGTCTTGCCGTCCGCGCCTTCGATGCTCAGTCCGCTCAGGCTGATCGACTGGCCCGACACGCCGCTGGCATTGACGAACGCACCACTGACGTCGGCCGTGGAGATTTCCGAGATCTGGCCCAGCTGCGAGGTGGTAGCGCCCTGGCCCAGCTGCACGTTGATCGCCTGGCCCACGTTGGAGCCGATCTGGAACGACAGCTGGCCGACCGATCCATTCAACACGTTGGTGCCGTTGAAGCTGGTCTGGTTGGCGATGCGGGTGATTTCCGACAGGTACTGCTGCACCGAGGTGTCGATCGCGGCGCGGTCGGAAGCCTGGTACGTGCCGTTGGCCGACTGCACGGCCAAGTCACGGATGGACTGCAGGTTGGAGGTGATCTGGCTCAGCGCGGAGCCCGCGGTCTGCGCCAGATTGATGGCATCGCTCGCGTTGGTGCTGGCTTGTCCCAGGCCGCCGATCTGCGTCTGGAAACGTGAGGCAATCGCAAAGCCAGCGGCGTTGTCCGCAGCGCTGTTGATCTTCAGGCCCGACGACAGGTCGCGGGTGGCGGTAGACAGCGCGCTGCCCGACTTGCTCAGGTTGTTCTGGGCGGTCAGCGAAGCAATGTTGGTATTTAGAACGAGTGACATGGAAGTCTCCTGAAACCGGATAAGTGGTACTCAAGCCGGCGGGGTCCAGTCACGTTTGCTGTGCCGACCGCCTCAGGGACTTTTTCGGCGCTGGGTGCGATTACTTGAGCCGCCGCCAAAAACTTTTTGCTGTTGGCCCAACAAGATAAGCGCAAAAACTGTGATGGATGGCGCTAAAGGTTTCAGCGTTGCGGCCGAGGCGCGCAACATCCCGCAAGGACATCCAGGCTTGGCACCAACATTGCTCCCACCCTCGCATGCCGGCCCGGGATGCGCCGGAGGCGTCAGATTTCCGACGCCTGCGCATCCCTGCCTTATCGATCAGACGAGGAATCCACATGCGTTGTGTGCTTGCGATTTGCGCCGTGTTCAAGGACGAGGCCGCTTACCTGCGCGAATGGGTCGAATTCCATCAGCTGATGGGCGTGGAGCGTTTCTATCTCTACAACAACAACAGCACCGATCGTTACCTGGATGCGCTGCAGCCGCATATCGCCTCCGGCGCCGTGGTGCTGCACGAGTGGCCGCGCCACCCGGCGCAGCTGCAGGCGTACGAGCACTGCCTGAAGACGCATGGCGGCGACGCCGACTGGATCGCCTTCATCGACGTGGATGAATTCCTGTTCGCGCCCGACGCCAGGCGGCTGCCAGACGTGCTGGCCGATTACGCCGACCACCCGGGCGTGGGCGTGAACTGGGTGATGTTCGGTTCGGCCGGACATAAGCAAAAACCGGCCGGCGGCGTCCTGGAAAACTACCTGCGCCGCGGCGATCTGCACGGCGGCGTGCCCTATGCGCACCTGCGGTTGCCGGACGGCAGCTACCGTTCCGAGAACGCACATATAAAAAGCATCGTGCAGCCGTCCAAGGTGGTGGCGTGCAAGAACGCGCACTTCATGCTGTACGCCGACAACGGGCGTGCGGTGGACGAAAACGGCCAGCCGATCGATGGCCCCTTCACCGCCAGGGTGTCGGTCGACAAACTGCGCATCAACCATTACTGGAGCAAGTCGGAAGAAGAATGCCGGCGCAAGTTCGACAAGGGCTTTGCGGACGGCAACGGTTCGCGCGACTGGAATGAATTCCTCGCGCACGAAGAAGTGCTCAACAGCGTCCACGACGACACAGTGCTGCGCGTGGTGGCGCAACTCGGCGTATTGCCGCCGACCTGGCCGCTGGAAGCCTTCGTGCGGAACGGCGAAGGCGTGTGGCATTCGCCGCTGCGCGATCGCCGTGCGCATGCGTCGATCCATCCGCTTGCCACGCAGCTGTACGAAGTAGTGAAAGACGCCGCCGATACCAGCGTGTATTCGGCGGTGCTGGCCAAGGAAATCCACAGCCGCACCAGCGCCCTGCATCTTTCGCCACGACGCGCCAACCTGCTGCAGGCATTCGACAGCTTTGCGCCGGGTACGCGCGTGCTGGAAATCGGCTGCGGCGGCGGCATCGTGACACGTGCGTGGGTCGAGCGCGGCTGCGCGGTGGATGCGGTCGAATTCGCGCCGCATTGGGCACGCGTCGCCGCTGCACGCCTGCGCGATTGCCCGCAGGTGCGCGTATTCCAGGCCAGCCTGCGTGAACTGGCCTTGCAACCGGACTACGACGTGGTGTCGCTCACCCTGGCCGACGACTACGCCGAAGCGTGGCCGCGCGGCGATGCGCTGTGCGAGGCGATTGCGAAGGCTGCCACGGCCTTGAAGCCCGGCGGCATCCTTGTGCTGGTGCTGCCCAACCGCCACGCCTCGCCCGAGCGCCACGACGTTCCCTCGCGTAACAAGATCGAAGCCACCTTGCAGGCCGCAGGGCTCGCCGACGTCGAGACGCAACTGGCGTTTCCCGATGCCCTGCTGCCCGAAGTACTGATTGCCGCGTCGGCGCCAGCGTTGGCGCCCGTCTTGCGGCTGGACGACCTGATCGCGCAGCGCCCCTTGCTGCGCGACGCCGGCAGGGAAGCCATGCAATGGGAAATGCACTTCGACGCCGGCACGCTGGCCGAACACGCACCCGGCCTGCTGCTCGTCGCACGCCGCAGCGGCATGCCGTCGCGGTTGCGCAGCCACGTGCTTGCGCAAAGCTTTGCCGACCATCGCATGCCGGCCGGCAATACCGTTACCGAATACGTGCTGCAGGACGGCGTTGTGCAGGTGATGCCGCGCGCCATGTCGCCCGAGGCACGCTGGCTGGGTTCGGCATTCGATCCCGTGCGCGAACCCTACCCGCTCGCCCCGGGACGTTCGCTGCTGGTGCTGATCCGCAAGGCGATCCACGCGCAACGCGCCGACCTGCTGGTGGCGCTGCTGCGCAAATGGGGCGCCCTGATCTATGCCCAGGCCGACGATGAAGACAAGATTCCCGGCACCTGGCTGGACGCCCTGCCTGCGCACGTCTACCTGGAAGCGGACGGCGAGAGCCTGGCCTTCCACGGTGGCGAGTGGCGCGCGCGGCAGCCGGTGGAAAAGCAGATTCCGCTGTACGTGGGCCTGTGGCAGATCGCATACGAGGCCGGCCTGGAAGCGCTGCTCGGCCTGGATGCGCCAGCCGAGCGCGTCACCTGGCTGTGCAAGCGCCTGACCGTCGACGCCTCGGCGGAATGGATCGGCCATGGCCGCAACATCAACGAAGCCTTTGCGCGCGAAATCCACGAGGGCGATTGCTGGAACCGCACCGACCGCCATCTGAAGATCGTGCCCGAATGGCTGATTCCGCCGCCGCCCTCGAATCTCTACAAGCATTGGCAAGCGCAGCAGCAACTGAGCGCAAGCGTGGTGACCCAGGCGATGCGCCGCATCGAGGCCCACGGCGCCCCGCGCGTGCAGGTGATCGTGATCGACCACGGCAACGACGTGGAAGCCGTGCGCGCCGTGCAGGACAGCCTGGAAGCACAGCACTACCCGCATTATCAGTTGAGCGTGATCGGCAGCGACGGCGACCTCATGCAGCGCCTCAACGGCGAGATGGCCGCCAGCGATGCGGACTGGGTGCAACTGCTGTATGCCGGTGACCGGCTGCATCCGGCCGCCTTGCTGCTGCTGGCCGAACGCGTGGTGTCGCATCCGTACCTGCGCGCCGTGTACTTTGACGAAGATTCCTGCGTCAACGGTGTGTTCGAGCAGCCGATCTTCAAGCCGGATTTCAACCTGGACATGCTGCGCAGCTATCCCTACGTGGGCCGCGGGCTGGCCGTGCAGCGCCGCCGCTGCGTCGAGCTTGGCGGCCTGCACGCGCACTACGGCGACATGGCGCCGTACGACCTGCTGTTCCGCCTGATCGAAACGGATGGCCTGCAGGCCATCGGCCATATTGCCGAAGTGATGTATCGCGCCGCGCTGCCGTACGGCCAATGGCTGGGGTCGGAGACGGTGAAGGCACATAGCGCCGCCATCGCCGGCAACCATCTCACGCGCATCCGCGTGCCGCATCGCATCGAGCCGGGCGCCCTGCCTGGCTTCAACCGCGTGATCTACCAGCATGCGCAGCAGCCGCTGGTGTCGATCATCGTGCCGACCAAGGATCAGCTGCCCTTGCTCAACGGCCTGATCGACAGCCTGCTGTCCACCACCGCCTACCTCAACTACGAACTGCTGATCGTCGACAACAACACCGAGGAACCGGCGGCCTGCGCCTACCTCGACGGCATCGAACGACTGAACAGCCAGCAGTTGCGCGTGTTGCGCTACCCGCATCCGTTCAATTACTCGGCCATCAACAACTTTGCCGCCGCGCACGCGCGTGGCGAGTACCTGATCCTGCTCAACAACGATACGGCCGTGCTGCATGCGGACTGGATCGAGGCCTTGCTCAACCATGCGCAGCGGCCGGAAGTCGGCATCGTCGGCGCCAAGCTGCACTTCCCCGACGGCCGCATCCAGCATGGCGGCGTGGTGCTGGGCTTGCGCGGCCCGGCCGACCATCCGTTCATCGGCCAGCCGATGGAAGCGGACGGCTATATGCATCGCCTGCGCGTGGACCAGAACTACACGGCTGTCACCGCGGCCTGCCTGATGATCCGCAAATCGGTATATGAAGAAGTCGGCGGCCTGGACGAGCAGGATTTCAAGGTTTCCTACAACGACGTCGACCTGTGCCTGAAAGTGCACAAGGCCGGTTACCTCGCCGTATGGACACCGTATGCGCGCCTGATGCACGTGGGCAGCGTCAGCCAGACCAAGGTGGACAAGACCGCGCAGGAGGCCAAGCAGAAGCGCTTCGAGGGCGAACAGAGTGCGATGTACCGCAAGTGGCTGGCGCTGCTGGCGCGCGATCCTGCCTACAGCACCAACCTGAGCATCGACGGCGTGGGTTTCGAACTGGATCCGCTACGCAGCAAGGCCTGGCAACCCTTTGCCACGCCGCTGCTGCCGCGCATGTTCTGCGTGGCAGCGGACGAACACGGCTGCGGCCATTACCGCATCCGCCAGCCGTTCGCCTCGATGCAGCGCGAGGGCATGGTCGAAGGCGTCATCGCCGGCGTGCATTTGAACCCCGTGGCCATGGAACGTTTCCAGCCCACCTCGCTGGTGATGCAGCGGCAGATCAACGAGCACCAGATCAAACTGCTGGAAAACTATCGCGATTACTCCAGGGCCTTCAAAGTGTTCGAACTGGACGACCTGATCCAGCAGATTCCGGTGAAGAGCATGTTCCACGGCCTCATGCCGAAAGACGTGGTGAAGTCGCTGCGCCGCGCCTTGTCCGCCATGGACCGATTCGTGGTGTCCACCGATACGCTGGCGGAGGAATTCAAGGGCTTCCATGGCGATATCCGCGTGGTACTGAACCGCCTGCCGGTGGATTGGTGGAGAACGCTTGAATCGCAACGCCGCGTCGGACGCAAGCCGCGCGTGGGCTGGGGCGGCGGCTCCAGCCACCGCGGCGACCTGGAACTGGTCGCCGACGTGGTGCGCGACCTGGCCGGTGAAGTGGAATGGGTGTTCTTCGGCATGTGCCCCGACAAGCTGCGCCCCTACGTGCACGAATTCCACACCGGCGTGCCGATCGAGGAATACCCGCGCAAGCTCGCATCGCTCAACCTCGACCTGGCGCTGGCTCCCTTGGAAGAAAACGCATTCAACCAATGCAAGAGCAACCTGCGCCTGCTCGAATACGGCGCCTGCGGTTTCCCGGTGATCTGCACCGATATCGTGTGCTACCAGAACGACCTGCCCGCCACGCGCGTGAAGAACCGCTACAAGGATTGGGTAAGCGCGATCCGCATGCACCTGGACGATCTGGATGCCACGGCGAAGATGGGCGATGCGTTGCGCGATGCGGTGTTGAAGGACTGGATGCTGGAAGGCGACAAATTGACGGCTTGGCGGGATGCGTGGATGCCGAATTGATTGGTATAGACGTGTCTTCTCACAAGCGTGATGCCATTCCCGGCTAGCGTCCCGGAAGCGCGATATTGCTCAGATTTGCATTCCTAAGTTTAGGGATTAGGTGCGTGGGCCGCCTTTCCTCCTACGCTGAGCAAGGAAAAGTACGTACTGAGATAGACCAGCGCACCGATAGAGCGCGCGACCGACTGTTAACTATAGTTGACTATCTGACAACTACAGTTGACAATAAATCGTGGTCGAAATCATTCGAAGCGCAACCTTCGACCTATGGATGCATAGCCTTCGGGATCGTCAAGCCATAGCACGGATTTTGATGCGAATAGATCGCCTGAGCCTGGGCAATCCCGGTCAACATCGCAATCTGGCGAACGGTATCAGTGAAATGAAGATCGATCACGGCCCCGGCTACCGGGTGTACTACACAATGCGAGGCTCAAAGCTTATTGTTCTGCTTTGCGGTGGCGACAAGACCTCGCAGCAAGAAGACATCGCCAAGGCCATTCGCATTGCGGATGCCTGGGAGACATGAACATGGCATCGAAGAAAGAGAGCTTTCGCCGTTACGACTCAGCGGATTACCTCAAAAGCGAACAAGACATCGCCGCCTACCTGGAAGCGTGCTCCGAAGCAAACGATCCGGTGCTGATGGCCGTTGCACTCGGCACCGTGGCTCGCGCGCGAAACATCAGCCAGCTTGCGCGGGTGACCGGACTCACCCGCGAAGGGTTGTACAAGGCATTGTCCGCCGAAGGCAATCCGAGCTTGGCGACCGCCATGAAAGTGGCCAATGCGCTCGGCTATCAGTTGCGACTGGTCCCGGCAGGACATTGACGAGGCGGCCGGATACGTGGATGCCGAATAGATCGCGACTTCATAGGCCGGGACGAAGTCCCGGCATCATGAAGCTTCAAAAACGCGGATGGGCACCCTGCGGCCTTATGGCGACAACGCCCTGGCCACCACCGGACTCAGGCCACGCATGAACGCCTCGACATCCTCGGTATAAGCCGAAGCTTCTCCAAGCTCCGCGTTGATCTGCTCGTGCGTGAGATCTTCCGGCAGCACTTTTGCCTGCGAGCCGAATGACGCAGCCTTTGCGGCGAAGCGCTGCGCCTGCGGGCAGGAGTTGTTGCGGCGCGTGGAGCACACGGCAAGCAACGGCACTATACGGCCATGCATCTGCTGATAGGGCGATACCGCCACCCAGCCGGCGTACTCACTGCCGAAGGCACGGTCATACAGCGGCAAGTGCCGTTGCTGCATCACTTCCACCACGTTCATGGCAGCGCTGTCCAGGGAGATGGTGCCCAGCCAGGGTTGCACCCCGTTGCGCTGCGCGATGGCCGTGTCCGTGCTGATCAGCGACACGAGATGCGCGCCGGCGGAGTGGCCCATCACGATGAACTGCGAAGGGTCGCCGCCCCACTCCTTGGCATGGCGTTGCGCAAAGGCCAGCGCGCGGGCGACGTCATCGGCCTGCGCCAGCGGCGGCGTGTCGGGCAGCATGCGGTAATCGATCGAGATCAGGATGAAGCCGCGCGGCAACCACCGCGCCGCCTTGTTTTCCACCACGCCGCGCACGCTCTTGTTGCCGAACGCCCAGGCACCGCCGTGCACCATGAAGATGACTGGCGCATTGCTCACCTGCGCCGGCCGGTAGACGTCGAAGCGCTGGCGCGAGTCGTCACCGTAGCTGACGTTGCTGTAGACACGCGTGCCAGCCGGCAGCGCCGGCTGCTGCGCCGTCGCGCGCTGGCCGAAAAGCGTGGGCCGCTGCGGTGCCGCCTGCGCACAGGCAACCCCTGCGAGCAGCGCGATGGAAGCAATCAAAGAGAGGCCTTTGCGGTTCATAGGAAGATCCTGCTTTCCGGGCGATTGGCGCGACACAGTTTATGGGCCGCAGGGAACCGTCGCGCCAGCGGCGTTCGTGCACGAGCCGCTATGCGTGATGCCCTGCCCCTTGGTGTAGGTCGTCTGGCCGTTATAGGTGATGCCGCTGGCGGTGTTGGTGGCGGTGGTGTCGTGAGTGGTCACGCCGTTGGCGGTGTTGGTGCTGGCGTCATACGAACCGCGTGGGCCGCTGGCGTTGGTCTGCGAATTGCCAGTGATGGCGCCGCTGGAACTGCGCGAATAAGCGCCGTTACTGCTGTAGCTTCCGCCGGCTGCAGTGGTGCCGCTGAAGCTGTGGCTGCTCGATGCCGATCCGTCCGCATTGCGTGTCTGGCTGTTGTGTCCGGCGTAGCTGGCGCCGTTGTTGCCGCGCAGGTAGTGCGCACCGTTATGCGTAACGGTGCCGTTCTTGACCGTGGTGTAGCCGCCGCCGATGGCGGTGCCGCGCGGACCGCTGCCGCCGCGCAGGTGGAAGTGGCCCTGGGCGCTTGCCGCGCCTGCGACGGACAAGGCGAGGCAGGCCAGAAGGATCGGTGTACGGCGGAGAGTCGATGACAGGGACATGACGCACTCCAGATGAATGGGAAGGCGCAGGCACGATGCCTGCGTGGCGCCCATCTTCCACGCACCGCACCGCCGGAGTGTTTCCAAATCCGCCCAAGTGTGAGCGTTTGTTGCGGAGTCCGGCGCCGGAAACATTTGCTTACATCTTCCGCCGGCGGGCGCTTGTCCGGGCCTTGGCGCCCGCGAGATAGTGGCAGCATGGAAACCGTCCACATCCTTGTCGTCGATGATGACCTGCGGCTGCGCGACCTCATCGAGCGCTACCTCACCCAGCAGGGCTTCCACGTCCACGGTGCCGGCCACGCGGCGACCATGCGGCGCGAACTGGCCGCCCACCATGTCGACCTGATCGTGCTCGACCTGATGCTGCCTGATGCGGATGGACTGCAGCTATGCCGCGATCTGCGTGCCGAGGGCATCGACACCCCGGTCATCATGCTGACGGCGAAAGGCGACGACGTGGACCGCATCGTCGGCCTGGAAATCGGTGCGGACGATTACCTCGCCAAACCCTGCAACCCGCGCGAACTGGTGGCGCGCATCCGCGCCGTATTGCGCCGCCGGCCGCGTGCGCCGGTGGGTGCGCCGCAAGCCGATCAGGCACCGATCGCGTTCGGGCGCTTCACCTTCGATCTCGCCACACGCCAGCTGCTGGATGATGGTGCGCCGATCAAGCTCACCAGCGGCGAATTCGCCGTGCTGGCCGCCCTGGTCACGCATCCGTTCGAAACCCTGAGCCGCGAACGCCTGATCGCCATCGCGCGCGGCCGCGATCATGAAGCGTTCGACCGCAGCATCGACGTGATGGTGTCGCGCTTGCGACGCTATATCGAAGACGATCCGCGCCAGCCACGCTGGCTGCAGACGGTATGGGGCGAAGGCTATGTCTTCGTACTGGAGGGAGCCAGCGCATGAAGCGGAGCCCCTCCACCTTCTCGCTGATCTTCGGCTTGCTCGCCCTGGCGTTGCTGCTGGCGCTGTCGCTCGCGTCGATGCTCACCACGCGCATCACCGTGAAGGCAGGCAGCGAAAGCTATAGCCGCCTGGCCATCGCTGCAGCGTTCGCCGCCGACGAACTATCGGCGCGCCACGATGAGGATGCCGTGCAGACGCTGCGCCGACTCGACGAAGCCGGGCTGCATTTCTCCACCACGCCCCCGCCGCCTGCCACGGTTCGCATATCGCCCATGCTGAGGGACATCGGGTTCAAGGTGTCGCAGATGCTGGGCGATCCCTCGCGCGTCGCCGTGACGCAGACGCCGGAGCCGCAGATATGGATACGCAGCGCCCACGATCCGCAGCGCTGGATGGTGCTGCACGCGCTGAGCTACCGGCGCCAGGTGATCGCATCCAGCATCCTGGTGATGCTGCTTGCAGGTGTGATCGTGCTGATCATCGCGTCCGCCGCCGCACGCTTGCTGACGCAGCCGCTGGAGCGTCTTGCCGCGCATGCGCAGGGACTGCTGGCCGGCGAACCCGTGGTGCAAACGCAGTTGAAAGGCAGCCCGCGCGAGGTGCATCAGCTCGCATGGGCGATCGGCCAGGCCGGCGAGCGCCTGCGGCACGCCGCGCGCGAACGCGAGCTGATGCTTGCGGGCATCTCGCACGATCTGCGCACACCGCTGGCGCGCCTGCGGCTTGCGCTGGAACTGGGCGACGCCAACGACCATCAACGCCGCGAGGCCATGGTGGCCGACCTGGAAGAACTCGACGGTGCACTCGAACAATGCCTGGCGTTCGTGCGCGACGGCCGCGACGAACCGCGGCGCGACATCGACGTCATCACCTTGATCGGGCAATTGCTCGCTGTGCGCGCCCAGCCCGACGACTGGCAATTGCGCGGCCCCGCGGTGTTCCAGGCCAAGGTGCGCCCCAGCCTGCTCCGCCGCGCCATCGGCAACCTGATGGACAACGCCGAGCGCTACGGCGCCGCGCCGTTCGAGGTAACGCTGGATACCGGCGATACGTTCTGGTGCGTAAGCGTGATCGATCACGGTGCTGGCGTGTCGGCCGAGCAACTGGAGCGATTGGGGCGTCCGTTCCAACGTGGCGACCAGGCGCGCGGCCAGGGCGGCACGGGGCTTGGCCTGAGCATCGTCGCGCGCGCTGCGCAGGTGCATGGCGGGACGTTGACGTGGGGGAATCGTGCGCCGAGGGGGTTTGTGGCGTCGATTCGGATTCCGGTTGCGGCATGAGGGGCGGCTGGTAACTATTGTTCGAACAATGACGCTGACGTGAGCCCACAAATGGTTGTTCGCGAAGTTCTGCTCCCTCCCCTGCGAAGTAGGGGAGGGCTGGGGTGGGGTTGCATGTGCTTTAGCGGGCGCCCGAATAACAGCATGAGTTTTGAATAAAGAAGCACGTCGCAGCATCGCTGCTCCTACCGCTCGCTGCGCTCGCACCCCACCCTAGCCCTCCCCTACTTCGCAGGGGAGGGAACGCATCCTGGCGCGCTGGAGATACACGCTTAAGTTAGGCCCATTGTTTTTGATGGCGGCAAGAGGATGGCATCCCGGCCGGCAGACCTACTAACGCAAATCGTGAGACCGCTACGCTGCAAACTCGCGCGCATCCGCCCCTCACTATTCACGATGGCCGATCGACGATTCCTGCATACACGGACGACCACCCATGCTCACCACACTGGCCATAGCCAACTACCGCTCCCTGCGCTCCCTCACCCTTCCGCTGGGCCGATTGAACCTGATCACCGGCGCCAACGGCAGCGGCAAGTCGAATCTTTACCGCGCCCTGCGTTTGCTCGCTGAAACCGCGCATGGCGGCGTGGTGAATGCGTTGGCGCGCGAAGGCGGCTTGTCCTCGACGCTATGGGCCGGCCCCGAACGCATCACGCGCCGGATGCAATTGGGCGAAGTGCCGATCCAGGGCGGCCCGCGGCAGGAACCGGTGGCGCTCAAGCTTGGCTTTGCCGGCAATGACTACGGTTACGCCATCGACCTCGGCCTGCCGGTGCCGGCGCCGACCGCATTCAGTGCCGATCCCGAGATCAAGCGCGAAGCGATCTGGGCGGGTCCGTTCCTGCGCTCGTCCAATGCCCTGGTCGACCGGCACGGCGCGGTGGCGAAGGTGAAGGACGGGCGCAGCTGGCGGGTCGTCGCCAAGCATCTCAATCCGTTCGAAAGCATGTTCACGCAGCTGGCCGATCCGGAACGCGCACCGGAAGTGTTGACGATGCGCGAGATGATTCGCGGCTGGCGTTTCTACGACCACTTCCGCTCCGACCGCGACGCACCGGCGCGATCGATGCAACTGGGCACGCGCACGCCGGTGTTGAGCCACGATGGCAGCGATCTTGCGGCAGCCTGGCAGACCATTCGCGAAATCGGCGACCGCGCCGCGCTGGACCAGGCGGTCGATGATGCATTCCCCGGCGCGTCCGTCGAGGTAGCTATCAGTGATGGCCGCTTCGGCCTGGTGTTCAAGCAACACGGCCTGTTGCGTCCGCTCTCCGCCAGCGAATTGTCGGATGGCACGCTGCGCTACCTGCTGTGGATCGCCGCATTGCACACGCCACGGCCGCCGTCGCTGATGGTGCTGAACGAACCGGAGACCAGCCTGCACCCCGACCTGCTGCCGGCGCTGGCGCGCCTGATTGGGAAGGCTGCAACGAAAAGCCAGCTATGGGTGATATCGCATGCTTCGCGGCTTATCGCCGCGCTCGAAGACCTGCCCATCTGTAATGCCATCGCGCTCGAAAAAGAATTGAGCCAGACACGCATCATCGGGCAGCGGGAACTGGACGAGCCGGCGTGGCACTGGCCGGAGCGATAGCGGCTGCGGTCACGAAAGATGGAGAAATGGCGAAAAAACGTCTCTGCCGACAAACGGCACTGACACGAACGGCCGCTCCTTCTAGCCTGCGCCAAGGCTCTCAAGGAACTCCGCCATGCTCCATCCAAAAAAACAGCCACCACCACGACGGAGGCCTGCAACAGGACCTCGACATTCTTGCGCGGCGCATGCGCGAACGCCGCCAACTGCTGGGCTGGATCGCCACCGGCAGCGCCGCCGCCTTGCTCGGCGCTTGCACGGGTCGCATCGGCAAGCCGGAAAATCGCTCTGCATCGCGCTCGCAGCCGGCAGCATCCTGCCTCGCCGACCCCATGGAAACCAATGGGCCGTTTCCGGCCGACGGCTCCAACGGCGTCGACGATCGCATCGCCAATATTCTTTCCAGCCAGGGCATCGTGCGCAGCGATATCCGCAGCAGCTTCGGTGTGTCCAACAGCACGGCGCCGGGCGTGCCGCTGACGCTGAAAATCAGGCTGGCCGACGCCAATGCCGGATGCGGCGCACTATCGGGCCATGCCATCTACGTGTGGCATTGCAATCGCGACGGCGACTACTCCCTGTACGCCGACAACCTTCGCAACGATAACTATCTGCGCGGCGTGCAGGTGACCGATGCCAACGGTGAAGTCAGCTTCCGCAGCATTTTCCCCGCCTGTTATGCCGGGCGCTGGCCGCACATCCATTTCGAGGTGTATCGCAGCCTCTCGGCGGCGACCGGTTACGACCAGGCCATGCTGGTATCGCAGTTCGCCTTGCCGCCGTCCATCTGCGAAGCGGTCTATGCAAAGGCCAATGGCTACGGTGCGAGCCAGGCCGAGCTCGCCGGCCTCGGCCTGGCTGACGACATGGTCTTTGCCGACAGCACGCCGGCTGAGCTTGCGCAGATGACGCCCACCATCACCGGCGACCTCGCCAACGGTTATGTCGCCACCGCGCTGGTCGGCGTGGGCCGCCCATATAGTTGACTGAGTCAATTATATGGGCGTAGCTTGCGCACATCGCTCGCGAGGTGCGTTCCATGCCCGTTTCCGCATCGCTTTCCCAGCAGGCCGAAGCCGTCCGCGACTTCAATCGCTTCTACACCCGCCAGATCGGCGTGCTCGACGAAGGGCTGCTGGCCAGTCCGTATACCTTGACGCAAGCACGCGTGCTGTTCGAACTGGGCACGCGCAAAACCATCACCGCGCGCGAAATCGGCGAACTGCTGGGCCTGGACGCCGGTTATCTCAGCCGCCTGGTGCAGGGCTTCATGGCCGATGGCCTGGTGGCGCGAAAGCCGTGCAAAGAAGACGGTCGGCAATGGCTGTTGTCGCTCACCGCGCAAGGGCGCAAGGCCTTCCGCGAACTGGACCGCGCATCGCACCGGCTTACGGCGACACATCTATCCCACTTGTCGGAACCGGGCAGGCATCGCCTGCTGGCGTCGATGCAGGAAGTGCAGCGGCTGCTTTCCGCCAGCAACGACGGCGGCAAAGTGATCATCCGCACGCATCGCATCGGCGACATCGGCTGGGCGATCGAACGCCACGGCCAGCTGTATGCCGACGAATTCGGCTGGAACGGCGAGTTCGAAGCGCTGGTCGCCACACTGTTTGCGCAGTTCGCCAGCAAGCATGATCCAGCCACGGAACGCATGTGGGTGGCCGAGGTGGATGGCGAGCGCGCGGGTTGCGTATTCGTGGTGCGCAACGCGGACGATCCCTCCGCCGCGCAACTGCGCTGCCTGCTGGTCGATCCGAAGGCACGCGGCCTTGGCATCGGCAAGCAACTGGTCGACCAATGTCTGGACTTCGCCACCAAAGCGGGCTACGTCAGGATGCTGCTATGGACCAACGACATCCTGGTTTCGGCCCGGCGCATCTACCAGGCCGCCGGCTTTTCGCTGGTGTCGGAGGAGCCGCATCGCAGCTTCGGCCACGATCTGGTGGGGCAGGTGTGGGAGCGCCCGCTGCGGTGAAACCCTCTCCAAATCAGGTGAAAAAGTGTTGTATACGTGACATATCGATTTAAATGTGTCATATACAGCACATGCCCCCGATGCCACTCACCCGCCTAGGCCAAGCCATCCGCAGCATGCGCCAGCACCGCGGCCTGACGCAGCAGGATGTCGCGTCCCGCGCCGGCGTCCCGCGGCGAAAAGTCATCGAAGTGGAACAGGGCTCCGCGCGGGTCGCCATCGAAACCTACGCCAAGGTCGCCCATGCACTGGGTGGCGAGCTATCTGTCGTACCCGCGCGCCGCCCCACGCTGGAGGAGCTGCGGGAGATCTTCACCGATGAAGACTAAAACCATCGAGCATTTGCGCGTCGGTACGCCGCAGGGCGACGCGGGTTCGCACCGACTCGCGTCAAGCCGGTGCGCCCACCCGTTTCCATTACTGATTTTGAAAATACGCTTCGTTTAGTCTGATCGCCGGCTCCAACAGCACTAGCAGCTGTGCGGCTTCCTTGCGAAGCGGCTCCCATGCTGGATGACTCATGGCCGTGATGCATCCAATGTGGCCGGTCATTTTCATATGAGGCACTAATAGAGCTTCCTTCGGTATGCGCCTCAACGCGGCGACCAAGTCGACAATTTTTTCAGCTTGTTCCCACCTTAAATAGGGCGCCGATAAGCGTAAAGATCCCAGGCCGCTACTGGTCGTATCACGCTGGATTTCCCAGGGCGTGTTGTAGTTGTTCATCTCCTCACATTGCGTAGTGGCATCGTGAGATAAAACTTGCAGCGCTTGGATAAAGTGAAGGAAGCAGTTTTCAAACTCTTCGCGAGCATCCATTCCTTCGGAAGTCATGGGCATTCCGGTTTTGCAGTGATCGGTGTCTTCATGGAATGATCAGGTCAATAATCATAGATTCCAACATCTGGTGGTGCAGGAAATCGTCTGGCCTTTCAATGGAAGGCAGCAGCATGAATTTTCTGGTCCAAAGCAACGTCGCTGCTTAGGATGCGTCTTTCCATTCAATTCGCAATGAAATACTATTTTTCAGCTGATTCATTTTGAGCGAAGACCTTTAAAATTTCGCCCTCGGCGATAATTCCCCTTTCCCAGAGCTTAAATCTACGCCCCACTTTCAATCGATCGACTACAAGTCTTGGGGCCAGAAAGACGATAGGAACCTCTACTGTCTGGCCAGGGCTGACAGGGCCGACGTCTGTAAGAATCAAACGGCAGTCATTCATTTGCTCATCCATGAAGAAGGGGCATCCGAAAAAATTCGGTGGAGTCGGACTTTTACGTCCGCCTTCTTCTGCATGAAGAAAAGCTACTCTGGCAAAAATTTCAGGCGTCACTTTATCTTCCAAGCAGCGCGTTGTAAGGGGCGACAATGGGGTGATGTCAGAGTTGCCATCCCCGCCTGCGAGCTAAATGCCGTGAACGTAAGGAATCATTGGATTGTAAGGAATCATTGGATTGTGACCAAATATAAGGCTTCGGGAAAGATTGAGATAAAGTCCGAATGCAGGCGTCTGTTGTAAACAAGTAGTTGCCATTACAAGCCCGCCTCAAGAAGCAAGAGGAATAACGCCAAAGATGCGCTTTCTGGATCAAGCGCAGCCACACAGAACGCAGCTTTTACGGCATATGCTTGTTATATCCCCCACTTACCGCAACCACCCAGAAAACCCCAGCTGCCAATAAGCCGGCAATTCCGCCCATAATCGGAAATCCATTTATTAAGAGTAAAATGGACTGGCCATGGCTGGCACTCCAGTTTTTAATGGCATCCGGCAGAAATATTAGGGTACCGGCCAAAGCGCCCATGACGAAGCCCGCAAACAGATATGCGCCTAGCGACATAATTCTACGATAACACAGCAAAAGATATGTCGGGACGCCAAATACTAACGCAACTATGTAGCCAATAATTAAAAAAACGGCACCTCCCCATTCCGCCTCCCACTTTTTAGAGACAAACAGTTGCCATGCGTACAATACGATCGCAGGGATAGCTGGAGAGATAAGGAAGCCAAAAAATATGCGAGTTTTAGGGGCGTTCACATCATATTTCCTATTTTTTGCAGGAACAAGCTTTTATAGCTTCGCCTGTTAGTCCGTACCACACATTGTTTATCAATGAATCCCTGAGGGGATTTTCGTCGCTCTGCAACAAACCCGTACCTTCACCGAAATTATCTACAGTACTTCCCAAATCGGAAGAAGTAACGGTGCGCGCAACATAGCCAGGAAAGAGGGGATGACCAGGCAGCGTTACATTTACAACTGTTCCATCTTGCATTACATAGCTCGCAACAGGGCTTGACTTGGCCCACGCCGCCCATCCAGGAGACGCATCGTTCGGAGTTCCTTCCGGAGAAGCCGGGCTTGGCGATCCAGGGGTTGGGTGATCTTTCAGATACTTGCGCAAACAATCTGGATCAACCGAGCCTGCACTAACTTGTTTGTCATAATAATGATGATAGGGATCACCATCCCCAAAATGATCTGGCCAACCCGGCGGCCGTGGGAAACTGACTTGCGGTCCACCTGGAACATCACAAAAAACGGTCTGATCCATAGCCGTGCAATCAAGCCCAAATGGATCGAAATTGCTTAGAGGATTGCTATTGGCATAGGTATACAAGCTCCATTGCCTTCCCTTAAATCCAATTGGGTCTGCCTGCCAGTACCTTCCCGTGGCGGGATCATAATCACGCTGGCTGTTGTAATGCAGCCCAGTCTCTACATCAAAGTACTGACCTGGAAAGCGTAGATTGTATGTATAGCCGTTGCTGGCTGGTGTTTGTTCGCCCCACATATTGCCCTGATATACCCATGACCACACCGTGTTGCCATTACCATCGGCAACGGCTCTCGGCGTGCCAAGCTGATCTGATGTTATATAGGCAACAGAGGTAGTAGTTCCCTGCGTATCGAGGTTGGCTACGGGGATACCGCCAAGATAAACGTATTCGCGATTGTTCGCACCGTACTCGCCCAGGAGCTGATTGCCCGGACCATAGTTATATCGCTCAACAATCCCATTGGCGGTCTTCGTCACTCGCTCACCTGCGTATTCCGACGAAATCGGCCACCGATTCCGACGTAAATCGGCCACCCATTCCAGGCCAAATCGGCCGGGTATTCCGAGGTGAATCGGCCACCCCGGTGAGCTGAGCACGGGATGGGTGGATTATGGGGTGGCGGCCGAGGTCGGCGCTACAGCTGGGTCGGCCCGTTTACGCATGGAGTCGCCGCTGAGGGCGACGCGGTAGCTGTTGTGGACGAGGCGGTCGAGGATGGCGTCGGCGAGGGTCGGATCGCCCAGATACATGTGCCACTGCTCGATGGGTAACTGACTGGTGATCAAGGTCGATTTTTTGTCGTAGCGGTCGTCGAGAATCTCCAGCAGGTCACGGCGATTGGCATCGGCGAGCGGCGTCAATGCGAAGTCATCCAGGACGATCAAGTCGACCTTGGCGAGCGCTCGGAAGTAAGCGCTTTTGCGCGATTCGATGCTGGCCTTGGTCAACTCTTCGATCAGTCGCGGGACGCGGAAGTAGCGCACGGCGTAATCGGCCCGACACGCTGCCTGCGCGAGTGCGCAACCCAGATAACTTTTACCCACGCCGGTGGGACCGGTGATGAGCACGTTGAGGTGATCCTTGAGCCAGGCCAGCGTGGTGAGCTTGGCGAGCAAGCGACGATCGATGCCGCGTGAGGTACGCGTATCCAGATCCTCCAGGCTGGCGTTTTGGCCAAGCTTGGCCCAGCGCAGACGTTGATGTAGCCGCTGCGTGTCGCGGTCGGCGACTTCGTGCTGGACGAGCAAAGCCAGCCGATCTTCGAAGGGCAAGCCGTCGGCCTGGGTTGAGGCCAATTGGTTCGTCAGCGCCGCCGCCATGCCGCGCAAGCGTAGCGCCTGCAATTGTTCGATCAAGGGATTGAGCAACATCGTGAGGTCTCCATCAGTGGTAGTAAGAAGGCCCGCGCACGTTGGCGTGTTCGGGCAGGTCCAGCGTCAATTCGGTTTGCGGCAAGGCATGCTTGATCAGTGCGCGAATGGCGCGATAGCTGGTGCTGTTGTGCGCGAGCGCCTGCTTGCAAGCGGCTTCCAGTCGCAGTGGCGAGAAGTCGTGGGCCAAGCGCAAAATGCCCAGGCAGGCGCGCAAGGCATACTCGGGATGTTTGCGCATGTGCATCTGGCTTTTCACGACGCCGACGGTGTTCGGCCCGATCGTCTCGGCGCGCATCAGCAACCGGCTGAGCGTCAGTTCGGCGACGACGGTATGACCTGCCGGACGATGCGCGGGACAGGTCGTAAACCCGCCGCGCAGGTCGGAGCGCGGATGGGTCGCCACACGCGCACCGCGCAGATAAACCTCCACGCTGGATACGCACAGTCGCACGTCAACGGTGCGCCCGGTGAGCGCATGCGGCACCGAGTAACGATGACGATCCACTTCGACGTGGTAGTCCAGATGCACTTTGGCTTTCTTCCACTCGGCGTATTCGTAACGTGTGCCGGGTAGCGGTTTCAAGGCAGGCTTTTCGGCTGTTTCGTACACGCTATGGCGGCTGCCTTCGCGCTTCTGAAAGGGTTGACGATTGAGCGCGTCCAGCAGCGGCCGGATCGCGGCATTGCCCTCGTTGAGCGAGAAGAACGTCTGCTCGCGCAAGGGCGCAAGAAGGCGTCGCTCGACCACCAGAACGCTGGACTCGGCGACGGCCTTGTCACGGGGTTTTCTAACACGAGCGGGCAAGATCGTGGTGGCGTAGTGCTCGGCCCAATCCTGGTACGAGGGATTGATATCCGGATCGTAGCGATGAGCCTTGAGTACACCGGACTTGAGATTGTCCGGCACGATGGCGGCCGGCACGCCACCGAAGAATTCCAGCGCACGCACGTGCGAGGCCAACCAATCGGGCACGGTTTGTGTCCACGTCGCTTCGACGTAGAGGTAGCTTGAATGCCCCAGCGCCGCGACGAAGATTTGCGCTTGCCGCAACTCGCCCGTGCGACGGTCGACGATGCCGATCGTCTGTCCGGCATAGTCGACGAACAGCTTGTCGCCAGGCGTATGGGTTTGGCGCAGCACCACGTCGCGCGTGCCGGCCCACGCACGATACAGATCGGCAAAACGGCTGTACTGGTAGCCGTCCGGATGCAGGGCTTTGTACTCCTGCCACAGCAGCATCAAGGTCACACCCTTGCGCGACAATTCACGGTGCACGACCGGCCAGTCCGGCAGCGCTACAGAGGCAACGTCCCGCGCCGGGGGCGATGGATACAAGCGATGTGTCAGGGCGTCTTCGTCGACCTCCTCAGGCAGCGGCCAGCTCACGCCGGCGGCGATGGCGCGCCGCTGGAGGTCACTGACCGTGCTACGGGCGATGCCCACGCTGCTGGCGATCTGTCGGGCGGACAGACGGGCGGCGGTGAGCCGCAAAACCTCTCGAATCTTGCGCATGGACAACCTCTCTTTGGGCATCGCTCGGCTCGCTTGGGGTAAAGCGGCGAGGGTGCCCGATGGGTGGTCCGTGCAGGGCTTCAACGGGGTGGCCGATTCCTCTCGGAATGGGTGGCCGATTTGCGTCGGAATAGGTGGCCGATTTGGCTCGGAATCAGTGGCCGATTAACGTCGGAATACGCACTCACCCTCTGTATTATAGAGATACGTGGCGATAGTGCTCTGATTGAGCTGCACCACTGTCATCCGGTTACGCGCGTTGTACCCAAAACCGTACGTATTGCCCGCTTGGCTGATCGCCGTGGTGTCGCCATTGGCGTCCACCGTGCGTGCCGCGTTACCCGTCGCAACCAGCTGGTGCGTGTTGGGGTTATAGCTGTAGACGCCCGTCGCCAGGCCATTGCCATTCTTGCTCAGCCGGTCCCCTGTTTGGTTGTACGTCACACTCTCCAACGTGCTGCCATCGGCTTCGGTGACCGCCGTCAGGCGATACAGCGGGTCATAGCGGTACGTCTCCGTCGCCGGATTTGCGCCTGGGTTGTTGCCGATGGCCGTGATATCGCCCATCGCATCGCGCGCCACGTGCAAGGTGAACGCCGGGCGGACCAGATCGGTCAGCCGGTAATTGGCGTCGTAGGTGCGCGTGATGGTTTGGCCATTGCCGAGCGTGTAGCCGCTCACCGGGCCGAACGGCAGGTAGGTGACGTTGCTCACCAGGGTGGTGGACCGCTGGCTGTCGTGGCGGTGACGCCGCTGACGTGGCCGTCCGTATCGTAGCCGTAAGTCATTTGGTTGCCGCTGGGATGCGTGATGCTGAGAATCCTGCGCGGAGATTTCCCCACCGAAGTCGATGCCAAGCGTGCCGCCGAGGGCGAACTCGCACGCGTGAAGCGCGGCGCCGCAACTTTTACGCGGGACTCGGCGGTGGGACGTCCGGACGTTTTTCCTGAGATGCGGATCAAGCTCGTGGGTTGGCTGGAAGAAGTCACCGCCTACGAGTGAATCGTGGCTAAGGCCACGCACAAACTCGATGGCAATGGTGGATACCTCACATCGCTGGAGTTGGAGAATAAAGCAACAGCAAGTGACCAGGCTGCTGTAGATAATAGCGACGATCTCCCGTTGGCTACAAACCCTTTGCCTTATTTAAGCCATTCTGCACTGCCTCGATAATTTTCACATCTCCAACCTTTCGGGCAAGCTGCATAGCGTCATCTCCATCGTTGTTTTTAGCAGAATAATCAGCTCCGTGATTTAGCAAAATTTCGACAGCACCTATATCTCTCATCATTACCGCCTTATGCAACGGAGTAAAGCCACCTTCCCCAGATGCATTAACATCAGCTCCACCGGCGATCAATGTTTTAATAGCCGCGTCATCACGCCACGAAATAACCACATGAAGTGGCGTGTTGTTGAAAACACCATGATCATTACCCCCAGTACAGTCAATTTCAAGAAATTCAACTGTATCTACCACCTTCTCTAGCAGCGACTCCAAAGATGTAGTCATCATTCCACCCACGTTGCCTGCGGGTAAGCCGAAGACAAACGTAATCGATCATATTCCATTAATTATTGAAATTTTTCCATGCTTATCTATTTCCACTAACCAGTGATAGCCCGGATTGTTGAATTCTGGCTTAGCTTCAAAAATTATGTAACGACTACCCCCACAATCCTGTCCCGGCGATATGTTTACCTTTCCGAGCGGAAATTTATGTGCCTTGATAAAAAATTCGATGGCCCGCGGCAAAAGCTGCTCGTATGTCTTCTCATCCATATCTCGACAGCTAGGAATGCCCGCAGCAGCGCTCATTCCTGACCATAGCGCCATGACCAAAAGCATTGATGCCTTCATTTTTTACCACCCCCACGCATCGCATTTGTAGTACTTAAGTTGATTTAGATCACGCTCGACATTTTTGTTGGCCCCAGGACATTGCGAGTCGCATTGCAAAGATACTCTGTATGCCTTGCATTCACTGCGCTGCAACGGATATGGGGGAACCCCCGACCCTGATTGCCTAGATAGACGATCTATATCAGGCCCTGGCGGATACCCGTCAGGCTTGCCTTTGCAAATATTCGGAGCCCATTTTTTGAAATCATCTATGTGACTCTTTTCGTGTGATTGTGTGCATCCTCTTGTACCCGAATGATCATTGTTAATGATTCGAAACCCACCATTCCCATCGCATACAAATGTACCACCACCCTCAGCCTGTAATCCCAGTGGATCAAACTTATATAACGGATCACCCTCCGCATACGCATACAGGCTCGACTGTCCTCCCCCATAACCAAATGGATCAGCTTCCCAATACCTACCCGTCGCCGAGTCGTAATCACGATTGATGTTGTAGTTCAGTGCCGTTTCCGTGTCGTAGTACTGACCTGGGAAGCGCGGGTTGTAGACGTAGCCACTGCTGGTCGGCTGCTGCTCACCCCATGGATTTCCTTGATACGCCCACGTCCACACCGTAGTGCTGTTGGCATCGGTTATCGCACGCGGCGTTCCCAGCTGGTCGGCCGTGACGTAAGCAACTGACGTGGCCGTTCCTTGCGTGTCGAGGTTCGCCACCGGAATGTCGCCAAGATAGACGTATTCCCGGCTGGTCGAGCCGTACTCGCTCAGTAGCTGGCTATCCTCGCCGTAGTTGTAGCGTTCCGCTGCGCCGTTGGCGGTCTTGGCGATGCGCTCGCCGTCGTCGTTGTAGCTGTAGGTGGCAACCGTGCTTTGGTTGAGCTGCGCCAAGGCTATGCGGTTACGCGCGTTGTAACCAAAACCGTACGTATTGCCCGCTTGGCTGATCGCCGTGGTGTTGCCATTGGCATCCACCGAGCGCGCTGCATTGCCCGTTGCAATCAGCTGGTGCGTGTTGGGGTTATAGCTGTAGACACCCGTCGCCAGACCATTGCCGGTCTTGCTCAGCCGGTCCCCGGTCGGGTTATACGTCACGCTCTCCAGCGTGCTGCCATCGGCTTCCGTGACCGCCGTCAGGCGATACAGCGGGTCATAGCGATACGTCTCGGTCGCCGGATTCGCACCCGGGTTGTTGCCGATGGCCGTGATATCGCCCATGGCATCGCGCGCCACGTGCAAGGTGAAAGCCGGGCTAACCAGGTCCGTCAGCCGGTAATTGGCGTCGTAGGTGCGCGTGATGGTTTGGCCGTTGCCGAGCGTGTAGCCGCTCACCGGCCCGAACGGCAGATAGGTGACGTTGCTGACCAGGGTGGTGGTGCCGCTGGCCGTCGTGGCGGTGACGCCGCTGACGTGGCCGTCGGCATCGTAGCTGTACGTGACCTGGTTGCCGCTGGGATGGGTGATGCTGAGGATCTTGCCGCCCGGACTGCGGCTGTAGCTGGTGACATCGGTGTGGCCGTTGACCGTCTGGCTCTTCTGGATCACGTAGCCCTGGGCGTTGTAGCAGAACACCGTGCTGACGGCGTTCTCGACGACCCGCGTCAGGTGGCCGATGGGGTACGACGTGGTGCAGCCCGTGACACTGTTGGGTTCGTCATACGTGTAGGTAATGTTCTGGGTGCTGTCGGCGTAGCTGGCGCTCAAGCGACGGTCGCTGGCGTCGTAGGCGTAGGTGACCGTGTTGCCATTGGCATCGGTGGCGGTCAGCACGTTGCCGGCGGCGTCATAGGTCTTGGCCGTGATGCCGGTGTCGGGGCTGGTGAGCTTAGTCTCGTCCGACAGGCCGTCGTACTGGTAGGTCGTGTTGAGGCCGCTGGGATCGGTGACCTGGGTGAGGCGGTCCAGTGCGTCGTAGGTGTAGGTGGTCTTGGTGTTGGCGGTTTGCGCGGCCAACGGTGACGCACTGATGGCAATCACCAGACCGAGCAGGATGCCCGCCAGCGGCTTCTTCCTTCCTGTCATGAGGTTGCCCCTTGTTCCTGTTCGCTTCCCAATTTCCATGCGCATATTTATGTTCACAACGGCAGACGAACCCATCACTGCGTGTCCTTGATCCATGGCGGCGCCCCTGTCAGTTCGTGCCGTTGTAGTTGTCGATGGTCTGCACCAGGCGGTTCAGCGCGTCGTAGCCCATCTGGCGCCGGATGCTTAAGCCATCGGCGCTTTGCACCAGGTTGCCGTTGGCGTCGTAGCTGTTGCTGGCGCTGGCGTCGAAGATGGTGTGGTTGAGGCCGTCCATCACCTTGGTGAGCTGACCGAGGGTGTTGAAGCTGCGGGCCAGGCTCTTGTGCAGCGCGCCGGTGGCGTCGTAGACCTGTTCGGCGGTTTTGTTGCCGGCAGCATCCAGGGTGTATTGGATGTAGTTGCCCTGGACATCGGTGATCTTCACCAGGCGGTGCGCGGCGTCGTAGCCGTAGGTGGTGGTGACGCCGTCTGGATCGGTCACGGTTTGTACGGCGCCATAGGGCATGTAAGTGAAAGACATGGTGGCACCACCTACGCTGCGCCAGGCGAGCCAGCCGCGCGGCGTGTAGGTCATATCCGTGTTGACGCCATTGCTATCGGTGAGCCGCGTGATGCGGCCGGCGCCATCGTAGGAGGCGATGGTGGTGACGTGGCCGGACGGATCGGTGACAGTGTGAAGATCACCGGCTTGGTAGCACGCAGCATCGGGCGTACCGCAATTTGTGGCGTTGCTGCTGAGGTAGTAGCTGTAACTGGTGGTCTGCGGGGTGTCGGTACGAGGGCCGGTGGCCGTCAGCATCAAGCCGACGAGCGGACATTGTGTAGTGTCGACCGCAGTGCAGTAGGTGTAGGTGCTGCGACGCACGCCGGCGGGCATGGTGCCGGTATTGCTGCAGCTATAGCCGGAAGCGGCGCTGTTGGTGGGATCGATCTCACAACGGGCCAGCGGCTCACCTAGCGTGTTGTAAACCCACTGCGTAATGCTGACGGTGTCGCCGCTGACATCGCTGACCGTGCGAGAAAGGGGCACGCGTAATGTCGAGTCCCACGTGATGACTGTCGTACGTTGAGTGCTTTGACCTTGGGCATCGATCTGCTGTGTCAGCAAGTTCTCGCTGTTGTAGATGGTCGCGGTGACGTTACCGTTGAAATCGGTGAATGACGCCGGGTTACCGTTGACATCGTAAGTACGCATCTTCCACGGCTGATTGCATTGTGTACCGCAGGGCTTACTCATGTTGGCCACATGCACCAGGCCCGTCGATGTCGTTGCGTAGCCCATGGTTGCAGTGAACCCCAAGGGATATTGGATGGTTGATGTACCGTCGCTGTTGTAAGTGATCTGCGTGGTACCGACATTGCCCGCAAAACTCGAGGAGGTCGCCAGACCGCTGCTGTTGAATGTTGTGTTCTCGTAGCGCACCCCGGCCTCGTCCACGATACCGGTCATGGCGTTCGGAAGATTAGCGCCGCCAGTGAGCGATGACTCGTTATAAACATACAGGCGTGTCTTACCATCTGGATACTGGACAGATAGCAGATTGCCGCTGGCATCGTAGGCGTACGTCAATGTGCCTCCATCGGGCAATGTGACTTGGTGTAGCTGTCCCGCACTGGTGTAAGTGAAATTGAGCTGGCGACCGCTAGGATCGGTGACATTCAACAGCAGGCCAACGCTGGGAGCCATCGATGCCGGCGTCGATGCGGTGCTGTACATCAGCGTGATGCCTTCGCCGGTTTCATCGGAAACTTTTAGCAAAAGACCGGTGCTCGCATCATAGGTTTCTTGGTGATGGAGCGCTGCAACGAACAGTGTATAAGTCTTCGCAGTGCCTTGCGCACTGTCATTTTCAATCAATTGATCGGAGATATCAGAACCCGTTGCCCAGACCCCATTGGTGTTAGTGAAGGTTTCTTGTTTACCGTCAGGGCGAAATGCTGTGATAGCCACGGCAGGCGAGCCAAGGATTTCCAACGAGCGATCGAAGCTATGACGCCAGTGCGCACCCATGGCGGAGGAGGCCACTGCGGGACCACTGTTATAGAAGCGCCTAAAAGTCAGCCAGCTGTTGCTTAAATAATCATCATCTTGGAGGTACTTATTTCCCGTTGACGTATTGATGGGATCGCCAGCCATCGGCGCGCCGTTGGATTCTGGGCAAGTCGGGCCGAAGGACGCGCCGTTGCCACCCGCACCGCTGCCACTGCCTCCCCCATCACTACCTTCGCCTCCACCACAACCGCCAGCATCGCCGTTGTTTCGCGCCGGATCATAGGTATAAGCCGTTCCAAAGATATGGCCACTACCTCCGCAGGTGCCGTAGACGGTGAAATTCACGAAGATGCCCGTCTGAGTTCCATCTGGCGGATATGTCGCTTCGTAATTGCAGCCCGGAAATGCGCCAGGCCATTCAAGTTGATAATTGATCCAGAACGATTGAAGTGCGGTGCCCACCGAAGGCCATTTACCATCATCATGGTAGGCGTTTTTATCGTAGTAGGGAGCGCCGTAGTAGGTTGTGCCAGCAGACGTAACAGTACTGGCCGCCATCATCGTCGCCCTGGCAGTCGACTTCGCCGCACTAAGCCCAGTTGGTGCGGTAGATGCCGGCGCAGGCATAGCTTGATCATTGGGCGCCCCTGCTCCATCCGCGAGTGCGGCGCTCGAAGCGAATATGCAGATGGCAAGCGCCAACCATGCATATAACGTTCGAATGATGTTGCCCGACTGGGCTTGTACGAAAGATGCGTAGACGACCCTCACTACCACCTCCTATCAGTTCGCGCCGTTGTAGTTGTCGATGGTCTGTGCCAGGCGGTTCAACGCGTCGTAGCCCATCTGGCGCTGCACGCCTAAGCCATCGGCGCTCTGCACCAAGTTGCCGTTGGCGTCGTAGCTGTTGCTGGCGCTGGCATCGAATATGGTGTGGTTGAGGCCGTCCATCACCTGGGTGAGTTGACCGAGGGCGTTGAAGCTGCGGGCCAGGCTCTTGTGCAGCGTGCCGGTGGCATCGTAGACCTGTTCGGCGGTTTTGTTGCCGGCCGCGTCCAAGGTGTATTGGATGTAGTTGCCTTGCGCATCGGTGATTTTCGATAGACGATGCGCGGCGTCGTAGCCGTAGGTGGTAGTGACGCCGTCTGGATCGGTCACGGTTTGTACGGCGCCATAGGGCATGTAAGTGAAAGACGTGGTGGCACCGCCCACACTGCGCGAGGCGAGCCAGCCGCGCGGGGTATAAGTCATATCCGTATTGATGCCATTGCCGTCCGTGACGCGGGTGA
>Ga0209437_100346_pt1 | contig 54525 bp, 50 predicted proteins | sample AraplaL_Cvi_mTSA_FD_184266 | JGI IMG/M metagenome (GOLD analysis project Ga0209437, IMG submission 184266) | Arabidopsis root microbial communities from the University of North Carolina, USA - plate scrape CL_Cvi_mTSA (SPAdes) (version 2) | ecosystem: Host-associated > Plants > Roots > Endosphere...
CGGATGTTCGATCAGAAAATCGGCGAGCATCACCCCCACGCGACCGTGCAACAACGCCACCGGACAGGTCAGTCGCACGGTGCCTTGAGGCTCGGCGCGATTGCGTTCGACGGCCTCTTGTGCCGCCTCAGCTTCCACCAACATGGCCTTGCAATGCTCGTAATAGCTTTGCCCGATTTCGGTCACCGACAGGCTGCGCGTGGAGCGCTGGATCAGGCGCGCGCCGAGGCGCTCCTCCAGTTGCGCGATGCGCCGGCTCAGTTTCGATTTGGGAATGCCGAGCGCGCGGCCGGCGGCGGCGAAGCCGCGATGGTCCACCACCTGCGCGAAGTAATAGAGGTCGTTCAGATCTTGCGTCATGCGCCTTCCCTGTTTCTTTTTTATGGGCGCCCGATGCCGGCCGCCCGTCAATTATCGGCCGAAAAGCCGCGTCCCGCTCGACGATGCCGCGGGGCGGTAGAATACCCACCTTCTTGATCTTTCCCGCCGCCATGAATTGCCGACCCAACTGCGGAGCATGCTGTACCGCGCCTTCCATCTCCAGCCCGATTCCGGGCATGCCCGACGGCAAGCCGGCGGGCGTGCCTTGCGTGCAGCTGATGGATGACTTGCGTTGTGCGATTTTCGGCAAGCCGGAACGGCCCGCGTGTTGCTCGGGATTGCAGGCGTCGGCAGAGATGTGCGGCGACGGCCGCGAGATGGCGATGCTGTGGCTTGGGACGCTGGAGCGGCTGACCGCGCCCGACCGGAGCGCCGCTCCGGCCTGACGCTTCGTGTTTATTGCGGCAAGGCCTTGGCCGCCGCCACCACCTTGGCGGTGTCGAAGTTGTTGATGGCCGGGATGAACTGGTTGGTGTAGAGATCTTCCAGTTTAGGGCTGGTCTGGATGACGTTGTTGGCCTTCATGAATGCCACCATGTTGGCCACCGCGCTGATCGGGATTTCACCCCACTTGACGCCCGGTTCCAGTTTCAGGAATTCGCCGCGCGTCTGGATGATATGCAGGCCCTGCTTGATCGCGGTGGCGTCGTCGAGGCTGGACGGCTTGGTCAGCGGGAATACCTTCCAGTGCACTTTCAGCGCGCCCTGCGGATTGGCCAGCGCCGTCACCGAACCCATGGCCACGCAGCGCAAGACTTTTTCGATGGTCTGCGGACGCTTGGTGATCATGTCGTCGCGCACGAAGTAGGAGCCGCCGAAATTAAGTTTTTCCGCAAACGGCGAAGAGAAGCGGCGCAGCTTCAGCCCCATGTTTTCTGCCGTGGCGATCTGCGAATCCCAGGTGCCCCAGATGTCGACGCGGCCTTTCGACAATGCCGTCACGGCTTGCGCGCCGGACCCGGTTTCCACGAAGGTGACGTCCTTGTCGGGATTGAGGCCGGCTTCGGTCAGCATGCCCCTGAAGATCTGCACCATTTGCGAACCGTATGACAGCACGCCGATGGTCTTGCCCTTGAAGTCGTTGATGGTCTTCACCGGCGACGAATCGAGCACCACCGGGAACTGGAAGTTGTGGCGCATGTTGAGGTACACGGCTTTGAGCGGCGCGCCCTTGGTGCGCGCGATGATGGCGGCCGCCGGACCCATGTTGACCATGTCGGCCTGGCCGGTCAGCACCGCCTGCATGGCGGTGGTGGAGTTGGTCGGCTGCAGCGTGACGTCGAGGCCGGCGTTTTCCCAGCACTTGGTGTAGATCGGCAGCGAGGTGTTGTTGACTTGCGAGGCGTCGAGTACGTCTGTGCCGATGGCGATGGTGACTTTTTCACGGGCTTGCGCGTTGACCACTGCGGGGGCAAACATCAGCGCACCGGCGGCTCCGGCGACACAGGTAAAGGCGGCAACTGATTTTTTCATGATTTCCTCGTAGATGGAGTCCAGAATCCTATCCGTCTCTGCGGATACCCGCAGGTACGTATCAAGCCATTTCCTCATTCACTCAGCGGCCCTGAAAACGCGGCCGTCTTTTCTCCAGGAAGGCATGCCGCCCTTCCGTGAAATCTGCACTTGAAAACAATTGCAACTGACCGTCCAGCTCCAGCCCCATGACGGTGTCGAGCGAACCCGGCAGGCGCGCCAGTGCGGCCTTGGTGAGGCCGACGGCAAGCGGCGGGGCGGCGGCGAACTGGGTGGCCAGGTCGAGTGCGGCCTGCTGCAACTCGTCGCTGCGCACCAACTGGTCGGCGAGGCCGAGGCGCAATGCTTCTTCGCCGTCGACCACGGCGCTGGTGTAAAGCAAGCGACGTACCTGACCGGCGCCGAGGCGTTGCGGCAGCGACCACAGCAGGCCCATGTCCGCCATCAGCCCGACATTCGAGTAGGCGGTGCAAAAGCGCGCGCGTTCGCTGCACAGCACATAGTCGCACGCCAGCGCCAGGCCCATGCCGGCGCCGAAGGCGGTGCCGTCGACGACGGCGATCAGTGGTTTGGGCATGTCGGTGATGGTACGCAGCAGCCGGTGCGCCAGCGTCATGCGTTTGCGGCTGGCCAGGGTGTCGCCGGCGGGCAGGCTGGACAGATCGCCGCCGGCGCAGAAGCTGCGGTCGCTGCCGGCCAGGATGATGGCGCGGCAGTCGACGTCGGTGGCCAGACCTTCGAGGGCATCGGTGAGCGCCTCGCGCATTTCCGGCGCCAGCGCGTTGCGGCGCTCGGGCTGGTTCATGGTGACGCAGGCGATGGCGTCGCTGCGTTCCACGGTGACGATGCTTTGCATGTCCGCTCCTCCCTGGCGTCGGCATGGCCCGCGCCGATGGTGTTTTTTACTACCGGATCAGCTGATCTTTTTGTTATTCCCTGATGACGCGTTTTGCCTTGTGCGTGCTACGCGCGAGCGTGCCCTGCGGCAGCACTTCGACGTGCGCGCCGACTTGCAGGCGCTGTTTGATTTCTTGTGTCAGTTGTGCGGCCAGTTGTGTCGCGTTGGCCGACGCATCGATCTGTTCGACTCGTACGTGGATGGACTTCATGAAGCCGGCGGCATCATGTACCGAGGCATTGATGACGAGCTGGTATTCGTCACCGAGGCCGGGCGTGGCGCGCACCAGTTCTTCCACCGCCGAGGGGAACACGTTGACGCCGCGCACCACCAGCATGTCGTCGGCGCGTCCTCGCACGCCGCCGACCAGGCGTGCATGGGTGCGGCCGCAACTGCACGGTGTGGAGTCGCGCACCACGATGTCGCCGGTCCACCAGCGCACCAGCGGCCCGGCTTGTTTGTCGAGGTGGGTCAGCACCAGAACGCCGGGCGTGCCGTCGGCGACGGCGGCGCCGGTTTCGGCATCGACGACTTCTGCGTAGGAAAAATCTTCCGCCAGGTGCGGTCCGGCTTGCTCGGTGCAATCGCCTGCGATGGGTTGGAATTCAAGGCAGCCGTAGGCGTCGTAGGCGCGTGCGCCCCACAGCGCTTCGATGCGGCGGCGCGTGGCCGGGATGCTGGCGCCGGGTTCTCCGCCCATCATGATGCTGCGCACGGTCGAGGCGGCGGGATCGCGTCCGCGCTTGCGCACCTCTTCGGCGAGATGGGTGATGAAAGATGGCGTGCCGCACAACACCGTGCTGCCGTAGGTGAACAGGGTGTCGATCTGGCGTTCGGTGTCCTGGCTGCCGGCCGGGATCACCATGGCGCCGGCGCGCTGATAGCCGGCCGTGGCGCCGAGGCCGCCGACGAACCAGGTGTAGCTGAACATGCATTGCACGATGTCGCCGGCGCCGATGCCCTGCGCGCGTGCATGGCGCGCATACAAGCCGGCCCAGCGGTCGAGGTCGTGTTCGCTCCAGAACTGCGGCGACGGCGACGAAGTCGTGCCGGAAGAGAAGTGCATGCGCCGCACCTCGTCCTGCGGCGCCGTCATGAATTTGCCGAACGGCGCTTGCGGGCCTATCGTGTTGATGTAATCAGGTTTGGTGGTAAACGGAAGTTTGCTCAGGTCGGCCAGCGAGCGCAGCTCGCCGACGTTCCAGTCCAGTTGCCGGAACAGCGGCGCGTAGTACGCGCTGTCCCTGGCGAGCCGCGCCAGTTGCACGCGCAGTTGCGCCAGCTGGAAGGTTTCCAGCGTGGCGCGATCCCAGCTTTCGGCGGGATCGAGTTGCAAGGGCGCGGCGGCGGTCAGCACACCGGAGCGCATGGTTATTGCTCCGCGCCGAGGCCGCGAATCGCGAAAGTGGAGATGGAATTGGCGACAGCCAGCTTTTCATCCTCGGTCTGATCGACGCGCGGACGGAACCAGATGGTGGTCCAGTTCAATGCGCCGAAGAAGGCCTTGACGACGATCTGCAGGTCCTGGTCGGGCGCGTGGCCTTCGGTCATGACCTGGCGGATGGTGTCGCGGAACAGGTTTTCGTACTGATCGCGCAGCACCAGGATTTCCGACAGCACTTCGCGCTGGGCGGCGGTGGTTTCGCCGGCCAGATGCATTTCCAGGCCCTGCACGGCGACGCGCTGGTAGGGCAGGTGGTCCATGATCACGGTGATGTGCGCCAGCGTCATTGCGCGCAGCTTGTCGATGGCCCGGGTGTGGGATTGCGACGCGGCTTCCTGAACGGCGGCCAGGTCCATTTCCATGCCGCGCTTGTGTACGTCGAAGAACAAGTCGGCTTTCTTGCGGTAGTGATGGTAGATCTTGCCCTTAGTGGCGCTGAGGATATCGGCGACATCGTCGATGCTGGTGGCGGCATAACCTTTTGTCATGAATGCCAGCGCGGCAGCGTCGAGGATCTCGCTGCGCGGGTCTGAATCGTCTCCGGCGAATTCATTGTTTGTCGATGTGGGACGTGCTGTGTCGACCTTCATTATGCTTGCTCCTCATTATTGAACTCGGCATGAATCGCCCGTGCGAGCACCAGTCTCTGGATCTCCGAAGTACCTTCATAAATTTCGGTAGCGCGCTGATCACGATAAAGACGCTCGACGAGCGAAGGCTTCACGAAACCTTCTCCGCCAAATACCTGTACCCCGATATCGACTGCATCGTGAGCAGCCTCGCTACAGAATAACTTCGCTTGAGCGCCGATAAGCGCGACATCCTGACCAGTATCAAAACTGCGGGCGGTTTCGTATGCAAGCATTCTACCTGCGGATAACCGAGTTGCGACATCTGCAAGTTTGAAACCTATGCCTTGATGATCGAGCAGTCGTTGGCCGAAGGTGGTGCGAAGCGCCGCCCGGCGTGCTGCCGCGTCGTATGCGGCGCGTGCAATTCCGTTCGATTGCGCTGCTACAACAACGCGTCCGACGTTGAGCGCTTCGAGCGCCAGCCTGAGTGCTTTTCCTGGCGCCGCGATCATGCATTCAGACGAGACCCAGGTGTCGATCACGACGGTGCTGTTGACGGTGCCGCGCATGCCCATCTTGTCTTCGCGCGCATCGTCACGCACACCCTCGGCGTCGGCCGCCACCATGAAGGCGGCGATACCGCGCCGGCCAGCGCCCGGTTCTGTTTGCGCAAATACCACGTAGTACGCACACTCGCCGCCGCCGCCGATCCAGCGCTTCTCGCCGCGCAGCCGCCAGCCGCCATTCTCCGGCGTGGCAAGGGTTTGCATGTTGGAGGGATCAGAGCCGGCGTCACGTTCGCTGAGCGCGAACGAAATCGATTTGCGCCCGGCAACCATGGCGCGGATATAGGTGTCTTTCTGTGCATCGGTACCGGCGCGCAGCAACGGCATGGCGCCCAGCTGCAGTGTCGCGACGATGCCGCTGGTGGAAGCGCAGGCTTGCGCCAGTTCTTCGATCACGGCGCAAAACGCGGTCAGCGAAGCACCGCCGCCGCCGTAGGTTTTCGGGATGAACATTGATGCGATGCCGCTCTCGTGGAGGGCCTCGACGTTTTCATGGGGATAGCGCTGATCGCGGTCGATGCCGGCGGCGCGTGGCGCCAGCTGATCATAGGCGAGGCGGCGCGCAATGTCGCGCCACCTGCTTGCGTCAGGATCAAGGGAAGGGTCCCAGATAATCGCCATCGTCTCTCCATTGCGCCGAAAGCTCGGCGGGCAGTCTGTTGTAGAGCGGCTTTCTTATATTGACTTCATCTTAATATACTAAGTAGTATGATTGGAGTCAAATATCATTCCGCTTTTTTTGAACACGCGTTCGCATACTGTACACGCGAACAAAAATTTCGTTTTGGCGCAGCTCAACATGCCCGGATCGGGCAAGGAGGCGGCAGTGAGCGAGAAAGTCTATGTCACCGGCGTCGGCATGGTGCCGTTTGCCAAGCCGAGTACGAGTGCGTCGTATGTGGAGATGGGCGCCGCTGCTGCACGTGCAGCCCTCGCCGATGCCGGTATCCGTTACGAAGCGATCGAACAAGCCTACGCAGGATATGTCTACGGCGACTCCACCGTCGGGCAGGCGATGCTCTACGAGGTCGGACTGACCGGCCTGCCCATCATCAACGTCAACAACAACTGCGCGACCGGTTCGACCGCGTTGTTCCTCGCCCGTCAGGCGATCGCCAGCGGCGCCATCGATTGCGCGCTGGTTATCGGCGTGGAGCAGATGATGCCGGGGCCCCTGCGCACCATCTACACCGACCGGCCGGCGCCGTTGCAGCGTTTCCTCGACACCATGGCAGGCAATCGCGGCTACGATCCTGAACTGCCGCGCGCGCCGCAATTTTTTGGCGGCGCGGGTCAGGACTATCTCGATCAATACGGCATTGCGCCCGAGACCTTCGGACGCATTTCGGTGAAGGCACGCCGCCATGCCGCCAATAATCCCTATGCCGTGTTCCGCACCCCGGTCACGCTGGAAGAGGTGATGGCGTCGCCGACCGTGTTCGGCTTGCTGACGCGTTTGCAATGCTGTCCACCGACCTGCGGCGCGGCGGCGGCGGTGCTGTGCTCCAAGCGCTTTGCGAACTGGTTCAATCTCGACACCGGCGTCGCCATCGCGGCGCAATCGATGACCACCGACCGGCCGGATTCATTCGACAGCAGCGACATGCGCAAGCTGGTCGGCTACGGCATGGCGGCCATCGCGGCGGAACGCGCTTATGCCGAAGCCGGCGTCGGGCCGGAAGACATCCAGGTGGTCGAATTGCACGACTGCTTCACCGCCAACGAACTGATCAGCTATGAAGCGCTGCAACTGACGCCGCCGGGCACCGCCGAAAAATTCATCCTCGACGGCGACAACACCTACGGCGGCAAGATCGTCACCAATCCTTCCGGCGGCCTGCTTTCGAAGGGCCATCCGCTCGGCGCCACGGGCCTCGCACAATGCGCAGAGCTGACCTGGCAATTGCGCGGCCAGGCCGAACGGCGTCAGGTGGACGGCGCGCGCTGGGGGCTGCAACACAACCTTGGCCTGGGCGGCGCCTGCGTTGTTACCGTCTACGAAAAGACCAACTGAACATTCTCTGAAGCTTGTCCGTCATCAACCCGTGAAGCGCGGCACAGACTGCGCCCTCAAGGCTATTCAGGAGACAACATGAACAAGAAGCTGGAAGGTAAAGTCGCCATCGTCAGCGGTTCAGGCCGCGGTATCGGCCGCGAAATCGCACTCAAGTTGGCCGCCGATGGCGCTGCGCTGGTCATCAATGACCTCGACGAAAAAATGGCCGACGGCGTCATGCAGGAGATCATCGCTGCCGGCGGCCGCGCCGCGACATGCTGCGGCGACGTCACGGCAGCGGATTTCGCCACACGTTTCATCGACACTGCGCTGACCAGCTTCGGCCGGCTCGACATCATCGTCAACAACGCCGGCTACACCTGGGATAACGTGATCCAGAAAATGACCGACGAACAATGGGACGCCATCATGGCGGTGCACGTGACGGCGCCGTTCCGCATCCTGCGTGCGGCGTCGGAATACTTCCGCCGCGCCGCCAAGGAAGAAGCCGCTCAAGGCGTCGAAGTGTTCCGCAAGGTAGTCAACATCTCATCGGTGTCGGGCGTCATGGGCAACGCCGGGCAGGCCAACTATTCCGCCGCCAAGTCGGCCGTCAACGGCCTCACCAAGGCGCTGGCCAAGGAATGGGGGCGCTACAAGGTCAACGTCAACAGCGTCGCCTTCGGCCTGATCAAGACACGCCTGACCGAAGCGACCGCCGGCGACGACGCCACCATCAACATCTCGGGCAACGAGATCAAGGTCGGCGTCAACCAGCAGCTGATGCAGAACCTGGAAACCCTGATCCCGATGGGTCGCGCCGGTACGCCTGCGGAAGCGGCGGGGGCGGTGTATCTGTTCTGCATTCCTGAGTCGAATTACATCAGTGGGCAAATCGTGATCTGCGGCGGGGGAAGACCTTAAGCCTTCCGAGCATGCTCCTTGAGCATCTGCTTCGCAATCAGCAACTGCTGAATCTGTGACGTGCCTTCATAGATGCGCATCACGCGCACGTCGCGGTAGATGCGCTCGATCGGATAGTCGGACATGAAGCCGGCGCCGCCGAAGATCTGCAGCACGCGATCGGCTACCTTGCCCACCGTTTCGGTGGCGAACAATTTGCAGCACGAGGCTTCCTTGATCACGGGCAGGTCCTGGTCGAAGCGGCGCGCCGTGTGCTCGACCATGCATTGCGCGGCCAGCAACTCGGTTTCCGAATCGGCCAGCATCGCCTGCACCAGCTGATGTTGTGCGATCGGTTCGCCGAAGGCGCGGCGTTCGGTGGCGTAGTCCAGCGCTTCTTCGATCAGGCGGCGGCCGGCGCCGATGGCGGCGGCGGCGATGCCGAGGCGGCCACGGTTGAGCGACGACATCGCCAGCGCAAAGCCGAGTCCCGGTTCGCCAATGACGGCGTCGGCGGGAATGCGACAGTCGTTGAAGACGACGTCGGCGGTGTGCGAGCCGTGCAATCCCATCTTGCGGTCGGTGACGCCGATGCTCAGACCGGGGGCGCCGCGTTCCACGATGAAGGCGGACAAGCCGCGATGGTCGCGACTGTCGGCGTCGGTGCGCGCGATCACGGTGAAGACGTCGGCTGAAGGCGCATTGGTGATGTAGCGCTTGACGCCGTTGAGCACCCACTCGTCGCCGTCCAGGCGCGCGCTGGTGCGCAACGCGGCGGCATCGGAGCCGCAGTCCGGTTCGGTCAGGCAGAACGCGGCGATCATCTCGCCCGCCGCCATGCGCGCGAGGTAGCGCTCGCGCTGTGTATCGCTGCCGTAGGTCAGCAGGCCGTGCGAGCCGACGCCGTTGTTGATGCCGATGGCGGAGCGGAACGACAGGTTGGCGCGGCACAAGGCGATCAGCACCGCGACTTCGTCTTCCATGCCGAGGCCGAGGCCGCCCCAGCGTTCCGGAATGCTGAGACCGAACAGGCCGAGCGCGGCCATTTCGCCGAGGATGTCGTCTGGCACGCGCCGCTGCTCTTCCACCAGCGCTTCGTTCGGCAGCAGGCGTTCGGCGACGAAGCGTTCTACCGCCGCGATGAATTGTTTGCGGGTTTGTTCGTCAAGCGCCATGGAGAACTTCCTTGCGGTGTTTTGTTTCGGTGTGTGAAGCGACGACGGCGGCGCCGTGGTTGAGCACCACCACACCGCGCTGCGGCACGCTGCTGCGGAACGCCACCTGATTGCCGTCCTGCCAGATTTCCGTACGCAGCATTTCACCAGGATAAACCGGCGCCGAAAAGCGCGCGCCGATCGACTGGATGTCCATGCGGCGTCCGGCATCAAACGACCAGCACAGCGCCTTGAGCAAGGCGTGGCCGGCGACGCCGAAGGTGCACAGGCCGTGCAGTATCGGTCGCGGAAATCCCGCGCGCAGGGCTACTTCCGGATCGGCGTGCAGCGGATTGCCGTCGCCCGACAACCGATAGATGAGCGCAGCCTGCGGCAGGATGGGCAGGTCGATGCAAAAGTCAGGCGGGCGTTCCGGCAGTGGCAAGGGTGGCGGATGAACCAGGCTGGAAGCCGCCGGCATATTCTGCACGCCGCCGTCGCCGCGGCACATGGTAGTCATGCGCAAAGTGCAGACCGGCTCGCCGCTGTCTTCTTCGGTGACCACACGCTCCTGGTAAATCAGCGCGCCTTTGTCCGGTCCCTTGTCGACGATGTCGACGATGCGGGTGTCGCCGATCAGCCGAGCACAAACCGGCAGCGGCTGGTGCAGAACGACCTGCTGTTCGGCGTGCACCACGCGGGTCCAGTCGATGCCGGTGTCGGGCATCTTCATCCAGAAGCCGGGATAGGCCAGCACCGTCGCCATGGTCGGCAGCACGCGCAGACCTTCTTCGTACACGTAGCGGAGCTGGTCGCGGTCCAGCGGATCGGTACCGAGGCCGACGCCGAGCGCATACAGCATGCAATCCTGCGGTCGCACGTGCTGGCGGGCGATGGGAATCTTCCAGTGCATCAGCTTGCGATAGTCGATCGTCATGTGGCCTCATCGGGAGAGGAAGGGGGCGCTTGCGGACATGAACTCGGTGCTGCGGCAACATCAGGGCGATGAAGGCGGTCGGCGCTGCTGGTGATGATGTGCGCCGCGTCGGAGGGGTGCCGCAATGCGGCTAAGAAATTGACGAATCGTCCTTGACATTCACATACTACTAAGTATATTTAATTGAAGTCAACAAGAACTGAGAAAGAGTGACTAGCGCCGCACGGCAACATGTGCGAGCCGGGCGTGTTGCAGGTAAAGTACAGACCTGATGCAATACCTGTGCAATACCTGATTGACACGCGACCAACGGAGACCAGATGCAACATCCAGGGACTTTGATCCGCGCCATGCTGGCGCGCGGCGGCGCCGTGCCGGTGCCCGGCTGCTACGACGCGCTCGGCGCCCTGCTGATCGAACAGGCCGGCTTTGAAGCCGCCTACATGACCGGATTTTCGCTCGCTTCCAGCTACGGCAAGCCCGACATCGGCCTGCTCACCATGACCGACATGGTGCAACAGGCGACACGCATCGCCGAAGCGGTTTCCATCCCCGTACTGGTTGACGCCGACACCGGTTACGGCGGCGCCGCCAACATCGTTGAAACCGTCCGCGCCTTCGAGAAGGCCGGCATCGCCGGACTGCATCTCGAAGACCAGATCATGCCCAAGAAATGCGGCGCCATGGCCGGCAAGAAACTGGTGCCGATCGAGGAAATGTCGTTGCGCCTGAAAGCCGCGCGCGCCGGGCGCAAGAGCAGCGAGTTCGTGATCATCGGCCGTACCGACGCCATGACCATCTACGGCCTCGACGAAGTCATCGTGCGCGCCCAGGCAATGGAGCGCGCCGGCGCCGATGCCGTCATGGCGCCTTCGCTGAGTACGCCGGCCGAGCTGGAGGCGGTGGCCTCGAGCGTGAAGATCCCGGTGATCTACGTCGCCGCCGAAACCGTCCGCCCCAATTACACACGCCAGCAACTCGCCGCCGCCGGCTTCGCCATGTCGTTGTATCCGCTGTCGCTGATTCAGACCACGTTCAAGGCGCAGCAAGACATGTTGCGCAGCATGTTCGCCACGGGCGATACCGTGCAGCTGGTGGACGGCATGGCGCAGTTCGCCGACGTCGGCCGGCTGGTCGGCGTGGAACGCGCCGCTGCCTTCGATGCAGAACTGGCGACACAACTGAGCGACGGGAGCTGACCGCAATGGGCGCAACCATGACGCAGAAAATCCTCGCGCGCACCAGCGGCCGCGAGAGCGTGCAGCACGGTGAAATCATCTGGGCCAGCCCGGACCTGGTGACGGCGCCGGAGGTGTCGTTCTCCGCCTACATCAAACGCATCCGCGAAATCGGCGTGACCAAACTGGCGCATCCCGAACGCGTGGCCGTCATCATTGATCATGAGGTGCCGGTGCACAGCGTCGCCGGCGCCGAGCGCAACAAGCTCACGCGCCAGCTGGCGCAGGAGTGGTCGGTTGGACATTTCTTCGACGGCGTCGGCATCACGCATCCGTTGATGGTGGAGCAGGGCCTGGTCGCGCCGGGCATGTTCGCCGCCGGCGCCGACAGCCATGCGCCGGGACTCGGCGCGGTCGGCGCCTTGTCGGTACCGTTCGGCTTTGAAGTATCGATGGTATTGGCGACCGGCCAGATCTGGATGAAGGTGCCCGAGACCATCCGTGTGCGTCTGCACGGCGCCTGCCGTCCCGGCGTGGCGGCGCGCGACATCGTGCTGGCGACCATGCAGCAACTTGACGACGAAGTTACCAGCTATCGCGTCATCGAATATCAAGGCGAAGGCCTGTCGACCTTGTCGGTGCCGGAACGCATGACGATCTGCGGCCTGTGCGTCGACGCCGGCGCCAAGTCGGGCATTGCCGCCGTCGACCAGCGCTGCATCGATTACCTGAGCGCGCACGGTGTTGTCGATCAGCAAGCGCCGGAGTTGATCAACAGCGACGCCGACGCCGAATACGCCATGACCATCGATATCGATCTGTCGACGCTGACGCCGCGCGTGTCGATACCGCCGTCACCGAATCACGTGCGCGAGGCGCAGGCGATGTCCGGCATCGTCATCCAGCATGCCTACATCGGTTCGTGCGTGTCCGGCTCGATTGAAGACATCCGTTCCGCCGCCGCCATCCTGCGCGGCCGCAAGGTGCATGCGGACGTCAATCTGCTGGTGATCCCGGCCACGCAACAAGTCTTCCAGCAAGCTTTGCAGGAAGGTCTGCTGACCGAACTCACCGCCGCCGGCGCCACCATTTCACCATCGACCTGCGGTCCGTGTTTCGGCGGCATTGCGCAACTGACCGCCGGCGAGCGTCGCATCAGCACCAGCACGCGCAATGATCCGGGACGTATGGGTAGCAACGAAGCGGAGATTTTCCTGGCCAGCGCGATGACCGTGGCGGCGTCCGCCATTACCGGTCATATCACCGACCCGCGCGCTTATGCCGCCTCTGCTGAAGGAGGGGCATCGTGAGCGCCGTCGGTAAATCCACCAGCGGCCGCGCCTGGAAATTTTCCAGCGACATCTCCAGCGACCAGCTGATCTCGGCGCGCCACGTGTTCGAGTTCGATCCGCGCATGCTGCGTCATCACTTGCTGGCCGAAGTGCGGCCCGAGTTCGCGCAGCAGGCACAGCCCGGCGACGTCATCGTGGCCGGCCGCAACTTCGCCCACGGTAGCAATCACAGCCATCCTTTCCTGGCGATGAAGGCGCTCGGCGTCGGCCTGCTGGTGCGCTCGCTGTCGCGCGGGCCGTTCCGGCTGGCGATCTTCATGGGCGTGCCGGTGTTGATGGCGGGCAGCGACGTGCTTGACGCCATCGATGACGGTGACCAGCTTGAGATCGATTTCAGCCGCGGCGCGATCTTCAATGCGACCAGCGGCAAACAGATGCAGGTGGAGCCGTTGGCGCCGTTCCTCCAGGACATCGTCAATGCAGGCGGCGGTCTCGAATTCGTGAAGTCGCAGTTGGTTTCCTAGTTGCAGATTTCCCAAGGCAGTTCTTATTTGCTCTATGATGCGTGCCATTCAGGAGTCAACCGGATGTCAGTTATGTCGATCGTGCGAGACACGTCATTCAGCCAGGAGGCGGAAAACGCCGTGAACGGTCCGGCCGCCATCGTCGTCGAAGCGCTGGAAAAAACCTACGCCACCCACGATGGCGGCAAGGTGCAGGCGCTCGGTCCGATTTCCGTGACGGTGCCGCAGGGCGGTTTCATGACCATCGTCGGCCCCTCGGGCTGCGGCAAGTCCACCCTGCTCAAATTGCTGTCGGGCCTGATTCCGCGTTCGGCCGGCTCGATCAAGGTCAACGGTGAAGAAGTGCACGAGCCGCATCGCGACATCGGCATGGTGTTTCAGAGTCCGGTGCTGCTGCCGTGGAAGACCGCCATCGAAAACGTCTTGCTGCCGGCGCGGGTGCTCGGCCTCGACATGGCATCGAGCCGCGTGCGTGCGCAGGAGTTGCTGGACATGGTCGGCCTTGCCGATTTCGCCAATCGCTATCCGAACGAATTGTCGGGCGGCATGCAGCAACGCGTCGCCATCGCCCGTTCGCTGATCCACGATCCTTCCATCCTGATGATGGACGAGCCCTTCGGTGCGCTCGACGCGATGACGCGCGAGGTGATGAACCTGGAGTTGCTGCGCATCTGGCGCAAGGCGGGCAAGACCGTGATCTTCGTCACGCACTCGATTCCGGAAGCAATTTTCCTCGGCACCCACGTGATGGTGCTATCCAATCGCCCTGGCCGCATCGCCGACCTGGTGACGGTCGATCTGCCCGCTGAACGTGGCCTCGACATCATGTCGACCGATGCTTTTGGCGTCTACAGCAAACGCATTCGCAGTCAGTTCAACACACAGGGATTCATCTGATGGAAAGCGTCCACAACAGCCCGACGGTGGCATCTTCTCCTGCTTCCTTCAGCCTGCGCCGCACGCTCAAGGCGCGCCCCGAGCTGCTGCTGATCCCGGCCGTCTTCGTCGCCGTGGTGGTGGTGTGGGAAGCGATCATCCGCTTCTTCGAGATACCGATCTACATCATGCCGGCGCCGTCCAACATCGCACTGGCGCTGGTCAATACCGGCTATCTGGACAACGCGCTGTACACGCTTGGCGAAGCCATGCTTGGCTTCCTGCTGGCGGCGGTGTTCGGCATCGTGCTGGGCGGCCTGATCGCGCAGTTTCCGCTGGCCGAGAAGACACTTTATCCTTATTTAATCGCGATCCAGACCACGCCGAAAGTGGCGGTGGCGCCGCTGTTCATCATGTGGTTCGGCTTCGGCATGACGTCCAAGGTCATCATCGCCGCGACGATCGCCTTCTTTCCTATCCTCGTCAACGTCATCAGTGGCTTGCGCTCGACCGATCCGGCGCGGCTGGAACTGATGCGCTCGCTGCGCGCGACGCGCTGGCAGATTTTCACGATGGTGCGCCTGCCGGGCGCGTTGCCGATGATCTTTGCGGGACTCAACATCGCGATCATCTTCAGCATCCTCGGCGCCATCGTCGGCGAGTTCCTCGGCTCGCGCAAGGGACTCGGCAACGCCATCATGCAGATGAACGTCAACCTCGACACCGCGGGCGTGTTCGCCACGCTGTTCGTGCTGTCGGCGATCGGCGTGTGTCTGCATTTGCTGATGAGTTTCTTGCAACGGAAGGCGTTATTTTGGGCTGACAGTTCGCGTATTCCAACCGTATAGAAAACGACAATAAAAGCGGAGACGAACTGATGTAGCCCCCATCCACGGGAGGCAGCATGAGTAGCTTTTCCTTGAAACCCTTGTCCTCGGCCCTGGGCGCGGAAGTGATCGGCGTGGACATGCGCAGTCCGCTGGACGCCGAGACGGTGCAGGCGCTGACCGAGGCCTGGCATCGGCACATCATCCTGCTGTTTCGCAACCAGCCGCTGACCTTCGAAGAACACATCGCCTTCAGCCGCCATTTCGGCGCGCTCGACGATCATGCGGCGATTCCCAAATTCCGCCACCCCGATCATCCGGAAATCCTGCTGGTCACGAATTATGAAGCCGGCGGCAAGCGCCTCGCAGTGGGACGTCAATGGCACTCCGATTTGTCCACCACCACGCGTCCGGCCAAAGGCTCGCTGCTGCATTGCGTGGAGTTGCCCGAGGTCGGCGGCGACACCATGTTCTGCAATATGTACAAGTCCTGGGACAGTTTGTCGCCGACGCTGCAATCCATCCTTGACGGCCGAAACGCGCTGCACGACATGACCGCCGCGAGAGAGACGCGACTGGTGCGCACCAGCGACGAGCTGGCCGACATCCGCCGCCGCAATCCGCCGGTGTACCAGCCGATCGCGCGCGTGCACGACGGCAGCGGGCGCAAGGCCTTGTATGTGAGTGAAATGACGTCGGTGGCGATCGAGGGCATGACGGAAGAAGAGAGCCGGCCGCTGCTGCAATATCTGTATGACCACAGCGTCGTGCCGGAAAATGTCTACCGCCATCGCTGGCAACTCGGCGACACCATGATGTGGGACAACCGCAGCGCCATGCATATCGCGCTGGCCGATTACGACCACAGCCAGCGCCGCATCATGTACCGCACCACGTTGCTGGGTCAGCCGAGCGGGCGCGTCGCTGATCTCTCGGCGGAAGAGAGCGGGCTCAGGCCTGCGGCAGTATTTCCCGCAGCACCTCCACCGGCCGGCACAGGCGAGCGCCGCGCGCCGTGACGACGATGGGGCGGTTGATCAGGACCGGGTCTTCCAGCATCAGATCGATCAGTTGCTCGTCGCTCCATGCAGCGTTGTCCAGATCCTTCTCGTCGTAGGACGTGCCGCGCCGGCGCATGAGGTCGCGCACCGGCTTGCCGGTGGCCGCGACGATCTTCTTCAGTGTGGCGCGGTCAGGCGGCGTCTTCAGGTATTCGATGACTTTCGGCTCGATGCCGGCGGCGCGGATCATTTCCAGCACGTTGCGCGAGGTGCCGCATTTCGGGTTGTGATAAATGGTGACGTCGGACATGGTGTTTCCCTGGTTCAAAAACGATGTCCGCAAGCATAGCCGATCGCTGATCGCGCAGCTTCGGCATAGCTGAAAATACTTCATCTTCCTGCGCAGTAACAGCTGCTATAGTAAAACGCTCGACAAGAACGCGCCGCACCTGCTGTGAGCACGGTCGACATCCCACCCAAAAACAGAGGAGCACAAAAGATGGCAGCACCGAAGAAAATCGCATTGGTCACCGGCGCCGGTTCCGGCATCGGCAAACAGATTTCGCTGGCCCTGCTGCGCGAAGGTTACGCCGTCGTGCTGGCCGGCCGTCGCCAGGAGCCGCTGGAAGAAACAGTGAAAGCGGCAGGTGAATTCGGCGCCAATGCACTGGTGGTGCCGGCCGATGTCAGCGATCCGGCATCGGTGAAGAATTTGTTTGCCAAGACCAAAGAGAAATTCGGCCGCCTTGATCTGCTGTTCAACAACGCCGGCATCTTCGCGCCGCCGATGTCGCTGGAAGAGCTGAGCTACGAGCAATGGAAGTCGGCCGTCGACATCAACCTGACCGGCGTGTTCCTGTGTACTCAGGAAGCGTTCCGGATCATGAAGGAACAATCGCCGCGCGGCGGCCGCATCATCAACAACGGTTCGATTTCGGCGCACGCGCCGCGGCCGTTCTCGGTGTCGTACACCGCGACCAAGCATGCCATCACCGGCCTGACCAAGTCGACTTCACTGGACGGTCGCCGCTACGACATCGCCTGCGGCCAGATCGACATCGGCAATGCCTCAACCGACATGACCGAGCTGATGAAGAAGGGCACCTTGCAGGCCGATGGTTCCACCCAAGTGGAACCGACCATGGACGCCGGCCATGTGGCGAAGGCGATCCTGTACATGGATAGCTTGCCGCTGGATGCCAACGTGCAGTTCATGACAGTGATGGCGACAAAGATGCCGTTCATCGGCCGCGGCTGAGAATCTGTCCAGATCTTACGGCGAGGCCATGATCCGGCGTTCGGCGGTGCTCGGAATCCTCATGTACTAAAGTACACTCCAAGGGTTCCAACTGAGCTCCGCTCCGTCCGTCACCGGCTGATGGTCTCTCGCTACAGATCTGGACAGATTCTGAAACCGTTTCCACCAATAAAAAACGCTGCTCTCGGGCAGCGTTTTTTTATGTCGATTGATTTTTCAAACCAGCCCAGCGCGGCGTCAGCGCATGGGGAATGTCATAGAGATCAAGCACGCGGCCCAGCGTGTGGTCGATCATCTCGGCGATCGATTGCGGGCGATGGTAGAAGCCGGGCAACGGCGGGAAGATGATGCCGCCCATTTCGGTAACGCTGGTCATGTTGCGCAGGTGGGCGAGGTTGAACGGCGTTTCGCGCACCATCAGCACCAGGCGGCGGCGCTCTTTCAGGACCACGTCGGCAGCACGTGAGATCAGGTTGTCGGACAGGCCGTTGGCGATGGCGGCGAGCGTCTTCATCGAACAGGGCGCGACAATCATCCCCGACGAGGCGAACGAGCCGCTGGCGATGGAGGCGCCGACGTCGCGCACCGGATGGACTACGTCGGCCAGCGCCTCGACGTCCTTGCGGCTCATGTCGAGTTCCTGGTGCAGGTTCAGCACGCCGGCTTCGGACACCAGCAGATGGGTTTCCACGTCAGCATCGCGCAGTACATGCAGCAGACGCACGCCGTACGCCACACCGGTCGCGCCGGTGATGGCGACGATCAGGCGTCGGCGCGGAGGCGCGGAATTTGTCGCGACGGACAGGAGATCAGCCCTTGAACAGGGTTTGCAGTTCGCCCGATTCGTACATTTCGCTCAGGATGTCGGAGCCGCCGATGAATTCACCCTTGACGTACAGCTGGGGAATGGTCGGCCAGTTCGAGTATTCCTTGATGCCCTGGCGGACGTCGGCGCTTTCCAGCACGTTGACGGTGACAATGTTTTCCGCGCCGCTGGCCTTGAGCAATTGGATCGCCTTGCCGGAGAAGCCGCATTGCGGAAATTGCGCAGTGCCCTTCATGAACAGCACGACAGGGTTTTGGGTAACGGTTTCCTTGATCCAGGATTGGACTTCGCTCATGACTACACCTTCAAAAAGTTCGCAATGCCGCCATTATATGAAAAACCGGGCGTGCGCGTTGGGAGAGTGCCGTTGCGCCGGGAAATGTCTTTTCGGCAACACGACGCGTGTCAGGCTGCTATGACCAACATGTAAATGATTTGCAGGATTGCAAGAGAGGCGTTGCGACACAGCCGGAAGAAATTGTGTAAAAGATTTTTAGATATTTTCAGAAATCACGTTGAAGTTGTCGCGATGGAAACAAGAAAGGGCGCTTGCGCGCCCTTTTTCTGTTGCCGGTCCAATCCGCCGGCTAGTTGGCTATCACGAGGCAGCTGCGGGCAATGGTTCTTCCGGCAGGCGTTTTGCCATCGAGTGATGGTTTTGCACGCGGTCCTTGTGCTTGATCACCTGGCGATCCAGTTTGTCGATCAGCATGTCAATGGCGGCGTACAGGTCGTGTGCAATGCTCTCGGCATGCAGGTCCTTCCCCTTGATATGAACGTTTATTTCTGCTTTCTGGCGTTTTTCTTTTTCGGTCAGCTTGTCTACGCTGAGAATGACACTGATGTCGATCACGTGGTCAAAGTGGCGCTTGATGCGCGTCAGCTTGTTTTGCACGTACTCGCGGATGGCGGGGGTCAAATCGAGGTGATGGCCACTAATGGTCAGATTCATACAGCACTCCTATCGTGAGATTGCTGGAGGTTCTTACGTATTGTCCGGTTGCTTGCAGGCAGCACCAGAACAAAACACCCGAACTCAACAGAACACAGCAACGATGCTTGCTACAGAAAAACTTACAGAGACTTGCGGAGATTCACCGGCGGGATTTTGAGCACTTCGCGGTATTTCGCGACGGTCCGTCGCGCCACCACCATGCCCTGTTCCGCCAACATATCTGCAATCTTGCTATCAGAGAGTGGGTTCTTAGGGTCTTCTGCTCCTATCAGTTGTTTGATGAGAGCCCGTATCGCAGTGGAGGATGCTTCACCTCCGGTTTCTGTTGCGACGTGGCTGCCGAAGAAGTATTTCAACTCAAACATGCCATGCGGGGTCAGCATGTACTTCTGAGTCGTCACACGAGAAATAGTGCTCTCGTGTAGACCCAGTGTATCAGCTATTTCGCGCAACACAAGGGGGCGCATAGCAACGGCGCCATGTGAAAAAAAGTTGCGTTGCCTCTCAACAATTGCCTGAGCGACACGCAAAATTGTGTCGAAGCGCTGACGCATATTCTTGATCAGCCACTTGGCTTCCTGCAGTTGCGAACCGAGCGATCCGTCGCCCTTGGTCTGCTTGAGCGCATTGGCGTACATGGCGTTGACGCGCAGCCGCGGCATCACGTCGTGGTTGAGCAAAACCTGCCAGCCGTCCTTGGACGCTTTGACAATGACATCGGGCACCACATAGTCGGATCGGCCCGATGCAAACATGGCGCCGGGATGCGGATGGCACTGGCGGATTACGGCTTGCGCTTCGCGCAGGTCTTCATCGTCGCAACCGAGCGCTTTCTTGATTTTGTTGAAGTCGCGCTGGGCGAACAGCGCCAGGTAATCTTCGACGATGGTCAGCGCCAGCCGGCGTGTGACAAAGGCAATTTTCGGCAAGCGCCGGACCTGCAGCGCCAGGCATTCGGATGCGCTGCGCGCGCCGACGCCGGCGGGATCGAAACTTTGCAACAGCTTTAGCGCAATGGTCAGTTCGTCAAGTTCGATTTCCAGTTCTTCGGGCAGGCGCGCATGGATTTCTTCTAGTGATTCTTCGAGATAGCCGTGATCGTCAATCGCATCGACGATCAGCTCGATCAGTGCACGGTCGCGCAGGCTGCGCACGGTCAGGCGGGCCTGCTCCTGCAGATGTTCGCGCAGCGTGACGTCGTGGGCTTCCAGTTGTGGACGCGAGTCTTCATCGTCGGGGGTCTTGCCGGTGCGGGCGACGTCGTCGAAGCTCCAGTCGGTATCGCCGCTTGCATGGTCGTCACCGACGACGCTGTCCTGTGGATCACCGGCTTCTCCTTCGGCGGGCGAAGCGCTCGGCGCCGAGTTCTCGACGGGTTCGGCCTGCGCTGACGGCGAGCTGCTGATGGCGCCGTCGGCCAGCAGCCGCACGGAATTGTCGAGTGCGTCGTCGAGGCGTTCCAGCAGCGGATTGTCCGACAGGATCTGTTCCAGTTCCTGATGCAGCTCCAGCGTCGACAGCTGCAGCAAACGGATCGACTGCTGCAACTGCGGCGTCAATGCCAGATGCTGGGAGGTGCGAAGCTGGAGAGATTGTTTCATTCAGTTTTTCAGTTGGCCGCTTGCTGCATTTACATGCGGAAGTGTTCGCCGAGATACACGCGGCGCACGGACTCATCGGCGATGATGTCGTCGGGGCTGCCGCTGGCCAGCACGGTGCCCTGATTGATGATGTAGGCGCGGTCGCAGATGCCCAGCGTTTCGCGCACGTTGTGGTCGGTGATCAGTACGCCGATGCCGCGTTCCTTGAGGAAGCGCACGATGCGCTGGATCTCGATCACGGCGATCGGATCGATGCCGGCGAACGGTTCGTCGAGCAGCACGAAGCGCGGATCGGTCGCCAGCGCGCGGGCGATTTCGACACGCCGGCGTTCACCGCCGGACAGCGACAAGGCCGGGCTTTCGCGCAGCTTCTCGATCTGCAATTCATGCAGCAGGCTGTTGAGGCGGCCTTCGATCTCGTCCCGGCTGAGCGACTTGCCGTCTTCCTTGCGCAGTTCCAGCACAGCGCGGATATTGTCTTCCACGTTGAGCTTGCGGAACACCGAGGCTTCCTGCGGCAGGTAGGACAGGCCGAGTTGCGCGCGCTCGTGGATCGGCAGGCGCGAAATTGCGGCACCGTCCAGGTCGATCTCGCCGCCGTCGGACGGCACCAGGCCGACGATCATGTAGAACGAAGTGGTTTTGCCGGCGCCGTTGGGACCGAGCAAGCCGACTACTTCGCCGCTGGCGACTTCGAGCGATACATCGCGTACGACCTGGCGCGCGCCGTAGCTCTTTTGCAATCCGCGTACAACCAAAGAACTGATCGCCATCTTATTGGCCCTTCGAAGAATCGACGCGCGGCTGGATGATCGCGGTGATGCGACCGCCGCCGGGTTTGCTTTCGCCGGTGTTGGTGTTGTTGACCGAATAGAATTCGGCGCGGCTGTCGTAGGAGATGAACTCGCCGTTGACCTCATCGGTCACGCGCGGGCCGTCCATGCGCTGCATGTGGGCGCGCGTGAACAGTTTCGAGATTTCGGTCTTCTCGCTGTACTCGATGCGCTCGGCCTGGCCCTCGATCCACAGGTTGGGACCTCCGTCGCGCTTCTGGCGGAAGCTCGCCAGCTGGCCGGGTGCCGCGTACAGGATGGCGAATTCATAACCGGCCGGATCGGTGGTCAGCACCACCTTGCCTGCCTTGATCAACAGCGTGCCGCGCGTGAGCACGACGTTGCCGGTGAAAGTCTTCACCTGCTTGACGTCGTCGTACACCATTTGCTCGGCTTCGATGCGGGTCGGCTTTTCGGTGTCGGCGCGTTCGGCGCGCGCGACGCCGGCAACGCTCATCAGGAGCACGGTAAGCAGCGGCAGTAGGGATGTCGTTTTCATAGGATCCTGCGCAAGTTTCTCGCTTGATTATGCCAATTGGCGATAGGGGCTGAAGGCTGACGAATTAACGCGTGCGCGGCTGGTACGTACCGCGCACATTGTGTAACAACTGGAATTCCTGCGTCGCGTTGTTGGCGATCATGCCGGTGCCGGTCATGATGGATTTGCCCATCGTGATCTCGACCGGCTTGTCGGTGCGGGCGATGTCTTCATCCGGCAGCAGCAGCAGGTATTCGGTTTTCAGGTGCATGTCCTCGGCAGTACCGAAGGCGGAGCGGTCGGCGTTGACGTTCTCGTACATATGGATCTTGCTGTTGTCGTCTTCAATCCTGGCGCGCTGCGAGCGCAAGGTCATCGGCGGCTTTTCCTTGGTCAGGCTGGTGATCACGGGCAAGGTCACTTCGAACGAATCGTCGGTCGGGAAATGCACCATCTTCTTGCCGGTGATGTCATAGCGCGGCTGGCCGGTTTCGGACATCTTCACGTAACTGAAATCTTCAACGTAATAATCCGGCTTGCTGCGCGGACGCGCTGCCAGGGTGTCGTCGGCATTGCGGCGCATGACCTGCAGCACCCAGAAGCTGCCGAGCGCCAGCGCCGTCAGCACCACGATCACGACAATCAGCCGGATGCGCTGCGCAGCGCGTTCGCCGCTGCGGTTGCTCATGCCAGGTATGCGGCCAGGGCCGCCTCGTAATGACCTTGCGCGGTCAGGATGAAGTCACAGATCTCGCGCGCGGCGCCGTTGCCGCCGGTGCAGTCGGTGATGTAGTCGACGCGCTGCTTGACGTCGTGATGACCGTTGGCCACACAGGCCGTGAAACCGACCTTGGTCAGCACCGGCAGATCGATCACGTCGTCACCCAGGTAGCCGCAGGCGGAGGCCGCGACGCCGGTCTGTTCAAGCAGTTGCGCAAATGCGATGCGCTTGTCGTGCACGCCCTGGAACACATGGGCGATGCCCAGGTCCTTGGCGCGGCGCAGGACGATCGGCGACTGGCGCGCGGTGATGATGGCCGTGGCGATGCCGCCGAACTGCTGCAGCATCTTGATGCCGTGGCCGTCGAGCGCGTTGAAGCGTTTGACCGGTTCGCCTTCGGGGCCGTAGTACAAGCCGCCGTCAGTCAGCACGCCGTCGACGTCGAAAATCATCAGCCGGACTTGCCGGGCGTTGGCGACGGCCGCCGCACTGGCTTTGCTGAATCGTTCAGCCATCAGATCACCTTGGCGCGGGTCAGGTCATGGATATGCAGCGCGCCCACCAGCTTGCCCTGGGCGTCGGCCACCAGCACCTGGTTGATGCGGAATTCCTCCATCAGCTGGACGGCGTCGACCGCCAGTTGGTCCGGATTGATGGTGCGCGGGCCGCGATGCATGACGTCGGCGATGGACGATTTGGTGAAATCTTCGCCACGCTCCAGCAGGCGGCGCAGGTCGCCGTCGGTGAACACGCCGATCGGATGATCCTCGTCATCGACGACGGCAGTCATCGCCATGCCCTTGCGGGTGATTTCCATCAGCGCCGCCGACAACGATACGTCCGGCTTGACCGCGGGAATAGCGTCGCCGGTGCGCATGACGTCGCGCACATGGGTCAGCAGGCGGCGGCCGAGCGCGCCGCCGGGGTGTGAGCGGGCAAAGTCTTCTTCGAGGAAGCCGCGCGCGTCCAGCAACGATACCGCCAGCGCATCGCCCATGGCCAGCGTGGCGGTGGTGCTGGCGGTCGGGGCCAGGTTGAGCGTACAGGCTTCCTTGTCCACGCCGACGTTGAGGTGAATCGCCGACAGGCGCGCCAGGCTGGATTCGTCGTTGCCGGTCATGGCGATCAGGTAGGCGCCCATGCGCTTGATGATGGGCACGATGGCCATGAGCTCGGCGGTCTCGCCGGAATTCGAGATGGTAATGAAAACATCATTAGGGGTGACCATGCCGAGGTCGCCGTGCGCGGCTTCGGCCGGATGCATGAACAGCGCCGGCGTGCCGGTCGAGGCGAAGGTGGCGGCGATCTTACGGCCGATATGGCCGGATTTGCCGATGCCGGAAACCACCACGCGGCCTTTGCATTCGAGCAATACGCCGACGGCGCGCGCCAGCGGTTCGGCTTCGTCGTCCGACAGGCGCGACTTCAGCGCCAGGATGGCGTCGGCTTCAATTTGCAGGGTTTGACGGGCGAGCTCAAGCGCGCGGCGGGCGCGTGCGGTAGAAAAAGATTTTGGCAAGATTTTGGCTTCGGTTACACTCATAACCGAAGTATAAACGAATTACGAAAGCAAAAAACTTGCCAGATGTAACGTCGTGTAGCGTCAGGGATGTCGCGCTGCCGGGTCCGGCCAGGCAATTCGCGGCGGCAAAGCATGAAAAGCCTTGGGCCAAGGCTGGTCACAGCTGGCTTGCTGCGATGCGACACCGATCGGAATCCATGGCGGCAGGGCGGGCATGATTCTGGCTTAACAGGCCTTGCGGTCTCCACTTATAAAAATTGCTTCGTTTTCCACTACATGTTTTCAGGACTAGAGCTCACTCTTTTTCTACTCGGCGCTGCGGTGCTTGGCGTCGTCGCTTTTCGAATGATGCATCTGCCGCCGATGCTGGGCTACCTCGTCGTTGGCATCGTTATCGGCCCGCACGGACTCGGTTTCGCCGATGACAATGAAACCACGCACGCGCTGGCGGAGTTCGGCGTGGTGTTCCTGATGTTCTCGATTGGCCTGGAATTCTCGCTGCCCAAGCTGTCGGCCATGCGGCACATCGTCTTCGGCCTCGGCGTGGCGCAGGTGCTGGCGACCATCGCGGTGGCCATGGTCTTTGGCTGGAGCACCGCATTCATCCTGCCGCAACTCCATGAAATCAGCTGGCCGGCCGCATTTGCGCTGGGCGGCGCGCTGGCGATGTCGTCCACCGCGATCGTCTCCAAACTGCTGACCGAACGACTGGAGCTGGAAACCGAACATGGTCGCCGCATCCTCGGCATCCTGCTGTTCCAGGATTTGGCGCTGGTGCCGCTGCTGATCATCGTGCCGGCGCTGGCCAAGAATTCCGGCAATCTGGTCGTCACGCTGGCCTGGGCCTCCATCAAGGCGCTGGTGGTGCTGGCCTTGCTGCTGTTCTTCGGCCAGAAGCTCATGCGCAGCTGGTTCCAGATCGTCGTCAAGCGCCGCTCGCAGGAACTGTTCATGCTGAACCTGCTGATGATCACGCTGGGCGCTGCCTGGATCACCGAGAAGGCCGGCCTGTCGCTGGCGCTGGGCGCGTTCATCGCCGGCATGCTGATTTCCGAAACCGAATACAAGCATCAGGTGGAGGAAGACATCAAGTCCTTCCGCGACGTCCTGCTCGGACTATTCTTCATTACCATCGGCATGCTGCTCAACGTCCATCTGGTGCTGGAGCACTGGTGGCTGGTGCTATTGCTGCTGGTCGGCCCGGTGCTGCTCAAGTTCGTGCTGATCGCCGGTCTCGCCAAACTGTTCGGCTCGACCACCGGCGTGGCGCTGCGCACCGGCCTGGCGCTGGCGCAGGCCGGTGAATTCGGCTTCGTGTTGTTGAATCAGGCGGGCGGTTTGCAACTGATGGATCCCTTGCTGATCCAGGTGATCCTGGCCTCGATGGTGCTGTCGATGCTGGCGGCGCCGTTCCTGCTGGCCAAATCCGACGCCATCGTGATGAAACTGTCGGCCAATGAATGGATGCTGCAATCGCTGGCGCTGACGCAACTGGCCACGCGCACCATGTCCAGCCAGAAGCACGTCATCATCGCCGGCTTCGGCCGCAGCGGCCAAAGCCTGGCCAAGCTGCTGGAAGAAGAAGGCATTCCCTACCACGCGCTGGAGATGGACCCGGACCTGGTGCACGACACCCGCGAGGCCGGCGCCAACGTGTCCTACGGCGACGCCGCGCGCCGCGAAAGCCTGGTGGCGGCCGGCATCCACCGCGCCGCGGCGCTGGTGGTGACTTACGCCAGCACGCCGTCGGCGTTAAAGGTTTTGCATCATGCCAACGAGCTGGCGCCGACCCTGCCGGTCATCGTGCGCAGCCACGACGACGCCGATCTCGACAAGCTGCTCGAGGCCGGCGCCACCGAAGTCGTGCCGGAAGCGCTGGAAGGCAGCCTGATGCTGGCCTCGCATGCGTTGGTGATGCTGGGCGTGCCGCTGCGACGGGTGGTGCATCGCGTGCAAAGCGCGCGCGACGAGCGTTACACTTCCCTGCGCGGCTATTTCCACGGCGCCTCGGACGTACCCGAAGACAACGACAACCTTAACGTACGGCTGCAATCCGTGGCACTCAACGAAGGCGCGGTTGCGATCGGCAAGACGCTGTATCAGGTCGCACTGCAGCAGTTCGACACCGAAGTCACCATGCTCCGGCGCGGCAAGCTGCGTGTCGAATTCAAGCCCGACACGGTCTTGCAGGCTGGCGACATCGTGGTGTTGCGCGGCACCGGCGAAAACATTCTGCGCGCCGAAAAACGCCTTCTCAAAAAGTAAACCGTGGAACTCAATGGAAATCCTTGAGCGCATCACCGGCATCATCCTTCCCGTTTTCGCCATCATCGGCATCGGCTACGGCTATGCGCGCTGGCGCGGCGAAGTGGTGCGTTCCGACATGGCCTCGGTCAACCGGGTCTCGATGGAGGTACTGGCGCCGTTGATGGTGTTCAGCGCCCTTTCCGCGAAAGACTTCGATCTCGCGCACAACGGCTGGCTGATCCTCGCCAGCGTGATCATTTCCCTCGGTTCCGGCGTGCTGGCCTGGCCGGTGGCGAAAATGCTGGGTTACGACAAGCGCACCTTCCTGCCGCCGATGATGTACAACAACGGTGGCAACATGGGCGTGCCGCTGATGCTGCTGGCCTTCGGTCCCGAGAGCCTGTCGGCGGCGGTGGCCTTGTTCACCGCGGCCACTTTCGTGTATTTTTCGCTTGGTATCAAGATGCTGCAGCATGGACGGGATACGCGTCCCGGATCCTTTCTCAAGCTGTTCAAGAGCCCGATCATGATCGCCATGGTGCTGGGCGTACTGTTCGCAGTCTTGCACGTGCCGCTGCCGCAACCGTTGTTTTCGGCGATGAAGCTGCTCGGCGAAGCGAGCATCCCGATCATGCTGTTCGCGCTCGGCGTGCGCATGATGGACATCAGTTTCAAGAGCTGGCACATCGGCCTGGTCGGCGCGGTGACATGTCCGCTGGTCGGCTTGATCGTCGCATTTGTACTTGATCAATTGTTGCCGTTGACGGCGAGCCAACGCGGCCAGATGTATCTGTTCGGCGCCTTGCCGCCGGCGGTGCTGTGTTTCATGGTGGCCGAGCAATACCGCCAGGAGCCTGACAAAGTGGCATCGATCGTGCTCATGGGAAACCTTGCTGCGCTGGTTTTTGTACCGTTGGGTTTATGGTTGGGATTGCAACCTTCAATCCGTTGAAATGCGCCGCACGCCAGGCCTTGTTCAGCATATGTTGGTATGGGAAATGCTTACAAAATTACGGACTCTGGGTGCTTAATCGACTGTAAGGAAGTTGTCATGTTCAAGAATTTTTCCATCAAGGCCCGTCTCATCTTTGTCGTCAGTTTCTTGTCCCTGCTGCTGGCGTTGTTCGGCGCCGTCGGACTGACCAGCCTGCAGCAAACCAATTCTGCGCTCAAATCGTTGTACGAAGACCGCGTGGTGGCGCTTGGGCAACTGGCGCAGGTGACCAGCGCCGTTGAATCCGGACGCTACGCCATCTCGACGGCCATCGTCGGCGACTCCGGCGAAATCGACAAGAACATGGATGCCCTCGAGAAAACCTTGCAGGACGGAGAAAAGGTCTGGCAGGCCTATCTGTCAACTTTCCTGACGCCGGAAGAAAAGCAACTGAGCGAACAATTTACCGCACAAAAGAAGAAGTTCATCGCCGACGGCGTCAAGCCGGCTGTGGAGGCGCTGCATAACCGCGACTTCCAGGGGGCGACTGACCTGTACAACGGGCCCTTGTTGGAAATATTCAAGCAGATCAACGTCACCATGTCCAAGCTGACGCGCCTGCAGCAGGACGTCAGCAAGCAGCTCTACAACGAATCGCAGGCGCGCTACGACACCTTCCTGACGATGACCATCGCCGCCATCGTCATCGGATTGTCGGTCGCACTGATCATGGGCATCTGGCTGGTACGGGCGATTTCGGGACCGCTCAATGAAGCCGTCAGGGTGGCGCGCGGTGTGGCCGACGGCGACCTGACGCAGAACATCGTCGTACATTCGCGCGACGAAGCCGGCCAACTCATGGAAGCCCTGAAAACCATGAACGCCCGTCTGCAACAAATCGTCGGCGAAGTGCGCGTGAGCACCGACACCATCACGACCGCCTCCAGCGAAATCGCTACCGGCAACCTCGACCTGTCGGCGCGCACCGAAAGCCAGGCCGGCTCGCTGGAAGAAACCGCCTCGGCGATGGAACAGCTGACCTCGACCGTCAAACAGAACGCCGACAACGCGCGCCAGGCCAACCAACTTGCTGCGTCAGCGTCGCAGATCGCGCAAGAAGGTGGCAACGTGGTCGGTCAGGTGGTGGTCACCATGAACAACATCAACGATTCGTCAAAAAAGATTGTCGACATCATCAGCGTGATCGACGGCATCGCCTTCCAGACCAACATTCTCGCCCTCAACGCCGCGGTCGAAGCCGCGCGCGCCGGTGAGCAGGGCCGCGGCTTTGCGGTGGTGGCGTCGGAAGTGCGCAGCCTGGCGCAGCGTTCGGCCGCCGCCGCGAAAGAAATCAAGACCCTGATCGACGACTCGGTGCAAAAGGTCGGCGAGGGCAGCAAGCTGGTCGAGCAGGCCGGCGTCACCATGGACGAAGTGGTCGCCAGCGTCAAGCGCGTGACCGACGTCATGGGCGAGATCACGGCGGCAAGCCAAGAGCAGAGTTCCGGCATCGAAGAAGTCAACCGCGCCATCACCCAGATGGATGAGACCACGCAACAGAATGCCGCGCTGGTCGAGCAGGCGGCGGCAGCCGCGCAATCCTTGCAGGATCAGGCGCAACGCCTGACGCAGTCGGTCAGCGTGTTCAAGCTCGACGGCAACCGCCAGTTGGCAGCGGCGCCGGCTCCGGTGCGCACCGTCGACATCACGCCGCGTCCGGCAGCGGTCGCGGCAGCAAAGAAGCCCGCAGCCGCCCCTGCCAAGGCAGTAAAGCCCGCCGCTGCGCCGGCCTTGCCTGCGAGTGCCGCAGTCAAACCGAACGACGATGACTGGGAACAGTTCTGAGGCGTTTCTTCCGGATGTAAAAAAGGGTGTTGCCGTTGCCGGCAACACCCTTTTTCTTTGTGTGGTCAGTTCGTCGTCAATCCAGTGCGATGTCTTCCGACGCCGCCGAGCGCGTACCCGCAACCGGTGCATTGCTGCGGCCGTGATAGGCAAACACCACCGACGCCTTGACCTGATCCGAACTGTTGCGGCCGGCCGCGTGGAACAGGCCGCTATGGAACAGAACCACGTCGCCCTTCTCCAGCGGCACGGAAATTCCCTGTGCAAACAGCGCCTGATTGGCCGCCACTTCCGGGCGCAGGAAATCGAGTTCGTCCATCTGGTCCGGCTGCAGTTGCAGCAAGTGCGAGCCCGGGATGAACTTGAGGCCGCCGTTGTCGGCGTATTCCGGACCCAGCGCCAGCCAGACCGAAATCAGTTCATTGCGCGGGAACGACCAGTAACGGATATCGCGATGCCAGCCGGTGGCGGTACCGAAGGTCGGATGCTTGGTCATTACGCAATTGTGATGCGCCAGCGTGATGCTGACCGGCTCTTCGAACAACTGGTGCAATGCCGCCACCAGAGTCGGATTGGAAGCCCATGCGCGGAAATGATCGTCGCGTTGCCACGCTGCACGGAGGCGTCGCGCCGTGCGGCCGCCGGGAGCGTCGAGCGAAGCGGGCGCGCCTGCGTAGCCGACTTCGGCTTCGTATTCGAGCGGCGCCACGGCCTGCTGCACATGGGCGCGCGTCACCGCCGCCATGGCGTCGCAGTCGGCGGCCGGAACGAAGCCCTTGAGCAGCAGGTAGCCCTGGCTGCGGAAGACATCGATCTGGGTGGATGAGAGTGGAGCGTCCATGGCTGGCCTTGCTTCTTTCTTGCTATTTCTTCTTTTTCAACAGCGGCGCCAGGTAATGCCCGGTGATGCTTTCCGGATTCTTGGCGACGTCCTCTGGCGAACCGGTGGCGATGATCTTGCCGCCGCCTGCCCCGCCTTCCGGGCCGAGATCGATGATCCAGTCAGCAGTCTTGATGACGTCCAGATTGTGCTCGATGATCGTTACCGTATTGCCCTGATCGCGCAGGCGATGGATCACCTTCAGCAGCAGGTCGATGTCATGGAAATGCAGGCCGGTGGTCGGTTCGTCCAGGATGTACAGCGTACGCCCGGTATCGCGTTTGGACAACTCCAGCGACAGCTTGACGCGTTGCGCTTCGCCGCCCGACAGGGTGGTCGCACTCTGGCCCAGCTTGATGTAGCCGAGGCCGACGTCTAGCAGGGTTTGCAGCTTGCGTGCGATCAGCGGCACCGGCAGGAAGAAGGTATGCGCGTCTTCCACCGTCATCTCGAGGATTTCGGTGATGTTCTTGCCCTTGTATTGCACTTCCAGGGTTTCGCGGTTGTAGCGCTTGCCGTGGCAGACGTCGCACGGCACGTAGACGTCCGGCAGGAAGTGCATCTCGACCTTGATCACGCCGTCGCCCTGGCAGGCTTCGCAGCGGCCGCCCTTGACGTTGAACGAGAAGCGTCCGGCGCTGTAGCCGCGTTCCTTGGCGGCAGGCACGGTGGCGAACAGGTCGCGGATCGGCGTGAACAGGCCGGTGTAGGTCGCCGGATTCGAACGCGGAGTGCGGCCGATCGGCGCCTGGTCGACCGAGATCACCTTGTCGAAATGCTCCAGGCCGCTGATCGATTCATGTTCGGCCGGTTCGGTCTGCGAACCGTACAGGTGGCGCGACGCCGCCAGGTAGAGCGTGTCGTTGACCAGCGTCGACTTGCCCGAGCCGGACACGCCGGTCACACAGGTGAGCAATCCGACCGGCAGGTCGAAGCTGACGTTCTTGAGGTTGTTGCCGGTCGCGCCGGTGATGGTCAGCTGGCGTTCCGGATCGGGCTGCACGCGCTTCTTCGGCACGCTGATTTCCAGCGAGCCGTTGAGGTATTTCGCGGTCAGCGATTTCTTGCTCTTGAGGATGTCTTCCAGCGTGCCCTGGGCGATGATGTCGCCGCCGTGCACGCCGGCGCCCAGGCCCATGTCGACCACGTAATCGGCAGTGCGGATGGCGTCTTCGTCATGCTCGACCACGAGCACGCTGTTGCCGATGTCGCGCAGATGCTTGAGCGTGCCGATCAGGCGATCGTTGTCGCGCTGGTGCAGGCCGATCGACGGTTCGTCCAGTACGTACATCACGCCGGTCAGGCCCGAGCCGATCTGCGAGGCCAGGCGGATGCGCTGCGCTTCGCCGCCGGACAGCGTATCGGCGCTGCGTTCCAGCGACAGATAATCGAGGCCGACGTTGTTGAGGAATTTCAGGCGCGAAATGATTTCCTTGATGATGCGGTCGGCAATCTCTTTCTTGGCGCCGGTCAGCTTCAGGTTCTCGAAGAACGACAAGGTCTCGCGCAGCGGCGTCGCTGCGACTTCATAAATCGCGCGCTGCTGGCGACCGGTGCCGATCTTGACGAAACGCGCTTCCACGCGCAGGCGTGCACCGCCGCAGGATGGACATTCCTTTTCGTTGATGAACTTGGCCAGTTCTTCCTTGACCGCCATCGAATCGGTTTCGCGGTAGCGGCGCTGCAGGTTGGTGACCACGCCTTCGAAAGTGTGTTCGCGCACCACAGTGCGGCCGCGCTCGTTTACATACGTGAACGGAATAGTCTGGCGGCCTGAGCCGTACAGGATCACCTGCTGGGATTTCTCCGGCAATTGCTCGAACGGGATGTCGATGTCGAATTCATAGAACGCCGCCAGGTTCGACAGCATCTGGAAGTAGAACTGGTTGCGGCGATCCCAGCCTTTGATCGCACCGCTGGCCAGCGACAGATTCGGGAAGGCGACGATGCGCTTCGGATCGAAGAACTCGATGTGGCCCAGGCCGTCGCATTCCGGGCAGGCGCCCATCGGATTGTTGAACGAGAACAGGCGCGGCTCCAGCTCCTGCAGCGAATAGCCGCAAGTAGGGCAGGCAAATTTGTTGGAATAGAGATGTTCCTTGGCGGTATCCATCTCCAGCGCAATGGCGCGGCCTTCGGCGATGCGCAGCGCGGTTTCGAAACTCTCGGCGAGGCGCTGCTTGATGTCGGCCTTGACCTTGACACGGTCGATGACGACGTCGATGGTGTGCTTCTCGGTTTTCTTCAGCTTCGGCAGGTCATCGATTTCATAGACCTTGGCCGTGCCGGTGCCGCTCTGGATGCGGAAACGCACGAAACCGTGCGCCTGCATCTGTTCGAACAGGTCGACGTGTTCGCCCTTCCGATTGGCGACGACCGGCGCAAGGATCATCAGCTTGGTGTCTTCCGGCATGGCCAGCACGGCGTCGACCATTTGTGACACCGATTGCGCCGCCAGCGGATTTTCCGGATGGTCGGGGCAGTAGGGCGTGCCCACGCGTGCGTACAGCAGGCGCAGGTAGTCGTGAATTTCCGTGACGGTGCCGACGGTGGAGCGCGGATTGTGCGAAGTCGCCTTCTGCTCAATCGAGATCGCCGGCGACAAGCCTTCGATCATGTCGACGTCGGGCTTTTCCATTAGTTGCAGGAACTGGCGCGCGTAGGACGACAGCGATTCGACGTAGCGGCGCTGGCCTTCTGCATACAGCGTGTCGAATGCCAGCGACGACTTGCCCGAGCCGGACAGGCCGGTGATCACGATCAGTTTGTTGCGGGGTAAGTCGAGGCTGATGTTCTTCAGATTGTGCGTGCGTGCGCCGCGAATGCGAATTTCTTCCATGGATGCCTTCAGCGTAAGTTTTCCATCCGTTGTTCATATGAACATTGAATGGAGGATCAACCTATTACTATATCAGGACTCACCATTTGCGGCTGAGCCGGCGGGCTGGGAAAGATCCTGGCGTTACTTCGTGATTGCCGCGGCGGCGGCAGGCGTGTTGCGCCGGTAGGCGTTGAAGGTCTGTTCATCGTCGCCGTCGCGCGAGCCTCTCCAGAACGGCGTCCACTCGCCCGCCGGCAGGCCGCTGCCGAATGGCGTCTGGACGATGACCCAGCGGCAGCTGGTGCGGCGAGTCTGGTCAACGGGCTGATGGAGGATGCCGGTGTAATAGAACAGCATCGGCGCTTCCGATTCACCCAGGCCGATACTGGCCATGCAATCGCCGTCGCGCCATTCCGGTTTCAGCTTGTCCGACAGGTGCGCGTAGACATATTCAAAGCTCTTGGCGAAATCGCCCCACGGCAGCAGCAAGGTATATGTCGCGCCCCACATCAGCGTCAGGCCGGCGAACCAGCTCACGGCGCCGCGCCACTTGCCGCATTGCTTCAGGCGCGGCAGGCAGCATAGCCAACCCAGCGTCATCAGCATCGCAGCGCCCAGCGCCAGCGGCTGCAGCGGCGTGACGAAGCCTAGCGGCAGCCATTTGGCGAGGCAGGAGAGATAATGATGGTGTTCAACCGGACCGATGGAAATCACGTAGATCGTCCATACAAGTGCGGTCAGCCCGCCAAAAAACAAGCGTGCAAACCAATCCCAGCCGAGGTGGGCCCAATCGGGCAGGCGATCGATGGCGGCCGAACCCAGCAGGCACAGCGGCAGGATCAAGGGCAGCAGATATAACTGGCGCGCCGTAGCGGACATCTGCAGGAGTGTGACGCACACCGTCGTGAACGCCAGAGGAATCGCGACGCGAGGCTGGCGGATACGGCGCCATTCGCCGCCGGCGATCGCCAGTATCGCTAACGGCGCACCAGGCAGTGCAAAGCCGGTCAGCGCGCGGAAAATCACAGTGTGGTCGTTGTCGGAGCCGAGCTTCTTGACGGAGAAACCGAGGAAACGACCGACGTTATTGTCCCAGAACCATTCCATGAACAAAGGTATGGAGTGCTGTGCCAGCAGCGCCGGCCATATGACGAAGAACGGTAACGACACCAGTACGGCCAGGCCGACCATGCGCAGGTAGGAACGCGAACGGCACTCGCGCACCAGCAAGCCGACCAGGGCGGCAGTGGCGGCGTAGATGATGGGGACGAACAATCCCTTGGACATTTCGGCAATGCCGACGCCAAGGCCGAACCAAACCGCAGCCGACAGTCGCGGCGTCTTGCGCTGCTCGTTAAGCGCAATTTTCAGCAGGCCGTACATGGCAATCGTGCCGCCGCATACCAGCGCGACGTCGGTGAACATGTCATGTGCATGCTTGATCATGCCGATCGTGCCGGCGAACAGCGCCAGGGTGCCGAGTACACGCGCGTTCAGAAAGTCGCCTTCATTCCATGCGGCGCGCGCAATGCGCGCCACGAACAGCAGTGTGACGAACATGAAGAACGCCGACGTCACGCGAGCGCCGTCGGCATAATTGAGCCAGGGATGCAGCGCCGTGGCGAACAGCGCGGCGGTCCAGTAATACAGCGGCGGCTTTTCCATGAACGGCACGCCGGCGTTGGTCGGGACAAGATATTCGCCGCTGGTCAGCATATGATGGATCATGCCGAAACTGTAGGCCTCGTCCTGCTTCCAAGGGCCGTGGCCAAAGATGCCCGGAAGCAAGTAAGCGCAAGCCACAAACGCCAGAATCAACAATGCCGCCCTTGACGAAAGGTGCTGCTGGAAGGGCGTCAGATAGGGCGAACGGACAGGCGAAAGCATAAAGTTGAATGCGAGCAACAGGGGGAATTGATCAACCGCATATTGTTGCACAATCATCCAGCCAGAAACATTGCGTTACAAAACGAAACATGAAAATTAGGTAAAGAAATGCCCTGTCAGTGGGGTCATCCGACGCAAAAAAAGCGGGAGCGGATTTGTTTGCTGCTAACATACCGGGTTTGGGTAACCGCCAACGCAATCTGCGAGCCGGGCAGCATTCCAGTGTTTCGCGGGCACGCGCAGCCACGTCGTCTCCATCATGAACACCAATTCTTCCGAATCCGTACAGAAAGCCGGCATGTCCGGTGCCGAAGTCCGTGCCAGTGCTTCGCTGGCATCGATTTTCGCCTTGCGCATGCTCGGCCTGTTCCTGATCCTGCCGGTGTTCGCGGTCCACGCCAAAGGCCTGTCCGGCGGCGAAAGTGCTGCCATGGTCGGACTGGCCATGGGTATCTACGGCCTGGCGCAATCGTTCGGCCAGATCCCGTTCGGCATCGCTTCCGACAAATACGGCCGCAAGCGCGTCATCGTGGCGGGACTCGTACTGTTCGCGCTGGGTTCTTTCATTGCCGCCGGCGCGCAGGATCTCCATTGGATCATCATCGGTCGCGCCATCCAGGGTGCCGGCGCGATTTCCGCCGCCGTGACCGCCTTCATCGCCGATTCGACTCGCGAAGAACATCGGACCAAGGCCATGGCGATGGTCGGCGGCTCGATCGGCCTGACCTTTGCGTTGTCGCTGGTGGCGTCGCCGTTGTTGTACAAGGCGATCGGCATGGGCGGCATCTTCGGACTCACCGGTCTGCTGGCGCTGGCCGCCATCGGCGTGGTGTTGTTCGTGGTGCCCGACGCGCCGATGGTCAAGGCGCGGCGCGTGCCATTCGGCGAGGTGTTGCGCCACGGCGAGCTGATGCGCCTGAACTTCGGCGTGTTCGCACTGCACATGACGCAGATGGCGATGTTCGTGGTGCTGCCCGCCGCATTGGTGCAATATGCCGGCCTGCCGGTGGCCGAGCACTGGAAAATTTACCTGCCGGTGGTGCTGGTCTCGTTCGTATTCATGTTGCCGCCGGTGTTCATCGGTGAAAAGCGTGGACTCATGAAGCAGGTCTTCGTCGCCGCCATTTCGCTGTTGCTGCTGGTGCAGATCGGCATGTGGCTGACCTTGTCGCATTTCGCCGCGCATTGGTGGGTGCTGGTGTTCCTGCTGTTCGCATTCTTCATCGCGTTCAACATCCTGGAAGCCTGCCAGCCCTCGCTGGTGTCGCGCATCGCGCCGGCCGCCGCCAAAGGCACCGCGCTGGGCGTCTACAATACGCTGCAGGCGCTCGGCCTGTTCTGCGGCGGCGCGTTGGGAGGATGGCTGAAACAATATGCAGGCGCGCCCTCGGTGTTCGTAATGTGTGCTGTGGCAACACTGACCTGGCTTATAATCGCGTCTAACATGAAAAATCTGCCGCGTCGCGGCGTCCAGCCCGCAAGTGCAACGGCTTAAGTATCAAATCAGTTATCAAATTTAGTGAAATCCAGGAGAAACAATGGCATCGGTCAATAAAGTCATCATCGTCGGCAACCTCGGGCGCGACCCGGAAACGCGTTACATGCCCAATGGCGAAGCCGTCACCAACGTCGCCGTCGCCACGACCGAAAGCTGGAAGGACAAGAACAGCGGTGAAAAGAAAGAACTCACCGAATGGCACCGCATTACCTTCTACCGCAAGCTGGCTGAAATCGCCGGCCAGTACCTGAAAAAAGGTTCGCAGGTCTACGTCGAAGGCCGCCTGCAGACACGCAAGTGGACCGACAAGGACGGCGTCGAGAAGTACACCACCGAAATCATCGCCGACACCATGCAAATGCTCGGTAGCCGCCAGGGCATGGGCGGCGGTGCGTCGGATGACGGCGGCAGCTACGGCGGTGGCGGCGGTGCGCCGGCGCGTCAGAGCTCGGGTGGCGGTGCCGGCGGTGGCGGTGCAGCACGTGCTCCGGCGGCCGCTCGCCCGGCGCCGAATTTCTCGGATATGGATGACGACATTCCATTCTAAATTTGATAAGGTATTTTGTGTAAAGGTATTTGGTTAGTTTGTTTCTCCTAAGTGTCTGTTTAAAAAGAAATAAGAGTAATATTTTTAACCCCTCTCTCTGTAAAGGAGTGAGGGGTTTTTTATTGGGTGTTTACTTTGTAATGATAAAGTTGTTGCAAATAAGAAATGTGCAAGATAGAAATTCCTACAAGAGAGTTCTTAACAAATGTCGTTCATCGTCAAGATTATTAATCATCCAAATGGGGAGCAACTTCCTCTGCTTGTAGATAGAGATGGCTTGCCCGCCGCTTTGCCTAACGAATTTGTTTTCGGCCGAAGGCACCTTAGTATCAATACCCTTTCTCGCAACATGAGGGAAATCGCCATTTTTTGGACATGGCTCGAAAAAGAGAAAATTGATTTTGGACAGGCGATTGCTTTAGGTAGAAGTTTTGGAGAGGCGCATATCGTTGGGGGACTTGTCAATTTTCTGCGCCGCGAAAATGGAATCGGCAAGCGTATTCAGAAACGGGCGTGTGCGAATTTTTGTGTAAACGGGGTTTCGTTTAATTCATAGAAATACGTTCACCGAACTGGATGGTGAACCTGGTTAGCGCAGCTTTCCAATCCCGGATTGGCAGTGTCCACTTTTTACTGATGTTGCGCAATGCCAGGTAAAAGAGTTTGACGAGCGCCTCATCGGTAGGAAACGCCCCCCGATTCTTCGTCAGCTTGCGCAGACTCATGTTGGCTGACTCGATAGCATTGGTCGTGTAGATGACCTTACGAATTTCCGGCGGATAGTCGAAGAACGGAATCAGGCGGGGCCAATTGCGCCGCCAGGATTGGCCGATAGGTAGATACTCTGCATCCCATTTCTCTTCAAATTCGCGGAGTCGAAGTTCTGCCTCTTCGGCGGTGGTCGACTGGTAAATCAGTCGAAGGTCTGCCGCCACTTCCGGGCGTCGTTTCCACGAAATGTAATTCAGACTGTATCTAACCATATGGACGATGCACAGCTGAACCGTGGTCTCCGGGAAGACGGCCTCGATGGCATCTGGGAAGCCTTTCAGGCCGTCCACGCAGGCGATGAAGATATCTTGCACACCACGATTGCGCAGCTCGGTGACGACCTGCAGCCAGAATTTGGCACCTTCCGTTTGCGCCAGCCACAGCCCCAACACTTCCTTCTCGCCATCCATGGTGATACCGATGGCCAGATAGACGGCCTTTACCCGCACCGTTCCCTCACGCATTTTGACATGGATGCAGTCCAGATAAACGATGGGGTAAATCGGATTCAATGGCCTGGCTTGCCATGCCTTGACCTCATCGACGACGGCGTCAGTGACCGACGAAATCAGGCTGGGTGACACCTCAGTGCCGTACATCTCTTCCACGTGTGCCTGAATCTCTCGTACCGTCATGCCACGGGCATACAGCGACATAATCTTGTCGTCGAACCCGGCCCAACGCGTCTGATGCTTGGTCACCAGCTTCGGTTCAAAGCTGCCATGACGGTCGCGGGGAACTTCAATCGGCAGCTCGCCAAATTCACCCTTGAGCGTCTTGCGACTCTTGCCGTTCCGGGTGTTGCCCGTGTCATTGGCGACGCTCCCATGCTTGTCATGACCAAGGTGCTCGCTCAGCTCGGCTTCCAGCGCCCGTTCCACCACCAGCTTGGTGAGATGTTTCAACAGGCCTTCTTCACCTATCAAATCTTCGGGATTTTTGTAATTGGCTAGCAATCCAGCCAGTAGTTCTTCTGGTACGTCGTGTTTCTCCTTACTCATTGTGGCTCCGGACAAGGCGACAGTTTCCTGCCAATAGTCCGTTTACACAAAATTATGTACAGGCCCAAATACGAACATATCTCCCATCCGCAGGTAAGGAACAGCGTCGCGCTTCAGCGAACCCCAAATTTGAACTCGGCCAGTGACAAACCGCCAACGAGTTTAGGCGCGATCGTCGAGCGAGAAATACTGGGACAGTTAGATGGTGAGTGAGCGTCTACTCAGTGACGTTTTGAGTGCTGTGAGAATTTGTTCGATCTCTGGGAAGCTGCATGATCTGAAAGGGCTGTGTCAGCTTGTGGCGCAACCAGGAGTCGAGTCTGACGACAGCGGCCCGAGATCAACGGTGTGCTACTTGGCGGAGAGGATTTGCGGCAGCTTCTGCACCCTAAATGCCTCAACAACAAAATCGATAAAGGCGCGCGTTTTCGCCGGCAACAGTTTCTGACTGGTGAAATACAACGAGATTGCCCCGACATCACCATACCAGTTTGGCAGCAACCGCACCAGCGAACCACTTTCCAGATGTGGCGCAGCGTGTGGAACGGGTATCAACCCGACACCAAGGCCCAGCACCACGGCGCGACTGAGTGCATCCGGATCGTTGACCAGCATTACCGCTTGCTGTTTTGCAGTGACTTCGATGCCTGCTTGGTTGCGCATGACCTGCGTACGCACGCGGCCAGTCAATGGAGAGCGCATCACAACGCTGGGGAATTCGGCAAGTCCGGATGGATCTTTGGGACGACGCTTGTCTTGTAATAGCGCTGGCGATGCCACCGCAATCAAATGTATGCGCGCCAGTTCGCGCGCCACCATACCCGGAGGCAGCTCAAAGCCAGCACCAATCGCCGCATCAAAACCACCCGCGATTAGGTCCAGCGGACGGCTATCAAAAACCCAATCGGGAGTCACGCCCGGATAACGTTCGAGAAACGCTGGCATAAGAGGCAACAGAAAATCCATGCCAAATCCAGGTGCAGCACTCAGCTTTAACACGCCTGCCGGTTGCCCGGCATTGACCTTGATGTCGGCGATTGCCTCCTGGATGCTGTCGAGACCGCTCTGTACTGACAATCGAAAACGTTCACCCGCTTCACTTAGTGTCAGACCGCGCGTGCTGCGAGCGAAGAGCCGCACACCAAGGTTGCGCTCCAGAAGCGCGACGTTCCGACTTACCGCTGCTGGCGTCAAGCCGAGTCGACGTGCAGCCGCAGAAAAGCTACCGCTCTCGGCACTGCGGACGAAGGATTCCAGATTGGCGAGAGTTTCCACTGCTTTTCCTTCAAGTAATGATTGAAACTGATTATAGTCGATTGATACTAACGCGATAAACAACAGAGCCTTAGAATTCAACTCGGCAAACAACTTATTCACTTAACCTTAAAGGAAACATCATGACTATCGGCATCATTGGCTCGGGCGCCCTCGGCTCCAACTTCGCTCGCATTCTCGCCAAAAATGGGATCTCGGCCACCATCTCCAATAGCCGTGGACCAGCTTCGCTGGCGGACCTGGTCAAAGAGCTAGGACCATCCATTAAGGCTGGCACAGTGAAAGAGGCGGCAAGCGCCGACATGGTGCTGGTTGCGGTCCGCTGGGTCGATGCAGAAAAAGTGCTGGGCAATCTACCTGCGTGGAGCGGTCGCATCGTGATCGACGGCACTAATCCGGTGGAGTTCTTCGATCCAGCAACGTCGCCGGATGCGAAGGACCCGAGTAATCCGCTCGCAGCATATGGGATCAAGGCAGTCGATCTTGGTGAGAAGCACTCGAGTCAGATCATCCAGCAATTCGTTCCCGGCGCACGTGTCGTCAAGGCATTCAACCATAACGACGTCAGTGTGCTGAAGGAGCCGGAAACTGCAGGCGGCAAGCGCGTATTGTTCTACTCGGGTGACGACGCTGCCGCAAAAGCTGAGGTGCGCGGCATCATGGAAGCCGCCGGATTCTTACCGGTCGACCTCGGCTCGCTGGACGTCGGTGGACCGCTTGCCTCGCTGCCCTTCGGCCCGCTGTCGACGCACAACTTCATCAGTATCTAATCGAGACTAGAGGCTCACCCAGCAGAAAATTCAGCAACTGCCGGGTGAGCGAAGCGGTGTCTGCAAGATAAGCACCTGGACATATCCAAACAGTTTCCCTTCAAATCGTATTTTTCTTGGAAAAAAATTACCATACTCGCTTGAAAATCTGATTATCCAAACAGTCTGTCCCTGGCGAGAATCTCTCATGCAGCTTCGAAGCGCGCCTTTAATAGCCGTCAACCCTCTTTAACAGCAACGCACAGCGTTGCATCGTCGCTTCGCTATCATTCAATTCGTGATTCTTGATGACTACGAATTCCTGAACAATTGAACTGGCCGGGAACTGCTGCCAAGTTAAGTCAATGTGATACCAGTCAGCGCCAACACGAAGCCCATTCCAGAAATGGACGTCTAGCGTTTTCCCGGTCCAAACCTTCCCTTTGATGATTTCGGTTTCGGGATAGTAGTGCTGCACCGTCCGTGACGTTGGATAGCACTGGCCCAGGGCCGGATTTCCCAGCTCCTCCACTTCTAAATAAGCGGTTCGTTTATCCCAGGAAGCGGTTAGCGCTTCGCGAAGAAGGAGCATGAAATTTTGAGGGAGGCTCTTCATTGTCCGGTCCAATCTATATTGCTGCGCCCGGGCGCTTCCAGGAAATTGAGTTACCGCCAGTCTCCTGATAAACGATAGGCAAATTGCCGGCGCTTGGGATACTCGTGTCGAGTGACTGCTCCTGGCCGGGAGCCGTCATAGAGTAACTAGAGAAATACAGCTTATCCAGCAAGTGCTTTTCTCTTTACTGTGTCACAGATGCTCAGTGATCGTCCACCAGGATATCTTCCGGCCTCAATGTCAGCGGTACAGCCCAGTTTGCTTCACGCAGAGAGCGTTGAACGACGCCGTCGACACCCAGAATAGATGCGAATATTGCCATGCGTACCGGTACTCCGTTATCTGTTTGACGGAAAATTGCCAGGCGCGGATCACCGTCTAGATCAGTGTTGAGATCGTGGGCTCCAGGCCTGCTGTCGCGCGGCAACGGATGCATTATGATTACATCCTTCTTGCAATACTGGTCTATCACCTTTTTATTGACCTCAAAGGCGGATAGGAAACTGTCGATGAGCTCACCGGTCAAGCGCTCGCGCTGAACTCGGGTAGCGTACACAACGTCAGCGCTCGGAAGCACCAGTTCCAGTGAGTCCGATACTTCTACGTCATGGCCATGCAATGCGATCAGGCGAATAATTTCTTCAGGCATTTCCAGGGACGGCGGTGCTACAAGCGTGAAGCGCATGCGCCGGTACAGTGAAAGAAGCTTGATCAAGGAGTGAACGGTGCGCCCATACTTCAGGTCTCCCGTAAGAACTATATGTGCGCCGTCAATCAGTTTTCCCAGTCTGGAAAACTCGCGTTGCACTGTGTAGAGGTCGATCAGAGCCTGAGTAGGATGCTCGCCTGCTCCATCGCCACCGTTGATCACCGGAACATTGGTTGCGCTGGCGAATTGTGCGACGGAACCCTGATCTGGATGGCGAACCACTATTACGTCTGCGTAACCGCTCACGGTACGACTGGTGTCATGAATAGATTCACCTTTGGCCATAGAAGAATAAGTAAAGCCTGTGGTGTCGGAGACGGAGCCGCCCAAGCGCATGAAGGCCGCGGCGAAGCTTAGGCGGGTGCGAGTGCTTGCCTCGAAGAACAGATTGGCTAACACCGCACCTTCCAGCACACGAGTGACCTTCCTCCGTCGGGCGATGGGTTGCATAGCATCAGCGAGCGCGAACAGGCGTTCGCCTGAATCACGACTAAATTGTTCGACAGACAAAAGGTGGCTCAAACGTCCGAAATCACGAGGCAAAACATCTTGTTCTGGCCGCGATGCAAGCGTACCGGAATCGTGCTCAGCGTGCCTGTCGCTAGCGACCAAGATTTCTGCGATGAATCGGCGCGCCATCTCGGGCATGGCGCGGAATTCACTCGATTCGTCTGGCAGAAGCCAAGTGTCCAATGCGCGCTTGGTGCAGCCGATACGTTGAGAAAAAGATTCTCGGGTCATATTAAAGGTACGCATTGCGTCACGTAAATAGACTTGTTGAGGGATAATCATGCCAATTCCTTATACGCAAAGAGATTTTTATATGGATAATTATACGCTTTGCGTTAATTTTTTGGAAAAGTAGTGAAACCTGAAGTACGGGGGCGAAAACAGTACATGGTGTGCGCGAAAGGCAGGGGGCCCGTTTTTCGCTTGCGAAATAGCTCTTTCTTCGCCTCCGCAAGGCTACTCTGGGCACCTCTGAATAGCACCGATTGATCTGCGTTTGGACAAAGGTCTGCTCCTGGCCGATTACGGACAAGGATGACCGCCTAGTTAACGTCGACGAGCCCAACCCAAACAACGTTGAAAGACCTTCCGTCCAGGTTACCAATGGCAATAACGACCCGCTGACCGGAGGGGGCGCCGGCAAATGCGGGAGTACCGGGATTAGCGTGCAATGTGGTTAAACCCGCTGCCGATTGTGGACATCCGTTTAGTGAACTTGAATGTTCGTAAAAATTGGAGTGGATTTGCAAAAGGCATGGCTCGTCGAGTGCTAAGCTATTTTCTCGCGCTTGCGGCATAACCAATAAGGACACCAAATCTTTTAACAAAAACTGTAAAGATCTTGGTTTACAGTTTTTTGGGAAGAGAGAAGAGCCTGCGAGAAAAAGGACAAGAAATCCTCAGTAACTTGACAGAAAATAGTCTGGGATCGTTTTTATTTTGAAAAAATCAATTAGATTCAATTGGTTAGAAACGATCCAGAAGAGATATGGTCGTTCTTATGTGCACTGCCGTTTTGATCAGTTCTTCCGCACGATAAAAAACCGGCCCTCGCGAGAGTGCCGGTTTTTTTATTGCCGGCAAGGATGTCAGTGTGCCGGATGGAAGCCGTCGAACGCCACTTGCAGCATGTGCCGCACGATATCCTCGTTGCTCATCTTGCTGAAGCGCTGCAGATATTCCACCGCCGGATCGCAGGTGCGCGCGTAGTAGCTGAACAGGATGACGTCGCTCGGCAGTGCCGCATCCAGTTCCCCGTTCTTCTGCGCCGCCAGCACCAGCTTTTCAATCTGGCCGTTGAGCTTGAGCACGCGCGTCACGTACTTGAGATTGCGCATGAGCATGTCGCGCACGTGCGCGCTGGTCGACGGCAAAAATGGCAGGCCGCCGTCCAGCCGCACGCGCAACGCCCATTCCAGCAACGTCGCCAGCTTGCCCTTTGGACTCAGCGTGTCGTCCAGTTGCGCCAGGAAATCGATGGCGCCGTCGATCAGACGGATCAGCGCCTCGCCCACCAGGTCTTCCTTCGACTTGAAGTGCTTGTACAGGCTCGGTTTGGATATTCCTACCGCTCCGGCGACGTCGTCCATGGTCATCAGGTCGTAACCCTTGCTGCCCAGTACGGACGTGGCCGCATCCAGGATGGCGTTCTCACGCAGCTTGAAGGCTTGATCCTTGAAGCTTAATTTTCCAAAAATACTCATTGGTAGCTTTAGTTACTAATTGGTAGATTTTATTTTGTATTGGTAGTAATCTTAGCACCGAAGTGGCAAAACCAGCAAAACAACAGCGCGCAACCATGGCACGCTCACTACAAAACGACACGGAAGGTCGGCAATGATGCAAGCACGGAAAAGAATCGCAGTGATCGGGGCCGGCATATCCGGCCTTGCAAGCGCATATTTCCTTGCCCGCAAGCATGACGTCGTGCTGTACGAGGCAGGCAGTTATATCGGCGGCCATACCAATACGGTGGATGTGACGCTGGAAGGCCGGACCTTTCCGGTCGATACCGGTTTCCTGGTCTTCAACGAAGCGACCTATCCGAATCTGATCGCCTTGCTCGACGAGCTCGGGGTAGACAGCTACGCCACTGACATGTCTTTCGGGGTCTCGCTGGACGGAGGCGGATTGGAATGGGCAGGCACCAATCTGGACACTGTTTTTGCGCAGCGTCGGCGTTTGCTGTCGCCGGCCTTCTTTGGCATGTTGCGCGACATCCTGCGATTTAATCGTGCCGCCGCCGACAATCTCGCCGCCAGCCTGGCCGCGCCGGTGTCGCTGGCGGAATTGCTCGCCGCAGGCCGCTATGGCGCGATGTTCCGCGACGCCTATCTGCTGCCGATGGCCGCGGCGATCTGGTCGAGCGCGCCGGCGGACATCTTGAAATTCCCTGCCAGCACCTTCTTGCGTTTCTGCATCAACCACGGTCTGCTGCAGGTGAACGATCGTCCGCAATGGCGCACGGTCAAAGGCGGTGCGCGCGAATACGTCAAGCGCATCATCGCGACGCTGCCAGCGGTGCGCCTCAACACGGAAGTACGCGCTGTGCTGCGCAGCGAAGATGCGGTGACCGTCCGCACCGATGGCGGTGAAGAACGGTTCGACGGCGTAGTGTTCGCCACGCATGCGCCGGATACTTTGCAGATGCTTGCAGACGCCGATGCTCACGAGCGGGATCTGTTGTCTGCAGTCCGCTATCAGGCCAACACGGCCTATCTGCACACCGATCTGTCGCTGATGCCGCAACGGCGCAAGGTCTGGTCTTCGTGGAACTACCTGGGTGGTGCCGCCACGGAGCAGGACGGCGCGCGCGCAGTCTGCGTCAGTTACTGGCTCAATCAGTTGCAAGCCTTGCCCTGCGAAAGCGCGGTGGTGGTCACGCTCAATCCGTTCGCGCCGCCCGCCGTCGACAAGACCATCGCGAAGTTTGACTACGAACATCCGGTGTTCGATCAGGCCGCCATTTCCGCACAGACCGCATTGGCTGCGCTGCAAGGAACGCGCCGCACCTGGTTTGCCGGCGCCTGGACCGGGTATGGCTTCCACGAAGACGGCCTCAAGTCCGCCTTGCGTGTCGTCGCCGATTTTGGTCTGGCGCCGACATGGGCCAGCTTCTCATGAAGCCCGACTCGAGCGCTGCAGCCTATCTGGTTCGCGGCCAGGTCATGCATGCGCGGTTGCGCCCGGTGTATCACCGCTTTGTCTATCCGGTGTTTTACGTGCGTCTGAATCTGGCGCGGCTAGGGGATATGAACAATGCCTGGTTCGGCGTCAATTGCAGGCGCCTGATGTCGGTCCGTACGCGCGACTATGGTCCGCGCGACGGCAGCGACCTGGATGGATGGATGCGTGCGCAACTGGCCGAGGCGGGGCTGCCGAGCGACGGTGAAATCTGGCTGCAGACTTTTCCGCGGCTGTTCGGTTTTGTTTTCAATCCGGTCAGTTTCTGGCTTTGCCACGACAGCGGCGGTGCTTTGCGCGCCGTGCTGGCAGAGGTGAACAACACCTTCGGTGAAACGCATCGTTATCTGCTGGCCGATGGAGAGCGGAAGGCGATTACGCCCGACACGCGTCTGGTATGCGCCAAAGCCATGCATGTGTCGCCGTTTTGCGAAGTGCGCGGCACCTACCATTTTCGCTTTCGCGATACCGCGAAAAGCACATTGATCGGCATCGATTACGACGATGAAGCAGGCGATCAGCGTGATGCCCGCAGACCGGAAAGCGCGGGCGTGCTGATGCATACCACCGTCGGAGGTCGGATGCAGGCAATGACTTCCGATAGCGCCTTGCTGGCGTTGCTGACGCAGCCTTTTCTGACCTTCGGCATCGTTGCAAAGATTCACTGGCAGGCGTGGAAACTCTGGCGCAAGCGCGTGCCGTTTTTCCGCAAACCTGACCGTCCAGCAGACAGCGGCGTTGCGACCGCCAATTTCAACAAGGAGATGTCACCGTGAACCCGACCGAGATGAAGCACTTCAGCGCCACCACGCCAGAAGCTGCGCTATCCGATTCCTCGCGTCCCGCCGACGCCTCTGCACCGCCGGCCACGCGTCTGTTCCTGCGCTTGCTGGATTGTCTCGCGCACGGCCACCTGCAACTGATTACGCCGCACGGCAATACGCTGACATTCGGCGATCTGCATCAACCGCCCAGCGCGCAGATGCATATTCGCGACTGGCGCGCCTGCGCCCGCATGCTGCAATCGGGCGACATCGGTTTCGCCGAGAGCTACGCCGCCGGCTGGATCGACACGCCGGATCTGAGCGCGCTGCTGCGGTTGTGCCTGCGCAACCAGGCGGAGCTGGAACGCATGATGTTCGGCGGCAGGCTGGCAGGCCTGTGGTACCGCCTGCGTCATCTGATGCGCGCCAACACGCGCGCCGGCAGCCGCAAGAATATCCATGCGCACTACGACATCGGCAATGCTTTCTATCATCAATGGCTGGATCGTAGCTGGACCTATTCGAGCGCCATCTTCGACGGCGATCGTCAACAAAGCCTGGAGCAGGCGCAGGCGCGCAAGTATCAGCGCATCATCAACCAGCTCGGTTTGCAGGCCGGAGACCACGTCCTTGAGATCGGTTGCGGTTGGGGCGGCTTTGCCGAACATGCGGCGTTGCTCGGCATCCGTGTGCATGGCGTCACGATCTCGCAGGCGCAGTTGCAGGTTGCGCAGCGGCGCATCGCCGTGCGCGGCCTCGATCATCTGGCGCGGCTGGAGCTGTGCGACTACCGCGACCTGACCGGTCAATACGATGCGGTGGTGTCGATCGAAATGTTCGAGGCCGTCGGCGAGCGCTTCTGGCAACAGTATTTCGATACCGTGTCGGCGCGCCTGAAAAAAGGCGGCCGCGCGATGATCCAGTCGATCACGATCGCCGAACAATATTTCGAACGCTACCGCAGCACGTCCGATTTCATCCGTCAGTACATCTTCCCCGGCGGCATGCTGCCAAGCCCCGAACGCTTTTGCGCCAAGGCGCGCAACGCTGGCTTGCAGACCATCGATCAATACCGTTTCGGTTTCGATTATGCGGAGACGCTGCGACGTTGGCACGCTTCGTTCCTGCGCGCCCGCGATGCCATTCAGGAGCAGGGATTCGACGAGCGCTTCATGCGCCTCTGGCAACTCTACTATGCCTATTGCGAAGTGGGCTTCGACGAGGAGCGCACCGATGTCATTCAGTTCATGTTGCGTAAAGACTGACTCGAGGATCGCATTCATGCGAACCAGGACCATGTGCAGCCGCTCCCGCCATGTCTTCGCCGCCTGCGTTTTCCTGCTCGCCATGCAATCGTTGGGATCTGCGCGGGCGGCCGGTTGGCGCGACGATCTGCCGCAGGCGCAGCTCCAGGGCAGCGCCGGGCTGCGCTGGTTCGGACTGAAGATCTATGACGCCGCGCTGTGGAGCGCTGCGACGCCGTTCGATCCAACGCAGCCGTTTGCGCTGGAACTGACCTACCGGCGCAGCATCAGCCGCACCCGCATCGTCCAGACCAGCATGGCCGAAATTCGCCGTCTGTTCGGCGACCGTTACAGCGATGAGCAATTGCAGCGCTGGGAGGCCGACATGACGCGCGCCTTCATAGATGTCGACGAAGGCGACCAGTTGACCGGCGTGTATCTGCCCGGCTTCGGCTGCCGTTTTTACAGCCGCAGCCGTCTGCTGGCCGAGGTGCGCGATGCGGAATTCGCCCGCGCTTTCTTCGCCATCTGGCTCGATCCGCGCACCAAGGATGCGCAATTGCGCAATCGCTTGCTGGGAGCAGAGAAATGAACAGCGAAAGCCGGCTCCGCTACCTCGCCTACGGCTTGCTCGGCCTCCCGTTGGCGATGTCGGCCTTGCCTGTCTACATTCAGGCGCCGCTGTACTACACCTCCTATCTCGGCGCCACGCTGGCGGGCGCCGGCTGGGTGCTGTTCCTGGCGCGCCTGGTCGATACGGTGCAAGACCCGTGGCTAGGTCAATGCATCGATAAATTGCATGGCGTCCGTCTGACCCTGTGGATGCTGCTTGCAGGCGCGTTGCTGGCGTTGGCATTTTTTGGAATCTGGCTGCCGCCGGCGATCGCACGTGCTTCCGGCGGCTATCTGCTGGCCTGGTTGGGCGTCATGCTGATCGCCGCCTATACCGCGCACAGCATGCTCAATATCGCCTATCTGGCGTGGGGAGCGCGACTGTCGGAACATGCCGGCGGCTTGCTCGGCGCTTCCGCCGCGCGTGAACTGATGGGTTTGCTGGGTGCGGTGCTGGCCAGTGTGATCCCGGGTTTCATCATGGCGAGCGGAGCACGCAGCCAAACCGGCTTCGCGCTGTATTCGGGCGCCTTTGCCGTTGCATTGACGGCGGCGCTGGCCGCCTTGCTGTGGCTGGCCCCGCGGTGGAACAAAGTGGCGGCCCACGAGGGCGGCTGGAGCCGTGCCATGGCCACGATGAAGTCCAATCCGCGCTTTCGCCGGCTGCTGCTCCCGTATTTCCTGAATGCCGTGTCGATGGCGATACCGGCGACGCTGGCGCTGTTTTTCATCAACGACAGATTGCAGGCGCCGCACTACGCCGGCGGCTTTCTTGCAACATACTTCCTCTCCACTGCGATAGGTTTGCCGTTCTGGGTGGCTGCGGCTAAACGTATCGGCGTATTGCGGGCCTGGCGCGTCGGCATGTTGCTGGCCATCCTGGCTTTCGGCGGTACGGTGCTGCTGGGCGCCGGCGACGTCTTGTTTTATGGCGCCGTGTGCGTGGCTGCCGGCCTGGCCCTGGGCGCCGACCTGGCACTGCCGCCGGTATTGCTGGCCGGTGTAATCGGCAGGCACGAAAGCACAGCCGCTTATTACGGCGTCTGGACGCTCCTGGCGAAACTGGCCTTGGCAATTTCCGGGCTTGCTTTTCCCCTGCTGGCGCTGCTCGGCTATCAACCAGGCTTGAGCGGCTACGCTGCCCTGGGCTGGGTGTATGCCGCCGTGCCCTGCGCATTCAAACTGATCGCCTTGTTGCTGTTGCTGAAGACGGCGCCGGCATCCGATCTTCTTCCTGGCTTACCGGAGACCACATCATGAACATCATCCGCCGTTTCGCAGCGCTGTCGCTGCTGCTGTTGCTGGGCGCTTGCGCCGGCACCGACGTCTCGCACTATGCAAGGAACGAGCCGGTATTCGATCCGGTGCAGTTCTTCAGCGGCAAGACCGAAGCGTGGGGGATGTTCCAGAAACGCGGCGGCGAAGTCGTCAAGCGTTTTCATGTCGAGATCACCGGCAGCGAGCAGGGCGGCACGCTGGTGTTGGACGAACGGTTTCTCTATGACGACGGCAGCACCCAGCAGCGCGTCTGGACCCTGGTCAGGCAAGCCGACGGCAGCTGGCGCGGCACTGCCGGCGACGTCGTCGGAGAAGCGGTCGGCCATGCCGCCGGCAATGCGCTGAACTGGCGTTACACGCTGCTGCTGCCGGTCGACGGCAAGACTTACGAAATGCACATGGACGACTGGATGTATCAGATGGACAAGAAGACCATGATCAACCGGACCAGCATGAGCAAGTTCGGACTGGAAGTCGGACAGGTGACGCTGTTCTTTCGCAAGCAGGATTGACGGAGACCACGATGTTTAGTCCCATGAACAAACCGGTGGACGATTGGACCGGCAAGCGCGTCTGGCTGATCGGCGCCTCCAGCGGCATCGGCGCGGCACTGGCGCGGCAGGCTCTGGCAATGGGCGCGCAGGTGGCGATTTCGGCGCGTCGCTTGGAGGCCTTGCAGCTTGTCGCGGGGGGCAGCGACAACGCCTTGATCCTGCCGTTTGACGTGCTCGATCACGCCGCCTGGCGCACGCGTCACGCCGAGATCTGCACCGCATTCGGCGGCGTCGACCTGATGCTGTTCTGTGCCGCCGATTATCGTCCCGAGCGCAGTTGGGAAGTCAGCGACGACGTCGCTGAACAGACCCTCAAGACCAATCTGGTCAGCGTCTATTCGGCCCTGTCCAGTGTATTGCCCGACATGCTGGCGCATGGCAGCGGCGGCATCGCGCTGGTGGCCAGCGTTGCAGGTTATATGGGCTTGCCCAATGCCAGCGTCTATGGTCCCGGCAAGGCCGCACTGATCAATCTGGCCGAGATTCTCTACAGCGACCTGCACAGCAAGGGCATCAACGTTTATCTGATCAATCCCGGATTCGTAAAGACCGGTCTGACCGAGAAAAACGACTTCGCCATGCCGGCCCTGCAAACACCCGCCGCCGCCGCGCAAGAAATATGGCGAGGCATCGCCGAAGGACGTTTTGAAATCCATTTTCCGCGCCGCTTTACGCGTATCCTGAAGCTGATCCAGATGTTGCCTTATCGCTGGCGCTTCGCCCTGTTCCACCGTTTCCTGCACATGACATGACAACCAAAGACCGACTCGATGCGCTGGCGCAATGGTACGTCACGCTGACCCGACAGAGCGTGCGCCATATCGGCCAGTTATATGCGCACGAAGTGCACTTCAAGGATCCGTTCAACGATATCCACGGCATCGCTGCGATGATTGCCGTGTATGAACACATGTTCGACACGACCGACAATCCGCATTTCATCATCCGTGATCGCATCGTTGACAATGATCAGGCGTTCATCACCTGGGTGTTCGAGTTCGGGCTCAAGGGCAAGCACTACAGCATCGCCGGCGGCACGCATCTGAAGTTCAACGACGAAGGGCTGGTCGTATTGCATCGCGACTACTGGGACGCGGCGGAAGAACTGTTTCAGAAATTGCCGGTGATCGGCGGCCTGATCCGCTGGCTGCGCAGATTGTTCGAGACCAGAATCGACCTTACGGCAGGCCGCGGATGATGTCGTAGTTCTTGTCCAGCGCAGGCACGAATTCCTGGGCGCGCAGATTGTTCAGCGTTGCCTGCACATTGGCGCTCTTCTTGTTGAAGAAAACGGCACGGATTTTCTTCCGGATGTCCTCGCACAGCTGGCCGCGATAGACGAAGGGATCGAACGGAATCGGCGCCGATTTCCACAGCACGCGCAGGTCGGCGCGTTTTACCTTGCCGGCGGAGATCAGTGCGCCAAGATTGGCGCTGGCGACGAAGGCGGCGTCGACTTCCTGGCTGAGCACGGCGCTGACCGATTGCTCATGATTGCCGGAGTAGCCGATGCGCGAAAAGTATTTGTCCAGCGTGGTGCCCAACTGGCGCGCAAACACATGCAGCGGAATGAGTGCGCCCGACGTGCTTTCCGGATCCGCCAACGCCAGCCGCTTTCCCTTCAATCCCGAGATCGACGTCACCGGGCCGTGCTGGCGCACGATCAGCAGGGAATAGTAAGCCGGCGTATTGCCGTCGCTGAACGCATCGGGCATGCGCATGAGGGTCGCAAACGGCGTTATCTGGGGATCGCTTTTACGCGCGGATACATAAGTCGCCGGACCGAGTCTCGCGACGTCGATGGCGCCGGCCAGCAAGCCTTCGTTGACCGCGCCGTAAGAGGCCGGCGTAAGTGCCTCGACCGGAACGCCGAGTGACTTTTCGAGGTCGTTGAACAGCGGCTTCAAGGCCGCGCCGTCGTCCTGCAATTCACCCTGCGGCACGAACGAGAAGCGCAGTCGCGCCGGCCGCTCGCATTGGGCGGCGTCGGCCGGCCAACTGTTGAGCGCCAGGATCAGCAACACGATCAGCACCGACAACGGAAAGAAGGGGCGCAGCGGCAGCGCATGCGGAATCTTCCTGATGGACTGCGCCAGCGTCAGCAATGCATTCAATGGTTTCATAGCGGATCGAATCTCCCTCTTTGCAATACCGGCTCGATCTGTTCCGCCGATACCGGCCGTTGCAGATAAAAACCCTGCACTTCGTCGCAGCCGATGACTTTCAGATGCATCAGCTGTTCCTTGCTTTCCACACCTTCGGCGACGACCTTGAGTCCGAGGTTGCGCGCCAGCGAGACGGTCGATGCGACGATCATGGCGTCGCTGTTGTCGTTGCGGATATCGCGGATGAACGAGCGGTCGATCTTGAGCGCATACACCGGCAATGTCTTGATGTGGCTCAGCCCGGCGTAACCGGTGCCGTAATCGTCCAGCGAAATGCGCATGCCTTCGGCGCGCAATTTTTCCAACACATTCTTGGCGCTGTCGATGTCGTCGATGAAACAGCTTTCGGTGACTTCGATCTCCAGCAGGAAAGGGGGCAGCTTGTATTTTTTAAGCGCGTCCAGGATGGTTTCCAGCAGCAGCTCATCCTGCAATTGCTTGACCGAGACGTTGATGGCGACCGGCACCACCTTGAGGCCGCGCTTCTTCCACTCGGCCAGCTGGCGGCAGACCGCCTTGATGACCCAATGTCCGAGCGGAATGATCAGATCGTGGTCTTCCGCCAGCGCAATGAAATCGTTGGGGAAGATCAGTCCGTGCTCGGGATGCTCCCAGCGGATCAATGCTTCCATGCCGACGATGTCGAAGTCATGCATCTCCACCTTGGGCTGGTAGTGCAGGCAGAACTCGTCGTTCCTGAGCGCCTGGCGGAAACGCGCCAGCAACTCCAGTCCACGCGCGGCCGAGGCATTGAGCGAGGCGTCATAGAAGCGATAGACGCCGCTCCCCGCTTTCTTGGCGGTATACATGGCGGCGTCGGCACTGGTCAGCAGCTGGTCGACGCTCTGGCCGTCGCGCGGATAAAGTGCGATGCCGATGCTGGTGGTGGTCAGGACTTCATGACCTTCGAGATCGGGGTAGGGCTCGCTGATGGCGGCGATCAGTTCCCGGGCGATCTGCGCAACGCGTTCTTCCGCGGCAATCTCGGACACCAGCACCACGAATTCATCTCCCCCCAGCCGCGCCACCAGATCGTACTCGCGCAGCACCGTGCGCAGGCGTGTGGCGACGGTCTGCAGCAAAGCGTCGCCGACGGCGTGTCCGAGCGTGTCATTGATGACCTTGAACTTGTCGAGGTCGAGGAAGAACAGCGCGTACAACTTGCGGCTGCGGCGCGCGCGCGACAGCTCGGTGGCGGCGATTTCGTGGAACAGCATGCGGTTGGGGATGCCGGTCAGGTAATCGTGCGAGGCCAGTTGATAGGCGCGCGACTTTTCCTGTTCGAGCTGATCGATCAGCCCGCTCTTTTCGCGTTCCGAGTAAAGCAGCTTTTCGTACAGGCGCTTGCGCCGGTGCGCAATGTTGATGAGCGCGTAGCAGAACAGCAGCACGATGATGGAAATGATGACCGCCTGATAGCGATATTCGCGATGCGGCGGCCCCAGCTTGCCGAGCACGAAGTCGGGATCCCGGCTGACGATCACGGCCAGCGGATAGCGATCCAGTTTGCGCTGCACGCCGATTTGCTGCTCCTGCTCGCCCGGCCGCACTGCCCGGATCTCGCCGTCGGCCTTGTTGTCGACCAGGAACAGCGCATAGTCTTCACCGGCGAAATTGCTGCCGCCCGAGAGCGTGCTGCCGCTCAGCTCGGCCAGCTGGAAGCCGGTGGCGTTGAGGATTTCGATGCGGCTGCCGCTGCTGACGCTGACGTCCTTGTAGGTCTTGAGAAAGTAGCCGAGATCGAGGATCGCGGTGAAGAATCCCTGCAATTCGTTGTTCTTGTTCTTCAAGGGGATCAGCAACGGCACGCGCCAGGTGTAGCCGTCCTTCTTCAGCGGCGGGCTGATGATCATGCCGCCCTGGCGTTGCGAGTACATCAGCGACGATACGTAAGCGGCGTTGATCAGTTGAGAAAATTCGGGCTCTTCTTTTTGTCTTGCCGAGGAATAGACCAGCCTGGCGTTGGCATCGAAGATGGCGACGCGCAGATACGCCGAATCGCCTAGGAACAGCGGCGAGAGATAGTTCGATGCATGCGGGTCGCCGTCCAGAACCGACTGGCCGATGTGGGAATAGAGCAGCGCCTTGCTGAGCACTTCCTCAAGGTTGGAGGAGATGATGGCGGCGACGTTCTTGCTATCGGCCAGCGAACTTTCTACCGCCAGCGCTTTTTCATTGCGGATGCGCGTGAAGGTGACGGACCAGATCACGATCAGCAG
>Ga0209437_100347_pt1 | contig 54366 bp, 70 predicted proteins | sample AraplaL_Cvi_mTSA_FD_184266 | JGI IMG/M metagenome (GOLD analysis project Ga0209437, IMG submission 184266) | Arabidopsis root microbial communities from the University of North Carolina, USA - plate scrape CL_Cvi_mTSA (SPAdes) (version 2) | ecosystem: Host-associated > Plants > Roots > Endosphere...
AGGTGTCTCGACATCGCTCACGCGCATGACAAATTCGCGTTCGTCGCCGACGATCTGCCGGAAATAGGCCGAAGCCTGACGGAAGCGATCGTAAATCTGTTCCGGGAAGGTGAACCACTCGGTGATAACGATGGAGAGGGAGCCTTTCAGAAACTGTTTTACTTTGGATTGAAGCTGAATCGATAGCTTCTCCAGCATGGTTTCTTTGCCAATATCACCTTTCCGTTCTTTCAACTGAAGCAAAAACACCAGATATCCGTGCTCCTCCTTGACGCCCCACACTTCCATAAACTCACCCATAATCTCTTCCGCCATGTTGATGATCGCATATTCGATCAGGGTCTGATCATTGCTGTCATAATGTCCGAATTCTTCTTCCAAACGAACCAACATTAATGCGGCATCCCCTGTGTGAAAGGGTAGATCGTAATTAGCGAGCTTCCGATCCCACTCCGCAGCCGCGATTCGTTGTCCCTGCAACGCCCCTAGGAGCAGTCGTCCCCGCAAATGGGGTAGATTCTCTCGCAAGGTAAACTGCGTTCGTGTCAGTGAACTGACCAGTTCCCATTCATTGTTCAATTGATCGATGGCCTTCTGAACAGCACCCATTAATTCATCGTCTGTGGGCGGCTTCAGCAGGTAGTCTACAGCTTCGAACTGGATCGCCTTTTTGGCGTACTCGAATTCGGAATACCCGGATAACAGAATACATTTTATTTTTTTGTCCCGGATGCGGATACGTTCGATCAGTTCTATGCCTGTCATTTCAGGCATCTGAATATCCGAGATCACAATATCGATGGGGTGGGTGTCGATCATTTGTAGTGCTTCGTGGGCCGAGTATGCTTTATGCACATGTTCAATCCCGAGCGTGTGCCAGGGCTTGGTCATGGACAGGTTGTCGACCCAGTGTGCTTCATCGTCTACGATCATCATTTGCATGTTTGTATTGTCTCCTTGGTGGTTGAACGCAGACATATGTACACTTGCCACTCCGATGACAGAATAACCTTCCGATCGCTGTTATCCCCAGATTTATTGGATGAATTTTATAAGGTTTAAATCTGGTGATAAAGGCGAACGCTTTGCTTCTTCAGGTTTTTTCTGTCCTCTGCGTTATCGTGTACATGATCTTGTTCAAAATTAAATCGTCAATTTATTTTTTGTATTAACTTTAACTCTTAGAAGCATCTCCTTGCTCCGTATCCGCTTTTGATATCTCCCAGATGATTTCGGTTCGGAATCCGCCAAGTGGGGATGGGCCGAATAGGAGGTAGGAATGGCTTCCGAATGTATGCATGATTCGTTGATTCGTATTCCAAAGGCCGCAGCCCATTTCTTCTTGTAGTGGTTCCTGCATCTTCAAGTTCAGCGCTTCGTACTGTTCCGGGTTTAGGCCGGGGCCATCGTCGTCGATGTATATTCTGCCAAAACCATTCTTGCGCTCCCCGGTAATTCGGATTTCCCCGGATGAATAGGATTTCGCTACACCGTGTATGACGGAATTCTCGACCATCGGTTGAAGCATTAATCGCGGCACGGATTGGGCAAGCATGTCCTCAGGGATATCAATGTGATATTCAATCCGGCCATTGCGCAGCTTTTGAATGTCCAGATAGTTGATCAACAACTTGATCTCTTCCTGAAGCGAAGACGTCTCTTTTTCCATACGGGTGGTATAGCGGTAGTAGGCACTAAGGTTATGCGCCATGGAGACCACGGCTTGCTCGTCCTTCATCTGGGCCATGTTGATGATATAACCAAGACAATTATATAGGAAATGCGGATTGATCTGTGCTTGTAATTGCTTTAGCGTTGCTTCCCTGGCTCTAATCTTCTCATGGAACACATTCTCAATCAGATCCTGAATCTGATGGGACATATCGTTGAATCGGCGGAACAGGAATGAGAATTCATTCTGGTTTTTGCTATGCAGTCGAACGGAATAATCGCCCTGCTCAACGCGGCGTAAGCCTTTGATGAGCTGTTTGATCGGATACTGGACATTCCGGTACAGAAGGATGGAAGCCGAGATGCCCACTACGAGTAGTAAAATCATACTGGTGTAGAACAGATTCTGACTGAGCGAGATGGGTTTCAAAATCTGATACAGCGGGATGACATCAACCAGATGCCAATCCAGATAGGTGGACTTCACGGAGCTAACCAGATATTTCTTTCCGTTCAGTTCGACTACGTCCTGTGTAGTATCCTCCGGCGAGTGCGTATCCAGATACTGAGTAAGTGCTGCGGATAACTGCTTGTCCGCGCTGCGATTAAGAATGGGTGCATTTCCTTTGTGATATAAGAAAGGATCGCCTTGTCCGCCAGCTTTATACGTATCCAGCATATTCTGAATATTCTCATAGCTGAAGCTGGCTTCAATCACCAGATTGCTTCCAGTGAGCATTCCAGGTTGGGCAAGGGAGTCCGTAAAGAACCAGTAGAAGGATTTCATCTCATCCTGTGATTCGGCACTCTGGTCCCCATAGGTCCATTGTCCGCTCATATTTTTTTTCAAATACGCCTCATCATATCCTTTAGTTCGGTTGTAGTTGGCGATGACATCCTCATTCTGCTGTGAATACACCGCATATCGGGTAGGCCATATATCGGTAACGCTCGTCTGAAGCGTCATCTTCTCCTGAATCACATAACGGGTCTGCATCCGGTCATATCGATCATCCCACATGTTCAGGCCGTTGAAGGCTCTGACATTCGGATCTCGGGAGAGAATCAGGCTGAAATCCATCATCTGATTGATACGGGAGTCGATCTGACTGGACAAGAACGTGAGCTGCTTCGTGTTAGAGATCTGCAATTCTTTGCTGACGACATCATAGGTGACGTTGTTCGAGTAGGTGTACATGATCAGAATGGGGATGAACAAGACCACAATTAACAGATTTATTTTGGCGAATAGACTGAATCGGGATCTGGTTTTATTTTGAAAAGGCATGAAGCGCTTCCATATATACATAAAAAGTCTCCTTATAATTCGTGTGTAAACAACCTCTTCCTAGGATGGCCCTAACAAAACACTATCAAGCCTAACAATGTTATATAGCAGACCTCAGTATGGCTTGATACTATTTATATCAGAGAACCCCATCACACACAAAAACTTTTTTTGGGAACAGGAGCAGTGCTATGGAGGCTAAATTGGAGGGTAAGCGGGTCCCGCAGGCAAACGTTGGGAACAAGCTGGAGAAAAAGAGAAAAAAACGCTATAAACAGCCATGGATTCTGCACTTCATGGTGTTGCCGGCGGCCATTATGGTCTTTATATTTTCATACATTCCGATGTCCGGGATTTTGATGGCATTTCAGGATTATAAACCTGCACTGGGATTTTTCAATTCCGAATGGGTAGGGCTAAAGCACTTCAGGTACATGTGGGAAAATGATTACTTCCTGCAAATTACGTGGAACACGCTATTTTTTGCCTGTACGAAGATTGTCATGAATCTAATCATTCCGTTTGTCTTCGCCTTATTGCTCAACGAGGTACGGAAGATGGCGCTGAAAAGAACGATTCAGACGCTCGTGTATCTGCCACACTTTCTGTCTTGGGTAACGTTATCCGGTATCCTGATCGACATTTTGGCCCAGACGGGTATTGTCAATCAGTTCCTGGTTTCGGTATTCGGCATCAAGCCGATCTTCTTCCTGGGGGATGGCAGCTGGTTCCGATTCACGATTATCGCGAGTGATGTCTGGAAAGAGTTTGGTTTCAACACCATCATCTTCCTTGCGGCATTGTCCGGCATTAACCCAGCACTGTATGAAGCAGCTGAAGTGGATGGCGCAGGACGCTGGAAGCAAACGATGTATATTACCATCCCGGCACTTATTCCGATAGGGATCGTCATTGCAACCTTGGCACTGGGAAATGTGCTTAACGCCAACTTTGACCAGATCTTTAACTTATATAGTCCGTTGATTTACCAACAAGGTGATATTATCGATACGTTTGTGTATAGAGAAGGTCTGCTTAGTGGGCAGTTCAGTTTCGCTACCGCTGTGAATCTGTTCAAATCGGTCATCAGCCTGATCCTGATTGTGATCTCGTACCGACTGGCTTACAGATTCGCCGGATACCGCATTTTCTAGAGAGGAGGACAAACGAATGTATCATAAAACGATGCCTTACCGCATATTCAGCATATTCAACAATGTGTTACTGACCCTGCTTTCATTGCTCTGCTTGCTGCCTTTGTATCACTTACTCATGGTATCTCTTAGTGCATCTGCACCTGCGAATGCTGGTCTCGTCACGTTTTGGCCGATTGGATTTACATTGGAGGCGTATGCAAAAACATTTGCCAATACGAACTTCCTCTCCTCCTTATGGGTATCCGTGGAGCGGACCGTACTCGGTACAGGGCTTGCGTTAATCGTTAATACGCTTGCAGCCTACGCACTTTCCAAGGAGACGCGGGTGTTCCGCGCACGTAACATCTATCTGTGGTATTTTGTCATCACGATGCTGTTCAGCGGTGGCCTCATTCCGGGGTATATCCTGATTCTGAAGCTGGGTCTGATGAACACATTGCTGGCCTTGATCCTGCCGGGATTGGTTGCGGTGTTCAACATTATTCTATTGCTGAATTTCTTCCGTACCGTTCCGAAGGATCTGGAGGAAGCTGCATTTATTGATGGGGCAGGTCACTTGCAGACGTTTATCAAAATCTATCTGCCGGTCTCCGTACCTGTTATTGCAACGGTTTCACTCTTCATGATGGTTGGGCATTGGAACGCATACTTTGATGGGATCATCTACATCCGTGATGCGGAAAAGCTGCCACTCGCGACATTCATGCAGACGATCATCGTGCAGGCCGACATGTCGAAGCTTGATCCGGAAGCGGTGAAGAACCTGTCCCAACGGACCATTCGGGCTTCGCAGATCTTTATCAGTGCACTTCCGATCTTGTTAGTGTATCCGTTCCTGCAACGGTACTTTGTTACTGGGATCGTGGTTGGTGCTGTTAAGGAGTAGTTAAATGTAAGGGTTAGAATAGGGCTGTGAAATAGGAGTCACTGAACTGGGGAAGGCCAGGGAGGTGGCTTCTTTTTTTGTTATGGAATAGAAGTATATTACCTTTAATTGAATAAAATGGTACTATGAGAGTTGATTAAGAGCATGAGTCATTTACCAATAGGAGGATGTGGACAAAGTGAAGAAGATTATGGTTGTTACCCTTGCTTTGACGTTATTGAGCGTATCCATGACTTTTACAGCCACAAGCGCACCGAAAAAGATCAATATATTACTTAATGAAAAAGAACTAAAGACTCCAGCAGGTGCTGAAGCTCCCAAGAAATCAATTGAAGTTACGATTAACTTGGAAACATTTCAATTAGTAGAGTCAAATGATTATATCATCTCTGACGGCCACATACTCGTTTCGCCAGCCTATATTACGAAGGTACTAGATTTCGATGTGCCTGGTAAAGGGATATGGTGGGATAACGAAGCCAAAAGTGTAATATTTGCATATGTCGACAAAGATGATTATCCAAAACCAAGGTTAACCTTTAAGGTGGGAGAAAGCTCTTTTACCGAGTTCGACAAGCGAATTGAACTAAAGAGTAAAGTATTAATGGTAGATGGAAGAGTTTATTTGCCGTTAAGAGCAATTAGTGAAGCATATGGTAAGGAAGTTCAATGGGAATCCAATAACAGCAAGAACATGGTTCGAATAACTGCGAAGAATAACTTGCCATGACTTTTATGCAGAACAATAGGTTTTGAAGCAATTTCGTTAAACTGGAAACATCCAGGCTCGATCTCAAATATTCGTTGAAGGGTAGGAGAGTATATGGGTTCAAGAATAATGCATCTGGTAATTGCAAATAGAATTGCTGATAGCCTATCAATCAAAGATAAGACGCCTTTTTTACTTGGAAGTATCGCTCCGGATGCTGTTTCATCAAAAGATTCGTCACATTTCTTTGCTGGTGAAGTACAAGACTTTTCAAGGAACGTTGACTACAAAGGCTTTATACATAAATATAGATCGCAAGCAGAAGACTTATATGTACTTGGTTATTTTACACATTTGATTGCTGATGATATTTGGTTGAAAGGTTTCAATCTGCCTTGGTTAAAAAACAGAATGGATGCAGACGCTGAATTATATAAACTGTATCATAATGATTTCAGAATATTGAATGGGAAGTTATTAGAGCATTATGGATACACAGATGAATTAAGAAGGTCGCTGAATTACATTCCTACATTATCTGAATTAGATGAGGTTAAATCAAAAGATGTTGAAAAATTCGTTCCATATGTATTGGGGGATATGGAATATGATAACGCAATATTGAATGAAGATCTTAATGTTTTTACGTTTAACCAGATCGTTGGATACTTAGAGACATCAGTCGATATGGGATTATTGAATATGAGGTATGTAAAGATAAAGTATAATTTGTAGGCTATATTTCTGAAAAGTGGAGATCAGAACGAAGCCCGTTGCCTACGCTATGCTACCCTGATATAATTTCGATATATCTATCGTATTGGGGGTTATGACGTGGCAATATGGATGATGCCGGATTGCTCGTTCGCTAGAAAGCCTTACGCAAAGCCTGAATAGGGGCGGACTTTGTGTAGGGCGCGACAAATGAGATCGTTTGCCCTGAAATCAACATCAACATCATGGTTCAACCCGCAGGCTTTGCACCTTACTTTATTTTCATAATAAATATAAGGGGCTGAAAGCCATGCAAACACCATTTATTCACAATCATCAATTCAATTATATTCAAAAACAAGCTGATTTCCTGCTCAAAACGCTGCGCTCGGTCGTGGACCCCAAGGTATTGGATACGGTCCGTTATACCGTCAGCACGAATGCCGTTGGCATCTTCAATGATCTGACGCCGGAACAAAAGCAACTGCTGGAGCAGTTATCCACGTATGAGAAGACACATGAGTTGCAGACCTATCTGAACCAGCTGGAAGAATATCTGATTCCATTTCAGCAAGTATCCGCGAAGCAAATTCAGAAGCTGTTTCCCAAGGTAAAGAAGCTCAAAGTGCCGGATCTGGAATCCATCGATTACGCACGTACAACTTATCTGAGATGGACCGACATTGCTACCGATCGCTTGTTCATCGTGTATCCGCACGAAGGCAGATTCCTCGGAATTGAGGGACGGCTTACAGCCACGAACAAGAAAGGGTATTGCATGTTCTGTCATCGCCATCAGGAGCTCGGATTCTTCAACGTGAAGACCAAGAGTTATACGCCGGACAACATTTCTTCTGTGGCTCAGTACGTATGCATGGATAACACAGCTTGCAACCATAGCATCACCGATACTAGTATGTTGGAGAAGTTTCTTCTCTCGACCGTAAAATAATGCCGGACACACAGACAGGGTCGCTCTTCGAAGCGACCTTTTTTGCTGTGTTCAAGCGGAGTTGGGACGTCAGGTGTCATATTAATGTAGCACTATAATATCTTTATAGCGTCGAAGGATCGTTGGCATAATTCAGTCCCAGGTTATGTGCATGGTTCAGTAATGCCTCATAATGCTCAGGCTTGGATTCCAACGTTTCATATAAAAACTCAACCCTGGATCGGGACACGCCGCAGTAATCGGCAATACCCACATTGAGCAGATTGGCAATTGATTCACCATAGTTGCGCTTATGCATCTGTTCTTCCGTCACACCCGAAAGAGAGATCCACAATATTTGCTGATGAGGAAGTTTGTTCTTTCCATATGCAAACCCGTTGTTCATGACACGATCCACATAACCTTTCAACATGGCTGGCAGATGCCACCACCAGAGGGGAAACACAAAAGCCACAGCATCGTGCTTCTTCAAACGCTCCATCTCGGTTACAACCTCAGGTGAGAACACTTGATTCTCTTGGGTATAGTCTGGTTCATCCTTTTCACGAAGAATCGGGTCGAATCCAATTCCATGCAAATCCAATATTTCATAACCGTGACCAGCCTCGGTAAGCCCTTTTGCAAAACGTTCAGCTACCTGGAAGGTCAACGAATCTTTACGCGGGTGGGATACTACAACGAGTACGTTCATCTTATCTTTCACTACCTTTCTGAATTGCGGTCTTGTAGCCATAAATCAATGGCTGATGCTATTATAAACAGGTATGAAAACATCTGGAAGTACGCACTTTGATGTTCTATAAGAAGAATAAAGTGCCATAGGAACATTGAAGTACCCTAAATGCATGCCTCGAAATGAGCTTAATAATAGAAAAAAGAACAGCAAAAAGATTATATTTTCATCTGGGATACAACTGGATATGGAGGGGTTCAAAAATGACGGAACATGGAGAAACAAGTGCTCCAAAGAAATATAAAGTAGGCGTGGAAGCGGCTTTGGAAGTGATGGGTGGGAAGTGGAAGCCATTGATCATTTATCACTTAATGACTGGACGGAAACGCACGTCAGAGCTTCGACGATTGATACCGGACATTACGCAGAAGATGCTGACAACACAGCTCAGAGGTCTCGAAAAGGACGAGATTGTGCAGCGCAAGGTATATTCGGAGGTTCCTCCCAAAGTGGAGTATGAGTTAACGGATTACGGCTGGGGACTTAAGCCTGCCCTGGACCATTTGTGTTATTGGGGAGAAGATCATCTGGACAAAATCCACGGGGATAAGTTTAAGGTTCTGGAAGACTTTGATTCCGAAGAGAAGGGGTCGGGAAGATGAATGGTGCGGAGCACGCGAAACAGGCAGTGCCCTTTCGTTGTGAAGGCGTGGCTGTAGTTCTGTTGAAGAAGAGCCACGATCAATACCGTGTACTGATGTTAAAGCGGGCGGGTCGGATGTTGCATAATGAATGGTGTTATGTTGGCGGCGGGATAGAGAAGGGCGAGAAGGCATGGGAAGCTGCACTGAGAGAAGTTCACGAGGAAACAGGCATTACGAAAGTCCGGTTGTATTCTGCCAATCAATTTGAACAATATTATTCACCCAAGGAGGAGTATATCTATACCGCTCCCGTTTTTGTAGGATACGTGGATGAAAGCCAGCCTGTCCGGTTAAATCATGAACATACCGAGTACCAATGGATGACGTTTGACGAAGCCAAAGACAATGCGGCATTGCCCGGAATTGATGACATTTTGCATTTTGTTGAAAAGCATTTTGCCAAGAAAGCCCCTTCCAAGTGGCTTCGAATTCATGGAGAGAATGATTAGGAGGTGGAACTCATCACATACAAGACGATTTATCCAAGAGCATGGTTGAGCCTACTATGTATGTTGGTCATTGAAGCAATACTCCTCAGGGATGGTATTTACGATAAAAATGGGATTTGGAAGTACTCCCTGATCGCTCTATTGACCTATATTCTGGTTTATATCGTTTTCCTGATCTGGCGGTTATTTTTCACTAAACCCAGTATTACGCTGGCAAGCGATCATGTGATTTCTACGAAACATCAGAGATATGATGCATCTCAGATTGAGTGTATTTATGTGAATTACAGACGGATTGGCATCAAACTCTACGGTAAACGGTTAGTGCCGATCGATCTATGTTTTTATTTTCAAAGAGGCCAGGAGTCCGTAGGTGTAGAAGCTGTGCACGAATGGGCGGCGCGAAACGACAAAGAGATAAAACACAGATTTTTTCAAACCTTGGCGTAGACCCGTGCGTCTGTTAAGTATAAGGAATGGTTAAGGCTGAAGATAGGGGAGGCGTAGCGATGCAAACCATAGAGCAATTCTTAACGAGTGATTGGTATAAACAGGTAACAGCTGAAATCATTCAGCTTAAACCTCAGGTCCAATTTGTCGAGCATGCCAGTTTCGAAGCATCGTTGCTGATGGACTCATTTAAAGAACGGAAATATGTACTAGAGGGTTTCGGTGTTTCGGCTCCAACCGAAGAAGAGTGTATACAGTGGATCATGGAGCAGATGGACAGAGACAAGAACCATATGATGTCCTATGTTCTAGCTCGATTAACATTCAGTGAACAGTTGGAAGATGATCCAGATGGAGAATTTCCAGAAGGCGAGGAGCTTGAGGCAGGAGATCGATCTGAAGTGGTCGAGGTATTAGGTTTTACGAGATCTGTTATCGCTAACACCATCATTGAATATGATATGGTCAAAAATCATCCTAAACAATTAACAGCTTATTTTAAACGCACACATATTCCAGATGCGGCTAAATTCTCGTCACAAATTAAAAAGCTTTACGCTTCAATCGCAAAGTAGATTCTAAAAATCAGCAGGAGAGGTGCATATAAGATATTTAACGAAGGAATGGTATGAGCTGTGTCAGCAGACACATCTTCATTTTGGTATAAGAGTACATAGCGGAGCGTATGAGTTCGATGAGAATCTATTTTTAAGGCTATATAAACGAAAGGAAAAAGCGCATGTGGAGCAGGAGCGAGAGCTATATAACTTGGACTCGCGTTTCATGCTGGAACATGATGGTCAGGTCATGACTCGTGTAGAGAAAGCTTTTAGCGGGGAAGAGATAACGGAAGAGGATCAGATGGTATTTCGCATGCCTCCGGAACAAAGAGCGCATATCGAGAAACTTATTGCAGAGTATGATGTACGCCCTCCGTTTGATGAGAAGAAATGCAAAGAAGAGTACAAAGAATCAATGGAATGGAATTTTCGATATAAGGCAGAGAATTTGCCACAGAAAATCGTTGAACAAATTGCGGATATCCGTGTGTTTACGTTGGGCTACTGTACGAGAGAAGTTATGCTACAGCTAAAGAAACTGAGTGCAGAAAATAGGAGAGAGATGGAGCGCGTATCAAATGAATACCGGGAAGTTATTATAGCGCAGGGTATTCCCGATGAAATTCGTAACCGGGTTCAATTTCATGATTGTACAGTGACGGAACTACTGACAGGGGATGAAGTGCTCATTCGTTTTGACACCCGCGGGGGCTTCACCAATATAAATAAACTTACGCTGGTTGCACCCGAAATCATCAAGCAAGACGGTGGGATTGTAGGCACTTACTGGCTGTATCAAGAGCTGTATCGGATCGATAACGGATATGAGCTTCATGTTCTATTTGATGGAGAGAATATGCCTGAGCTAATTGTTCGTTGTGCTGACATTCTGGTGGTGGAGGAGCGCGGCTGAAATAAAGGTGATTCCAAAAAGTTGTAATAACTGTAGTTGAAACTAATGTTTTTTTAACGGGCAGTTCAAAATGTTAGTCATCTTGAGATGCATGAAAAGTATTTCTCTGGTATTAACTTCCTTTAGGCTCCACTTCTGCAAGATGTACATTTACTTATGCGGAAATGGAGTCTACAGAGTATAGTGAAGGGGACGAGTGATTTATAATTTTCTTTAACTATTGCTAGTATTAGCCTCCAATTCTTTGAAGAAGTTAACCCAAGTTAAATCATTAATAGATAAGTTTTCATCTTTATTAAAACTAATTTCCCCATTTTCTTTAACTGAAAATAGTTCACTCTGTTCAATAACTTGTAGCCATTTAGAATTAGAAGCGTACTCTTTTTCCAAAACCGTCTTAATTTTTGAATCGATTAGGCTGTTTTTTTTCATAACATCTTGTAAAAAATCCCTCATTTTAACAGTAGAGCTTGATAAATTCTCAATATCCAATGAGGCAGATTCATTAAAATCTTGGAATTGATTATACATCGAAGAATAAGTGCCAGCTATGGAAGCTATTGATCTGTAATTATTATAGAGGACATTAAGCCCAATACGAATATCACTTGTTGATGTGTCTGTCTGTAATAGTTGTTCATATAACTTATTATTAGATTCAATAGCTTGTGCCAATGTTATGATATCATAGGATAAATTTTGCGATAAATAATCTTTATACGAGGTTTGAAGCTTGTATTGGTGAATAGAAAACACCGTTAATGCAATAAGACACAATGTTAGTAACACATTCATAATAATAGATATATTTATTTTTAGTCTCATCTTAGGCTCCTCTCACTTAAGTAATTTGTTAATTATAAACTTAATACTTATGATAAGTGAATTGCAAGGAGAAGTAGATTTACAAAATATAAAGGGGATGTCCACTTCTCCTTGCAAAGTCTATGCTATCTAAAACTTATATGCTTAATTATTCACTTTATACTGGAATTCAAGTGTTTTTTGGCCTGAATTATATTTTGAACCATTAAAATAAGTATCCCAGCTAACGAACATCACACCATTGGCAGCAGAAGCAGATTGTCCCGAATTTCCATTAAACTGTACATCACTTTGAAGTGTTAAGTAGTGCCCGGTATTGCTACCAGTATTTTTATGGAGCGTATAATTGTCTGAAGAAATCCCTGATACCGCAGCAGGATTAGTACTTAATCTGACATTTGAGCTACCTAAAGTTACGTTTTTACTTGTAAGAGCTTGATTTGAAGCAGTAATCCAGCTTTTTATGTTAGTTAATGAAGGGAGACCAACAACATTTATTTTTGACCAAACAGTTTCAGCGATTTTCATTGCTAAAGCTGATCCGGACCCCTTTCCGACCATACTCCCATCAATAAATGATCTATCAATAGAAGAATATGCACCTACCCCTGTTGTTAGTTTAACATTTTTGTATGTGAACAGGTTCTCAGCATTTGTCTTTTTTCCATTAACCGTAACGTGCTCGGCTATTTTAAAACTATTTACCCAAGTAGAGGACGGGGTAACGTTTAATGATTTCCAAGATCCATATGGAAGTGAGAAATTTTTGATTTCATCGCCTGCTACATAATAAGTATTACTGTAGGTTGTGGGATGTACCCAATCTGTAAAACTACCTACTGCTGCTGGAGTAAAGAGATCATTTTCATTTTCAGCTATAATTTTTAGCATAGTATCATCTACTGGGATTTCCTTTTGTTCAGTGGGACTCACAACATTGACAAACCAAAACAGGTCGTGTTGTGGATCAGATGGAGGCAAGTTACTTGTTTCGATACTGGTTAAAGATTCAGGAATTTTTAATTCAAAAAGCAAGATATTGGATTCACTATCAGTTAGATATAATTTTACATGTGGATGAGTTTCAAGTTCCTTATTGATTAAATTTTTAGTGGGTTGAACATCATCATAGATTTCAAAAAGAAGAACATTAAATTCATTACTTTGATCAATCATTTCTCCAACGGTACTGTTAATACCATCTTCATTTTTGTAACTACTACGCAAACTACCACTAGCATTTAATGTTTTTTTAGAGTTGTTATACTCAATTTCAGCATTAAAACTAACGTTCTCTTGATCAATTGTTATCTCATCAAGAAATAGTAACGCATCTGAACTTTGTAATTTGTTTACATGAGACTCACTATTTTTACTACCGTATACTTTATCGAACTCTTTTATTGGCATTGAGGTTCCTAAGTACTTCGTGGGGGCATCGTTAGAACCGCTATCAGCATAAACAGGAATATTTAACATTAGAATCAATGCAAAAGACAAAAGCATACTTGTGACTTTCTTCATACGTGTAAATCCTCCTCAGAATAATAGTCTATTTATTTTATATCCTTCCCCTCTCCTTAATAGGGAAAATAACCCATATTATACATTATGTGATTGTGTAATTCAACCTAAACAATGGATTTATTTGTAATTAATCTGTATAAAATGGCGAAAAAGAGGATTTATCTCCAATATAAAATTGGAGGGATAGAAACATAGTACTGGGTTCAATAATTACAATATTCTTCTACTAGTGTTCCTGATGGATATGGAATTTGACAAATGCACCATTTCTAGAGCAGATTCTACGTTATTGTGATGGCTTATTAAATACTCGATTGTGCATTGGAAAATAGAATATACTACTTGGTCAATTCTCTGATATATGGTGGATGAAATTTTTGATGAGAAAAGGGATATCTCCTTTATTTTAGTTTCAATGAAATGGTACTATTAACCAAAGGATGTTTTTTTAGTCATCAAGGAGTTGAACAACAATATGGAGTTTTTCTGGGCTTTAATCATCTCACTTATAAGTATTATTGTAGTTCTTATCATTGCGGCAATAATTCGTTATGCCGTAGATTCATCCAAAACATCGAAAAAGTTGGATGAATTAATTAAAGAAGTACACTATCTTAAAACTGAAATCAAAAAACAGCAAAACCATAAGCAACAAGATGATAGCAAGCATATTATCGATGAGAAAGTATAGGGAAATAATAATTTTAGGTCAGAGGCGAGAGATCCAATTAATATGTTCTCGGTAAGGAAAGGAACAGACCATGATGAAGCCAAATGGGAACGTGCAGGCTGTTTTTATAGATAGAGATGGAACCATCGGTGGTACAGGTCATTTTATTCATCCGAGAGATTTCAGATTATACCCCAATGCTCAAGAAGCCATTATGCGTTTGAAAAGAGAAGGAATTATGGTACTGGCGTTTACGAATCAATATCGAATCTCACGTGGAGAAGCAAGTGTTCAGGATTTTGAAGAGCAATTTCGCGAGTATGGATTCGATCACTCCTATATATGTCCACATGAACAAGAATGCAGTTGCAGAAAGCCGAAACCCGGAATGTTATTACAGGCCTCAGAGGATCACGGTCTGGATTTATCCAAATGCGTAGTTATTGGAGATGTGGGAGATACAGACATGCTTGCTGCCCATGCTGTAGGAGCGACCAAGATCATGGTGAGAACAGGCTGGGGGGAATCTTCACTAACCCAATTTAGAGACAAATGGATGGAGACCGAACCTGATTATATCGCAGCAGATATTTGGGACGCTGTACAATGGATCATTCATGGAAAAGAATTCAGAGAATAAAAGACAGGAGGTAACTGTGTATGGGCATGTCAGACTATTACAAAAACCTCAGGGGAAAGATCGGCAACGAGCTTATTTTTATGCCGGGTGTCGCTGGAATTATCCGAAATGAACAAGGGGAGATCCTGTTCGGTCGTAAACATAACGAATCAACCTGGGGCTTGATTGCCGGAGCCATTGAGCTTGGTGAGACACCGGCGCAAGCGATGGTGAGAGAGGCACTGGAAGAGACAGGTCTGGTCGTTGAACCCGAGAAGATTATCGGAGTATACGGTGGTGAAGCAAGACGGTTTACATACAGTAACGGTCATCAGGTCGAATATTTGACTATCGTATTTGAATGCAGGATCCAATCTGGGCAACTCACGCCCGATAATGAAGAGATGAAGGATTTGCAGTTTTTCCCCGAGGATCAGCTTCCATCCATGGCAAACCAGTATCCGGATTATATTTTTAGCTCCAAGCAAGAAGAACGAGCCCATTTTGAAAGATAACCCACTGTGCAATTGGGAAGCTAACCTCACCGTATGTTTACCAAATAAATCAAGATCCTAGTTATATGAGGAGAACTATATGTTAATCAATCCAACGGTAAATGAGATCAATAACTTATTCAAGATGCATCATATCAACGAAGAAATATCTGAAATTCAACGATTGTCAGGTACCACCGCTAGGACGTATTTATCGGTTAAGTACGAATCTGAATAAGCACTATATTTTAAAATCGGATGAACCTAGACAGATTCATATTGCCCAGGAATTTTTGGACACGTATAAGAATTCTTCGTTATTGCCTGAAGTTTTGTTGACTGATCGGGACAACACTTATCTAATTTACTCCTATATCGAAGGCACAACCCATTTCAACCGGGGACTGAAGAGAGACTGGTTAACACGTCTGGTGAAAGAGATGTTCAATACCTATGTGCGTTCTACAGATACGGAATCATGGGGCAGAATAGAGTTCCCGCAGAAGACATGGAAAGAATTCAATCAGATTAGTATTCATGAAGCCAAGATAAATATCGGAAATATTTTAACGACAGATGATTATCATCTGGTTCAATCCAAAGTGGATCGTCTCTTTCATGAGGCAGAGGAAAAGTTTCTTTTACATGGTGATACGGGGGTTCATAATTTTGTATACGATCAAAATGAACTCATCGGCGTTATTGACCCTTCTCCAATGGTTGGACCTATCCTCTATGATTTCTTGTATGCCTTTAGCTCTTCGCCAGATGATATCAACACCGAAACTTTATTTGCTGCGTTCGATCTGTTAGAGCAAGTGGATATGGAAAAATCCAGATTGATCGAGGAAGCTTTGGTCCATCTATATTGCCGAATTGGGCTGAGTAACAAGCATCACCCAGATGATCTGCCTGAATACTTGAAGGCATGGCAGGAATGGAAACGACTATGTCAGGAACGTTGAACTAGCAAAACGCAGCAATGGCAGCTGCAATACTTCTTGGCAGTGACGTCTACTTTTACTGAACAATTGAATTATGATCAAGCCCGGGCACTCTATGACACCCAACGATTGAAGTAAGTGAAACAACCCCAGCATCTCCAGATTCTTTTTCTCCGTATTTCTGCTTTCATCGATCTTCTCGGCAAATCTCCTCTAATCGTTACTTCCCAGTACTGAAGCGTGTGTTATGTCCTCCGGTTGTTAAAAACAGTGATCAGTTAAATTATTTTTTTGAAATTTGTGCTTGCCTTAATGTGAACATGAAGCCTTAGGATGTAAAAGAACCGGCCAAATGTATCCAAAAATGAACATAAAGGAGGAGTCAGCATTATGGCTTTTTCGATAAAAGAAGCTTCCGAGCGGCTGGGTTGTCCTGCACATAAAATTCGTTACTACGAGAAGGAGGGACTGCTTCCTTACATTAGGCGGGATCAACATGGAAATCGGATGTTCGAGGAAGAACATTTGGATTGGATGAGACTGATGTCCTGTTTCCGGGCAACGGGTATGAAGGTATCTACACTGAAACATATGGTTAGTCTGGCGCTGGATGGTGATTCAACAATTCCACAACGGAAAGCGATACTTCACGAATATAAAGAGGAATTACATCGCCGCCAACTTGAAATTGCCGAGGCACTTGCAGCGGTGGATAACAAATTGACGATCTATGAAGACATAGAGACAGGAAAGCTTCCTTCAGAAAGCAAGTTGCTAGACCAAATGGAAAGCATCGGCAAAGACTAGACTAATACTAACGGACGGAGAGATGGAGAAATGAAGCAAAGAGTGCTGGGAAATAGCGATATTGTTGTATCTTCGATTGGATTGGGAATAATGGGCATGTCTCCAGGGATGTACGGGGAAACCAATGATGAGGAGTCAATAAAGACCATCCATCACGCGCTGGAGATTGGCGTTACACTGCTAGATACAGCTGATGTGTATGGTAATGGTCATAATGAAGAACTACTGGGGAAAGCGCTGAAGGGTCGTCGCGATCAGGCGATTATTGCTACCAAATTTGCGTATACCCCGAACTATGAGACGTTGAATGGTCATCCAGATTACGTGAAAAAGGCTGTAGATGCAAGTCTTCACCGGCTGGACACCGACTATATTGATCTGTACTACCAACACAGGGTAGATCCTCAGATTCCGATTGAGGAAACTGTCGGCGCAATGGCTGATTTGGTTAAAGAGGGGAAAGTACGCTGCCTTGGCTTGTCGGAAGCATCGGCTTCCACTTTACGCCGGGCACACGCCGTTCATCCGATTTCTGCGTTGCAGAGCGAATATTCCCTGTGGAGCCGGGATATTGAAGACGAGATTCTACCGACTGCGAGAGAACTGAATATTACACATGTTGCATACAGTCCATTAAGCAGAGGGTTTATCTCAGGTGAGATACGGAAATTCGAAGATTTGCATGTTAATGATCTGCGCAGATATATGCCGAGGTTCCAAGGAGACAATTTCCTCAAAAATATAGAAGTTGTGGATAAAATCAAAGAGATTGCGATGGAGAAGAGTTGTACTCCTGCACAACTGGCTTTAGCTTGGACAATGACTAATCACGCATTGCCGATTCCGGGAACGAAACGAATCAACTATTTGGAGGAAAACGCGAACGCTGCAACAATTGAACTGACACCGGATGACTTAGCTCGCATTGAAAAGGTAAGTCCCCAAAACGAGGTCCATGGAACACGTTATATGAAAGAAATGATGACACAGCTTAACGGGTAAATGTCCCTATAACTTATTATTTAATGTGAAGTAGTTGCTCAGCAAAAATACAAATATGGAATACAAAAGAGACTTTCCTTTAGTGAAAGTCTCTATTTGTATTCATCCCAATCGAGAGACACGAACGGACAGGCTGGGGAGTCGAACAGGAAAAAAGGAAGTATGATTTAGTGGAATCTCCTGTATAATTTAGAGAGCAATCATGTTTGTATTTCTGTAGAGAATGAAGGATCTATGATTGGAAATAAGTCATCCCAATTATGAGAGTGATTCTACCGCCACTTTGAATACTGGAGCGTGCTCATGATCGTATTAACGTCAGCAATCGTATTCACTGTTTTGATTCTAATCGTGATTCTCTTTCAAGTTGCTTTGGCGGTAGGTGTGCCGTGGGGCGAGTATGCTATGGGCGGGAAGTTTCCCGGGAAATACCCCATCTCCATGCGTTTTGCCTGCATAGTTCAGATCGCAATTTTGGCATTTATCGGTACCATTGTTCTGAGTAAAGCAGGATTGCTTTGGCCTCAGTGGTCTGTTTTTGCAGAGACAGCGATCTGGTTTATCGTCGCGTATTTAGTACTTGGGACTTTTTTGAATCTGATTACGAGAAGTGTATGGGAACGAAGGATCTGGGCGCCCGTAACGTTGTTGATGCTGATAAGTAGTGTAATAGTGGCTGTGTCATAAGATGGCGTTGAAATATTGATTACAGATTGAAAGAGGTGATTCCATTGGTAAATCCATAAACGGAGAAAAATCCATGTATTAGCTTGAATAAGCATGCGGTTTTTCTCTGCCTATGATATGAAAATACTCATGTAGAGGAGAAGAATTGACATGTTAAATCAATTGAGCGATTCCATTTATTATATGTCCAACGATAATGATAGAGAAAGACCGGTACTAGGTTTGGTGTGTGGGGAAAAATATAGTCTGGTGATCGATGGTGGAAATTCGGTTCAACATGCCAGAGATTTTATCGAGGAAATTCGATCCCTGGATGTACCGCCCGTTCAGTATGTGGTTATTACGCATGCGCATTGGGATCATTTTTTGGGAATGAATGAATTCAATGCGACGATCATCGTTAATCGTTTAACCAATAAGCGCTTGAACGACTGGAGATCTTATTCCTTCGATGATCAGTCACTTCGTGAGTATGTAGATGCCGATATGATCAGCGCGCATTGCATGGAAATTATACAGACGGAAATCCCGATGCGAGAATCATTTATACTAGATAAGCCTGGTATTGTCTTTAAAGATTCCTTCCAGATTGATTTGGGGAACAAGCTCTGTATGCTGGAGAGGATTCAAAGTACGCACACGGATGATTCGACAGTTGTTTATATTCCTGATGATAAGACTATTTTTCTCGGAGATAGTCCTTATGGAACAACAACGAATAAAATGTTTCATTTTAAGCAATCCTTGCTCAGCCACATGATACAAGATATCCAAATGTATGATGCAGAACATTTCATTCTCGGACACGAGTCTATATGTGATCGGGAAGAGATGGATGTATTCTGGAGAGAGCTTACTACTAGTAGTAGAGCGGTTACATCTACTTCATTGGAGCAGGCGATAGCACTTTTTAATAAGGATCAGCTGCGGGAGCCTAATGGGAATGAACTTTTCTTCTTGAAAGCATTTGTTAATGATCAATTGTTACAGGCACAGAAGAAATAGATCGACAGTTCGAAAGTAATTATATACTATGACTTTCAGATTAGTTATGTGGTTTATAAGATCAAAGTTTCTTAAAGAGAATTTGAGTTTGAATCGAAGAGCCCTAGCATATGTGCTAGGGTTATATTATCCGAAAGGAGAGGTAGTATTGCGCAGCTCCAGATTCACACCGTATTTAAGTTTAATAGGTTTTGGTTTAGTTATTCTGACTTTGAGTGTAAATGTAAGCTTTAAGTTAGGAATGGAGAAAGGCTTGGATGAAGGTTCCCTTATGCTATTGTCAGTTGCTAATGCAGTGTTACTGGTTTATCCATTGGCGTGGGGAGTCTTTGCTATACTTGAGTTCTACATGTTGTGGAAAGAAAAACAAAAGATGAAGTCCAAGTTGGAACGCGGAAAAATGAACAAAGAGGAATTCTGGGATCAGACCAAGAGAGTGAAGACCAGTCTGGGAATCAACATCAGTTATATTGTCATCCTGTTGTTTCAGCTTGGATACGTCATAACAAACTGGGACGAGGTTAATGTTTAGTCTTCTGAACGACCTTTCCTGGTGTTGAATAAAAACATACATAACAAGTAGGAGGAACATTCATTGAAAGCATTATCGATCTTCAGCCTTATTTGGTTCGTACTCAATTTTTTATTAATAACAGTTTTTTTAGATGGTTCGCAAGAAAGTGCGGAGGCAGCGGCGGGTTTGGGACTTCTGGGTGTCCTGTATGGTCTGCTTTTCTCAATTCTAGCCTTGATTATATCTGGCAAGGGAAAAAAGACCCCTGTTAATGTTCATGAACAACTGCTACAGTTGGGTGAATTAAAAGAGAAAAATATCATCTCAGAATATGAATTCGATCAAAAGAAAGAGAGGTTACTCTCCAAATACAAGTAGTCCAGAGCCCGCTGCTATAAGGTAAAGGCTATTCATTTTCTACTCATCCCCAAAAGCTGAACTTAGGCAAACAAAAACAGGGTGTTCCCTTCACCGGGGAATCTGCCCTGTTTTCATTTAGAAACAACTAATATTTTTTACCCATCTCAATGGTGATGGTGTGCGTGGGCATCTGGTGCGTCGCCTTTGACCGTACATAGTACCGAGGTGTCATGCAGATGTTTCTCGGACTCCACTTGGAGCGTTACATGTTTGATTTCTTTATGCTCCAGCATATGTTCGATCTTCTGAACCAGGATCTCGGATGCATAGACATCCATCGTTCCATCTACCACGATATGTGCAGTCAGTGCGTTCAGGTTACTGGTAATGGACCAGACATGCACATCGTGTACGCCTTTGACGCCATCCACTTGTTTGATGGTCTGCACCAGCTCATTCACATCCACATTGGCCGGAGTACCTTCCATTAAGATATGCAGAGATGATTTGGTGACATAGAACCCGCTACGCAATACCAGTGCTGCGACAATGACACTCGCCAGTGGATCGGCCCAACCCCAGCCAAAGAACATCATGAGCAGTGCCGCTGCAATTGCCCCAACCGATCCCAACATGTCACTGATGACATGCAGATAAGCACCGCGCATGTTCAGGTTATTCTCCGTATCGCTACCACGCATCATGATCCAGGCTACCAGAATATTGACGAGCAATCCGATGACGCTGATGATTAACATGCCTACGGTTGCGACTTCTGGCGGGTTAATGAATCGACCAATGGCTTCGTAGAAAATGTAGAGTGCAATGGCGATTAACGTGATTCCGTTTAACGTTGCAGCCAGAATTTCAAATCTTCTGTAGCCGTACGTTTTGCCGGTATTCACTGCTTTTTCACCAAAGGTGAACGCCAGTAAAGCGATCCCGAGCGCAATGGAGTCGGACAACATATGGCCTGCATCCGAAATAAGTGCGAGACTGTTGGTAATAAATCCACCAATGGCTTCAACAATCATATAGACAGTAATAATAATGAAGGAAAACAATAATACTTTCTTGTTATTAGTGGTGTGAGCGTGGTTGTGCCCATGATCGTGCCCATGGTTATGACTGTGTTGATGTCCAGACATATTAATCCTCTCCTCTGGAGCGAGGCTCCGTTATGTAATATGAATTCTAGTGTGACTATAAATGATCCTTAACAAGGTTTAACCGCCTACAAATGAATATATGAGCGGTTGTTCATATGTTATGGTTTTATTATAGTTGGGCCTCATAGTAGTGTCAACCAGATTTAAGGAAATGTAAACATACCAAGGTATCTCCATGCACGTGCTGGCGAATGAGATTGCTTTTATGCTACCATCTGTGCAGGATCTAAGTGAGATGTTCTCGCTACATAGAAGGGCGGACAACGATATGAAACATCTGCTGCTGGCAGACGATGATGCGAATATTAGAGCACTCTTGCGGCATGTCATGACCAAGGAGGGCTATCGAGTACATGAAGCGCAGGATGGTGTAGAAGCGGTGAAACTGATGCAAGAAACGCCAATCGATCTGGCGATTCTCGATGTCATGATGCCAGGCATGGACGGACTGGAGTTATGTGATTTCATTCGGCAGCATTACGACATTCCGATTATGTTGCTGACGGCACGAGATCAGCTATCTGACAAGAGAGAAGGTTATTTGAAAGGAACGGATGAATATGTGACCAAGCCGTTTGAACCGGAAGAATTAGTCTATCGGGTAAAGGCGTTATTTCGTCGGTACCATCGCACATCCAGTGATATCATCCGCATGAATCGAATCGTCATTGACCGGAACAATGTTGAGGTTACGGACGGGCAATCCATTCTATTTTTGCCCATGAAAGAATTTGAATTACTCTCACAGCTTGCACAGTTTCCAGGACGTTTGTTCTCGCGGGATGAACTCATTCGACTTGTCTGGGGAGCAGATTACGAAGGAGATGACCGCACTGTTGATGTACACATCAAGCGGTTGCGTGATCGATTTGCCGATTATACGGAGGATTTTGTCATCCAAACGGTCCGGGGTATTGGTTACAAGATGGAGGTGAAAGCACCTTGAGGACCTTGTACGTCCGAGTATTCCTCATAACGGTTGCGGTGATTGTGGTCAGCGGCATGCTCGGTTTCCTTTTGTCGAATATCTATTATCATGCGAAGCTCAAGGATTTCAATGATGAGAAGTTGGTGGGCATTGCAACGCAAATGAAGCAATTTGTGGAGCGGCAACCCGGGACCATGGAGCAGTATTTGAACAATGCCGCCGATCTTGGATACGAAATCTATGTGACGGATGGGAAAGGCAACGACCAATTTTACGGCCGCGAATTCCGTGAGAAGGATCTGGACAAGCAAGCGGTAGATCTGGTGCTGAATGGTGAGGTATACCATGGTGTCGCGCAGTTTCCAAGCAAACCGTTCATTACCGGCTTCTTTGATAATCAATTAAGCAATACCGTGGGTGTTCATCTGCAATTGGACAATGCAAACTTTGCCCTCTTTATGCGTCCGGATGTAATTCTGCAGTTCGGTGAGCTGCGAATCTTTTTTGCACTGATTGGCGCATTTACCATAGGCATTAGTATTCTGATCTTTCTGATCAGTACCCGTTATCTGGTCAATCCGATTGAACGTCTGTCCGAGGCGACCAAGCGCATTGCCCAAGGAAAGTATAATCTGAAATTGCCTACCTCAAGGCGTGATGAGATAGGTCAACTGGCTCAGCATTTCATGACCATGAGTCGTGAATTGGAGAGGGTCGATCAGGCACAGCAGCAGTTTGTATCCAACGTATCCCATGAGATTCAATCACCGCTGACCTCGATACAGGGTTTTGCCCAATTGGTGGCAGATCGAGATCTGCCTGAACAGGAACGAGAGCACTATGCGTCGATCATTGAGGAGGAGAGCCGTCATCTCTCCTTGCTGAGCAAACAGCTGCTTCTTCTGTCCTCTCTTGAACAAGGCAACGAAGATCTGACCAAAGTGAAGTTCTCTCTGCGGGATCAATTCCGGCAAGCGGTTCAGGTGTTGCAATGGCAACTGGAAGAAAAAGAACTGCTGCTTCGGATTTCGGTGCCCGAACCCATCCAGCTGATTGGCAATGAAGTGCTGCTCATGCAAGTCTGGATGAATCTGCTGGGTAATGCGGTGAATCATCTGCCACAGGGAAGAAGCATCGAGATTCTTGCCGAGCAGATAGATAACCAGTGTGTGATTCAGATTAAGGATACAGGGGACGGGATTGCTGCGGAGCATCTGCCGTTCCTGTTCGATCGATTCTATCGGGTGGACCGTGCGCGGGAACGTTCTTCCGGCCGAACCGGGCTTGGACTTGCCATTGTGCAGAAAATTATTCGAATCCATGACGGTACAATTGAGGTTGCCAGTTCGCCAGCGGGTACGGTCTTTACCGTGACACTTCCGCAGATGTAATCTGTTATTCATTTGCCGTTCATTTTCGCCTCTTATACTTGGGTTATCAAGAGGGAGGTCACAGAACATGTACTTGGCTATTCGGGAAATGAGGTATGCCAAAGGGCGGTATGCCTTAATTGCTACAATCATGGTGCTGGTTTCATTTCTGGTACTGTTTGTTACAGGTCTTGCACAGGGGCTGGCGTATGATAACGCAGCTTCGGTCAAAAATATGGCAGCAACCCACTTTGTGCTGGAACAGGATTCGAATCATCGGTTTACCCGGTCACAAGTGGATCAGGATCAGCTTAATCAAGCTCGCTCCGTGGTGGGGCAAGAGAACGCTGAGCCGCTCGGTGTGAAAATGACAACCGTCAGTCCAATGGGCGACACGAAAAAGATCGATGTCACGTTGTTCATGGTGAATCCGGAAGGCTGGCTTGCTCCAGCGGTTACCGAAGGAACTCCGATTACGGATCAGACCAACGGGCAGGTTGTGGTGGATCATAAGTTAGCTGAATCTGGTGTGACGATTGGCACCGTCCTGGTCGATCAAGCTTCGGGGATGAAGTGGACCGTTGGCGGATTTGTACAAAATGAGTCTTTCAGTCACTCTCCGGTCGTGTTCCTGAATGAAGAAGAATGGCTTACGCTTCAAGGAGGGACACGGACTACACAAGGTTCGGCCGACACCAATGCCAATGCTCCAATATACAATGCCATTGCGGTAAAGGACGCGGGTGAGCAGGTAGACGAACTAAGTGCTGCAATGCCTGATACGGAAGTCATCACGAAGTCGGATGCCGTATCGGCCATTCCTGGATATAAGGAAGAGCAGGGATCGTTGCTCATGATGATCGCTTTTCTATATGTCATCTCAGCGTTTGTACTTGCGGTATTCTTCTATGTCATCACGATTCAGAAAACAAGTCAGTTCGGCATATTGAAAGCGATCGGAACACGGAATGGATATCTGGCGGGGAGTGTTTCTTTACAAGTATTCATTCTATCGGTTGGTAGTCTGGTCATTAGCGTACTGTTGGTTCGACTGTTTGAGTCCATTCTGCCGGCATCAATGCCGTTTCAGTTAGGTTTATCCACCCTCGCACTGACCTGTGTATTGTTCATCCTGATGTCTGTGGCGGGTTCGTTATTCTCGGTGTGGAAGGTTACCAAAATTGATGCGCTTGATGCGATTGGGAGGACTGCAGCATGAGAAATCGATTGGTATTACAGGGAATTACCCAGACCTTTGAAGATGGTGGCAGCAAACGAACGATTCTGGATAGGCTCGACCTTGAGGTGACCGAAGGGGAACTTGTAGCTGTGATGGGACCTTCCGGCTCTGGCAAAAGTACATTCCTGTCCATTGCTGGCGCACTTCTTGAACCAACGGAAGGACAGGTTCTGCTGGATGGGGCCTCTATTATGGGCAAAAGCAAACAAGATATATCCGATGTACGGCTTCAGCAGCTTGGTTTTATATTTCAAAGTGCCAACCTCATTCCTTACCTGAAAGTAGAAGAACAACTGATGGTGGTCGCGAAGCTCGCCGGAACGGATAAAAACAAGGCGGAGAAGCGAGTGGATGAGCTGCTGGATACAGTAGGTTTGACTCATCGGCGGAAGGCGTATGCGGAGAAGCTGTCTGGCGGGGAACGTCAGCGGGTCGCTATTGCGCGGGCGTTGATGAACGATCCGGCTGTCCTGCTCGCGGATGAACCGACAGCTAGCCTGGATGCGGAGCGCGGGCTGGATATTGTCGGCATGATTGCACGGCTTGTGAAAGAGCAGGGCAAGAGTGCAGTGATGGTTACGCATGATGAGCGGATTTTGCCGCTCTGTAGCCGGGTTCTTTTTTTGGAAAAGGGAAAACTGGTGCAGCATTAGACGATTAGGTGAGTTTGTCAGAAACGAGGACGAGAAGGTCATGTATTCCCTCAAGGGGAAGGTGGCCTTCTTTCTTCATTTTCATCTATAATTGGGAGAAGTATATAAATGAGAGATTTTATTTTACATAGAGAGGAACGGTGCGGATGAGCAGCTTGAATGCAGAACAATTCCCGGCACTGACTACTTCGATTCATTGGGGCATTGTTGAGGCAGAGTTCAGATTAAACGACATCGTGGATGAAAAGTTGGTGAGCAATATTAGCATCATTCCATTTGTCGGGGATCAATGTGTCGTCTTTCAACTGGATAATGGAGACTGGGAGCTGCCTGGAGGGACGCTTGAAGCAGGTGAACCGTATATGGACGGACTGAAGCGCGAACTGATGGAGGAACTTGGGGCAGAAATGCGCTCCTATCAGATTTTTGGTCAATTCTATTGCACATCGAGTTCATTAGAACCGTATCGACCGCATATCCCGCACCCCCATTTTGTAAGAATCATCGGTTATGGAGACGTTGAACTTGTTGCTGATCCGCTGAATCCAGAGGATGGCGAGCAGGTGGTTGCTGTTGAAGTGGTAGAGATTGATGAAGCGATTCGGAGGTTTCGGGCACAGAACAGATATGATATTGCGGAGATGTACCAACTGGCTCATATGCTGCGAGAAGAAGCTAAACAGGTAGGCAAGAACCAAGTATTTTAATTTCAGATAGCATACGGAGGTAATGATGATTCGAGATAAAATTAACGAGCTGCTGGATACTTTACCCGAATTGGAACTGAACCGTGCATACTGGGAGATTGAGCGTATTCATCAGGAATATAGGTTTAAGAAGAATTTGCAGGATAAAGGGGTTGTTGTCTCCGAACTGTACGAGGAATCCGAAGGGATTGTAAAGCAATGGGATAGCGTGTTTGCCCATAATATCGATGATGTGGTCAAAGAGTCTATCTATTATAGCCAGTACAAGTGGCATATGTTCAGTTATGAACAACAGAAATGTCTGACACATGATGAAGCACGAGATGCTTTTAATGCCGAGCCGAAAGATGAAGTATATGTGATGTATGAAAGTGGTGGTTGGGTACTTTTATACGAAAATGCGAATCGGATCATTGCAGCGGATTTTGATTCGGAGCAAGATATCTATATCTTCGACCGGGCGTTTACATGGACGTACGTGTATACGCACGAATCCATGTGTGGCCCTTATTTTTATAAAATAGAACAAGTATGAATTTTGAACAAAAAGGGATAGCATCGTATTCAATAAACTCTGACTTGGGAGTGATATCTTATGCAGGAACTGTTTAAGAAGATCATCAACACAGACGTCAAACCCTTATTGGCCAAACACGGCTATTCCAAGAAAGATCTGAATTTCTCCAAAGCGGCTGGAAGCCTCGTATACAAGTTCAACGTTCGAAAATCAAAGGTTAACAGCAGTAGTCACGTGCAGTTTTATATTAACTGTAGTATCCATTCCACCGAGCTAGCGGAGTTGCAGTCCGTTGCTTTGAGCGGGGTCGTATTGGAGAAAAAATCGCATTTTACTTGCCGGATCGAGGAAATAGTCCCTTCCGCTCCGGCGCACTATATCTTAACGCCCGATATCAATCCAGACGCTTTATCGAAAGAACTGGTTTCACATTTGGAAGAGGGTATTTCATTCCTACACTCGCTAACAGGGGCCAGAGATATAGTCCATTATTATATGGCGAAGACAGCGCTACATTTAAGCGAAGAAACCTTCCGTTTCCTGCTGCAAGCTGGTGATACGGAAGAAGCCAAGCAATATTTACAGCAACTACACGCCAAATACGGATCCGAAAAGCGCTGGGCGATATTTGAAAAGAAATATGCAGCCATTTTTGGCGAGTATGGATTGTGATTTTATTCCAATGTAACAATACTTAATTCAGGAGGTGACGCCCACATGGCAAACGATAAAGGAACACTCAGAACATGCGAACAAGGACATTCGTATTATAAAAAAAGTGATTGCCCAACCTGTCCAACGTGCGAAGCTGAACGTAAACCGACAGATGGATTTCTAGCCTTGCTGTCAGCTCCCGCCAGACGTGCTTTGGAGAATGAAGGCATTGCGACACTACAGCAACTTGCAGAGTACACGGAGAAAGAGATCCTGAAGCTGCATGGAATCGGACCATCTGCTATGCCTAAACTGCGAAACGCATTGAAAGAAGAGGGATTGTCATTCAAGAAATAACCCTCTTCCCGATACCCTACTAATCCAAACCAGAAGCTGAAATAATCTCCTCCATCGTTACCCGATACAACAAGTTACCTTCACTGAGTAGCAGACGATGTTGGCGAAAATCCTGCCGTGCCTGCTTGAAGGGCTTATCATCTTCATTTAGCAAATCAACTCTCAGCCCCTTGCTAAATCTTCCGGGCTTCTCCATTTTCTTAAGCACAAACGTCCCATGTTTACCGTACCCGGCATCGAACAAAAAATGATAACCATCCGTACTGAAGCCGGAGGAACCGGAGATGTTTGGATTCATGAATGTAACGTTGGGTTCACGGGTGCCCCCTGAGATACAACCGAGTTCAAAATCGGTATAGAAGTAGAACCAGACCTGCTTCTCATTCACCACATTGAGTGCGTAACAATCCGCAATGTCAGCTTCCCGATTTTCATATAGCTTATTCCCGTGCTCATCCCAGGCCAGCAGACCACATGATCCAATCGGATCGCTCCATCCGTAGTTACCAAATACCCCTTCATCGAAGTAACTAGTCCAGATCGTTCCCTTTTCGGTGACCTGTACACTCTGAATACCGTCTCCCAACAAAAACTCGCGAATTGTATTTCCGTCTAAATCACACACTTTGGCGTTCAGATCAACCTGTTCATTCCCATAATTCGCACACCGTGCTCCGACGAGCAGCAGGTGATCTAGTAATGGTTGTACGTAATGATAATTGAACGTTTGTCCCCAAATGACAACTTCCTCGATAGTTTGATCAGTCACAATAAGCACTTTGTACGTATAGCTTTGATTCAATTTACTTTGGACGAACATACCTCGTTTTCTTTCGGGGATCTGATTCATCAACAGCACATAGACAAGGCCATCCCCGCCCCACTGGGTGGAAACGATATCGAAGCCTTCGACATAATTTGAAATATCGGCAAAAGGCAAAAGGTTTACTTTGGGATTGGACATATCCATATCCTCCTTTGTAGTCAAATGCTGAGTCACCATCTGCATCTGTATAAGAGGATTATGACGTGCACGTACTAAACTGAACATGGCGGAAGTATAGCGAAGGTCTTCTTTGGCTTTCACGGTGTATAAGTACGGTGTTTTTGAAATAGAGGGTTTGTCCTTGACACACGTAGTACAATAAGGAAGTTGTGTAAAATTCTATATAAGAGGAGGATGGAGAGGTAGCTATAAGAAGGGTGTGAGAATACATACAACGCACGTGTAGTAAGGGGAAAGAAGTACCTGTAGATTTGATTTGCATGAGTACGATTACGTGGAAGACTTATCTCTGAAAAACTAAAATGTATAAGGAAGTGTTACCAAGTGGAACCACATATTCCAGAGCAAAAAACAGATTACCGGCCACTAGGCGTATCGGGCTTGGGTGGTTGGCTGATTCTCGTCCAGATCGGATTATTTCTTACTATTATTTCCTTGGCGATCCAGTTGGTGGTGTACTCTTTACCTACAATGACGACAGAAACATGGGAGTTGCTGACTTCGGAGCAATCAGACTATTATCACCCGCTATGGGGATCGGTCGTTATTTTTGAAACGGTATATAACGTGCTCTTTTTAGTGTTTGGTATTTATACGATCATTGCTTTTTATAGCAAAAAATCGATTTTTCCTCGTCTGATGATTATGTTTTATAGTGTCAGCCTGGCCGTTGGTATTATTGATTATCTGTTGTTGCTCCAGATTCCAATGGCAAGAGAACTTGAGGATGGAAGCTCTTTAAGGGATATTGGCAAATCGGTGCTCGCTTGTGCCATCTGGATTCCTTACTTTATCAAGTCGGAACGAGTTCATAACACATTTGTAAGATAAGTGGTAAGCAGGAAATGCCTGATCTTGGATAGAAGCTATCTGAGGTCGGGTTTATTTGATTCTATTGAAAGGATCTATATACGTAAAGTAGCCTATGTGTGTGAAGGAATCTGTTCCATAGGAAGTGAAAAGGAGGGAAGATCTTGAAAATTTATCTGGTAAGACACGGGATGGATGAGGAAGGGTATCGAGGCGGATGGAGTGAGCGCGGACTTACGGAACAGGGGATCAATCAATCCAAGAAACTCGGAGAGCATCTGCATCATCACGCTGAGGAATACAACATACATACGATCATGAGCAGTGATCTTCCTCGTGCAGCACAGACAACACGGGAAATTGAGAAGAGATTAAACATGCAAGCAATCTTCATGGAAGAATGGAGGGAGATGAATAACGGAGATTTAGCAGGTATGCTCCATAAGGATGCGGAAGAACATTATCCAGGAGTTTATTTCAACACTCTTGAGATGCATTCCCCTTTTCCGGGAGGAGAAAGTCCAAGGGATTTTTACAACCGGATAAGTACATCTTTCGAGAGTCTTCTTAGAGATATAGAGGAACACACAGCCCAGTCCAATGTCCTGTTAATTACTCACGGCGGAGTGATTAACATCCTGTATTATCTGCTTGAGAAGAGGGAATGGAGCAATAAGTCCAAATTCTATCCCATGGGCAACACCAGTGTACATACCGTTGAAAAGGGAAGGCATGGATGGAGAATTAGCAGTGCAAATGCATTAAGTCATCTAGAGTAGTTGTTTATTAGATCCAGAGCTGATAAGTCGACATAATCAGGATGTACAGACTCATAGGTCCCAATGTATTACAATGGTATAAAATAGCAAACGGAGGCGATGACATGAGTAATCAACCCATTGAACTGCTACAACATTTGAAGTCTTTATCTGGCCCATTTCCAACGTGGGATATGGGGCAGTTGCCGGAGCGGCCAGGGAAGCTATTTTTAGAGTGGTTGAGACTGGCGGTTGAGAACGAAGTGAAAGAACCTCATGCCATGACGATCTCCACCGTGGATCACGATGGTTACCCTGATGCGCGGGTGTTGATTTTGAAAAACGTAATCGACGAAACGTTCTATTTTGCCTCCAGTTCGGAGAGCCGAAAAGGGCAGCAGTTGAAGGAGAATCCTCATGTGGCTCTCACCTTCTACTGGCCTTCTCTTGGAAGACAGATTCGGATAAAGGGAATTGCTGAGGATCAGGGAGATCAAGCGGGCGCTGATGATTTCCGCAAACGTTCAGCTGGAGCGAGAGCAGTTGCTATGACAGGGCATCAGAGTGAGGTTTTGGAAAGTGAGGAAGTGCTGGATAGTGCCATTGAAGCTCAGAAAGAACGCATCCAACGTGACCCTGATGTCGTTACACCTCATTGGCGTTTATATACCGTGAATGCTCAAGAGGTGGAGTTCTGGCAGGGAGATTCGGAGCGCAAGCATATACGAGTCCAATATGTGATGCAGGATGGACAATGGAAGACACGCAGCTTGTGGCCTTGATTTTACAACAACTGAGCAACACGGACCGAACTGCTGTGTGTTTCTTTGTCCTAACAATCTCAGGGAGGTGAATCTATGAAAACGATTGAAAGTTTCTTCGAACCATTTCCGGTGTTGGAAACCGAACGGACGTTACTCCGGCCTCTTACCTATGATGATCTGGATGATATGTATAGTTATTGTGTTGTACCTGCTGTCTCGGAGTTCACCACCTGGGAAGCGCATCAGAGCAAAGAAGACACAAAAGCTTTTTTGGATTTTGTCATGAGCCGGTATGATGTGAATTTAATAGGCCCATGGGGCATTGAAGATAAACAAACCAAGAGGCTGATAGGTAGTTGTAATTATCTAGGGTGTGATAGCGATAACAGGAGAATCGAGCTGGGATATGTATTATCTGATCAATATTGGAATCAAGGCTACATGACCGAAGTGGTGAAACGAATCATCCAATTTGGATTTGACGAAGTGGGATTAGAACGAATTCAGGCTCAATGTTTAGTGAAGAACACGGGCTCCGCGAAAGTCATGGAGAAGGCAGGCATGCAATTTGAAGGTGTGCTGAGGAAATACATGAAGGTGAAAAATGAACATCAGGATCTGAAGATGTATGCAATTGTAAAAGAAGATTTCTATACTCGTATTAAATAAAGAACGTGTTTTTGAAAGGGCGATTCGGGTTGAACAAAGGAATTCTGTATCTTATGTTATTTATGACTTTTTTAAGTAGCTCAGAAGTGGCATACAATCGTAATGCTGTTTCAAAAGAACCTCCCGCATCTCATGCAACTAAGATATTTACTGAGGATGAATTCCAATTTCAGATTAAATCCAAAGATATTACGATTAAACTCGGAAGTACTCGTGAAGTGGTTGAGCAGCAACTTGGACCCCACGTGGATTATTTCTACTATACGAATGTCTACTATTACAAAGATATGAGAATTCATTACAAAGATGGCATTGTGGATGGCATCATAATTGATGACTCGGCAAAGTTCAAAACGTATAAAACGCCAAGCGGGATAGGTTATGGAAGTACAGTTCAAGAGGTCTTCCAACAATACGGCAAAAAAGCTTTTATAGATACTAAAAAGGGAAAAGTACAAAGTATTACATATGTTATGGAGAAAAATAAACAAGGCAATTACCATGTCATACCGTCCTTTGATCATGCAATATTGGAAGGAGGATTTGAGAACATGAAAGGGTTGTCCATGAATTTTGATCAAAAAGGGCGTGTGTCATTCATCATGCTGGCGAGCCACGAGTTTGCCTATAATCCTGAGTTCAACATGGATGACATACAATAGAGGGCTCCGGGGATTTCCTTTCATCACACATTTACAACAACCAACGTACATAATGTCATATCGTGAACCTGATGCCTTTCGCTATAATCTTCAAGTTAATATAACTTGGAAGAATGAAGGAACCAGGAGGTACAACGAATTGATAGCCAAAAACAGATATAAATCACTCGAACTGGAGACCCCCGGCTTATATGAGCTGGAAGGGCTTGAGGTGGGAGTGACATCGAACTGCAATTATAAATGCGACTACTGCTGCGCCTACAATCGGGACGATGGAGCGTGCATCGATAGTCAGGAAGTCATCCGTATTATTAGTGAGCTTCCTCGTCTTAAGCGAGTGCGATTGTCCGGGGGAGAAGTTACTTTGAAATACCAGGATTGCCTGGAGATCGTGACGTACTGTGCGGCACATGGCATCGATACACAATTGAACAGTAATGCCAGTCTGCTGACAGAAGAACGGATTCTCGCGTTGCGTGATGCAGGCTTGTCCAACATTCATATCTCGTTCAATTATACAGATGCGGAGTCGTATGCTGCGTACTACCGTGTGCATCCTCGCATGTATGAGAGACTGGAGCAGAATATCCGATTGTGTACGGAAGCCGGTCTGGAGACGGTGCTGGAAACGTTACTGTTTGAAGGGAACCAAGCGAACATGCAGGACATTAGCGATAAGGTGTATGATCTGGGTGTGCGCATCCATGAGATCCAGAACAGCATTAAGATGCCGCATACCGACTGGAGCCAGATTGTATCCAAAGAGTCCCTCATTCGATCTGTAACGGAGCTGATTGAACATAGAAAGCCAGATACAACGCTCTATTTCACCTGTATGGACCGGTTCGCTGAACAGTTGAATTTGCGTGAACAACCGGGTGTATATTTCTCTAATTGTGTAGATGGCACGAAACAGCTGCACTTGCACGGCAACGGGGATATTCTCATCTGTGAGTTATGCCATCCTGTCGTGATTGGCAACATCTATAACGGAACGTCGTTGAAGGATATTTATACCCAGCAGCCGCCGGCGTTAACAGAATTTTTGAAAAAGCGGCCTTGTCCCGCATATGATGCTCTTTTTGCAGACGCATAACAGGAAGCTCTGACGAAGATGTTTTGATCTGTAAGCTGAACGAAACATGTACACGATAACAGCGACATTTAAGATTATATAGATTAAAAATAAAGGTGATCTAATTTCCTCAATGGGAAAACGGATCACCTTATTTTATTGAACTATTCATTTACACAATAACGGAGAGGACAGAAAAAACCTGAAAAAGCGAAGCTAAAAGCTTTCTGCAAGAAAGCTACTTCGGAAGCATACGCTTCGCCTTTATCCCCGGATTTTCCCCTCTAGAAAAGGAAATCAAAAAAATCTGGGGGTAACAGCGATTGGAAGGTTGTTCTGTCATCGTAGTGTCAGTGTGAATATTCCTTAGTTCAATTCATTCGGTTTCAGATTCATTTAAGCTACCCGGCCTAATATGGCCTTAAGAACTTAGATGAAGAGGTGAGCTTCACATGATGAAGATCTATGAGAAACCAACCCGGAAAGACCCAAATAAAAGACCGATCTCTCCAAGAAAGCGCAGATGGCTCATGATTACACTTGTCATCGTGCTCGCGGTATGTGGAATCCTGTACAGCTTGGCTGACCGTTACCTGATCCGGCATGTACAGGTTGTTGTAGCGGATGAGAACACGGCAACGGCAGCATCTGACAACGCCTCTGTTTCCAGCAGTACTTCGACCACCGCTACTGAAGTGAATGCAACATCAGATGATTGGAATTATTCAAGTGATGATATGAAGGTCAATATTGAAAAGGTACAGTCAGGATCTGGCTCGGATCAGATTACGTATTATGTCGCTGATGTTCAGCTAACAGATGCAAGCAGCTTGAGAACAGCGCTGGCGGATAACAGTTTTGGAACGAACATTACCGAGAATACGTCAGAGATTGCCGCAGCCAACAATGCGATCTTCGCCATTAATGGGGATTACTACGGATTCCGCGATGATGGTGTCATTATCCGAAATGGTACATTGTACCGGGACAGCCCGACGCGGGATGCACTTGCCCTGTTCAACAATGGGACCATGAAAACATATAACGAGAACGAGATTTCTTCCTCGGAACTGCTGGCAGAAGGTGTCACCAATACGTTATCCTTTGGGCCCATTCTGATTCAGGATGGAGAGATTGTCAGTGATTTTAGCAGTGTGAAAATTGACAACAACTTCGGTAATCGCTCCATCCAGGATGCGAATCCAAGAACTGCGATCGGCATGATTGCTCCGAATCATTACGTCTTCGTGGTGGTGGACGGACGGCAGGACGACAGCCGTGGCATGACCTTGGCAGAACTGGCCGATGTCATGAAAGGCCTCGGAGCAACCGAAGCCTACAATCTGGACGGCGGCGGTTCATCCACGATGTATTTTATGGGGCGAGTCGTTAATAATCCGCTGGGGCGCAACCAGGAGCGTGGCGTAAGTGACATTCTATATCTGACGGAGGGACAAGGATCATGACGATATTAATCCCATCTTATGAACCCGATGTGCGTTTACTGAATCTCGTTTTGCAGTTACAGACATTCAAGCTCGGACCTATTGTGATCGTGGACGATGGCAGTGGACCCGGTTACCGTGGAATTTTCGAAACGGCAGAAGCCTATGGCTGTACGGTCCTGACACATCCCGCCAATCTCGGGAAGGGCAGAGCATTGAAGACAGGCTTTCAGTACATTAAAGAGTGTGGACCTCAGGGCGGTGTAGTGTGTGCAGACAGTGACGGGCAGCATCTGCCACATGATATTAAGCGTATCTTCGAAGTATTGCTCGCACAAACGACACCCGGAATTGTGCTCGGCAGTCGTCGTTTCAGTGGTAAGATTCCAGCACGGAGTCGTATTGGCAACACCGTCACACGAGTGGTCTTTTCCCTCACGACAGGTACCAAGGTATATGATACGCAAACGGGTCTACGCGGTTTTCCCTACGCCATGCTGGACTGGCTGAACCAGATTCCCGGGGATCGGTTTGAATACGAGATGAACATGCTGTTAACGGCACACAAGGAAGGGTATGAGATTACGGAGGAGTTTATTGATACGGTGTATCTGGATCACAATGAGTCCTCCCATTTCCGCCCACTGGTTGATTCGTTCCGGATCTATATGCCGATTCTGATGTTCAGCACTTCTTCAGTATTGTCTGCTCTGATTGATTTTGGATTACTATTCGTTATTCAGTATTTCACGCATAATCTGTTTCTGTCGGTTGTTGCAGCAAGACTGTGCAGCTCCATCTTCAACTATACGATTAACCGGAAGTATGTGTTCTCCGCAGGACGAACCTCGAAGGTTCGGCAGTCTTTGCCCAAATACTTCTCACTTGTCTTGCTGGTGCTGTTATTAAACTACGGTTTACTGTATTTTTATAATGAAAAACTGATTATTCCGCTACTCGCAGCCAAACTATTGACCGAGGTGTCCATCTTTGTATTTAGCTATTGGGCCCAGCGCAGATTTGTCTATTAACCCTGAAGAAAGAGTAAGCTTATGGCTTGCTCTTTTTTGGTTGATACGGTTTCATATGCACCCCGTTATAGGGTACGATGGAAAGGGAATGAATCTGAGCGTTAGATTGAAATAGAACACATGGGGAGGATAATAATGTATCTTCGAAGTGTAGAACTCATGTCGGCCAAGATTGAGAATCGGAACCAATATCCTTTTGACATCCCCGCGATACGATCGTTGGAACGATTGGAGCTCAAGAATAACATTACCTTTTTTGTAGGTGAAAATGGTTCAGGAAAATCGACGCTGCTGGAAGGCATCGCTCATCAATGTGGATTCAATACCGCAGGGGGCGGCAGGAATAATGCCTATGAGACACATGCTTCCGAATCTTCGCTCGGGAATTATCTAAGACTTGCATGGTTGCCCAAAATAACGAATGGTTTCTTCATGCGCTCTGAATCATTCTATCAATTCGCATCACATGTCGATGAAATGCCAGAGTCGCTGCCGTATTATGGTGGGCGTTCATTACATGAACAATCGCACGGGGAGTCTTTTCTCAGTCTGTTCGTCAATCGGTTCAGTTCCAAAGGCATCTATCTGCTCGACGAGCCCGAAGCTGCTTTATCTCCTGCTAGGCAGCTCTCCTTATTGCGTATCCTTCATGATCTGTCAGGCACTTCGCAATTCATAATTGCAACGCACTCCCCCATTTTGCTGGGGTATCCGGGGGCAGAGATTTTAAGCTTTGACGATAGCCATATTCAAGAGGTAACCTATGAGGAGACCGATCACTATCAGATTACCCGCAGTTTTCTGGAGAACCGCGACCGGATGCTGAATGAATTATTTAAGGATTAAGTTAAGTTATCCGTGTAAACAAGGGATGATACTAAATCATGCGCATAAAATTGATTTTTGAGGAGAGATTGGATGAAGGTAGGTTTGCTGATTGTTGATATGCAAGAGAGTATTGTGCGGAAAAAGATGGACCAGAATTCGATAGACCATGCTTGCGAGTACATTAATCATGTGGCTAACGTACTGCGCTCGAATAATCATACGGTTGTTCACGTTCAGGATGTGGAGGGCATGGAGGAGGCACCACCGGAAGAATATCGTATTATTCCCGAGGTAGATGTGAATGAGAAGGATATCACCGTTACGAAGGAAGCGTCCAATGCCTTCTGGCAGACCGATCTGGAGCAGGTGTTGAAGAGTCATGGCATTGAACTAGTGATCATCGCCGGTTTTGCCGCAGAGGAATGTGTTCTATTCACCTATAACGGAGCGATGGAGCGAGGTTTCCGGCCGGTGATGTTGCAAAATGGAATTCTAAGCACCCATCACGAAGCGGTGAGTTCAACGTACAGGGATCGTAATGTGATCTCATATCCTGTGGTTGATTATCTAATCCATTAAGTGTGGGCTACATGCCAAAGGATATTTGGTGAAAAATAAAGATAAGACCAATAATTTGACTCTGTAGGGAGTCTTTTTTTGTACATATGTTCATGTCCACCGTGAATGTAAGGTTACTCTATGGTTTAAACCAAACTTTGCCTATATCTGCTCGGGTTGAAACGATATATTGAGAACAGGGCGCAGCAAGCTCATTGCGGATATCGGGAAAGTTGTGTGGGATTACTAACCGACTCATTGATTAAGGGAGATGTGGAATGAAGATGAATGTACAAATTACGCGTATTTTGGCAGAACAAAAGGAATTGTTTCTCAACCTGTTCAACTTGTACTTATATGATCTGTCTGAATTTTCTGGCGAGGATCTGCTAGAAGAGGGGAAATATGATCCAACGAACACCTATCTATATCTGGAGCGCGATGAATTACATCCGTTTTTGATTCAGTATGAAGGGAAGATTATTGGATTCGTACTGGTGTGCTCACCTCCATATGTGTCGGAAGAAGTGGATTATACCGTGCAGGAGCTGTTCTTGGTCAAAAAATATCGAGGGCAGGGGCTGGCAGCACAAGCAGTTGATTTGGTTTTTGCTCAATTTGGGGGTAGATTCAAAGTAGAACAACTCGCTAACAATGCGACAGCAGTTTCATTCTGGAAAAAGTATTATGAGCAACATCAGATCGAATATACCGAGTCTGAATATAACATTGAGATTGACAACATCGCTGGTAGCCACCGGATTTTGTCCCAGACTTTTGTGCATGGAAAGAGATAGATCCTATATGAATTAGAAGGTGATTAGAATGTTTATTATCATAGCAACCAAGGGGAATTGGAAGTGGGTTTCAGGTGTATTTCAGGCAGAAGATGTAGCTAGACAGTACATGGATCTGATACCTGATGAGCTTAAGGGATACCAGGAATTTGTTGAGGTAGAGAACATCACATATCCTTTTTATATTATAGAGCATCAGGAATCTCCATTCAGGTTTCTCGGTAAAGATGAAGTGATTTCACTTTTTGATCATGCAGATGTGTCAGATGACGAAGATGAGGTACACTTCAATATCTACACGGTCGATTCAGATTATAGACCAACGAAACCTGGAACAGATTATATGGGAATACTGAGGCATGATCATGTGACCAATGAATGGATAGAGATGTATCGTGAGGAAGGGGCAGAGTTTCTGAGTAAACGAAAGGTTTTTTGAATGTAATGTATTTTTTTAGGTCCGATTTGCTTCTCCTATGTTGGGAGGTGGATAGGATCTTTTTCAATTTCCATTTACCAATACATGGGTTATGATGAATTAAGAGGATTGAACAGATATTGAAGCATGGGTAAGTGTAACGGAGGTGCGGATTTTGCCGAAGCATCATTTTGTGATTGAAAATAAATCGCTAGTAAACGGGAATATTCATAATTCTTATTCATGGGATTCTCATGGCATGATACATAAAAGTGGATTAATAACAGAGAATCATGCAACCTTGGAAGATGAATTCATTGCATACATCTGTGATTCCCTTCGCTGGTTGGACACATGGAATCCATCCACCTGTATGAGATGTAGTGGACTGAACGACTGTGGAATAACCGTTATTGAAGAGCAGGATGCATTGTTGAAGTTTCATAAATTGATTCAAGCCTGGATAGATCTATTTAGTCATGCGACAGATCCAATTGTTCTAACAGGGAGTTACTGTGTCGATGGAGTAGAACAGAAGGGCTACTACGAGAAACTTGCATACAATAAGGTCGAATTAATCAATGAACTAACCACGCTTGCGAACATGGCAAAGTATGCTGAGATAAATGAGAAATGCATTGTGCATTTTGGGGTATGAAATTTAACTCTTTTATTTGAAGCTAAACAAAAGAAGAACTGCTATAGCTTGTTGTTTTTAAAAGTCTATATGAGATTGATAATGTCACTAAGAGGTGTAGGAATGGAGCAAAACAAAATTAAAGCATATCAAACATTAATATACCAAGCGTTTCTAGATATACGTGTGATTGCATCCAAGTTAGCATATCGCTCAGTTGTAGATGTCGAGGATACTAAAAGAAGTAGTCTACTCATATTCCATATGACAAACGCTTTTCACAATCTTGCATTGTCTCTGACTGAAGATACAATTTCAAATTGTGAAGATGACTTTTGGAGTAGAATAAAGTTTATCAATGAAAAATTTCCTGAGTCGATACAATATAAAGACATATTTAATCAGTTGATTCAAGATTCAGACTGTTAATGTAAATCTTTTCAATATAGAAGGGAGCTTTTACATTGCCCTGGCCTATGGTTCATTTTGCAATTGCATCGGAATTGATATCCAAGCCATCCTCTGAACTCTTATTGGGAAGCCTAGCACCTGATTCCATCCATGTAAGAACCAATCTTCGTACCGAAAAGGCAAAAACGCACCTCATGCCGGAGACAGAAAGGTTCGCAACAGACGAAGAACTTAAAGAGTTTTTTGAGTCCAACAAGAAGTTAGCTTATAGTGATTCCAAATTCATGCAATATCTGTGTGGTTACATCGCCCATATCTATACGGACCGCGTGTGGACATTCGATATATATCCTGCCTATGAAGTTCATCCCAACGGAAGAAGCATGTATACACAGGATGTCACGAAGCTTGAATTTCTGATTTTACGGAATTGGAACAGGGCCAACGATTGGTTAAGTGAGCTGAACGTGGGAAAAGCATATGATATAGGCGGATTGCTAGAATCTGAGGTATATCTGTATAGGGAAGAGAAGCTTGGGTTTTTAGCTAATTCTGACAATGAACCCTTGGGTGACTTAAATATTTTATCCATGGAAACTATGCAAGAGTTCATATATAAAACAGCGTTGGCGCTAAAACAATTGTATATGAAATGGGATGTTTATAAGGATTTACGCAGCATCACTGACGCTTTTAGGTCTGGCTGAAGATGTTATAAAAGAGGGTCCGAAGACCCTCTAAATTTGGTTAAAAATAAAAACAGTGAGGTGAGTGACAAGATGGAACAAAGGAATGCGCCAGAGGTAAGAATTGAACTATGGGACGAAGGAGATCTAGGTCTGCTTCGCCAATTAAATTCGCCTGAGATGACAGTACACTTCGGAGGACCAGAGACTGAGGAGAAAATCTTAGCACGCCATAAGCGCTATTATGAAATTGCACAAAATGGAACTGGGAAAATGTTCAAGATTCTCTTGCTTCCGCATCTTGAAGTCGTGGGTAGTGTAGGGTATTGGGATCAGATCTGGAAAGAAGAATCTATTTACGAGATAGGTTGGAGTGTTTTATCTGAATATCAAGGTAGAGGAATAGCGACAGAAGCAACAGCGAAGGCCATAGCTTCTATCCGTTCTGAAAAGAAGAAACATAAATTTATTCACGCTTTTCCCAAAACCAAGAATCCCGCTTCGAATGCCATTTGTCGTAAGCTGGGCTTTTCGTATATTGGTGAGTGTGATTTTGAATACCCTGTGGGGACGACCATACGATGTAACGACTGGAGATTGGCAGTGGGGGGAATTGAAGTCAAAGACAATATGCAGTAGCCAGGCATTCAGCTTCAGTTTACTGCAATGCCTGCGGATGTGATTGATGAAGATGCAGGTACACGTTGGACGAGAAGGAGAAGTGACGTGCCGAACATAAATAAGGGAAGATATTCAGCTCAGGTTGAGGGAGAATTTGTTGTTTTTATCATTGGAATGAGGATCAATCGTCTGTGGGCTATACATAAATGGTTGCCCGTTCTACAGTCCATGGGGCCGATGATTAAAGAACTCTATATGAATCCGGAGACCGGATTTCTGAGTACAGAGTATTTTATAAGCTGGCGAGGAGTGACGCTACTCCAATACTGGCGCTCTTACGATGAATTGGAGAAATACGCACGGGGCGGACTGCACTTGGAAGCTTGGAAAAGATTCAACCGCTCCATCGGTTCAGATGGAACGGTAGGGATCTATCATGAAACATATAAGGCTCAGTCAGGTTCCTTCGAGACCATATACGCTAACATGCCCAAATTCGGATTAGCTAAAGCATTTGAACATGTGCCTTCGACAGGCAAGATGGAGACATCCAGACGCAGAATGGGCGGAGAGAATGAACCTGCCGTGGATACACCAGAGAATCCTTAAAGTAGTGAATAGAGAGGAGCATGTTATGAAGACTAGAATTCGACCAGAAGATATATATTCAAAGCAATTAAGCTGGTTATGTATCGAACCGATGCTTGTTTCCGTACGGGGCAGAGATATGGCCGCCAAAACAGAGATATACCGTCAGTTGCATGAGGGGCAACAAGCTTTATTTTTGTTCTATTCCTATCACAATCACACGAAGAGTCTGGCGGAATTTTATTGGTTTTCGGCGTATAACATCATTGAGATCAAGAGCTGGAATGGGATTAAAAATGGGATGCGTTTTTTTCATTTAGATGAGATGGTGAATGTACTGGATCAGATCGAATGCCTGATTACGGACAAAAACAGAGTGGGTGAAGAGTGGCGCGAGGTGTTGGCAACGGATCTGGAGAAGGACCCGACCCTACTTCAGAGAACAGAAGCATTATATGCTACCTATCAAGCCGTGGCACAAGAAGCTATTACACACATGAACGAGATGATCCTGCAAAATCAGGAGATGTATCTGGAGATTGATTAACATTAACCTAGCACATTTAAATGAAAAGAATAACTCATGCCTTGAATGCTCCGTCATCGCTTTTTATTTTTTTGCTAGAATAGATAGCAGGAAAAAAGAAGAAGAGTTAAATAATATTCTCAAGTAGGCAGGGAGTGCACGTATGAACGAGGAAGAACTGTTGCAGCTGTACGGATTGGAACCTGATGAGGTTAACCGGAAGGATATCCGGCAGCTGCTACATCAAGAGATGGAGAACCGACAGTCAGAGGATAACGAAGTTCTGAAACTATTGTGCATTATGTTGTTCTGTATCGGAAATGTGGAGGACACCAGGCTGATCTGGCAGGCCAAACAGAAGAATCAGGATACGAGCAGTTATATTGATGTGCAGTTATTATGTGGTGCAGGGTATGAGGAGACATTGTTTTACCTGGAAAATATGGATGGGGAACAGGCGCACAAGGAGTTGCTGTACCTTAGACAGTACGAGCCGTATGATTTTGTTAATTTTTCCAAAGTGGAATGGGTCTCTGACTATAAACGATACTACGGTGTTTGATGATAAACGAGTTAACGGACATATTGGAAGGAGGGGGAGTATGCCAAGTTTGCATGACAACATCATATTAAGTTACGAAGTAGATTTAGAGAACGGAAGAATCAGGATGCGTACTCGTTCAAGTCATGATGTGCCGAAAAATATGGATGTTTTATTCTCTGATGTTATGGCCCATTCGTTTGATACACCGCTGTATGGCAGCATTATTTTCGATCTGGATGAGAGGGATCTAAAGCATTTTATCCCATATAATCGCGAGTTATTGGAATCGGGGAAAGGCCAAGGCTGGCCTGTCAGTTATGATTCCTATGACGAATTGCAAATCCGGTTAATCAAGGAGAAATACAAGTACATGGTGATCTCATCCTCGTATGGATTGAGTGGTTGGGTTCTGGCGAAGAGCGTAGAGATTTCTGTTCAAGAAATGGGTGAATGGGATGAAGCCTGAATACACGCAACATGGTAGCAAGAGGAAGACAGCACTAAGAACGGGCGTTATTGTATTTGTTGTTCTGCTCGTTATTCTAGTCATGACCAATCCAAACGAAGAGAAATTTGTTGCATGGCTCGCAAGTGAATATGATATCCATTCTTCGTATAATGTGAATGAAGGCAGGATGTTTACGCAGACAATCGACGGTGACGAAAAGAGGCTTCATTACAAAGGTGGACATATACGCCATATGGGAATCTTATCAACATATAGTTACCTTTTCTTGGATCATGGAGAAAAAGAGATCCAGATTGAAGCGGTCGGCATAATGAATATGCTATGGAATCGATAGGTAGATTGACTATGGACAGTTAAAAAAGTTAGGAAAAAGTTCTGCTTATATCCACGCTCTATGCATGATGTAACTTGTGCAGAGAAGCGTGTTTTTGGCGTGAGATGCCTTATACGTTAGAATGGCTAATTTCGTTCGTTCGCAAATCCCACATTATGGGTTATGATGTACCTTGAGAGAAAATTTTACATAGATAGGAAGTCTTCTTTTGAAATTTATGAATGCCCGTATGCGTTATTTATACGAGTTTTGGAAAAAGAAAGAAGACGGCGAGGATGCGCAATGGGTTATTGCAGATATTAATTAATAACATAGTGTCTGACACATGGAAGATCTATATCTTCACATTCACACAACATAAAGGATGATGTAATAATGGCTAGACGCTTAGTACTGATTGAAGGATTACCGGGCTCAGGCAAGTCAACAATTGCCCAAATGGTATCCGAAATTTTAGAGGGCCAAGGCAAGGAGGTACAACTATTTCAAGAAGGGAACCTGGATCACCCTGCTGATTATGAAGGTGTTTCTTTTTATGATGCTGGAGACTTCGAGGCCTTATTGAAAACGCATGAAGAATACAGAGAGATTCTGGAAAGCCATGCGACTGCCCATGATCAAGGATACCTGATTCCTTATCGTAAGATGAGAGAACACTGGGGAATAGAGCTTCCCGATCACGTTGGACAGGATATCTTCAGCCGAGATATTTACGAAATCTCTTTTGAGCAAAATGTGAAGCTGATCACCGAGAAGTGGCAAGATTTCACCCAGAACGTGTTAAGCACGAAGGATGACTGCATCACGATATTTGAGTGTTGTTTTATCCAGAATCCACTAACCATGGGCCTCGTAAAATGCAATCAAACCAAAGAGCAGAATGTGCAGTATGTATTGGAACTGGGTCGTATCATTCATGCTCTGAATCCGCTTCTCATCTATATCGACCAAAAGAATATATCCTATACCTTTGATAAGGCAGTCCGTGAAAGACCGAAGGAATGGTCAGAAGGTTTTATTAACTATTATACGAATCAGGGTTTTGGGCAAGCGCAGGGTTATCAGGGTGTCCAGGGTACGGTACAAGTTTTGCAGGAAAGAAAGAGGTTGGAGTCCGAAATCTACGGCTTACTTCAAATGGATAAGGTATGGCTGGATAACTCGGAATATGACCGCGAGGTTTGTAGACAGGAACTAGAAAAGATTCTGAAGTAACCTTACGGTGCGAGAATTATCATCGAGAGCAGGTGAACTAAACAACACGAAAAAAACGTTATTTGAACTTGTAAATGAAGTCGAAGATGAAGTGAACTTTATGGATTTCCTGCATCAATTAGCCAAGGATCGAAAAGATCTTGCAGATGAATGGCAGAATGATTCAATAGCGTCATTTTTGGAAGCAGCAGCGGAGTGGGGACAAGAGTCGGTAGATGGATTAATCCATTACAAGAAGCCGGATAACCCATGGAAGAGATGTGCCCAGATCCTGTATATGGGCAAGATCTATGAGTAAAATCAGACTAGATTATAACGAGTGGAGGAAGTTAGTAACATGATGCATATTCAGCTGACAGAAGAAGATTACTGGGAAATGAACAAATTTGCGATGTTTAAACTGTATGGGAAAGGTGTGCTGATCGCTGTATGTGTGCTGCCTGTGGCTATTGCCATCATATTTAGACAACTTGATTTTTCATGGATACAAGCCATTATTGCTGCGCTGCTTTGCAGTATATTTGCCAATGGTATGACCTACATACGAACCAAAAAGAAAATTAAGAAATTGGCACGTGAGAGCAAGGGGATCCTGGGTGATCATCAGCTTGAAATTACAGAGCAGGACATTCGCTGGAGCAACGATATGACTTCAGGTGCTACACAGTGGAAAGGATTGGAGAGCTTCAATGAGACTAAACAATATTTCTTTATTTTCATTAATAAGGCAAGTGCACATGTGATTCCGAAACGATCTTTTGAAACGGAGGCGGAAGCAGTTCGGTTTGCAGAACAGGTCAGAACATATATGAAAACTGCTCAGCATAATACATAACGGAGGTTTATTTTCATGCTCTTGTTGGAAGTAGCATTGATAGTTGTAACAGCTTTATTGTTAGGGATTGGTGCAAAAAGTAAAAGGAAACTTTTGCTTAAATGGGGTATAGCCAGTTTGATTTTATTGCTCGGACTCGTTATTTTTTCATTCATCACGGGATTTATAGATGGAGTGTCCGATGGATGGTCAGCAAGATGAGTCAATCTTACGTTCAGCCCGCTGGTTGGCCCAAGAATGTTTCCTCAGAATCCGGAGTTTGTTCCTTTCGTCTGCGATCAGATCTATTCCAAGGAAGAACTCAGCCATAAGTATCCTGGCATAAGAATGGTTGAGTTGGGGCTGGATTGTTGGGAAGAAAGTATTAATCAGATGGATGCATGTCGATTCAAGATATTAGCTGAACAGCTTCTGGAGTGGTGCAGGAAACAGAGGGGCAATACGTTTATCATTTCCCACGATGGCACGATTACGAACTACAGGATGTTGCTCGGAGAAAAAGGATTAACCAAAAGTGATTTTCTTGGTGAGTCCGGGCAGTACACAATCCGAAACGTTTAACGATTAAGGAGAGCCTATCATGACACATTTTCCTCATAATAGAGACTGAACGAGTGTACCTCAGAGAATTAACCTTAGCAGACCGGCAGGATGTGTATGAACATTTCGCTGAACCGGATGTAACCCGGTTTATGGAAAAGGAACCTGTTTGTAAGTGACTATAACTGTGCTTAGGGGGATCTTCAATGAAGTTATCGGATTATGAATATTTAACTTTGGCTATGGAAGAAGCAGAGCAATCGCTTATTGAAGGAACGTATCCGATTGGTGCGATAATCGTGGATGTGGATGGGAATGTCGTGAGTAAAGGCAGGAACAGGGTCTACTCTGCGTGCGATCCCACTGCACATGCTGAAGTGGATGCCATACGTCAGGCCGGACAACATTTGCTGGATGTAGAGAAGAAGAGATACACGAAGAACGACCTGACTCTCTATACTACCTGTGAACCTTGTCCTATGTGTTCCTGTACGATATTAATGTCGGGCATTAAAAAGATTGTATGGGCAGCGGATGATGAAGAGTATGGAGGGCTTCGACGTTTCAAGGAAGGACCGCACTTTATCCATATGTTTGACACGTTATCCTGTGTTGCAGCACCATACCTTGATCTGGAAAACAGACAGAGAGCCTTACTCGCCAAATGGAATATTAGTAGAGGTTTGCTTGATACAGAGTGGGAGATTCCAAAACAATGAAATCTGTAACGCTCTCTATCCTGTTATCTAGTGTCGTTTTGGGTATCTCCTTTATCATTGGCTGTATAATTTTAACCACTCATGAGAGAAATAGTGAACTCACTCAGGCAGTAGAGCAAGTAGTACCAAACGATAAAGTATTATTGACGATGCAAGAAACTGCCGAGTATCTGAGTATGACTGAAGAACAGGTGACGAGCATTATTAAGGCGGAACAAGGGAGCTTTACCGTATCAGGTTTCTTTGATGGGAGAATGTTCCCGTTCATTAAGGTTCAGGATCAATTTTTTGTGAGTAGAGTTGAGTTGGACTTATGGGTTCAAGATGCATCTGCAAGTCACAGAAGATATATTAACGGTCTGATGCAGTAGTCTATGGGAATGATGACATAATCCAAAGGAGATGAAGCCACATGGAATTCGTAGGAGAGAAGGTAAGAATAACAACAGTCACAGAGCAGGACCTCGACTTCATAGGTCAACTTGAATGTGACACAAGCATATGGAGCTTTGAGGAAACTGTTGAAACGGATGAGGAAAAGGTCCGTGAGAAATATCGCAGCCATTTTGCTGTCGCAGATGAGAAACCGTATGCTTATGATTTCGTTATACGGCGCATGAATGATCCAGAAGATACACCCATTGGTATCGTTCAGATGTGGAGTTATGTGGATCACCGAAAAAGCTGGGAACTTGGATTCGCTGTACTTTCGGAATACGCAGGTAGAGGATACGGGAGTGAAGCTACCCGACTTTTGCTATATTTTGCATTTCAAGAGTTACAAGCTCATAAGGTCGTCGGCATGTGCAATTCACTAAACGTCCGCTCAGCAGCACTGATGAAGCATGTGGGTATGACACGGGAGGCCGTTTTCCAGGAAGAATTATGGTGGAACAATCAGTGGACAGACCAGTATTTTTTCTCGATTTTGGATAGAGAGTTTAAGCCAGTTTGACAAGTACGGGAGGAAATAAGATGACTACGTTGATTCTGCTAAGTGATTTGGTGTTCGAATCTAACGATAAATTGGATCAGAAAATACGAAGCTTATTCCACAGTGAACAGCCTTCCATCGGCTATATTCCTTCATGTTCCGACCCAGAGCGAAGGTATTTTGAGCACACAAGACGTTACTATAATCAAATAGGAATAGATAACATTCAATATTACGATCTTGATCTGGAGTATGAGGATAGCGCATTTGGCTCTATTTTCGAGTGTGATGCAATTCATCTATCCGGCGGAAATACGTTTTATTTTCTAAGTTTATTACAGAAGAGAAATATGCTTGGTTTGCTACGTTCCTATGTGAAGAGTGGCGGCATGCTGATCGGGGTCAGCGCAGGCAGTATTCTGACGACACCTACTATAGAGATAGCCGGGTATGGGGAAGATGCTGATGAAAAAAATGTAGATCTGACAGATATGAAGGCACTGGGACTCGTTAATTTTGAGTTTGCACCGCATTGGGACGGTTCAGAACATACCCTAAATGCACTAAGAGAATATAGCATGTTAACCGTACAGCGGTCTATGCGTGCCAAGATGGAGGCGGGGTTGTGATTGAGGGTAAAAGCGTAGAGTTATATGGAAATGTTTCTCGTAGATGGCAAAGAAAGTGGGTCAAGTGATGAGTAATATTAAGGTCTATCATTATGATGCTTTCTCTACAGTTCCCGGTCAAGGTAACCCCGCAGGAGTGGTTTTTGATGCGGATCATTTCAGTGAGACAGCAATGCAGCAGATCGCTTATCAAGTTGGTTTTAATGAGACGGTATTTGTGTTGAACTCGGAAGTAGCTGACGTCAGATTACGTTATTTTACGCCGGGTCATGAGATTAATCTGTGTGGACATGCCACAATGGCATCACTGTATGGTTTGAAGACGCGTGGTATGTTGGGTGACAAAGAGTTAATCACGATTGAAACCAATGTAGGCATATTACCTATTCGATTTGAGCGAAATGACAACACCATTTACATGGAAATGAAACAGGATCATCCGCAGTTTATACCGTTCCAGGGGGATATCGAGAAGCTGGTAAGCGCCATAAACCTCACTTTGGATGATGTTGACCTTTCTACGCCAATCGTTTATGGAAGTACAGGAGCCTGGACATTATTAATCCCCATTCGTGATTTGAACTCTTTTATGAAAATGAAACCGGATTCTTCCCTGTTCCCAGGAATTTTAATTGAGAATCCCAAAGCTTCCCTGCATCCCTTTTGTTTCGAAACCCGTGATTCTGATGCGATGATGCATGCCAGACATTTCTCTTCACCTTACTCAGGTACGACGGAAGATCCAGTGACTGGAACAGCCTCCGGGGTGATGGGTGCTTATTATTTAACCTATGTGAAACCCGAGATCGATGAGGTACAGTTTGTGGTAGAGCAAGGGCATGAGATTGGAAGAGATGGAAAGGTTCAAGTGAGTGTGATTCGGGATGGTGCAGATATGGATGTCAGAATGAAGGGGACAGCTGTTTTTGTGCGTGAACTAAACGTTGAATTGGACACATGTTCATATACATAAAGGAGTTGCTTATTTTGAATGAAAAGACTGTTTTAGATAGCGTTACTCGTGTCTTGAAAGAAGAATTAACGGATGCTTTAGTGGGAATCTATCTACACGGTTCTATGGCTATGGGATGCTTTCATCCGAATCAGAGTGATATCGATATATTGGTCGTTAGCCGGGAAAAACGATCTGCCGACACCTATCGAAGGATTGCAAAAAAAATAATGCATATCGAAGATGAGATGCGCATTACGAAAGGTTTTGAACTCAGTATCGTACTGGAATCTACAGTTGCTGTTATGGCATACCCTACTCCTTTCGAGTTTCATTACTCTGCTTATCACCGGGAGAGATATAGAACCGATGAGCAATATCTATGTGGTGGATATGAAGATCCAGATCTGGTAGCTCATATGGCGGTCATCTATGATCGAGGTATTGTGCTCGATGGTAAACCCATTTTGGACCTGTTCCAACCGGAAAATCGTGAACATATGATTGCTTCAATTACATCGGACGCGAGTTCAGCTATAGAAGAAATTCTGGACAACCCAGTCTACTATGTACTGAGTCTGTGCCGTGTTCTTTTGTACGTGAGAGATTCAGTCATTCGCTCCAAACGAGAAGCAGGAGAATGGGCGCTCACAGAGCTTCCCTCTAAATACAAGGATGTCATCTCACAATGCCTTGCGAAGTACAATGGTGATCTGGAGAATGTGAATTTGAGTGAAGCCTTACTTCTGGAGTATGCAGAATATATGTTAAATCAGATCCATATGAAGGGAGAGTAACATTGCCTATATTGGAAAAGATATCTGCTTGATGATGAAGAGACGAGAATCTATGAATATCAGATTTGATTTAAGATATGAAGGAGGATATGCTGTGAGCGAATCGTTACAGGATCAGATTCAATTTCTCATTGAGATTGATAAACTCAAAACGATTGAACGGAGAACAAGAATTATTCATGGTGATAGACTTGAAAATGATGCGGAGCATTCCTGGCATCTGGCGATGATGGCTTTGGTTCTACAGGGTCACGCCAACAAGGATGTGGATATCCTCAAAGTCATTAAGATGCTTCTCGTTCATGATCTGGTCGAGATTGATGCTGGAGATACTTTCGCCTACGATACGGTAGGGAATACGGATAAATATGATCGTGAACTCAAAGCGGCTCATCGACTGTTTGGAATGTTGCCTAAGGAACAGGCTGAAGAACTACTCCACTTATGGTTGGAGTTTGAAGCAAAACAGACGCCTGAAGCGCAATTTGCCTCATCTCTCGATCGATTGCAGCCTATTATCCACAACCATCAGAATGAGGGAGATACATGGCAGAAATATAACATTACAAGTGATCAGGTGTTAAACAGAAACCGTGAGATTGCGAACGGTTCCGAGACATTGTGGGAATATGCGCAGCAGCTTATTCAGAAATCTGTGGACCAGGGAATCTTGACCAAATCATAAGGATACGTTTTAACGTATGCATTTCGAAGATGGAGGAGTATAATGACGCAGGACTTTTATTGTGATGAGGTGTTAAGTGGTAAAACGCAAGTCAAAGTTGTGATGGAAACAAAGAACGTTATGGCTTATCATCACACTCGGCCATACTACAAGCATCACATTGTTGTAATTCCCAAGATACATATTCAGTCCTTTATTTCAGAAGAAGAAGAGAATAATGATGAGCTACTCTTAGAGATGATGAAGGTCATCAAAAAAGTAGCTGCTGACATGTTAGCTCAGACAGGCTCATCGAAGATTGTAACTAACCTGGGCAGTTATCAGGACTCGAAGCATCAACATTGGCATATAGTCAGTGGTGAACGAACTTAGAAAAATGTATGCCGGATTATAAAACTTCCACCTTTCGCATAAGGATGTGGAAGTTTTTTTGGTTTTGAATCAATAAGCACACCGAATAACCTTTTCATCCACCATAAAAGTTAACTGAGGAAAAATATGCTAGAATAGGAAGTGAAAATTTAATAGTCTTAGGAGGAATAACAATTATGATTACAATGTTTCTAATGTTGATTAATGTGTTGTTATATGGAATCGGTGTGTATGCGCTGATCCTGTTTATTAAGCTGGCCCGGCGTGGGATTCAGGCACTGGATATCTACCTGTATGAGAAACGCGGAGAGCGGTTTTAATGTTCACCAGGTCACATCGAACAGAATTATCATTTTTCTCTCAGTGTTTTATCTTTCCTAATCTAGTATGATTAACGCATCATTCCAGTAAAGAGAGGTTCACGACATGGAAGCTTTTTTAGAGCAAATTAACGAGTTGAACGAGCTTCAGAAAGACTTGGTTAGTATACATCCTTTGTTTGCAGAACATTATCCAGTGGTTGTCGCCTATGAAGCTTTATTATATATCTATGATTATTCGTCCAAGACGCAGCAATATGAGTGGGTGAAGACGGTGCCGGACGATTTATATATTCCAGATGAATGCCTTGCAGCCATGCCAGTGCCTCATATGGACGGACGAATGTGTGCGATCGTAACGGACGCAGCGTTCAAAGACTTGGAGCAGAAAGTTTATCTGTTCCACGAATATGTTCATTGCTATGTATATGAGAAGTATGATGAACGGATCGTGAACCGTCTCCAGATTAAGCATAAAATGACGCAACTGAAGCGTGTGACATGGGAACTGGATTATGAATTTCCGTACGAAGATGCAGTCGTTGTGGAGCGTATTAATTCATTGTTGTCTGCTTTGAAGAGTAAAGACCTAACACAAGTACACACAGCTAGAAAGGCGTTGTTCACTTCATTAAATGAAGAACAAGCCGAGTACTGGAGCTGGTTGGAGTGGAACGAGGGCTATGCGCGTTATGTTGAGAATCTGATTCGGGCAAAATTTGGACAGGAAAGCAATCATACGGGAGACACTGCCCCGTTTAACCGCTTGATGTTCTATGAATGTGGATCGGAATATATTAGTCTGCTTGTGAAGGCGCACCCCGAGTACCATACGGATCTGGAGCAGTTGTTTGATCGAATGCAAGAGGAGAGAATACAGAATTAATCACGCATCTACATTGAAAAAGGTGGAGCTACCGGAGTCTCACTAATCAAGTGATTTGTATGTTGCACCAGTAGGTATATCGTTTTTTTAATTAATGTAGAATACTTCCCGATAAAAAGGAGATCAACTCTATGCCGTTACCTATGGTTCATCTCAATATTGCTAATCGAATTGCTGACTCGCTGCAAATGCAGGCTGATCGAGGTTCATTCTATCTGGGGAATATCGCCCCGGATTCCATACATATGCGTGAAGGCACAACCAGAGATGATAAGGAGTATACCCATTTCAACCCGACAGATGAAGGAGATTACATCGGAGGACTGAAGGAACGCTACTTATCCTATATGCAACAACGTGCAGATGAAGGATGGAAGTGGTTTGTTCGTGGGTACTTTATGCATGTGATGACAGACTATTACTGGTTCCGGAGTGTGCATCCTGAATTCGTCGAACGGGTCAACAAGGCAGACTTGTCCATAGGTACGAGTAGATCCAAGGAAGAACTGGCGCGTCTATACTATCAGGAGACGGACCAGATCGATTTCAATCTCTATCAAGGTTCGAGTTGGAGCGAAGAGGTATGGCAGGTGCTCAACAGCTCACCGGGTTATGACATGACGGATCGTTTAACTGCTGATGAGATTATCCGTTGGCGGGATCACACGTTTTCTTTTCTTAATGGGGAAGAACCGGGAATAACCCCTCAGTTCATTACGGGTGAGAGAGTTCAGTTATTTGTGGAAGAGGTCGTAGAGCGACTGTGCGCTTTGTTGTCTTCATGGGACCTAGAGTTACGGATATGACTACAGATAGTTAGTGCAGTTGTGTCACTAGATGCTGTAATCTTTACTTCTCTATTCATTACGAATCTAATCAAAACGAAGTCAGGGAGGAACACAGTATGGTGAAACATGTAGGAGTCTTGCTCGTATTTGTCTTTGCCGCGTTCGTTGCAGGATGCAGTCAACCGAGTGAACCAGACTCGGAAGAGGGGCTTCCTGTCCTGATCACTTTAACGTGTAATCCCAACCTCGCCTTGGAACCATGCCAAGATGTTGTGTTTGATCGATCTGACGAGATTCGAATCATGATGGAGGCCATACATAAGGCAGAGCGTATGCCGGGTATTATTGATTATGGTACGCAGTACAAGATGAGTATTAATAATGCAGATGGTTCGGTTACACGGTATGATTTTTCATTAGGAATGGATCCCAAGATGCAAGGGCTGTTAGTAAACGAGGAAGACACGAATACTGGATATAGCATTCCTCTTGAGGATTCGAATCAACTAAGAAGACTGATCCAGCGACGTACAGATTAAGAAGATATATGGAACGGAGAAGAACCTGTGGATGACAAAATTACCATTGAACCTTTGAAGCAATCAGATGCAGATGGAGCGTATCAGGTGTTCGAGACAACCATTCCCGCAGCATTTGATCAGGAGGGAATAGGCTCGCTTCTGGATGATATTCAGGATGAAATAACACACAAAAAAGCGACGATTCACACGGCATTGCAAGCAAGGGACAATATACAAGCAAGTGTATTTTTCCTCGTCGCCAAAATGGGAGATGTTATTGTAGGCACGATCTCGTATGGACCTTGTGGTGAGGAGATTCGAGAATGTACAGAGGGCCGACTGAACGATATCGGAGAACTGG
>Ga0209437_100353_pt1 | contig 52467 bp, 46 predicted proteins | sample AraplaL_Cvi_mTSA_FD_184266 | JGI IMG/M metagenome (GOLD analysis project Ga0209437, IMG submission 184266) | Arabidopsis root microbial communities from the University of North Carolina, USA - plate scrape CL_Cvi_mTSA (SPAdes) (version 2) | ecosystem: Host-associated > Plants > Roots > Endosphere...
CAACAGAACGGTTACTCATTGGTCATTGTGAATACAGGTGGCAACCACGCCGATCTAACGGAAGATTACGCGGCTGTGCCCAATGAGATGAGAGCGGTTGCTCAGGCGCTGGGCAGTGAGTATGTTCGGGAAATTACGGCAGACGCAATCTACGCCAACCTCAAGAAGGTTCGTGAAGCGGCTGGGGATCGTGCCGTGCTGCGTGCGCTTCATTTCCTGGAGGAAAACAATCGTGTCGATGGTCAGGTACAGGCGTTGCGAGATGGCCGTTTTGCTGATTTCCTGAAACTGATTACAGCATCCGGTAACTCATCATGGAAGTGGCTGCAGAATGTGTATCAGAGTGGTGCTGTGAAGGAACAGGAGATTGGCATCGCACTGGCACTGACCGAGAATTATCTGAAAAACCTGGGTGATGGCGCTTGTCGTATTCATGGTGGTGGATTCGCAGGGGTTATTCTGACGATCCTTCCGAATGAAAAAGTGGAAGAGTATATGTCCTGGATGCACGACATGTTGGACACGCCAATTATTGTTGTTAATGTGCGTGCACAGGGTGCGGTGTGCCTGAATACGTTGATTGCCTGATGCTGGCTAAACAGTACTCAGATAGTTCTAACATGATTCTACGAAGTCCGGGCTAAGCTCGGGCTTTTTGGCCTGTTCATTTTTTTGAAAAAACTTCAAACTTTTAAGGTCTGTAATGTGTTATTTGAGTAGTGGTTTAGTTAGGTTGGTAGTGACTAGAATACAGGCGTATTAATGATGGTTCGATTAGGTGAGAGGCTGTATCTCAATAATGTTCTCATGGAAGGAAGGATCAGATGATTACACCTACAGTGGCTGGGCAGGAAGAGGCTCAATTATACGAGGAGATGCGGCGTGCGATCGATGAATTCGAAGAGGGCGAGCAGCGGCAAATCGTTCTTAATCGGATGATTAGACAGCTCAGGTTCGCCAAGTGGCGCAAAGATCGGATTCGCAAAATCGCGCATACTGTCAAAGGATCAAGCTCGGCGACACAGTGGATCATATTAGCTACAGGAGCACTTGCGCCGGTTTTGTTATTTAGCATGTTCATCTGGGTGTCGTTGTGGGTGGAATGAAGCTCTAGAGAAGAGGGAAAAGTGTGAAGGAAAGATCGCTGACTGCGGTGGTGTACAGTGAATTACTGTGTCTGCTACTCGTAATCCAATTGATGAAACAGGAGGGCTTCGTATTTCACGTATCTGGTTCGAGTGAGGAGCTAGCATTATGAGTGTAGAGGTGGTGACGAGTGGAAAGATGTATATGGAGCGTCGCTGCCTGACAAAGTTATAAACCATTACTTTCACATATTTATGCAAATTGCTGAAATTATTCTGGTAACAACGTCCTATAACTAAAAATGTGTATGATTTACTGCCTGAAATTAATAAAGACTTTGTGCTCATTTCTTATAAGTCGTATACACGATTAACAGAAGATGGACTATAATGATTCTACTTCTTTGGAAAAAAGAGGATGAGATTAGGCTATGAAATCCCTATTCTTATATATGAAAGAGCCATGTATCTGTACAAGGCCCTAAAGTTTTGAAAGTTAATATTTCTTATAAACTACTTAAGAGGTTTGATGTCTTCGGGCACTGAGCCTGTTTTGACTTCATAAGTATCATAATCCACCATTGAGAATATTTCTTGGGTCTTATTTCCTTTTACATACCCTGTCAGTGACACCGTATGAGACAAGTCAGACGGAATGAACTTGTGGCCTGTAAACTCAACATCAATTCCATAGGTTTCTTTAAAATAAGTTAGGCTTGCGATCTCGGCTTTTTGTACAATTTCTTTTTGCTCGTTCGACATACAACCTCCTAAAGTGAGTGTGATCGCGCAGATCATTAGTATAAAAAGTATAGCTGGTTTTTTCAATTTATCACCTCATATTCCTAATGTTGTCGTTTAGATATTGTGCATTATACAACTTTTGCTAAATAGAAGAAAGGGTGTCCCTATGAACGCCTACAAAACAGATGAATTATATATGAAAATTTCGGAACTTGCTTATACTGATGTTCCCGTAGGGAGAAGTAATATTCTGGACAAGGAAGAGTATAAAGATTGGAGAACAGTTGAACCTTACGGAGCAAAGCTGCACAGAAAATATTCTGGATTTGATGCAGTAGTACTTGAGAATCCCAAAACCAACCAAGTGATTATCGGTTATCGAGGAACTGAACCAGAAGGGAAGTTGACAGATAAATTCGCGGATTGGGAGACAGATGCTTTTGATGTCGTAGGAGGAAGAACGAGAAAGCTTGAAGATTCCATAACCGACCCAGAGCGTCATAATATCTTCAAAAATAGTCCATTCAAACTCATGATGGATAATTCAAGTTGGGAAAACAATCAGTTTCATCAAGCTGAAGAATTGTATGAGGCTGTACAGAAAGCTTATCCTGATTCAGATATTTCGCTAACAGGCCATTCTCTTGGCGGTGGTTTAGCTCAATATGTAGCTGCTCGTCATGATGTATCTGGTATGACGTATAGTGCTCCAAGTGTAATGAATCTGCTGGATGATATAAGTTTGGCTAAGGTGAATGAAGGTCACTTTGACAACAAAATGGTTAATGTGGTTCATCCGAGTGATTCTGTAGGAGCTGGCGGAGTAAGTGAATATGACAGGCACGTTGGACTTACGGTGTACAAGGGACAGGATTTTGATACCGCTAATGCAATGTATCAGAACTGGAAGTTTCAATTACAGTTAAAGGTCCCTTTTCAACCTCTCGGTGCAGGCTCCCCGATGTTGGTTCATGACGTTGGAATAGATGTAGATCTAGATAAGCTGTACATTGGAAATATCGTTAGATTATTGGATTCCTTCTCGAAGGACGAAGGCAAGGGGTACCACTCCATGAAGCAATATGAGTTTGATAAGGAGGGCAACTTAATTGGCCCGTTAATCGATCGGAGTACGGGAGAGACGCTTGATATTTCTCCAAGATGGACTGCACATCAAAAAGCAATGGCTGTGTTCTCTAATGTGATGTCTGGTGCAGTAGCTTCGTTTATATCTGGAGTAAGTAGTTCTGGTGGCGGTAAGATTCAATTAACACCGGAAGAATTAGCGCAGTCTGCTCGAGAAATGAGACTGAGTTTGAGTGGATTTTCCAACGATGCACAAGCTTCTATTAAGATGTTCCAGACCCATATAGCAACGAGCGAAAGTCAGTCTTTTACACCTATTGCTTATAATGCAACAGCTACTTTGCAACAAATTAACCGTTGGTACCAAGAATCCATAAGTGAGATTGCAGATTATATTGAACGAAAGAGAGAAGATTTCGTAATCGCTGATCAGCAAAAATAATAATGGAATTTATATAGATAGATTAACAGGAGGAAAGTGGACATGGGCAGAATATCCGTATCCCTGTCGGATTTACGAAGAGCCGTTCAACAATGCGAACAATTGCAGCAACGGCTTATACAACAGGAACAGAAGATGCGTACGATTCATGGAAGGTTGCAGCAGGATTGGGTAGGGACATCAGCATCGGTGTTAACTTTCAAGATGCAGTCTTTTGTTGAAGGTGCTTCTGTTAGATTAAATGAACTAGAAGCTCATAAAGAGGAATTGAAGCGATACATTCGCAAGATGGAAGAAGCGGACAGAGAAGATCAAAGAAATCGCAGCAGGATGCAGTAATTGTCTATATCTGCTCACACGTAAATAGTCAGATAGGAAGTAATCTTCCCACCTAACTATTGTTGCTTCGTTCATACAATTGTATCGATTGAAGTCACTTGCGCAAGCAGCTATTACTAATTAGTGTAAATCAGTATTATTCTTGTTCAAAGTTTGAATTTTCTCTTGGATATACTGGTGGTAATCGCGGAAGCTGCTGATGTGATGTAAAGAATCGGAATTCTCAGACTGGATCTTAATTTTACCGTCCTGAGGCAATTTTTTCATCTCAGCAATGACGGATTTGGAACCTTGGATATCTCCGGACATGTCCTGAATTCGCTGTAATAATGCTGGATGTCCTTCATGCTGGAGCATTTCGGCGAGCGGTCTCATTTCCTCCAACTTTTGACTCGACCGTTCAAGTGTGGTCATCACCTTGTCTCCATCTGTACTTGCGCTAAGCGAAACCATTCGGTGGATGTGATCTTTCTCCATACGCTCAAGCGCCTCCAAATGGGAAGCTTCCAGTCGTTTGGGATCGCTCCAACTCTCCGATCGAACGGTGTCATTCTGTTGCTGGGAAGTATTATTCGCAGTGCCATTGCCACAGCCCCATAACAGAGATGAGCAGGTTAACACGGCTCCAACGGCGATGATACTTTTTAACCTCATGCTGTCACTCCTTCAATAATTTCCTGAAGGTAGTATGAGCTATATTATCCAAAATCATGCTTCATCTGTTCATTTCTTTCCCATAATTAACAAAGGCAAAGAACGAGCTAACTGTATGTATCATTGCAGTGTAGCCGGATCTTATTTTTTGGGATTGCGGCTATCGATGAACCAACCCGGTCCTGTCACACTGATGACTTCACGTGTGTCATAGTTGTATGAAACGGTAATATGCTCATCTTCGTGACCTGTTACATGACCATATAGGTACAATCGGGAATGGACTGAAGGGTCGTCAATATCATGACTCGTGATGACAAAGTCTGCGTCATAATACTCCTTAATGTATTGGATGCTGACGGGTGTAGCTTTTTCAAGAATGTTTTGCTTATCTGATGTGGACAGGCTAGAACATCCTCCGATTGCAAGTGTAAAAACAAGTAAGTATAGAGCCATAAGTTTTGTTTTAATCAAGCTTTCATTCTCCTTTTTGGTGATAAACTCTAACGACACTTTTATTCTAATTTTTCTGCTAGTACAATTGCAACGGTAGTAATGAGGTGAGAAGCTTTATGAATCTTTATACTAATAACATATGGCGCTGGACCATCAACCTTCTTTATCCTGCCATCATCTTTGTCTTTCAGAGCTGGGGCCCGATATTGGATTCTTGGACAGGTCCCATTTTGTTCGTTGCGCTGTTCTGTTTTCTATGGAGCGATGTTAAAGATATGTTCCTCTCAACGGGACTGACATGGTTTATTGCCATCCCGTGCTGGTGGTATTGGATTGAACGTCCGAAACCATCGTTCGGCGCAGAAAATTTTGCCGCACATTTGTGGTTAATTGTACTGATATATATTGTTTTCGTGCTCATTCCTCAGACCTTAATCCTGACTAGTCGGTTGCGGGTAATGGATTACATTAGGGGGAAACAAATATGAGTCGTCTCAAAAGAATCAACAAGCCATACTTCATCTTCCTCATCTGGAACGTACTCATGATCGGCGCTGTCCGTGGATTAACCTTCCAGCATGAGCCGGGTAGAGGGGTGTCTGGTAACGGTAACCTGGGACTTCTGGTGTTAGCTCCATCTCTTCTGACCTTTCTCATTCTATGTATCTGGACGATGTTTCTATCCAAATGGTGGTTGTACGATCAGCGTCAACGCTGGGGAGGAAAGATACATGCCTGTGTCCCCTTCGCGGCTTTCTTGCTGTGTGTGTTGTCTGTCGCTTGGGAGCTACACAACATCAAAGACCTACGCCTCCAACTCAACGGATTTACGAATGATCCGGATTCGGCCGTATACCGTTTTGGTTGGCTGAACCAATACACGAACACACTGTTTTACAACGTGCCGATCCTGTTGTTCGGTCTGTCTTTCTCCATATTTATAGGCTGGCTGATGGAATGGAAACTTCGCAGTCCTAGGTCCGCCTAATCCGAACTGCAAACGAAATTATCCTTCATCAACACAAACACCCCTCATCCGTCGTACCAGACGGGCAAAGGGGTGTTTCACGTTTTTACTATACTTTCCTTTTATATTTCCCTGTATACGGGATGGTGAGATGGATTTTCAGATCCTGGATCGAGTCTTCGGTAAGCATCATCTTGCTGCCATTGTTAGATAACTTGCGCCACAGCTTCGGATTTTTGCGATACAGCTTCTCCTGAAGGCCGTAAATATCCACACCACGCTCAAGGCCGTGACGATAGGTCTGCATAATCTGCTCACGCAACTTCACTTCACTAATCTGGATCATCTCTTCATAAGAGGTGGGCACCAGATATTCATACAGGGCAGTTAGGTATTGGGCGTCAATATTGAACTTGACCTCTTCACCCTGAATGACAGGTTTGATTTTGATTTTCGGTAAACCTACACTGAGTGCCCCATAGATCGTTCCATCCTTCTGCACAAGCAAGGGAGCACGCCGCATGTCCTTGATCAGCCAGTGATAACCGGGAAGCTGACTACGTGGAAGGTATTCAAAGTCAACGCCTGTCTTTTCGAAAAAGGCCCCCTCGATTAGAAATAAATCCTTTTTCTTCTCGTTCTCGGCCCATTGGGAATTGTTCAATGCAATACTGGGCAGATACGTCGTGGTAGCCGGATCATTATGCGTTGCAATGAGCTTGAAGCTAAGAACGGGCGGATACAATGATTCTTCCATATAAGTCGGGAGCGGATTATGAAGAATGCTATCCAGCGGCGACATATTATAGATGGACGTTGCACTGAGAATTTTCTCCAGTGGTTCGCGGGTTCCGTAGACCCAGGTCGTATAACGGGATTCTGGGAACCGTCCCAGCATATCGAACACTTCTTTGATATGTTTGCTGGTAAGCACCCCTTCTGCCATGACGATGGCTGTCACATGCCCCCAAGCCATGTGTAATTGAGCTGTGCGGAACAGTTCGTTCAGCGCCAGACTCATGGTTTTCCCTTCGGCATGTCCGACCCAAACAGGCGGTGTGTCTGCACTTTTGGTTGAACTTTCACTTTTGGCGACACTGGCAAAATCCAGCGTTTGTACATACAGGTGATACATCCCGTCTTTGTAATCAATGCCAAAAGCTTTGGCGTAGTCTACCTGTTGAATCTCAAAAGCACTCCAGCATCCGCTTGTCATCACACACATCGATAGGCTTAACAGACCCAGCGTACATCTCTGCAACAAACGCTTCATCTTCCGTTCCCTTTCTTGCGGGGTTCTTGGGTTTCGAGATAGACGGGTCTGCGTTTACCCAGGCCTTTTGGCAGTTTGAATAATGATGCTATCGCTTGTTTGAAATGAAGCGGTGTTAACGGTGTGAGATACGGAATGCCAAATGATTTGAGATCGGTCAAGTAGATGAGGAACAGAATCAATGACAGGATGAACCCAAAGATGCCGAGGGATGCCCCCAGGACAAAACAAAGGAAGCGCAGGATCAGCACGGAACTGGTCATGACCTGGTTTACAATGGTCGCTCCCGCTACAACAGTGACTGCGATAATGACGATCATGAGTGGAGAGACCATCCCGGCACGAATGGCCGAATCTCCGATAATCAGACCTCCAACAACAGTCAGTGTCTGGCCGATGGCACTTGGCAAACGTACCCCTGCCTCACGGAATAGCTCCATCAGCAGCATAATGAGAAACATCTCCACTCCGGATTCCATAGGAAGTCCCATCCGTCCAACCGATATCGTGGCGACAAGAGGAAAGGGAATCTGATCCATATGAAAGGATGTCAGCGCAATATAGAATCCGGGCAGGAACACGGTGATCATCAGACCCAGAAAGCGCAGCATTCGCCCTACGTTCACAGGCAAGAATGGAAAGCTGGCATCCTCCGGTGATTTGAGCAAAAGAAACAGATTGACTGGCCCAATAATGGCGCTGGGATTGCCGTCCACAATCAGGATAAAGCGTCCGTTCAGCAGACATTCCGCCGCAAAGTCAGGCCTGCCGGTATAATGGGTCACGGGAAACAAAGTAATCTTCGAAGGGGACAGCAATTCTTCCAGTTCATTGGCAGTCAGGATGCGTTCAGTTTCTATCTTGCGCAACCGATCCTGGACGTCTTCGATCAGCTCCGGATTGGCGATATTCTTGATATACATCAGGGCTACCTTGGTTGCAGAACGTGAACCGATCATTTCGATGTTACAGGCCAGCTGGTTTGTGCGTAGACGTATGCGTATCAAGGCAACATTCACGGCAAGCGGTTCAATGAACCCATCCCTTGCCCCGCGGATCGAAACTTCGGTGGTGGATTCCTCCGGTGTCCGAGTAGGAATGTTAGATATATCAATACTCCACATGGCTTGCAGGGAAGGGATACAGATCAACATATGACCTTCAAAAACGCGAAGAGACATCAGCTCCGTTCCGAATGCCGGATCTTGCAGGTCCATCCGGGTCCACTGGAGGCTGATGGACTTTTCAATGTCGGACGTATGGACAAAATGTGTATGCTCATACGTACGTTTGAGTTCCGGGAGAATAATATCATAGATCGCTTCACTGTCCACCATACCACTGCAATAGACCATAAGAATCTGCATCTGAGATTCCCCGATCATGTGACTATTAATGATGACGTCGTCAGATCCGGCAAAAAAGGTGTTGAGGTTATGCTCGTTCATTCGAAAGGGTTCAACGGTAGGATTATTCTTGGGCTGAGTTGAGATCGGCATGAGCGGGAACCTCCTTGTCCTTTTTGTGGATTAATGAAGCAATGGTTAGTATCACTGTAACGACTGAGACATAGGCGAGCATGACCGGGAACTGAATATGGTCTACATAATAATCCACGTAATCAATGCGCCACCATTGCATCGCCATGAGGCTCATCATGACGGTGATGGTGAGAATAGCGATATATCGTTTCTTCGGCCTGCGAAAATTCAGCAGATCCACGATGAGATACATGGATATAGCCACTCTTGCGAAGGAACCACTAAGCCACTGATAGATGGACAAAAAATCAACGTGTTGCAGCAGCTTGCCGATATTTACAAGTTTCCATTGCTCATAGGGACTGTTCCGTTGTTTTGCTGCTTCTTCGGGACCGAATTCTACGATGGCTCCGATGGTTGGTCCAATCGCCATACTAAGCATGAACAAGCCGAGGATTAGAACGTACCACCACCGAATTTTACCTTTGACTTCATGTTGGAACAGCATGAGAATCCAGATTTCCATAAGTCCGGCAAGAGAATAGATCATGCCCCGCCAGACGGGGCCCATGCCGTTCTCCATAATCGGGAACAGCAGACTGTAGTCTTTATATTTCATATTGGCAGACATTACAAAATATCCGAGCAGAACTACAAAGGGCAGTAGAAGACTGGAAGTCATCGCAATGGAGCGTATGCCTTTGGCTGCCGCCCAAGCAGCAACCAGTGCTCCTCCACCGGCCAACACATAAGGAGGCGTGAATTGAAGATATGTGGATACGGTCCAGTTAGTTGTCTCGTACAACGTATGTGTGCCAAGTGTGAATAGCAGAATGGAAGCAGAGACCCGAAAGGTCCATGAGGGAATGGCTCCGAATTCTCGGGTAATCCAATCCGTTAATCGTTGACCACGTACCCGCCGAATGATGATATACATCATACACAGAAACAACATGAACAATGGAGCGGCGGCTACGACAGACAACCAGCCGTCTCTGCCACCAGCTTCGAGTATCGCTGGAACAGACAAAACATGGCAAACGAGCCCTGCACTTAATAAAAGGATGGAAAAGGACAACCAGATGGTAATTTGACCTTTTTCACGACTCATGGAAATCTCCTTTCCAATGAAGGAAGTTTCCGTTAGGTTGTACAGCATACAGGAAGTTGATTCCTTTTTCAGTTTTTTTGAATCAAAATATTCAGCAGAAGCAGCAACCGGACAATTATTGTCTGCCATATCTGGTATGTATGCCTTAATGCTGTACATCTCCTCTTATAGAACAGACATATATTTCCTAACCGATTTCTGCAAAAAATGTCCCTACTGTGCCTGTCATCCAAGGTATACGGTTAAAGTACATCGCAGACAAGAGGAGGACGATGCGAATGAACTGGTGGTCTTCGAACCGGCTTCGCCTGATTCAGAACAATCTTCGTGAGATCGATGCGGGGATGAATGTGGACCTGTTGATGAAAGAACTTCAGGAGTTTCAAGCCAATGTGTTGATGATGAATGCGGGAGGCATCTTTGCCTTCTATCCTTCCACATTGGAGCACCAATACGTCACACCTTATCTTCATACGGATGTACTAGAGGAAGCCATCACCAAGGCACATGAGCTGGATATGAAGTTTGTTGCCCGTTTTGATTTCAGCAAGGCCCATGAATCTTTGTTTGAATCAAACCCGGAATGGTTCTATCGTGACCGTGAAGGTCAAGAAGTGAATTATTTTGGCATAGTGCATACATGTCTGAACGGTGCGTATCAGCAGGAAAAATCACTCGAAACCATTACGGAAGTATTGGAGAAGTATCCAGTGGACGGTATTTTCTTCAATATGTTTGGTTATCAGCACTGGGATTACAGCGGTAACTATTATGGTCCTTGTTATTGTGACAATTGTCAGCGTCGTTTCAAAGAGATCTGCGAGAGTGAGCTACTGGACTATACAGGGCCTAAGCATGAGCTGCATGCAGCGTATCTTCAGTTTCAGGAGTTTACTTCGAGAGAGATTCTGAGCAAAATCCATGACTTGGTCAAATCCCGCTGGCCACATGTGGCAATAAGCACCTACCATCCTCATCAGGTCGATATCATTCGCAAGGAATCCAACACATCACTTACCCGTGCTTTGCCTTTATGGCAGTACTCCGCTTCTGAAAATGTAGCTTCTGTCGTACAGAGTTGGGATAACAAGTTGATCAGCAATTGCAGCATCAATGCCATCGACTTGACCTATCGGTTCACAGGTGTTTCGCCGTATGAGACCGAAGTGCGGTTACTGCAGAATATCGCGAACGGATCAGGGCTGGACTTCTGTATTATTGGCGCATTTGAGGGATATCCGGATCGAAGGAACTTCGCTGTGGCACAGCGTATCTTCCGCTATCATGCAGACCATGAACATATTTATGGACATCTCGCTTCCATGGCAGAAGTCATTTTGATCAAACCATCAGCGGCTGGGGCGGGAATCGAATATCTGGGACTTTTCAAAATGTTAAAAGAAGCCCATATCCTGTTTGATGTCATTGTGGAAGAACAGATTGCAGCCATGGCGCATAAACTCGCCACAGTGAAAGTAGTCATCTTGCCCGGGGTGCAACGTCCTGAGCCACTAACATTAGAAGCATTAAATGAGGTGCAAAGTCAGGGAGTAGCGCTGCTTGCTACAGGCAATGCCTTCAAGAATGATGTGGAATGTTTGCAGGAATGGTTTGGGGCTGTGCACTCAGGGGATGTAGATATGCTGCCTGCGGCCTACTTGCATGTAGGGGACAACGATCTCTTTCCCAGTCTGAAGGATAGGGAGTGGATTACGGTCAGCGGCGGTTTTTCGCGGATGCAGTTCATCAATCCATCGCATACAGAGCGAAGTATGCCTTATATCGAACCAGCCTCTTTTGGTCCACCGGAGCGGGCCTATGGTCATCAGTTGGGAGAGAGCTACGGATTGGGGATCACCCAATATGTAGATCGTGGGGCAGCCATTTATTACAGTTGGAATCCAGGTACGTTGTATTACAGACACGGTTTTGAAGATCACAAATATGCAGTGACGGATATACTCAATCGTTTCATTGGAGAACGCTCATTGAGAAATGACCTTCCAGCCAGTGTGGAGCTGTTTCTGAATCGGATGGAAGATGGCAACCTGTTGGTTCAACTATTGAACTTGTCTGGTTTTAATGGCACGACATATATGGAATCGTTACCGTTGTATGACCTTGCAATTGAACTTAACCACATCGGCACATCCGTACATGCATACTCCCTCTGTTCGTCCAAGGCTGTTCCCATCAAGCAAGAGGGAAGTGTAACAAGGATTAGCCTCGCTATGTTGGCACGGTATGAGGCCATAGTCATTGACGTGCATCATGCTTCGAAGAGAGGGGTGACGTAGACGGATGAACACTCAGCTAAAGACGTTAAATCGCTCGACGGGCAAGTTGCAAACCGGCGGTCTGCTATCGCGCATGTACAAACACCGGATGATATATTTACTTATTCTACCAGGGCTGTTGTATTTCTTAATATTCAAAGTTGCTCCTCTATGGGGACTGCTTCTCGCCTTTCAGGATTACAATCCATTCCTTGGATTTACGAGCAGTGAATGGGTGGGTTTTAAGCATTTCAATGAGTTGTTTGGCAGTTCCAACTTCTATATCATGCTGCGCAATACACTCGCCATTAATCTAATCGCGCTGGTATTTCATTTCCCATTGCCGATCCTGATGGCGCTGATGCTGAATGAAATCCGGCATGAGACGTTCAAACGCATCAATCAATCGATCGTATATTTACCGCATTTTCTGTCATGGGTCGTTGTTGCCAGCATGACGTTTTTCCTGCTCTCCACCGACGTTGGTATAGTGAACAAACTGATTGCGCAGAGTGGCAAGGATACGATCTCATTTTTATCCGAACCGAATTATTTCTGGGGTCTGCTTACCGCCCAGAGCATGTGGAAGGAAGCCGGATGGGGCACGATCATTTTTCTTGCAGCAATGGCGGGCGTGGACCCTCAGCGATACGAAGCAGCGGTTGTGGACGGGGCTGGACGTTTCCGGCAGATCTGGCATATTACCTTGCCGGCCATCCGGCCAACCATTATCATCTTGCTCATTCTACGCCTTGGGAGCATGGCGGATACCGGTTTTGAACAGATCCTGCTGATGATGAACCCCTTGGTGCGATCGGTGGGGGAGGTATTTGATACGTACTCCTACACGTATGGTATCTTGCAAGGCAAAATCAGCATCGGAGTTACTGTAGGGCTATTCAAAGGGTTGGTCGGATTGTTCCTGATTGTGGCTGCCAACAAAATTGTGAAAAGACTTGGACATGAGGGGATCTATTAACCCGTAGGGCCGTTGTTCTTTTTGGACAGGAGGATAAGAAATGAGCTTTGTTGTGCAGAAAAAAGGTCTGACACTCTTTGACTGGATCAATTACATTCTGGTTGCCTTGATCTCGCTAGCCTGCATTTTCCCGTTTCTGTACGTGTTCAGCGTATCGTTTACCGATCCGAAAGTGTATGTGCCGCTGAAGTTTTATCTTTTTCCGGAGAAATGGTCGCTGGAGTCGTATCGTTACATTTTATCAACGAATAGCTTCCTGAACGCTTTCAAAAGCACGTTGTTTATTACAGTGGTTGGCACCATACTGAATATTATCGTATCTTTCACGATGGCCTATGGTTTAACGAAGAAATCGTTGCCCGGTCATAAGTGGATTATGGGGCTGGTCATTTTCACCTTGGTGTTCAGTGCTGGCATTATTCCCAACTACTTGCTTGTTAAGGAATTGGGGCTCTTGAACTCCTATTGGTCCATGATTCTGCCTGGACTGACGAATGCATGGAGCTTGATTGTGATTAAAAGCTTTCTCGAATCGCTGCCCTCCGAATTGGAGGATGCGGCACAGATTGACGGATGCAGTGACCTGACGGCCTTCATCCGCATCATAATCCCGTTATCGATGCCAGCCATCGCGACGTTTACACTGTTCTTCGCAGTGGGACACTGGAACGCTTATTTTAATGCACTCATCTATCTATCCGATTCTAGCAAATGGACGCTTCAATTACTCATCAAAACCCTTGTAATCGATTCGAATTCGGTCGCCGTGGCTCAGGCGGGAGCCAGTGACGAAAGTGTTGTGCCGCAGGAGACCATTCGAATGGCTTCCATTGTACTGGCGATGGTACCGATCCTGATCGTATATCCATTTTTGCAGAAGCACTTTGCCAAAGGGGTCATGATTGGTTCGGTCAAAGGGTGATGGTTACAAAGCGAATAAATGAAATGTTTATTAAATGAATATGCAAACGCTTACTAAATGATTTTAGGGGAGGAAAATAACCATGCAAAAGCTCAATAAACGATGGACGGCTTGGCTCTGTATTCTTTTGACCGTTTCCATGCTTGCCGGGTGCAGTGGATCGGGAGAAGCCACTAATCGAGGTACAGGGGAATCTGGGGGAGATGAGACGCTGAATATCAAGATGTTTGCAGGTTTATACAATGAGATTCCCGATATGGACAATGAATATTGGACCGAATGGGAGAAACGAACGAACGCCAAGTTGGACATCGAATGGGTACCGTCGGGAGATCTGGATACGAAGCTGGATCTGCTGCTCGCGTCGGGTGATCTGCCCGAAGTGGTGGCCTACCAGAATCAGATTCGTCCAACCCTGATTACGGCGATTAAGAACGGTGCCTTCTGGGATCTGAAGCCCTTCCTTGGTGACCTTAGCGAATATCCGAATCTGAAGGAGAATCTGGCGCCTGATGCATTGAAATATCTGACTGTGGATGGTGGAATCTACGCGGTTCCGCGCTCCCGTTCGCGTATTGACGGCGGACTGAAGATTCGGGAGGACTGGCTGAAGAAGTTGAACCTGCCAATTCCCAAGACATTCGAAGAGTATAGGGAAGTCTTGAAAAAGCTCGTGGATAGTGACATGGATGGTAATGGGAAAAAGGACACCGTCGGCTTATTGTTCATCAACAATCCACCAGCAACGTTCCAGGCGGGATTCGGAGCCTATAATCCTACCTATGATAATGACGGCGGGCTGATGAGTCCAGGCTTAACACCTCAGTATATCGAGATGATCGAATGGTTCCGTGAACTGTATGCGGATGGATTGTTATCGAAAGAGTATGCCGTCATGAAGGAGAGCCAGGCCGAGGAACTCTTCAAGACCAATCGGGCCGCTTCCTATGGACGTCCAATCTGGTGGGATCACGAATGGGAGCAGGCCATGAAGAAATCCGGCCAACCGGATGCGAAGATTCTGAATCTGTCTCTGACGGGTCCAAATGGAGATGCGGCTGTCGGGTTAGAGACAGGCGTAGCGGGTGGGTTCTACATTTCGAAAAAGGTCCCGGAAGAAAAGGTGAAGCAGCTTCTGAAGTATTTTGACATGACGGCTTCTCAGGAGATGACGGATTTCTCCTACTATGGAATTGAAGGTGTTCATTATACGGAGCAGGACGGACAGAAGGTTCTGACGGAACAGGGAGTTAAGGAAGTAAATACGACCAGCAAAGGGGCAGGCGTGCTCGCTTACGCCAAGTGGGGCAAGGTCATCAGTGCTTCTGGCGATAAAGCTTACAATGATGCCAAAATCAAGGAAGTCGAGAACTTTGATGAGATAGGCAAGATTGATTTCTACCGAGTCATCACATCCGAAGCATGGAGAGAGACGTGGCCCAAATATTCAGACGAGTACAGCTCCATGCTAACCCGGACAATTGTCGGCCAAACCAGTGTGGAACAGTTCAGAGCCTACGTGGACAAATTGAATAATCAGCCTGATATCAAGCAGGCTTACCAGGAAATGGCCAAAGCGTATGATCAATTCAATCAACCAACAATATCAGAATAGAGGAGAAGCGATGAAGAGCCCAATAACCGAGCAGGAACATCGTCCATGGTGGCAGCAGCCGCTGCGCATCATCCAGCCCAATATGCAGGTTAAGGATACGGCTAAGATTAATCCCGGGAAGCTAGCAGATCAGATCATGGAGATGGGCGCCAATGCGATGGTGTTCAATACCGGTGGGATCTATGCCTGGTATTCATCCCAAGTGAAATTCCATGTGCATAATGAGTATTTGCCCCAAGATCGTGATCTGCTGCGGGAGTTGATTGATAGCTGTCATGAGCGGGGGATTCGATTCATCGCCCGCTTTGATTTCAGCAAGGCAGAGGACTCCGTCTATCTGCAGCGGCCCCAATGGTTTGCTCGCAAAGAAGGAGGGCAACCAGAAATTATTGGGGCTACACGTCCAGGCGCCTGGCCGTTAATCATGTCAACCTGCATTAACGGAGGTTATCGGAATGAGGAATTAGCAGTTCCGGTCATCCGTGAAGCGCTGGAACGTTATGAGATTGATGGTGTCTTCTTTAATGCCCCTGGATATGTCTTTTGCCGATGTTCCATATGTCAGGAGAAATACAGAAGTCTGTATGGTGCGGATCTGCCTGGAACGTCTGCCGAACTCGAGCCTGATTTTGCTGCACGTTGTTTCGATGATAATCTGGGACGGATGTATGAGGAGATTAAAGCCGTCCGGCCTGAGGTACCAATGATTCTATATTATAACCTGCACCGGGATCATCTGGAGAAAAGGGTATCCATTACGGATATGCTCTGCACAGAGCCACAGGATGTCCTGTCACTGGGACATACGCGCATACCGGAATTTTGGCAGCCCGCGCTCAGTATCAAAGTAGGGCGCTCCGTTCCTGGACGTCCGGATCCCTTCGGCATCATTCATTCCTGTCCGGGGATGGACTGGCGCCACACGGGGCTCCCACCAGCCGAGTACCGGTTCTGGCTCTCACAGATTCCGGCCAATGGTGGCCAACTCTGGCACTCCCTGACCGGAATTCCGGATACGATTACGGATAAGCGGATCTTGCGTACGGTGAGAGAAGTCAACACGGATGCCGCAAAACTGGCTTCTTATATGGACGGTGCACAGCCGATATGTCAGGTAGCGTTACTCTGGAATGCAGACCGATCTGCGGAAGGTTTGGCTGAAGCGCTAATTCATAAGCAAATTCCGTTTGATGTGATTCTGCCGGAACAGTTGGCAAGCGTGGATCTGCATCGGTACCAGGTCATTCTTTTGCCTGAAGGATGTACGTATCCGCCTGATTTTTCCAAATCGTTACATGAATATGTGAGTCAAGGAGGGAGTGTGTTTGCAGAAGGACATTTGCCCATGGAAGAAAAGCAGACTAGGTCCCTTTTGGCAGATCTGTTCGGTATTACCGGGGAAATACAGGAGAGTGAGTATTTATTCGCTTCTTATTTGCGCTTCGAATCTTCGGCATCTGTAGGCAAAGGCACACCTAAGGGCACGAACCCTTTGCAGCGTGAACTGGAAGAAACCGAACTTATCCCCCATCGCGGCAAGGTAATGTACTGCCAACCGATCGATACAAATGTACAGGTACTGGCAACGCTGGTACCTCCATTTTCTCCCTTGGAAAGTGTCGGCGCACCTCCTGAACGGGCTTCACTGGCTGTAAAACAGACGGATCTGCCGCTGGCACTGCTTCGTACACTTGGAGAGGGAAAAGCGTGTTATCTCCCCTTTTCGCTTAGCAGTCTAATCCAGGAATTTAAGCTGGAGGAACATTTCAGACTCTTCGCTAATGCCGTAGACCTTCTGCTGGATGGAAAGGCACTGGTATCTGTGACAGCCATTCCGGGACTACAATTAACGGTTTTTCGCAAAGACGACGAGCTGCTTATTCATCTGGTCAACGGAGCAGGACGCAGACCATTGTCTTCCGTCCTTCCGCTCCACGATATTGAGATTACGGTGGGCTCTGGTGAGGGGAGTCCTGTAGGAGAAGCAGAAGCTTTAATTACCGGAAATCTTCTGGAAACGGAATGGGTTGAAGGTGAGTTGAAAATAAACGTTCCCAGACTTGATGTTTGGGAGTGTATCCGCATACCGCTCTTGATATAATGAACCCTAATAGTTGAGGATAATGAGCATAAGGCAGCACACGGGGGTGATTCCATGAGACGTATCATGCATACCGTCCAATCCATATTGGATCGCTGGTTCGCAACGAATGGGTATTTGAAAAGGCTGATCTGGCTGGGTTGCATGTCGGTGGTCATTCCGGTAGTGCTTGCCGGAAGTGCATATTATCATTTCTCCATGATCAAGTTGACCGGGCAGTTTCAGGATAACAACATGGCCTCTCTTAATTTGCTCAAAGACCGGGTCGAGAATATTCTGACCAATATTGAGCATGAATCAATGCAGCTCGCCAGCGGTCCCTTAATGCGTAACGCACTGGGGAATGCCAATTATGAGAGCGATTACTTTCTGCATCTGGATCTGCTGGAGTTGTTTCAACTTCACAAAAACACCAATAATCTGATTGAAGAAATGATCTATTTTGACGGCAGAACGGATATGGTTTTATCCCATTACTATGGATTGGTCCCGTTGGTAGATTACCGAGAGAAGCAGGATATGAAGGTCGCGCTTGAAGGAAGCCAAGGGGCCGGATGGATGTATCTGCCTGGGTCCGGAGAGGCGGGTTATATCTCCTATGTTAGACAACTGCCAATCATGGGTCAGGGGCCACCGAGTGGTGTGATCATTCTGCAGATGAAAGAACAGGCATTGCGAACTCTGCTGCGAAGTTATTCGGTCAGTCTGGAAGATCAGTCCCTGGCGATCTTGAATTCAGATCAACGAATTATTTTGCATACAGACGGACCTAAGGCGATTGGTGCAGCGGCATCTGATGATGCCATATTACAGCAGATTGCGTATCTGGAGGGGAGGGAAAGGTCAGGGCATGACGTACTGAAGGGGGAGCAGGGTAATGAACTTGTGGCTTATGTGGGAGCATCAATGGGAAGAACCTATGTGTCCCAGTTGCCAGAGCGGGAGATGATTGCCCAGTTGAACTGGATTCGCGTATTAATCCTGATCTGTGTGTCCATCTTTGTATTTGTTGGATTACTGCTTACCTGGTTCAGCTCGCGGCTGGCCTATAATCCAATTCAACAGTTGCTGCGTTACGGAGAACATCTGCGCAGAAATGGCCAGGAATCAGCCCCCAAAGGGAATGAAATTGAATATATCAGGTCTTCACTGAGTTATCTCAACGACCAGACGGAGAAGCTTAACCGTTATATTGAGGGTATACAACCTGATTTGCGTGATCGGTTCTTTCAGAAGCTCTTGCAATTCAGCGGTTCATGGAGAGGGACTCCGTTGGCAGAGGAATGCGCCAGACATGGTGTTTCAACCGAAGGACAGTACATTGTGCTGGTGGTGAAAGTAGAGAATTTGGTGAAAAAGAAACGTTTTTTACCAAGTGAAGGTCCCGTCATTGTTTTTGCTTTGAAAAATGTAATGGATGAACTTCTCAGTCAGAATGATGATCTTAAAGGATACGTGGTGGATAAAAATGATAGTGACTCGGTAGCGATATTACACTTTGATGCAGAGATGTCTCCTGTTGATATAAGGCAGAGGGTATGTCGCTATGCAGAGGATATTCATAACGCTCTGAATCAGTACCTATCCTTCTCGGCTACGGTTGGCGTGGGCCGGTCAGTTCAACTTGAAACTGTAGCAGAGTCGTTCAGGGAAGCACAGCTTGCGCTGCAATACCGATTATTGGACGATGCGGAGAATGTCCTGTTCTACGAAGATATTGTAGCGATCGAGCGAAATCCGGTGTTTATGTATCCGCGAGAGATGGAGACGGAGATGATGGAGGCATTATGGAATGGTACCCTTTCCGAAGCTGAAGATGTACTTCACAGGTTTTCCAAAAGGGTCCGTGGTTCCGAATCGTACACAATCATGATCCAGGGCTACCACATGCTGTTGTCGGCCATTATTCAATATATGGAAACCAAAGGGCCAGGCATGCTTGAACGTCTTGGTGGGAATCTGTTCGATCAGTTGCAGGAGAATCAGACGTCACGAGAGATGCATGATTGGTTTATTGGGGTGTTGTTTCCGCTATGCATAGAGATCAGTCAGGATCTCCGTACACATTCATCCCGTCATATTGTGCAACGTGTGTGCGAGCACCTTAACCTTCAGCCTGAAGGGGTACAATCCCTCTCGGATTGTGCGGAACTCGTGAATGTCAGCCCATCCTATCTGAGCAGGCTTTTCAAGAAGGAGATGGGAGTATCCTTTATCGAATATCTGATGAATATGAAAGTGCAAAAAGCAAAGCAGCTGCTAAAGGACACCGATTGTACCATTACGGAAATTGCGGAAAAGGTCGGCTATTCTGAACGTAATTTGAACCGTGCGTTTCAACGTTTCGTTCATATGTCCCCGAACCAATACCGCATGTCAGTTCGCTAGATTTGGAGACAAAAGATAGACGGCGGGGTACGAAAGCTTTAACATACAGATATAGCTATCTATCTCAGAAGAAGCAACTTACGAAACTTAGAGAAATAGGGAGGAAACCTGCGATGACAAATACAACGAAGGCACCTGGAGAGACGAAAGTTGGCTTTATTGGTACAGGCGTGATGGGTAAAAGCATGGCTGGGCACATCCAGCAAGCGGGATATCCGCTGCATGTGTACACGCGAACTGCTGCCAAGGCGGAAGCGTTGGTAAAAGAAGGTGCCGTATGGCATGATACGCCAGGCAAACTGGCAGCCGCGTGTGATGTCATCATCACGATGGTGGGTTATCCCAAGGATGTCGAGGAGATTTATCTCGGTGAGGATGGTCTCGTAGCCAATGCCAAACCGGGGTCATATCTGATTGATATGACAACATCCAGTCCGCTTCTGGCTGCACGAATCTTTGAAGCTGCGGAAGCCAAAGGACTGCATGCACTGGACGCGCCTGTATCGGGCGGCGATATCGGAGCGCAGAATGCGAAGCTGTCCATTATGGTTGGAGGTAGCTCGGCGGCCTTTGAAGCCGTGCGTCCGCTGTTTGAGCAGATGGGCAGCAACATTGTGCTGCAAGGCAAGGCGGGAGCCGGGCAGCATACCAAAATGTGCAACCAGATTGCCATTGCCTCGGGCATGATGGGCGTATGCGAAGCACTCGCCTATGCCAAGACGTCTGGTCTGGACGCGGAGACCGTGCTGAAGAGCATTGCTACCGGTGCAGCCGGAAGCTGGTCGCTCAGCAATCTCGGTCCGCGTATGATCGCAGGCGACTATGAGCCTGGATTCTATGTGAAACATTTTATCAAAGACATGGGCATTGCACTGGAGTCTGCAAAAGAGATGGGCATGAAAACGCCTGGGCTGGCTCTGGCCGAATCCCTGTACCAGGAAATAGCGAATAATGGTCTGGAAGAGAAGGGGACACAGGTGCTCTACACCTATTATCTTCAGGCTTAACATCCAAGAGAAAAGCAGCGTATTCTTTTTCTATTCAGGAAAGGTTACGCTGCTTTTTTTTAATTCAAGGCCTGTTTATGCGTCTAAAGTCACGGAATTGGTTAAATGTTCATATGTATTTTGCATAATGAAGAGATTTTGGTCACCTTCCCTTTATTTTTACCCCTCTTTATCCGACATAAGTAATAGAAGTTTACATAATGAATGTGTCAAAGGATGTTATTCCTCCTGTAATGGTCAGCCGTAACCCACACTACAATTAGAACGGAGCTTGCCCATGTTCAAGAAAATCCTGTCTCTGTTCAAGACACAACCAGAGCTTGCGAACCCAATTACAGCCTCCGCTTCAGCGTTACCATCGACGACAACCATTCCCCCGCGTATGGTCCGTAGTAAACGCAAGAAAAAAGCGGAAGGGGATTGGATACGCCAGCCGGAGGAGCCTAGTACAGCAGATCAGCTGATTGGTCTCCCGAGTGAATATAAAGTGCTGAACGATTTACTTGTTACCAATCCAAAGTCACGCTCCGGTTATTCGCAGATTGATCATGTCGTGATCGGTCCGCGAGCCATCTTTGTAATTGAAACCCGCAACCTGACGACAGGTGAGATCCGTGGTGGTCGAAGAGAAGCCAACTGGTCGGTCAGTAGCAGCCGGGTCAAAATGTATAATCCGCTCATGCAACATCGTGCGCATGTGGAAGCCATTCATGCACACCTCGGAGATTATAAAAGAGTACGTCTCGTCTCCATGGTGACCTTCACGAACCGTTGCCGCATCAGTGTTGATCCTGCTGTAAGATATGTGAATTCGGATGAACTCATCATCTATGACCATGAATTGGTGGAGACGATTCAGCGCAAGACGGAAAGACTTGAGTCTGAAGTTCCCGAGACCATATTCCAAGAGAAGGATATTCAGGCGATCTACGCTCTGTTATCGTCGGTGAACTCGACCGATCCTCAGATTCGGTCAGAACACATGGAGAAGGCCAAAGGGATCAAATGATTTTTTTCATGAACACTGTTGCCATCTGGCGGCAGTGTTTTTATGTTTCTGATTTTCTGTGGTAATCCGTTCGAAAGAATTATTACTCACCACGGATGATGCCGCAGGCATCCGTTGTAACCCAAAGCAGAACTTTGAACAATACTAATAGGCTTTAGACACAGGTATATCGTCGTATACACCCCATTTTTAACTTGTGATAAAATGTAAACCATGTCTAATTGTGTATCGCGCATGTTATCTGAAAGGATATTATTGTAAGAGGGTGTTTACGCCTTGAAGCAGAGGTTAATGGTTCTCAGGAATATACATACGATAGGGGAAGATCATATGATGAAATGGAATGATACGATAAAGACGTTCACAGTTATATTCAGTTTGGCAGCGATTTTGACAGCTTGTGGTGGTGGTGCAAAAGAGACAGCATCACCGGAGTCTGCCTCGGGTACAGAAGTCGCTTCGTCAGAGACAAGCAGCCCGAATGCTGACGTGACAGAAACCGCAGCCTCCGGTTCGAAAGGTAGTGAGCAGACAGGCTCAGCTACGGAAGAATCTTCTTCCACTGATGACGGCAAGATTGGAAAGGACTCCACATTGGAAGAGTTGAAGCAGCAGTATGCTGATAAGCTCGGCTATATCCGCATCCCGCTTACGGATCATCCGGTGCGTCGGGTCAGTGAGAAGGATTCCAAAAACATTAATGTGGCCAACTATAGTGATGCTGTTGTAGACATGAACGCAGAGGTGCCCATTCATTCCGATTCACAGCGGTTGATTGATGATGCCTTTCCTTATTTTACAACCGTACAAGCACCTGAAGAGTCTTATGTAACCTGGGAAGAAGCAACCAATCTGGAGCGTGCCATGGTAAAAACACTGTTTATCGCTCGTGAGGGCCTGCTTATCACTGAAGATGCCATGAAGAATAAGGATTACAGCAGTACATCATTTCAGGATTCCATGGATTTCTTCAGAGTGACCGCAAAATTTGAATCCATGGCACCTGTTGCACAGCACCCCTATGACATCACGTTGACCACCTTATATGACAAAGCGCGTACTTCGTGGGGCAAGCTTGCTGAGATGGACCCGAAGCAGGATGAAGCAGCGTTTGCCGAGATGTATAAGACGACGAGAACGGATGCCAATAATGCTATGGGATTGCTTAACGTCCTGTTGTCTACGAATGAGGAAGAGCGTGTAGAGGAGATCTACGGAAAATAGAATTGGTACCAATGGAATGAATCATGTAAATGCCGATGTCTTACATAGAACCCTGACTGCCGTAACGTTCGGCGGCCAGGGTTCTATGTGTTGTATCTGAATGGGATAGAAGTACAGAGAAGATTCTGGAAATTCGCTTGAAACTATATCCAGAACGATGCGTATCATAAGGTATTAATTGTTTTTTAATGTAGAATATTGCCGTATTTCAGAGTATAGTTAAGGAATAATTTAACTTATATTCAATCATGATGTAGGAATGAAAATTACTGAAAACCATGAAAAAATGTGAAAAACACCATGTATGAAACTATTGGAGGTTGAGTATGAGTTCATTTAAAAGCTGGTTGAATTCAACAAAACAAGGACTTGAAGAGCAAGTCAAAAAGTTTAAAAATAAAGATTTTATGGATGCCGTAGTTGCAGGCTGTGCACTGGTTGCTTTTGCGGATGGCTCCATTGACGAAGCCGAGAAAAACAAGATGGCCGGCTATATTAAACTGAGCCAGGAATTAAAGGTATTCGACATGGGAGAAGTGATTACACGCTTCAATCATTACGTGGCGAACTTTGAGTTTTCTCCGGAGATCGGGAAGCAGGAAGCGCTGAAAGCTATTGGGAAATTCAAAGCCAAGCCGGATGTGGGACGCGTTATTGTGGGTGTATGCAGTGCAATTGGTTCAGCGGACGGCAACTTTGATGATCAGGAGAAAAGAGTTGTTGCCGAGATTTGCAATGTACTTGGACTGAATCCGGGTGAATTCAATCTCTAAGTAGCGTAGATATTTTACATGTGAAGGGAGGTGAAAATCAGTGGCAAGCATTAATTTGGTCAAAGGACAGAAGATTGATTTAACCAAAGGCAATGCAGGACTTACACAGGTGATTGCTGGTCTCGGTTGGGACCCGGTAACTGCCAAAGGGTTCTTCGGAAGAAAGAAACAAGCGGATATCGATTGTGATGCATCGGCGATCATGTTGAATGAAGAAGGCAAGTTGGTTAAGGACTCCAACCTGGTTTGCTTCCACAACAAGCAAAGTGCATGTGGTTCGGTTATCCACTCAGGTGACAATTTAACAGGACAGGGAGACGGGGACGATGAACAGATCAAAATGGATCTGTCCCGTATTCCTGCTGATGTTCATAAAGTATTAATCGTTGTTAATATCTACGATTGTGTCAATCGCAAGCAAGATTTTGGCATGATAGAGAAGGCTTATATTCGTATTCTGGATGGTAAAAACTCCAGTGAGCTCGTGAAGTTCAATCTATCCGATAACTACACAGGTTCAACAGCGTTGATCTGTGGGGAGTTGTATCGTCATGGAGGCGAATGGAAATTCTCGGCAATTGGAGAGGGTTCCCATGCGGTACATATCAATGAACTCGCTCGCAGGTACTCCTAAGTACAAGATTTAACCTAAATCGACAATAATCCTGATCTTCATATGTCACGATAACTACAATACACTTAAATAAGCGAGGATGATTATACGATGGCAATTAATCTGTCTAAAGGTCAAAAAATTGATTTGACTAAAACGAACCCAGGATTGACAAAAATCACAGTAGGCTTGGGCTGGGATACTAATAAGTACGATGGCGGAAAAGACTTTGACCTGGATGTATCGGTATTCTGTGCCAATGCCAACGGTAAAGTAGAAGGCGAGAAAAACTTCATCTTCTTCAACAATCCACAAAATGAAAATGGTTCTGTAGTTCACACAGGTGACAACCGTACAGGAGATGGCGATGGTGATGATGAGCAGATCAATATCGACCTGCCTAACGTACCCGCTAATGTAGAGAAAATTGCATTCTCCATTACGATCTACGAAGCTACGGAACGTAGCCAGAATTTCGGACAAGTCTCCCGTGCTTATGTGCGAATCGTTAATGAAGCAAACAACGAAGAACTGATTCGTTTCGATCTGGGAGAAGACTTCTCCATTGAAACGGGTGTAGTTGTTGGCGAGTTGTATCGTCATAACGGCGAATGGAAGTTCAGTGCCATCGGTAGTGGTTACCAGGATGGATTGGTTGGATTGACACGCGATTACGGTTTGCAATAGGACGTACAGAATGACTTACAGGATGGGAAGAACCGTCTCCTGGACGGTTCTCCTTTTTATTTAATCACATATCTTGGAAAGGTGGAAAAACAAATGACGATCAGTCTTGCCAAAGGACAACGTATTGACCTGACTAAGACGAATCCGGGCCTTACCCGTGTCGTGGTCGGGTTAGGTTGGGATACGAACAAATATAGTGGTGGAGTCGATTTTGACCTGGACGCTTCGGCGTTTTTGTTGTACGAAGATGGAAAAGCCAAAGGTGCGGATGACTTTGTTTTTTACAACAATCCAAGCGGTGGTGCAGGTTCAGTAACACATACCGGTGACAACCGTACGGGTGAGGGTGACGGCGATGATGAGCAAGTAGTTGTTGACTTCAGCAAAATCCCTGCGCATATTCACCGGATCGGGATTACGGTAACGATCTATGATGGAGATGGACGAGGGCAGAATTTTGGACAAGTCTCCAATGCTTTTGTTCGTGTTGTTGATGCTGCAAGCGATCGGGAAGTACTTCGTTTCGACCTTGGAGAAGACTACTCCACAGAAACAGCTGTGGTGTTCTGTGAGTTTTACCGTGCAGGTGCGGACTGGAAATTCCAGGCGGTCGGTAGCGGTTTTACGGGCGGACTATCTGCTTTATGCAAAAATTACGGACTGGATGCACAATAACTTGGCATAGAAAGGTGATTCTGCTATGGCGATTTCTGTCGTGAAGGGCCAGAAGAGTGATCTGACCAAAACCAATCCGGGCTTGTCCCGTCTAACGGTAGGCATTGGTTGGGAAGCAGCTTCCGGTGTGGAGCTGGATACATCAGCATTTCTTCTGGGTTCAGACAATAAAGTGGCTGGAGATGAGGACTTTATCTTCTATAACCAGCCTTCCACCTCGTTCATCACCTATATGGATGGTGGCCAGGTTGGTGGCGAGAAGAAACAGTTCGCCATCGATCTTGGCAAAATCCCTGCTCGAATTGAGAAAATCGCCTTCAGCTTGACGATTCATGACGGTGAAGCGCGGCGCCATCATTTTGGACAGGTTCAGCGTGGTTTTCTACGGTTTGCCAATGCAGCTACAGGTCAGGAAGTGATGAGATATGATCTGGGCAGCGGTTTTACAGTGGAGACCGCGATTGTCATCGGTGAATTGTATCGCCATAACGGAGAATGGAAGTTCAATGCCATAGGGTCGGGTTTTGCAGGTGGTTTGAATGCACTATGCGCTAACTTTGGTGTGGATGTAGATGGCGAATCAGACCCTGCGCCAACCACATCAACCGTTCCTCCGATAGCTGCACCGACTCCACCGCCCCCGGTACCCGTACCAGAGCCGACACCTTCTCCTGTGAATTCGATCAATTTCAGCAAAATTGAATTGAAGAAGAAGGGAGACACCATTAACCTCAAGAAAAATGCGGGGGGACTTGGTGAAATCCTGATTAACCTGAACTGGAATCAGCAGGGCAGCAAAGGTTTATTTGGTCGCAGCAAGAGTGTGGATCTGGACTTGGGTTGCCTGTTCGAGATGAAGGATGGTACACGAGATGTGATTCAGGCCTTGGGACAGACGTTTGGTTCACTGAACCGTTTCCCTTATATTGCACTAGATGGGGATGACCGGACGGGATCTGTTAAGACGGGAGAGAATCTGCGGATTAATGGTGCCCGTATCTCGGAAATTGAGCGCATTCTGGTCTTTACCTATATTTATGGTGGTGTGGCCAACTGGTCTCAAGTAGACGGTGTGGTAACTATCCAGCAGAAGGACGGCCCGGATATCATTGTCCGAATGAATGAATACGGGAGCCCGCTTGGCATGTGTGGGATCGCGATGTTACGCAATGTGAACAATGAGACATTCAGCATTGAACGAATCGTGCAGTTCTATAATGGGCATCAGGCGTTGGACGAGGCTCATGATTGGGGAATGCAGTGGGTAGCGGGAAGAAAGTAATCATTCGTATTTTAATCAATCCCTCCAGATTAGGAGGGATTGGTTTTTATGCCCCGACAGCTTGAATCAATTCATGCAGATTGGCTATTGCCAAAGGTGCGAGGAGGAGACAATCCTGAAATATTTCAATTTTTTGAGTCTGGAAGAAGAAGATACTTTATTTTTCTCTTCACCCGTCTCGTTCAATCACCGGACTTCCAAAGATTTACTGGCATATGCTGTTGGGGCTGCTTTATATATGCCCGCGACGCGCACTCATATCGCGGACGACATTATGAATGGTAAGCATGAAGGTCTGACGACTATTATTATTGATCTGGAGGACGCTGTGGGTGACGACCAAGTAGAGTTTGCCGAACAGTGTCTAGTGCAGCATCTAACTCAACTGATGACTTATATGGAGACAGGCATGCTCAGTCAGGATCGAATGCCTCTTCTGTTTGCCCGTGTACGTTCACCACAACAGTTGGAACGTCTGATGGATACGTTGGGAGAACTGGTATCCATGCTGACAGGTTTGGCGTTGCCCAAGTTTTGTGTGGGTAATGGAAGGGCCTATTTTGACCAGATCCGCAAGTATAATCAACGGAAACCGGATCATGTTCCCGTTCTCTATGGAATGCCTATCCTGGAGACTGCTTCTATAATCTATCGGGAAACAAGATGGGAGACCTTGCTGGACCTTCGAAACATACTCGATGAAAATGAGGAATATGTGCTCAACGTTCGCATTGGTGCAACCGATTTCTCCAGCCTGTTTGGACTACGCCGAAGTCCAGAATTGACCATATACGATATCGCCACGATCCGTGACTGCATCTCGGATATCATCAATCTATTCGGAAGGATGGACAAGCCGTACGTGATCTCCGGTCCGGTATGGGAATATTTTAGCCAGCGGGAGCGCGTGTTCAAACCTCAATTACGACAGACACCATTCGAAGAAACTCTCGGCAAATCCGGGCTGCATCTGAGAATGAAATATATTACGAACACAATGGATGGATTGATGCGTGAAGTCATGATGGACAAGGAAAATGGAATTGTAGGCAAAACGATCATTCATCCTTCTCATATCAAGCCTGTACAAGCGATGTACGTTGTTACACATGAGGAATATTCCGATGCCCAAGACATCATAGCCCGCAATGACGGTAGCCTGGGTGTGTTCAAAAGTAATTACTACAACAAAATGAATGAGATTAAACCCCACTTGAGCTGGGCAAATCGCATTCTAATCCGATCACAAATATATGGGGTGTTACATGAACAGCAGCATTTTGTCGGGCTCTTGCCCAAACACGAACAACAACAAAACTACGTTCCCAATTCTTGATCAATTCAGTCTGAATGTTCAGGTTACACATAACCCGTTGCAACTTCCACTGGAATCACTATTTTCAATGGCTGCACGAATCAATAAGAAACGTTCATTTTTGTTTGTAAGCAAACTGCTGGGCAAGCACATCCCGGTTAACCCGTATACCTCGCTTCTGAGCGGGGCGGCATTGGCTGTTCTGTTATATGAGCACCTTACTGAAAACACGGAAGAGACACAAGATCAGATCATTGAATGGAAACGTGAGATGGTCAAGGGTCTGATTGATCCCCAGCAAGCCCGGCAAGTGTACAACATGCTGTTGCAAGAAAAGTTGAGTTTGCCGGAAACAATTCGTTTTGTTGGTTTTGCGGAGACAGCTACAGCGCTAGGCCACAGCATGTACGAGATGTTTGCTGATCATGCTTCCTACATTCATACCACTCGTGAATATGTGCCAGCGATGCATCCGGATATTCAATTTGAAGAAGAGCATTCCCACGCGATGTCTCATCGTTGTTATGCGTTGGATCATGAAGCCTTTGCAGGAGAGGGCCCGATTGTGCTAGTGGACGATGAGATTACGACGGGCAAAACAACGTTGAATATCATTCGGGATATCCAGGCCAGTTATCCCCGGAAGCAATATGTGATTGCTTCACTGCTGGATTGGCGCACGGAAGCAGACGAGCTCCGTTTTGCCGAGCTGGAAGCTGAGCTGGGAATTACAATTACTCCGTTAAGCCTGTTGAAGGGCCGTATTGAAGTGGCGGGGACTCCGCAGTTGGAAGCAACACAGCAAGATGAGAAGCTGCCCCAACATGCCGTAACGTTTCAGATATCTACTGTTGCCGATGCCTTTGATCAACTTCATGCTACTTCGGAGGATGGCGAAGGTAAACGTAGCACAGCGAGCTACGTCCAGCTTACGGGCAGGTTTGGTATACAATCCCGGCATAATGGCGTATTACGTCAGGAGATTAGCCGGATTGCAGAACGACTTCAGTCCCAGCGTACGGGAGAACGGACGTTGGTGATGGGGACAGGAGAGTTCATGTATATTCCGATGCGTATTGCTGCTGAGATGGGAGAAGGCGTGTTATATCAATCCACTACTCGCAGTCCAATCCATACACATCCGGCTCCAGGATATGCTGTTCGAAGTGGCGCTGGATATGCCTCACCGGAAGATGCGTCCGTCCGCAACTATATCTACAACATCGCCCCGAGACAATATGATGAGATTTTTGTTCTGCTGGAGAGACAGATGTCCGAACAACGAATGGAACCGATGGTCAAGGTACTGAAGCAGCTGGGATGCGGGCACATTCATATTGTATATTGCGGGTTGCCAGAGAAGACAGGGGACAACGAGCAATGAACTTAACTACACTGGAGCTAATCAGACAACGTGAAATTCAGTCTCCCGAACCGATGGGTAGTTATGCTGCATCGGACGTTGTTTTCCTATTAAAGGATATCAGCCATGTTGATCTGGAAAAGGGAACGGGTGAACGGGAGCAGGCGATCCAGTCCGGGGTTCATTATTCGGAAATGCTGCCTGTGGAATATCAGCCCACAACAGAATACATCGAGCTGTTCCATCAGACGCTGGAACACTCCGCTGCAAGAATCGCACTTCATACCGCCATCGTGGCTGAGAAGATCGTAAAGCGCAGGGGACTCGATCTTGTTCTGGTATCACTGGCTCGAGCGGGAACCCCCATTGGCATTCTCATCAAGCGTTATATTGAATTGAAGTACAAGGTGACGATTCCGCATTACAGCATTTCGATTATTCGTGGCAAAGGAATGGATGAGAACGCAATTTTATATATTTTACAGCAGCATGGATTGGAAACAGCCATTCAGTTTGTAGACGGTTGGACCGGCAAAGGGGCCATTCGTAAGGTACTGAAGGAATCCTGTGACCATATGAAGCAGGTATACGGTGTAAGTCTGGATGATGATCTTGCCGTGTTGGCTGATCCGGGACAATGCTCAGGAACTTTTGGGACAAGAGAAGATTATCTCATTCCTAGTGCTTGTCTGAATTCCACCGTCTCGGGACTGGTGAGTCGTACAGTACTTCGCGATGACCTGATTGGGCCGACAGATTTTCACGGGGCCAAATGGTATCGGGAATGGTCCTCTGCAGATGTGTCGACCCAATACGTAGATACCATCACTCAGTATTTTCCGCAGATGATGGACCAAGCGGTGATTAGTATGGATAACCATGCTACCGGTACTTCGGAAATCACCTGGAAAGGCTGGCAGGATATTGAGTCCATCCAGCAATCCTTTGGCATTGCCAATATTAATCTGATCAAACCCGGAATCGGGGAAACAACCCGAGTTTTATTGCGCCGGGTCCCATGGAAAATTCTCGTCAACCGATTGGATAATAAGGATCTACAACATATCATGATGCTCGCCAGAGACAGGGGGGTTCCGGTTGAGGTATATCCGGGACTAACCTATTCCTGTTGCGGTATTATTCAATCCCTGGGAGGTGGAGGAGAATGATGATCTACGCAAGTGATCTGGACCAGACGCTGGTGTATTCCCGTCGTGCGCTCCGTATTCCCGAAGATACACCGGGACTTGTTCCCGCAGAGTGGATTAACGGCAAGTTGTCCGCTTTTATGTCAGCCTATGCACTGGAGCGGTTGCAGTCTTTGCCACAAGAAATTGTATTTATGCCTGTGACGACACGAACCGTGGAGCAGTACCGGCGCATTCATATTTTTCAGACCGAATGTATTCCGAAATATGCAGTGACGAGCAATGGTGGCAACATCATTGTCGACGGTCAGGTAGATGACGAATGGAATCGGCATATTCGTTCTTTGCTTCGCCAGCAGGCAGTCACTCCCGAAGAGATCCTGGATTTATTTGATGATGTACTGAGCCCGGAATGGGTGATTAACCAGCGATTGTGTGATGAGCTGTTCTTTGCATTGCTAATCGAACGTGACAAGCTTCCAATGGAGCGCATTGCCGAGAAAATTCGGGTGTTAGAGACGCTAGGATGGGAGAGTTCGATTCAGGGTCGGAAGCTCTATCTGGTGCCTTCGGTCGTGAACAAACGAGCTGCAGTGGAGCACATTAAGCAACGCATTGGCGATGTGCCTGTGATTGCTTCGGGCGATTCCTTGCTGGATCGCTGTTTGTTGGACTTTGCGCAGCATGCCATTGCTCCGTCCCACGGAGAGTTACATGTGGAGAGACAGCGTGTACCTGAGCAAGTACCGTATCGATTTACGGAACAATTCGGTGCATTTGCAGCGGATGAGATTCTCGATTACGTCCACCGTATTCATAACGATCAACAGACCCAGATAGACCATGCCGAGATAAGGGAGACCGTATAAATGAAAAAAATGAAGATTTACTTCAATCGTTGGTTCTCTGTAACGTATCATTATATGAATGCGATTCGGGACAATGAGGACGGCATGGAATTTGAGATCTACGGTACTCATCCTGATCCGGGACACATGGCATTACAGGGCTGTGATGTTGCAGAAGTTGAACCGCGTGTAACGGGCCGGGAATATGTTGATTTTTGCCTCGACTTTTGCCGCCGTCATCAGATTGATGTATTTATTCCACGCTGGAACATGCTGGACATCAGCAGACATATCTCCCTGTTCGAAGAGATCGGTACACGGGTTATCGTATGCCCGGACACGGAATTGCTGGAACAATTGATGGAGAAAGACCGGTTCTATGAATCGGTGCGTGAGAAAGGCATTATGGAGATTCCGGATTATTTCACGGTTAATAATGCCGCCCAATTCCAGCAAGCCTATGAGGCGCTGCGTGCACGTGGACATGATGTATGCTTCAAACCATGTAATGGTGAGGGCGGCATGGGATTCCGGGTGATTAACAATGAGCGTGATCCGTTGCAGGAGTTGTTCGGATATGCACTTAACTCTATTTCGTATGAAGATGCCCTGCGTGCTTTTTCTTCTGCTCCGTCCTTTCCCAACGTCATGGTGATGGAGGTACTGGAAGGATATGAATACAGCATTGATTGTCTTTCGGATCGCAATGGGAAACTATTAACGGCTATTCCGCGTAGAAAAGAAAGAGGACGTTTGCGCTTGCTCGAAGAAAACGAGGAATTGCTGGCGATTGCCCGCAATGTGGCAGAGGTATATCGGATTCCATATAATTTTAATATACAGATGAAATATCGCAAGGATACACCGAAGCTGCTGGAGATCAATCCGCGTATGTCGGGTGGGTTGCACATGTCTTGTCTGTCGGGCGTGAACTTCCCGTATCTGGCGGTCAAGTCTGCACTTGGCCATGATATTGGACCACTTCATCCGAAGTTTGGCATACTGGGAAGTCATATCGAACAGCCATTTATAATCGACGTTCAGAAGGTAAGCGGAGTACACCACGTCTAGCTGAGAATTTCCCTCAACATTGACACCTTCTGGATGGTTTTTTTACAATACGGATATGTGTTGTTAAGGCAGGAGGACAAGTAATGTTACGGAAAACGAAGATAGGTATAGGCGCATTGGTCGGTTATGGTCTCGCGGCCATCTCGAGTCCCTTTCTACCGGATGTCATCACGTGGGCAATTCCGGCACTGGCAACTGTGGTCGGGGGACTGATTCCTTCACGTTCCACGCCACGTACACAGGTCCAGGGTTCGTCATCATCCCCTGTACCCATTACAGATATCGGAAATGAACCATCCCGCTTGAATGGTGGACAAGCGCCGAGCGCAGTGCCAACAGGGGCAAGAGAAGCTTCTCCAGCACAGCCTCATTCGAGCTCCACTCCCGCACAACATGCGGACTCAGAACAAGCGATGCCTTCCCGCACCGTACCAGATCCTGTATTTGATCCGGTGATTGAATACCTGGAGGTTCTGGAGGACATGATCATCTCCGAAGGTCAGAAGAACGAGCTGGATAATGAGATCGTGGAGAAATCACTGGCTTTGTTTGCCCGTCTGCAGCGTGTGATTCCTTCTCTTCAGGAGCTGAACAACGGGGATATCAACCATACGGTGCGCAGACTGATTTTGAAAGACCTGAACGGGTTTATTAATCCATTTCTACGGTTGAGCGGAGAAGCCAAACGGAACAATCGCCGTATGCTACTGAATGGTCTTCGAGACGTGGATTCCAAGATATCGGATATTGTATCAACGATTGAACATAAAGACTTAATGGAGCTCCAGAACAAAGCGGAACTAATACATCAACGGTATAACAGCTCTGAATTATAGGAGGGATTGGCATGGCAACGGAATGGGCTCAGTTGAAACAGGAAGATGAGCAACGGATTAACCAGGAAGCAACGCAGCTTATTCAGAAAGTGTCCCAAAGTGACCCGGCTCATCTGGATACCTTAATGGATGATATCGGCAAGTTGGGTGTGAAAACACAAGAGAGAGCAGGACAGACTCTCAAGCTGCTTGATCGTCCAGTCAATGAACTGCTGTCCGGGAATCGGGCAGAGGTATCCAACATGATCCTGAAGCTCCGTGATGAATGTGAGAGTCTGCAGCAGAGTAAAAATGTGAGTTTTGTCGGGAAGTTGTTACGTAAAAGCCCGCTGAAAAACTACGTATATCGTTATCAATCTGTTCGCACGAACATTGATGCCATCATTAACGGGTTGCGGGACGGCAAGGACAACCTGGAAGAAAGCATCGTGAACATGCGTCAATTGAAACGTTCTTCCATTCAGGAGATCTACAATCTGCAGACCAAAATTTCCTTTGGTAATCAATTGAAAGCATTGTTTGAAACCGAGATCGCCAAGCCTGAGAACGAGAATCGTAAAGCACATCTGGAGCGTGGGTTGCGCAAAGTGGTAACACGTACCCAATCCATGACAGAGATGATCATGCTGTACAATCAGGCGATCGCAGCTACCGACATCATTAACGATAACAATGACAAGCTGATTGATTCAGTGAATAATGCCATTGATAAAACGGCGAATCTGATCACTGTTTCCGCCATGATTGCGATGGCACTTAATGATCAGGAGAAGGTCATTTCTGCTGTGGAAGCGACCAATAAGACAATTGAAGATCAATTCAAGGAAAACGCCAGATTGTTGAAGACAACAACAGAGAAAACCAATGAACTGTTGTCCAAACCGGCGATGTCCCTTGAAGCCGTCAATCAGGCGATGGGTGATCTGATGTCTGCGCTGGATTTGTCCGAGCAGTCTAATCGCCGGATCATCGAGAGTTGTAATGACTATACCAACAAGATGACAACCCTTAACGCTAAAATGAGCGATCGACTGGGTCTGGAAGGGCCGAAAGCTGCTGCCATTCCGGAGAAAAATAAACCGGATTCCAGTGCATTAGGATCTTTCCTGGATTAGGGTAATAGGGCGAGACTCGCTGCATAAGCCAGGAGATTGCTAGATGTATATCTTTCTACGAGGGACGCCGAGTGCGTCTCTTTGTTTCATTTGATAGAATAAAGCTAAAATCTGGGGTTATACGAAGGAGCTTGCTGAACATGTTGGACTTTTCATTCGAGATTATTGATGAGACCAAGATTAATATTCAATACAAATATGGCAGTGAGTTCTTTAACTTTAACCTGTATTATGCAAATGGAGAGTGGACACTGCATCCATTTGACGGCATACTGATCCAAAACCGTGAAATGTGCAGTCTGATTGTATCTGAACTGCTCCGTAACAAAGATTTTCATGTCATGCTGGCCAAAGAGAAAATCATTTTATCCCAACTACGTACGAGTGTTAATCTCCAGTCCAATGAGCCGGATGAATGGGTTGCAGATCGGAGAAACTCAGATTATTCCAGACATGATGATGAGTTGATGGATTACATAGGGAACCACAGTTTCGAAGACATATTACAGCTTGAGCGAGAACAGATTGAGGCCAGAGTGCAATTCTTCCAACAGATCATTCAGAGAATGTTTATGGAGGGGCTTGGACCGGAAGATGCTGATTTTATCAAAGTTCAGGCCGTGATTCGGATATATAAAGAGACATACGATCGCCTGGGAGAGTTGAATGATGACTATCGGGGTGATCGTGGACGCAGAAGATGGTAGTGAACATCTCCCTTGGTATGTAAACAGATAACTATATTTCTGCAAAGTTAGGCAGATGACCTGAGTGCAGATATGCATTTCTTTTTGACCTGAAATATGTCTGTGAGCGGGCGAGCTGTAAGCACTTAACTAGCGTGGGAAGGGAGACCTTCCTTTTTTTACTGCCAAAATGAAGAGAAGTTTATTGTATTGGGAAAAGTAGGGTAATAAGAATAGAAGCGGCATTGTAAAATACGCTATAATAACCATATGTGTACATAGAAATGATTACATATTGGACGCAGTGGAGAAATCAACATGTCTAATGGAGGCTCTATAATCTGGAACGTGCTATCGGTATAGGGTGCTCCAAGCCGGAGGAATGCTTATGATCAAGCTGTTGTACTACTTGAAGAAGTACCGAGTTGCCGCGATTGCAGCCCTGGTCATGATGTTAATTGAGCTTGCGGTGGAGCTGGCTCAGCCTTATCTGATCTCCAAGATCATCGATAACGGTATTCAGCAGGGAGACCTGTCTGTCGTCTGGTTGTGGGGTGGTGTGCTAGTTGGCAGTGCTGTCGTGGCTTTTGCTGCCGGAATTGCCAGTTCGTTCTTTGCATCCCATGCGAGCCTGGGGTTTGGATACGATCTGCGGGAGAAGTTGTATGAGAAAGTGCAAACGTTCTCTTATGCCGTCTTTAACCGATTCGCGACGTCGTCCCTGATTACCCGATTAACGGGGGATGTGACCCAGGTTCAGGACACAGTCTTCATGAGTCTGCGCTTCATGACACGTGTACCGCTGGTGGTCATTGGCAGCATGATTATGGCAGTCATCGTGAATCCGAGGTTGGGTTTGCTGCTGGTTGTCATGGTGCCTGTACTGCTCATTGTTGTGGTGTGGATGATTAAAAAGGCAGCGCTGCTGTTCCGCAATGTGCAGCGCAGACTGGATGCCGTCAATGGAGTCATCCAGGAGAATCTGACAGGCATCCGGCTGATCCGTGTTTTCGTACGGATGGGCCATGAGATTGAACGCTTTGCCGGATTCAGCGGCAAGCTGATGAAAGGCACGATCTCCGCGCTGCGCCTGACGGAGACCACGATGCCGTTCATGCTGCTGATGATGAACGTATGTATCATCGCCGTGTTATGGTTTGGACGAGTCGACATCGCCTCGGGTAATGCAACCGTGGGTGAAGTGGTCGCCGTCATTAACTATCTGCTTCGCACAATTGGTGCCATGTCTGCATTGTCATGGATTCTGGTAACCTTCTCGAGAGCAAGCGCTTCGGCGCAACGGCTGAATGAAGTGTTTAATACGGAGGACACGTCGGAGACTGAACAGACGAAGTCGTTATCAACGTCTGCACCATCTGCTGGATCTGTGAAATCTTTGCATTTTCCGCAATCTGTATACCCGGCGAAGAAACAGCGCGCTGTGCAAGGAGCGGTTGAATTCCGCAGTGTAGGTTTCAGTTATCCCAATAGTGAAATTACAGTACTGGATAACATCACATTCTCGGCAAAAGCGGGGGAACGCATTGCCATTATGGGAGCAACTGGCTCAGGCAAATCCTCGCTCGTACAGCTTATTCCGCGGTTATACACAGAGGATCAAGGAAAGGTGCGGATTGATGGTGCCGATGCATCAGAGCTGGATCTGTCCATGTTGCGTGGTGCGATTGGTTATGTGCCTCAGGAGGTTGTGCTGTTTACTGGTTCCATACGGGAGAATATTGCCTGGGGCCGAGAAGATGCCACATTGGAAGAGATCGTGGAAGCCGCCAAGCGCGCCCAGATTCACGAAACGATTGAGAATTTACCTAACGGATATGATACATTGCTCGGTCAACGGGGAGTGAATCTCTCCGGTGGACAGAAGCAGCGACTTTCCATTGCACGAGCACTGGTACGTAGACCAAGAATTCTGATTCTGGACGATAGCACAAGTGCGCTGGATGTGGCTACAGAAGGCAGACTGCTCGATGCGCTGGAGGAATTGTCGTGTACCACGTTTATCATCACCCAGAAGATCAGTTCAACCACTTCGGCGGACCTGATTCTGCTGCTTGATGATGGACAACTCATTGGGCAAGGAAAACATGAAGACCTGATGGAATCGTCAGAGCTGTATCGTCGAATTCATGAATCACAATACGGGGAGGGTGCACAGCATGTTCAAAGCATTCATTGAGCCTTTCCGTCAGCCGCCACCGCCGATTGATCCGGAGACGTTACGATCAGGTGGTGGTCGCAAACCCAAGGCACGGGCGAAGAACTGGTCCGGTACGCTAGGTCGGATCTGGACCTATCTGGCACGGCGCAAGGTTAAGCTGTCGATGGTATTGCTGATGGTCTTTGCCAGCTCCGCACTCGCTTTGCTTGGCCCCTATATGGTAGGGGTGGCCGTGGATGATTTCATCGCGGGGGAAGCCGGCGCAAGCTGGACTCGGTTTCTGATTGGATTAACCGCAGTGTACGTCTTGTTCTCTCTTACATCCTGGTTACAAAATATATGGATGATCGAAATTGCACAGGAAACTGTGTTCCGCATGCGGTATGATCTGTTCTCCCATCTGCACAAGCTGCCGATTCCATTCTTCGGTAAACGCCAGCAGGGTGAGATTATGAGCCGGGTGACCAATGATATCGAGAATGTCAGCGGTACGTTGAACAGCTCAGCGATCCAGATTTTCTCAAGTGTATTAACGCTGCTCGGAACGTTTGGGGTTATGCTCTGGCTCAGCCCACTACTGACCCTGCTTACCTTTATCGTTGTGCCTTTGATGGCCATTGGTATGCGTTGGATTACACGTAGAACGGGACCACTCTTCAAGGAGCGGCAGCGCAATCTCGGTGAGCTTAACGGTTACATCGAAGAGACGTTATCCGGGCAGCGGATCATTAAGGCATTCTCGCAAGAGGAGCGGGTGATTCGCGGTTTTGAGGAACGGAATACCCGCATCCGGATTTCCGGTTTCTGGGCACAGACAATCTCCGGTTTTATTCCGAAACTGATGAATGGATTGAATAACCTGAGCTTTGCGATTGTTGCGGGTATCGGTGGTATTCTGGCGATTCAGGGTTCCGTTACGGTCGGGGTGATTATTATCTTTGTGGAATATGCCCGTCAATTCACCCGCCCTTTGAATGATCTGGCGAACCAGTGGAATACGTTATTGTCCGCGATTGCGGGAGCTGAGCGTGTATTCGAGGTGCTGGACGAAGATGAGGAAGCGAAGGACGAAGGGGCAGCGGTATCTCTGGATAAGGTGGAGGGAGCCGTTCGTTTCGACAAAGTATCCTTTGGATACGATGAAGGACGTAACATTTTGCATGACATCAGCTTTGAAGCCAAACCGGGTGAGATGATTGCTCTTGTAGGTCCGACCGGAGCGGGGAAAACAACATTGATTCAGCTGTTATCCCGTTTCTATGATCCGACAGGTGGAACATTAACGGTAGATGGTCGTGATATGACCACCATTCGACGTGAGAATCTGCGGTCTCATATGGCGTTTGTGCTTCAGGATTCATTCCTGTTTCAGGGTACGATCCGGGAAAATATTCGGTTTGGCCGTCTGGACGCAACGGATGAAGAGGTGGAAGCAGCCTCCCGGCTGGCGAATGCCCATTCCTTCATTGTGCGAATGAAGGACGGGTACGACAAAGTGCTCCAGGCTGATGGGAGCGGCATTAGTCAGGGGCAGAAACAATTACTCGCCATTGCCCGGGCAATCTTGGCGGATCCATCTATACTCGTACTGGACGAAGCAACGAGCAGTATTGATACCGTCACAGAGATCAAAATTCAGGAAGGGCTGCAACGTCTGATGCAGGGACGAACCAGCTTTGTCATTGCTCACAGGCTGAACACGATCCGTCAGGCCGACCGAATTCTGGTGCTGAAGGATGGGCATCTCCTGGAGCAAGGCTCGCATGATGCTCTGCTGGAACAAGGCGGTTTCTACAGCGAGCTGTATTACAGCCAGTTGCGTAAGAAGGCACAATAAGGCGCAATAAGGCAATGAGGTGCAGTAAGGGAAGGCAACGTGACGAAGGAATACAGGAATTGGTCCTGCTGACGATTCCTTTGCGCTCAAGTTTGGGAAATGACTTCAGCAGTACCTTTTATTCTGGTGAGGACGTTAACGTGGACAAGGCTCAATATTGACCAAAGGATTGGAGACCCGGACGGGGCCCCAATCCTTCTTTTATATGTGCGATATGAAATGGAGATCGTTCGCGGATGTCATATAGTCAACTTGTCAGGTATTATTGCAATGCAGACTCAGCAAGGGATGTACCAACATTAACGAACATGACAGACGCTATTAGGCGAGATACAAAGGTTGTGAGATTCTAACGAACCTCAGAGATGTTATTGACCTGAAGGAGTGTATTTGAAGCTAATTCTAGTCTGTACATTTGAATATAAGGTTTCTGATGTTCGTTAGCGTTCGGACCTACCCGCGAGTTGCCTTGTCGGAAGCTGAAGCTGAGGAAATAAAAGTAGACGTTAAAAAGGGTTGACCTGAGGGAAAGCGAGCTGCGAGCTATAGTGGAGTTGGTCGCTCGTGCAATCAATGGAAGAGCAGGAAGGAGGGCATGAGGGTTATGCCTTCTTTCCTGCTCTTGTAATTTACACGTACAATGGCGAATGCACTGACAAATGTACTGACAAATGAATCGCATTATACAACGCGGCATCTGAACCTGACATTACTTTGTTACACTGCTCAGCTTAAATGCTCCGTCCGTCAGCTTATTCGTATTGGCGAAGTCCACGCCAGGCTGAGTTGTTGATGGATCGATGATCGCAATCGCGATATCATAGGTGCCAGCAGCAAGACCGGAGACCGAAATGGAGTCGGTCAAGGTGTAGGTACCCGTTTTCCATGTGGTCAGATTAACGTTTGCAGTTTTCTTCGCAACAACGGTATTGCTGCTGCGAAGTTGAATCTCAACCGGCCAAGCAAACGGGAAATGCTGTACGCCTTTATTTTCCACCTTAATCGTTGTGGTAAACGTGCTTCCGCTAATGGTCGATGGATGCGATATTTCCTTCACGACAAAGTGGTAACCCATTCGTTTCTTGAGTGCATCAATATTGGCCTGTAATGCATGATTCAGAGGAAGCGAAGCAGGGGAATTCGGTCCCAGCCAGCTCGGTTTACTAAGCTCCGTTTGACGCAGCGTTTCCGTGAAGCCGCTACCGGTGGTTAATGCCGCAAGCATGCCGGAAGCTCCCCCATAAAATTCACCACCAGAGATTCTGGTTTCCCAGAAATTCGGGTGTCCTGGTTGCTGCTGGCCGATGTCATCCCAATAGCCATTCTGGGTGCCCGTGTACCAACCCCAATCCGCATCGAAGCTGTCTTTATGTCCAAACACATCGTTGAACATGCCCATAACCATGCCTTTATTGTTGGTTTTCGCCAAGGCGATACTGCGGCGGATCAGAACCTGCATTTTGTCCTCTTTGCCAGCAAAGGCATCAATGTAATGCTGAACATACTTGTTCGAGATGTCATTGGTAGGGAAAGCGCCTGTGTAATTGGTTTCACCATTGGGTCCGACATAAGGCCACGTATGGAATTCTCCCCAGTGTCCGAGGGAACCAATCTGGACAAAAGCGACCGGACGATCGTTGGTGTTGTACCTTGCCGCAATGGCTTCGATGGCTAATTGGTGCCGTTCTTGCAGATAGGTGGAGTTGTAGTTGGGGGAGAAGCCCATGTTGTTGCCTGTACCCATGCCTCCGGTTGTATCGTTGTATACGGTTCCGGGTGATTCTCCACGGGCAACCATGTCATTGTAGAGCCAGTCGGGAATATCCCGATGAGCCTGTCCTGTCGGGCTGTCCAGAATGAAGCGAAACACCACTTTGACGCCTTTACTTTTCCAGTAGGCAAAATTATTGGCGGCTTCAATCGCACTAAAATCATATGTGCCTTTGGTGGACTCTAGCTCCTTCCAGGTTACGCCGGCATATACGAGCCTGTGTGGCTGTGCATATGTCGTGCTCTTGGCCGAAGGCGCCCAACCTTTGAATGGATTGTTGAGTGGGCTGTCGAGCTCTACAGGATTCACCACGGTATTGTTCCCCGTACCCCCACCCGATCCAGACGAGGTCAGGAGATAAGCGGGCAGTGTTTGTCCAGCTGCGGGCAGTCTGGATGTATCCGAGCTGTTATCGATATACCCGACTTGCACTGTACTGCCTGCACTGATTTGCAGTGTCGAGAGAGGTATAGCAACCTCGATGATGGAGGAGCTACGGTAGAATTGGGAGCTGGTTAATGTGCTGTTGAAATTCCAGCTCCAGTCGGTCCCGCTGCCGCCATAGCGGTATAATCCCGTATTTTCAAGGAGCCACTCCACACCTGTAGTCCCCCAGCCCGCAGCCTGGTAACCGGTTGAAGTATTGTTATCGGTGTTAATCCAGAAGTTGCCCATCGCCGTACTCAGACCTGAGCCTTGAACGAGCAGATAGAGGTTGGTCCCATCATTAGTTACTTTGAGCGTCTGGGCTGTGCCACTATTGGTCATGAGAGCACTAACGCTGCTCCAGTCGCTCACATTGCCATCAATGGTAATGGTTGCAGCAGAGGCTTTGGGTAAGGCTCCGGCAGGTAAAAGCAGGGTTATCATGAGGACAAAAGCCAAAAACAGCCCAAAGCTCCTCTTACTTCGATCAAATAATCTTGTCATGGTATACCTCCTGAATAATGGATAATGGATGATAAATCGTTCTGTCACACCTGCATGTCATGAGGGAAAGTTAAGGAAGCTCAACTCCTTTCGAATCCGCATGGAGCGGCACGATAATGACGTTGTATGTAAGAATCATGGTAGTAAGTGAGGATAAACAACTGAAAAGATGAAGGAATTAGTTTGCGGCAAATATAAAATGTGATATAAGTTCTTGAATTCTGCGCCTAAATTGCATTATAGGTGATGAATAAAGGAGATTCAACAGATTTTTTTCCAGAATTTATTAAGTTTTCTATTGAAAATAAGAGTATACCATTGAAAAATGAACAGAAATTTTTATAAGTTTAATGTTATTTTTGCCGCAATAAAAATAGAATTACATTAAATTATATGACATATAAGTAAAAATGTAAACGCTTAAGTTACGATAAATGCAGAGTTAAATAGTTTATTTGTATACAAAAACGCTTAAAAATATGTTGCGGCAAAATAATTAAAAATTTAGCCAAAACCAATTGACAAGCAAATAAAACTATTTTACTATCGTTACATAGTCATCGTCTTGTTAGATTTCTTTACATCGAATCGGTGTCAGGGCATTTGCCGCAAATTTACGAGCAACGGAGAGTGTAAGCATGGGGAAGATAAAAATGGCTTTTATCGGTGTAGGAGACATGGGGTCACATCATTGTATTGGTTTTGATTTGCTCGAAGAGAGTGAGGTTCGTTATATCTGTGATATGAATGAGGCCAATGTTGCACGTACGCTGGCTGAACTCAAGAACAGTAACCCCACTATAGTTAGTGATTATCATGAACTGCTTGCCAAGGAAGATTTGGATGCGGTGGTCATCAGTGTGCCGAACTATCTGCATCGTGAAGTAGCGGTCGCTTTTTTGGAAGCTGGCAAGCATGTATTTCTGGAGAAACCGGTCGCCCATACCATTGAGGACTGTGATGCCATTATAGAAGCGGCGGAAGCCTCGGGACGGGTATTGCAGATCGGATTGGTTTATCGGTATTCGAATCTGTATCGCCGAATGGAGAAGGAATTGGAGAACGGCCGTCTTGGTGACGTGAAATTGATGTGGTGCAAAGAATTCCGAGACCCGTTCCCACCTGCGGATTGGTTCTATGACAAAACCAAGTCCGGGGGAGCGATTGTAGAGAAGGATTGTCATCACTTCGATATTTTCAACTGGATGATCCAGGCGAAGCCTGTCCGTGTGTTTGCCTCTGGTGGTCAGCATGTCATGAAGCAAGGAGAGCGCAATCAGATTCAGAATTCATACAGTCACTATCCGACAAAAGAAATCTCGGATACCTCTATCGTCGATCATGCCTTTATCACCATTGATTATGATAACGGCAGCAAGGCCAATCTGGGCCTATGCATGTATCTGAAACCGCGCAATCTGATGGGAGAAGGGCTTGAGATTGGCCTGATCGGAGAGAACGGCGGTCAGATGGTGGCTCGCAATGACAAGACGATTGATATCGTTGGCGGGCAGGACTGGACGAAGGATCATCTGGAGATTGATGTGACGTCGGATTCCATTATGGGCGGTCATACAGGGGGACAGACTCAGCGTATTGATTTTCTGAAATGTGTACAGGAAGGCAAGCAGCCTTTTGCGAGTGCACAGGTTGGTCGTAATGCGTTGCTTATTGCCCTGGCGGCAGAGAAATCCATTTTGGAAGAACGGTATGTCTATTTAGAAGAAATTTCAGGCTGAGGGGTGTCATCATGAACAGGTTGAGAAAATATGACACGCTGCTGTTCTTTCTCTTCATTTTGCCTTGGATCATTGGATTTATGACCTTTTTTCTGATTCCTTTTGGAACCTCGGTATTCTATGCCTTTACGGATGCCAGACTTCCTGGAGCGACTAACTTCAACTTTGTCGGGATCGATAATTTTACACACATGATGGACGATCCCATCTTCTTGAAAAGTCTGCTGAACACGATGTATTTTGTAGTATTTGGTGTTCCGATTGTTACGGCGGGCATGCTCGGTCTGGCGATGCTGCTTAATTTTAATGTCAAAGGAATTGCCTTGTTCCGCACCTTCTTCTATTTGCCGACCCTGGTGCCGATTGTGGCAACGGTCATAATCTGGCGGCTGGTATTCAACTCCGAATTTGGCATCTTGAACGCTGGACTTGGCGCACTTGGTATAGGCAAAGTGGACTGGATTGGCGGAGAGCATACGATTAAGCCGGTCATCATCATGCTTCAGGTCTGGATCTCCGGCAGTGGGGTACTGATCTTCCTGGCTGCACTGAAGAATGTACCCAGACATCTGTATGAAGCGGCAGCCATCGATGGTGCCAGCGGGGTTCGCCGATTTTTCCAGATTACGCTGCCGATGATCAGTCCTTCCATTCTGTTTGTCATCATTATTCAGACCATGTATAACTTTCAGATGTTTACGGAAGCACTCCTGTTATCCAAGGGTGGTCCGAACTACTCCGCCTATACATTTGTCTACAATATCTACAAGTCGGCCTTTACCGATCTGAAATTCAGCATGGCGATGACACAGTCCATTTTCCTGTTCGCCGTGATCTCACTTGTCACCCTGATCCTGATGAAATTATCGAACCGCTTTGTGTATTACGAGGGAGAACGATAGGAGGAGAGTTACATGAATAGCCGAAAAATAGCGGTAAAAACGTCCCAATATACGTTGCTGATCGCAGCGTTAATGCTATTCGCAGGGCCTCTTGTATGGATGCTCTCGACCATGCTGAAAACCAAAGCGGAAACGTATAAGGTACCTCCAACCATCCTGCCAGACACATTCAGTCTGGAAGCCTTTGAACGGTTGTTCGCTGTACAGCCGATGATGTGGCAGTGGATTCAAAACTCATTGTTCATTTCCTTTTTTGTTGCAGCGGGAGCGGTGGTGTCCAGTTCACTTGTCGCTTACGGTTTCTCTCGCTTTGCAAATAGATACCGGAATATGTTGTTCCCGGTTGTACTCGTTACGTTGATGATTCCCCCGTCCATTATGATGATTCCCTCGTACGTCCTATTTTCCAAGTTAAACTGGATTGACACCTGGTTGCCGCTCATTGTGCCGGCCTGGCTCGGAGGCGCCTATTATATCTTCCTGTTTCGTCAATTCTTCATGACCATTCCCCAGGAGCTGGATGAAGCTACATATCTCGATGGCGGCAATCGCTGGACGGTATATGCACGAGTGATTATGCCGCTGTCCAAACCCATCATTATGACAACCATCATTTTTGCCTTTGTGAATTCCTGGCTCGATTTTCTGGGGCCGTTCCTGTATATCAAAAATGCAGAAATGTTCACCCTGAGCGTAGGCTTGCAGCTCCTCATTGGTCAGACGAGCCAGGATCTGCCGGCACTTGCGGCGGGAGCATTCATCAGTATTGTTCCGATCGGCCTGCTATATCTGTTTGCACAACGTTATATCGTTGAGGGGGTGGTGCTCACGGGCACCAAAGGGTAGAGAGGCTGCCTGCTTTCCGGTTTTCAGGTGAACAGGACTTATTGATATGACTTAAAGGGGAGCTGTGTATATGAGAGCGAAGAGCAAACGGTTATTCAATGTGTGGGCACTTGTACTTGCAACAATGGTGGTCATCAGTGGATGTGCGAATGGAGGATCGTCGGAAAATGCCAACTCTGGAGGTTCCGGAAGCAGTGAAGGCTCAGGCGAGCCGGTAACCATCACGTACTCACAATGGGGGACGGCAGAAGAGCTTCATCGTACACAGGAACTGCTGGATCAGTTCATGAAGGCCAATACCGATATTAAGGTCAAACTGGAAGGCAAGGATTGGGGCAGCTACTGGGACGGACTGACAGCGAATGCGGCGGGGGGTACACTGCCGGACGTGTTCAAAACGAGTTATGCATACGTGGAGAAATACGCCGAACTGGGTATTTTCAAGGAATTGGATGGCTTGCTGGCGGAAAATCAGTTTGATCTGAACAATGTGGACAAAAGTCTGCTGGGTCTCCACCAGTATCAGGGTAAACAAGTATCCTTACCTATCGATGCCAACGTCATCGTATGGTATTACAACAAAGCGATCTTTGAGAATGAAGCCACGAATCCTCATGATGCTCCCGTTCCTTCGCTCGAGCCCACATGGGATGAAATTACCGATATTGCAACCAAGCTGACGCTGGATAAGAACGGGAAAAGCGCAGACGAAGCGGGTTTTGATGCCGGAAACATCAAGCAGTGGGGCTTGTCCATTTCACCAGGATCAACGATGGATTGGTTTCTGGAGCCGGAACTGTGGTCCAATGGTGCGAAGCTGGTGAATGATGATGGTTCCCTTGCGCTTGAGACACCTGAAGCGATGGAAGTGCTGAACTATTTTATCGACTTGACCAAAAATAAAAAAATCAACACCACACCTGCACAGATTGAAGGTTTAGGTGGACAGGTGAATCTTGCGATTACGACATCCAAAGTAGCGATGAATCCGGGTGGCAGCTGGAATACAACCAACTATCAGGAGGCTGGGGTAGATTACGGCATCTCGTATTTACCAAAATTCAAAACAAACCAAACTGTTGTTCAGCCGGCAGGTCTTGCGATCAGTTCCAACACCAAGCATGAAGAGGCGGCATACAAGCTGCTTGCCTGGCTTGCGGGTCCGGATGGACAGACTGAACTTGCAAAGCAAGGATATTCCATTCCGGCTAACAAGGCCGCAGCGGATGCTTATATCGCTACTGTAGGTGAAGATAATAAAATCTTCCTGGATGCGCAGCAGTATGGCATTGTATCTCCATTTACAACCAAGAAAACCGATCTGGTCTGGACGTACGGCGAGCAATCACTTAAACTTCCGCTTGCCGGAGATGGTGATCTGAACGCAGCGCTTAAGGATTTGGCCTCCAAGATGCAATAAGCAGATAAAGAGGTGGAAATGCGTCATATGTTTTCTTAAAAAGGGTTAAAATTGCGGCAGTTATGGGGGACAGCAAGCTCCCTGACTGCCGCTATTATTTTATAAAAGACTGCGCCCGTGCACCATTTCATTGACTTCTGGTCAGTAGAAATATAGAATTATATTTGCCGCAAATTTGTGTTTTCAGAGATGGAATTGCCCCAATACGAATGGGGTTTAAATACATAGTTAGAGGAAAGGTGGGGACTTCACATGGCAAAATTGAAGGATATTGCAGACCGGGTTGGTGTATCGATCTCTACCGTTTCGCGCGTGATGAAGAACGATGTCAATCGATCGGTCAGCGATGAAACCCGCAAAAAGATCTGGGACACCGCTGAGGAGCTGGGTTATCGCTCACAGCGTCCGGCCAAGAAAAAGAAGATTGAACCTAAAACAGCTTATGCAATTGGTTGTGTGGTCGCCATTCCGCAGAACAAATACAACAGTCCTTATTTTTCAGTCATTATGGAAGGTATTGAGAAGCAGCTTGCTGAAGCGGGCATGCGGCTGGAATTTGTGTATAGCATCGAGAACGATGGAGATACCGTACAATTGCAATCTCTGGTGAAGGAACATCGGATTGATGGCATGATTGTAGTGGAACGAATTGACCCGGAAGCTTATCGCTGGCTCAAAGCCAATGTACGGACTGTTGTTGGAGTGGACATTACGGACCCGGACATTCCAGTCGTTGGTTATGACCGTGAAGAGGCGGCGAGAGAGGCCACGAATCATCTGATTGAGCAAGGACATCGGATCATTGCCTACATTGGCGGTGCGGAGTACAAGAATGATTTTCGTGAGGAAAAACGTTTCCTTGGTTACCAACGTGCGATGAATGGTGCGGGATTAACGATTGATGATCACTGGGTTATTGATGTGAAATGGGATGTTTCGCTGAGTTATGAATTGACCAAGCAGGCATTTACCAATAATGCGAATAGACCTACAGCCATTTTTGCCGCCAGTGATATGATGGCCATTGCAGCCATGCGCACTGCAACAGAACAGGGACTCCGCATCCCGGAGGATATCGCCTTTTTTGGGGTGGATAATATTGAAATATCCGAATTCACCTCTCCGCCATTATCGACCATTCATGTACCCAAGTTGGAGATGGGCATGTTTGCGGTTAAGCAGTTGCTCGATTACCTAGATCATCAGTATGAAGTTGCTGTCAAAATGATCGTCCCATACCGCTGCATATTCCGCCAATCTTCCAATGGCAAAATAGAATAGCTTTCAACCCAAGAGTTCCCTTGTCCAAGTTGGACGAAGGGGACTTTTGGTTTAAGAGATTAATCGTAGATCACATTTTTCCCTTCTTCACTTAATTTCTTTAAAGAGGTGAGCATATGATTAATCTCTTCATCGGAGTGTCTTTCCCAGGAAGCTAATTCCGCTACTATTTTTAGAGGTGATTTAGATCGATATGAGCGTGTTGGGTTGCCGGGGAATCTTTGATCCGTTAAGTTAGGATCATTTTCAAAATCTCCTAATGGTTCTACAATGTAGATTCTTTCTCTGGCATTCGTTTTTGCTAACTCAGCACCCCACTTGGCAGCATTTAATGTTCCCGTAAAGTAAATGTGGTTAGATTTTTTATCTTGGTAGTTGGATAAGTATTGCGGTTCTAATAAATCTCCAATGTTCAGTTCTGCTTTAGTACCATGAAAAAAGGGTCCATGATCTAAGACATTTTTTGGGTCATTCATACGGATGCACCTCTTTTTAGATTTGTATTTAGCAGTATAGTGTAGGAATCGCCAAAAAAACAGTCTATAAAAAACATGAAAATAACGTTACAATAGAAGTAGAGAGAATGATATTGAGCGGAAATTACCTATATAGGCTGAATTAAAGGGTATGGTTTGGCACGGAAAAATGAACTATTTGTCTTAAACGATATTTCAAAAAGCAAGGAGCAGACTGCACATTGGCAGTCTGCTCCTTTTTTATAGCATTCTGGACAACTTTCGGTATTCCCGGGGGGAAATGCCTTCATATTTGCGGAACATGCGGCTGAAATAATGAATGTCCGGGTAACCGCTTTGTACACCGACCGTCTCAATGGAATGATCGGTTTCCCGCAGCAACTTACGTGCCTCGCTTAGACGGATGGATTGAATGTATTCATTGGGCGGCATGCCCGCAATCTGTTTGAACAATTTGGCCATGTGATCCACACTCAGGTTTAATTGTTTGGCGATGCCCGAATTGGTCCACGGATTGGAAGGGGCGCCCTCTATACGTTTCATGAGCTCAAGCAGCTTCTCTCCGTGTACCGAATCATGGCGTGACGAACTTCGCCAGGATGAACGCAGCAGATGGGTCAATATTTGCAGCATCAAGGCTTTGCATACCAGCTCATATCCCGGTGGGCGCATCGTAAATTCATGTACCAATTGTTCCATAAGCTGCACGGTAGCTGGAGAAGGGGTATAGGTCGGGTTGAAGGATAGCGGCGTCATGCCTTCTGCGCAAGCTTCCACTGCGAATTTATGATGCAGAACAGTCTCTTCGTTCACAACCATATCGGCCTCGGTCTGAATGGTCAATTCGTTGAAGAAATCAAAATGAATACCAATGAAACGTGCTTCCGGGCTGGAAACCACCTCATTCTGATGATAGACACCGGCAGGCAGCAAGATTAGCTGACCTGCCTTCAGAACATAGTGTTTATCGTTCATATAAGTTGCAGCTTCGCCTTGAGAGACGTACAGAAGTTCAAAATCATACAAACGACGCTTTGCCAGCTTGCCGGGAGGAAGGCTCTGGAATTGAGCATAATGCACGTTGGGGGACCATTCCTTGTAAGTGACGATTCGTTGCAGAGGATATATCGCTTGTTGCAGAGACATAAGTTCCATCTCCTTTTTCAATGAGATTGGGCCAAATAGATCGAATTAAAACTGAACGGAATTGTGCAAATAATCTCTTTATCTCCTAAATAAATAATCACATAATTTATTTATAATATATGTATTATCACATGTTCTTACGAGAGAGACAACATCACGGATTAAGCTAAAAAAGGAGAGGATGGACATGAACTCTCTCCCGGTGGAACGGAGCACGAGTTATTGCTGCGAACGACTCAGGTCCGTTGCACAGAATGGATCTCCCACGGCTGCGGATTGGGAGCGATGTGTTCCAGTGGAACTGGTGGACACGGTAACAGGCAGACCACCTCATCAATCTACAGAAGTTCGATTTGGCTGGAGTCCCGAATACTTGCATATTCGCTTTGTATGCCAGGATGATCACGTCGTATCTGATTTCACGGAAAGGGATCAGCCATTGTATGAGCAGGATGTAGTTGAACTGTTCATTGATGAACAGGGTGATGGCAGGAACTACATGGAACTTGAGATCAGCCCGCACAACGTGATATTTGATGCACTCATTCACAATAACGACGAAGGTTCAGCATTCCAGGCAGATGTAACCTGGCAGCTGAAGGGGTTGCAAACGTCTGTAGAAGTGGATCGTCAGGGCCATCGGGTGTATCTGATCCATATTCCAGCGAGTAACTTCAAGTTTCCCCTGACTAAAGGGGTGTGCTGGAGGGTCAACGTGTACCGTATTGATGAGAATGTACAGGGAGATCGGGAGTATCAGGCATGGCAGCCCACGGGGGCTGTAAACTTTCATTTGCCTGCCCGGTTTGGTTATTTTCAATTGGGATAGCTGTGCATCACTGAAGAACAGGTTTGTATATTTTGGAGGAGGGTATTCGGATGAAAAAAGGGATTAACATATGGTCGTTTCCAGGAGATGCCTCTATTTCGGATTGTATTCAGACGGCGAAGCAAGCTGGCTTTGAGGGGATTGAACTATCGCTTAATGGAGAAGGTGAACTGAGTCTGTCTGCCACAGATCAGGAGATTCGTGACATTCAGCGACGTCTGGAGGAAGCTGAACTCGAAATCGCGGGACTTGCAACCGGCTTGTACTGGGATTACCCGATGACGAGCGCACGCCCGGAGATTCGCACGAAAGCACTGGATGTGTGTAAAAAACAGTTGGAACTTGCCGCGGCATTCGGTGTGGATACCATTCTGGTCATTCCGGGTGCGGTTGGTGTGGATTTCATTCCAGACAGCGAAGTGACGGATTATGAAGTTGCTTACGAACGGGCACAAGAAGCCCTTGCGCACCTGCTGCCGTATGCGAAAAGTGCTGGCGTATCCATTGGCATTGAGAACGTATGGAACAAGTTTTTGGTATCACCGTTAGAACTGCGTGCCTTTATTGATTCTTTTGGCTCAGAGTATATAGGTTCGTATTTCGATGTGGGCAATGTCGTACAGAATGGTTACCCGGAGCAGTGGGTTCGCATTCTGGGTCATCGGATTAAGAAGGTGCACTTCAAGGATTACCGCCGTCAAGCGGGAGGGCTTCATGGATTTGTGGATCTGCTGGCTGGAGATGTGAATTATCCGGCGGTGATGCAGGCATTACAGGCTATTGGTTACGACAACTACGTAACTGCGGAGATGATTCCGCCCTACACACATCATTCGAAGCAGATCATATTTAATACATCCAAAGCGATGGATGCCATTCTTGGACGTTCTCAGTAAAAAATTCGGATAACAACGGTTATTAGAGAGTAATAAATCTATTTTGATATGGGAGGTAGAAATATGTTAAAAGTAGGATTGATCGGTTTTGGGTTTATGGGACGTATGCATTTTGACAACTATGTACGCCTTGCCTCAGAAGGGGAACCCGTGGAATTGGTAGCCATCTGCGATCTGAGAATAGAGGAACTGAAGCACGGTAAAGCAGCCGGCAATATGGCAACAGAGCAAGAGGTATATGATCTCACACCTTATCGTTTGTACGACAATATCGACGCGATGCTGGAGCAAGAGGAACTAGATATCATTGATATTACGCTGCCCACACCATTGCATGCTGAATTAACATGTTCCTTGCTGGAGAAAGGCTATCATGTGCTGTGTGAGAAACCGGTTGCGCGCCATTCGGCGGAAGGCTGGAAGATGGCAGAAACCGCCAAAGCGACAGGCAAAACACTGATGATTGGGCAATGTTTACGCTTCTGGCCAGCCTATAGCTATCTGAAATCCGTAGTAGAAGACGGTCGTTACGGGGCGGTCAATGCAGGTTATTTCTTCCGCGGTTCGGGTTTGCCTCAAGAGTGGTTCCTGGATGGGGAGAAAAGCGGGGGCTGCATATTAGATATGCACATCCATGATGCGGA
>Ga0209437_100357_pt1 | contig 51450 bp, 36 predicted proteins | sample AraplaL_Cvi_mTSA_FD_184266 | JGI IMG/M metagenome (GOLD analysis project Ga0209437, IMG submission 184266) | Arabidopsis root microbial communities from the University of North Carolina, USA - plate scrape CL_Cvi_mTSA (SPAdes) (version 2) | ecosystem: Host-associated > Plants > Roots > Endosphere...
CCACGGCTTCGGCTTCCCGGCCTGGCGGTGCCGCTGAAGCGTCCGGCAGCCAGGCGCAGAGCCGAGAACCGCGGGCGGTGGAGCAGCGGGTGTTCGTGAAGATTGCCCCGCATGCGGAGAAGCCTGAGCTTCTGGCACGTCTGAAGCAGCTGCTTCAGGAGCACCCTGGACCTGTTGCGACGGTGCTCTTCTATGAGCAGCAACAGAAGCTGCTTGCACTGAGTGATGCCTACCGAATTAAACCATCACCAGCCCTGTTCTCCGACATGGAGAAGATGCTGGGTGAAGGGACGGTCAAAATTAAATAAGCGGTTATCTCGTTAGTGATCGTTTTTATTCCAACAATATGAAACCTGTTTAGCTAAATGCTGAACAGGTTTTTTGTGATCGTTGTATCGCGGTCCTGATTTCACCATCCGCACATTTTATGAACATTTTAACAGGTTACTGCATACACTTGAGAACACCGAAGGACCGAGTGGTCCTCGGGGTATTGATGCGGGAGGTCGAGATATGTCATATGAAATCGTAGAAGCCATGCTGGCCCGGCGCGGGGTACAGATTGATGCAATCGCCGCAATTGTATACCGTCTGCAAAAAGGGTACCACCCCGAACTGACCTTGGACGACTGTGTTACCAGCGTGAAATCCGTTCTGCAGAAACGAGAGGTGCAATATACACTTTATACAGGTATTGCTCTCGACGAACTTGCGGAGAAGCGACTCTTGCCCCAACCGTTACAAGCTATTATGGAAGCGGATGAATCCCTGTATGGAGTGGACGAGACTCTGGCCCTCGGCATTACTCATGTGTATGGTATGATTGGTTTAACCAGCTTTGGTTATCTGGATAAAGAAAAAATAGGTGTCATTCATGATTTGAATGAACATGCAACAGCCATTCATGTCTTTTTGGATGACCTGGTTGCAGGGGTGGCCGCTGCAGCTTCTGCCCGGATTGCACACAAAAATATTAAAGCCAAAAAATACCCCTCAGACCTTTAACCCCCTGTATTTCCATGCCTGCATGCCGTGATCAATCTTATGACTTATATGAAGGTCTCCAAGGGCGGCTGACGCTGCCCTGATACGTTTAGGGCTGCTTATGGAAGAAGTATCAATAAGAAGATTTCGTCAACCATATGAGTTATTTGTGGGGGACTAATGTCCCTCATGATCCCAAATTCTCCCCCAAGGTCCCGAACCCTTTCTTGCAGAAAAAAAGTGAGGTATGTTATCATTAGTCCAATATACGGGCTCTGAACATTAGCTTAGGGGGCGGACAAGGCATGTGGACGGTGATTTACATTGCGCCGACAGCAAAGGTTGCGGACAAGATTAAGACCAGGCTTTCGGAAGAAGGTTTTCTGGTACAGACCCGTCCCATCAGTTTATCCAAGCAGCAATTTGAGATTCGCGTCCCTTCTGGGGAATTGGAAGAGGTCCAGGAAGTGTTGAATTCCATTCTGCATTCCTGATTCGTTCGACATCGACGTGCCTTGGCAGAGGAAGAAGTACCATCGGTACATAAGGGACTAACCGCGTAAGCGGAGAGAGGAATCGACTTGCATGTATTGTATGCTGCTGTCCTTCCTTCTTTTTTTGTTAGGACTAGGACCGACCTGGTTGCTCCCGGAGACCCTACCTAGATAGATTCAAAACATCGGCGCAACAATCTTTCGGTTATTGCAGGTAATATCAATCGTGCTGACAGAAGCCGCTGATCCTTGCCCTGTACCGGCGGATTTTTTTGTTGTGAATGCTGGACAAGGCCCATGGCAGCGTGTGGGTCGTAAGCGGTTTACCGTAGCACGCGGATGAAGCTGTCACAAGCAGCGCACTGCAGGTTGCGGCCATCAAATCAACGGCTGGAGAGGTGTAGTTGTGTTCAAAGATATATTCCAGAAGAAACGGAAGTACGCTACCATACCTTCCGAGCGTGCACTTCCCGGCGAAGGCCAGGAAGTCCTAGAACGCCCAAAACGTGAAATACCTGAAGGGCTTATGAACAAGTGCAGCAAATGCGGCACCATTCAATATAGCAAGGAATTGGAGAAAAATCTGAAAGTATGTCCTGCCTGTGGTTACCATATGCGTCTTAACGCTATGGAGCGCATTGCTATGGTACTTGATGATCAAGGGTTTGTTGAGTTTGACGCTGATATGATATCAGTTGATCCGCTTGGCTTTCCTGGATATAGCAACAAATTGGAACAACAACGTCTGAAATCGGGCCTGAAGGAAGCGGTAATTACAGGGGAAGGTACCATTGAGGGCCTGCCTGTAGTTGTGGCTGTCATGAGCTTTGATTTCTTCACAGGCAGCATGGGTTCGGTTGTAGGGGAGAAAATTACCCGTGTCATTGAGCATGCAACAGAGAAGCGCTTGCCAATGATCATTTTCTCCACATCAGGTGGTGCCCGGATGCAGGAGAGTATTCTCAGCCTCATGCAAATGGCCAAAACAAGCGCAGCTTTATCCCGTTTGGATGAACAGGGTGGGCTGTACATTTCGGTCATCACGGACCCGACGACAGGTGGAGTCTCGGCAAGTTTTGCGAGTCTGGGCGATATTAATATTGCCGAACCTGGCGCTGTGTTTGGTTTTGCCGGCAGAATCGTTATTGAACAGACCATCCGTCAGAAGTTACCTGATGATTTCCAGACGGCTGAATTTAATATGCAGCACGGTCAGCTGGACATGGTTGTGCACCGGAAAGAACTTCGGGCCACTCTTGGCAAGCTTCTGGATATGCATAGTGAAAAAGGAGGGGTCTAAATGGCGGGTGAGTTGCCATATGAAGCGCCTCTGGTTGAGATGCGCAAAAAGATTGATGAACTCGTACAGTTTGGACAGGAAAAAGGGATCGACTTCACGGACGAGATTGCCCGCCTGGAAGAACGTTACCATAGACTTGAAGAAGAGATTTACACTGGCATAACGGCAGCGCAGAAAATGCATTTGGCCCGGCACCAGCAACGCCCAACGGCGCTAGATCTGATTCAATTGATATTTACGGACTTCATTGAGCTGCACGGTGATCGCATGTTCGGAGACGATCTTGCGGTTGTTGGCGGGCTTGCCAAGTTGAATGGAAAGACAGTAACGGTAATCGGACAACAGCGGGGGAAAGATACGAAGGATAACATCGCCCGCTTTTTCGGCAGCGCTCATCCGGAAGGTTTCCGAAAAGGACTTCGTCTGATGAAACAAGCGAACAAATTTGGCCGTCCTATTATTACGTTTATTGATACTAAAGGGGCGTATCCGGGTAATACTGCAGAAGAGAGAGGTCAATCGGAAGCTATTGCTCGCAACCTGATGGAAATGGCGAAGCTTTCGGTTCCTGTTATAGTTGTGGTCATCGGCGAAGGTGGAAGCGGCGGTGCTCTCGCTATGGCTGTGGGTAATCGTGTGTTGATGCTGGAACATGCAATCTATTCTGCGATCTCTCCGAACGGGGCTGCTTCGATTCTCTGGAAGGATGCATCCAAGGCAGATCAAGCGGCTGAAGCGATGAAAATAACAGCCAAGGACCTTCTGGAGATGGAAGTTATTGAAGAGATCGTGCCTGAGCCACGCGGCGGTGCTCATCGGAATTATGAAGCGTCTGCTGCTTTCATCAGTGAAGCTTTGATTCGTCATCTCGACGAGATGAAGGGTTGGAGCGGGGATCAGCTGAAACAGGATCGGTATGAGAAATTCCGTAAAATTGGATCGGTCACGTTTGAACCTCAAGCATCCATTGAAGCTCCTCAAGAGCTTGTAGAAGTAGATGCTGCGAGTAATTTGTCGGGAAATGTTGAATAGTGTGACGAATTTCCTATACAAATGAGCAAAAGTATAGTAAATTTAATAGTTGGAAAAAGAAAAATAGATAAAGAGTAATACCTTTAAAATCGGAGGAAACCCAAAATGCGTAAAACGAAAATTGTATGTACCATTGGTCCATCCAGTGAATCTCTGGAGAACACCAAAAAATTGATTATGGCCGGTATGAATGTGGCCCGTCTGAACTTCTCCCACGGTGATTTCGATGAGCACGGCGGACGGATCATTGCGATTCGCCAAGCATGCGAAGAGTTGAACAAAACAGTAGCGATCCTGCTGGACACCAAAGGACCGGAAATTCGGACAGGTAAACTCGAAGTAGAACCGATCGAATTGGTTCAAGACGAGTACATCACTTTGACAACAGAAGAAATTCTTGGAACCAAAGAACGTCTTTCCATTACGTATACAGATCTTCCGAATGATGTTGAACCGGGATCTACAATTCTGATCGACGACGGTCTGATCGGACTGACTGTGGTGGAAGTGCAAGGCACCGAGATCAAATGCCGTATCGTTAACGGCGGATCGATCAAAAGCAAAAAAGGTGTTAACGTTCCGGGCGTTGCCATTTCTCTGCCGGGTATCACCGAAAAAGACGCTAACGATATCGTATTTGGTATTGAGCAAGGTGTTGATTTCATCGCGGCTTCTTTTGTACGTAAAGCGAGTGACGTACTTGAGATTCGTGAATTGCTTGAAAAACACAATGCTGGACATATCCAAATCATCTCCAAAATTGAAAACCAACAAGGTGTCGATAACCTCGATGAGATCCTTGAAGTATCTGACGGCCTGATGGTTGCTCGTGGAGACCTGGGTGTTGAGATTCCTGCGGAAGAAGTACCATTGGTACAAAAACGCATGATCGAAAAATGTAATGTTGCAGGTAAACCGGTAATCACAGCTACACAAATGTTGGATTCCATGCAGCGTAACCCACGTCCAACACGTGCTGAAGCGAGTGACGTGGCGAATGCGATCTTCGATGGCACGGATGCAATCATGTTGTCCGGTGAGACAGCTGCGGGTAAATACCCGGTTGAATCCGTTCTGACCATGTCCCGTATTGCTGAAAAAGCAGAATCTGCTCTGCCTTACCAAGAGCTGTATCTGAAGCAACGTGTTGCTCAACAAACAACTGTTACGGAAGCAATCAGCCAATCAGTTGCCCTTTCAGCTCAAGATTTGAACGCAAAAGCGATCATCACTTCAACTGAATCAGGACACACTGCACGCATGATTTCCAAGTATCGTCCAGAATCTCCAATCATCGCTGTGACTACGGAAGACAGAACTTCCCGTCGTTTGGCTCTGGCTTGGGGTGTAACTCCTGTCAAAGGAAGACTGGTTGATTCCACGGATGCTTTGTTCGAAAACGCAATTGAAGGCGGCGTAAAATCCGGACTGGTTAAAGAAGGAGACCTGGTTGTGATCACAGCAGGTGTACCTTTGGGTCGTTCCGGTTCTACCAACCTGATTAAAGTAAGCCAAATTCCAAACAACGCTTAATAGCGTCTTGGATGGAGAAGTAACAGGAAAGAAGCAATGGGGCGTTATTGTCCCGTTGCTTTTTTTCCATCTTATTGACACTTTGCAGCGATGTTACACGTATGATTGTTAGAGCGAAGGAGGCCGATAACGTGCGAGAACAGATCAACGGTAGCTGGTATGCGGCACGTCTTCGTGTACGCTATCAAGAAAGTGACCAGATGGGCGTGGTCTACCACGCGAACTATTTGAATTGGTTTGAAATCGGTCGAACTGAGATGATTCGCCAAATGGGGTATACATATCGTAAAATGGAGGAACAGGGGTTACTGCTTCCCGTAACCGGACTGGATGTGAAGTATCACAAGCCTGCCCGATATGATGATGAGATTATCATTTTCACCCGTATTGCTGCATTTAGTGGTCTGCGACTGAACTATGAGTACGACATAAGACGCATGTCTGAAGAACCTGATGAGCATATGGCGATTGGAGAACGGGTATGGTCAGCTGATGAATCGCTCCCCGGAGAACGGCTAGTTACAGGTTCTACCCAGCATGTGTGGGTAAATGGAGACTGGAAGCCAGTTCGGCTGGATAAGGCAGCCTCTGAGCTATACAGCGCGCTTGAAAAGGTGTGGCTTTCGGGAAAGGGGTAATACGTCAATGCGAAAATGGATGTGGGCTTTACTCTTAATCATTCCGGTGATTGAATTATTTGGTTTTATTCTGATGAGTGACTGGATCGGAGCCGGAAAGACATTGCTTCTCATGATTCTCACGTCCTTGATTGGTATAGCAATGTTGCAGTTTGAAGGACGAAAAGTACTTGTGGACGCCAAATCCGAGATGGAGCGTGGCAAGGTACCTGGCAGAAAAATGGTCGATGGTCTTTTTATTTTTGTCGGTGGTTTCTTGCTTTTGATTCCAGGCTTTGTAACGGATCTGATCGGGTTTACATTGGTATTTCCATTAACACGTCCGGTTTATCGTCTGTTCTTCCTGGGATGGCTGGAGAAAAAAATGAAAAGTGGAAAAATTACGTTTTATCGCCGTCCGAAATGAAAAACCAGTTGTTATGCAAAATGGAAGAGGCTCCGCTTAGCAGATCATTTCTGTTGAACGGAGCCTTTTCTATATTTCCTGTGTGCTCATAAGATGCTGCCTCATCGGACACGTCCGTTGATGATATACGTTCTGAGGTCGCGTAATACGTTAGCCCGATTGAACGCATCGAGAATCACGAGACTGACAGGGCCAATAATTAAGCCCAGAACACCGAACAACTTCAAGCCCACGAACATGCCAACCAGCGTGGCGAGTGGGTCGAGCCCTACACTACTTGCAAGTACCTTCGGTTCAATAATCTGACGGGCGATCAGTAAGATCAGATAGATAATACTAATGCCAATGCCCAGATACAGATCCCCGTTCATAAACAGGTATGCTGCCCAGGGGACCATGACCAGACCAACACCCAGGTAAGGAAGCAGATCGACCAGACCAATAAACAGAGCGATGGTAAAGGCTGACTTCACTTGCAATATAAGCAGTCCAATCATGACGAATAGTGCTGTAATCGAGATCATGATCAATTGTGCTCTTACATACCCAAACAAGGCCTTTTTCAAATCAGTCCATATGTCTGATATTGGCTTGCGAATGGAAGAGGGCACCCAGCCCGATACGGTGATGCTATGCCGGGTCCAACTTTTGCTAATGAAGAATGTAGACAGCAGAACAACAATTAATACCGCGCCCATGTTAGGCAGGGAAGTCAGAAGACTCAGAACCATATTGAAAAATCCGGTGACCAGATCGGTCACGGCTGTACCTACCGTTTCGGTCGTTTTGCTAATATTGCTGTTGATGGTTTCCTGGTAGTTGGGATTCTCCTTGTAAAATTCATTGATCTGCCCAATCAAACTCTGAATGGTGTCATTCTGTGTCCAGCGCACAAACGTGTCCTTGATCTCATCGACATGAAGATCAAAGCTTGTCGTAAGTGAAATGACTTCTTTTACCATGCGGGTAATCGCCGCTGACAGCACCACCGCGATGGCTCCAAAATAAAGGATTAAGGAAAGAGTCACAGCCAGCCAGCGGGGGAATCGTGCTCGATGCTGAAGCAGTTTCACTAATGGATTCATGGCATAAGCGATGATCCAGGCAATCGCAAAAGGATACAGTAGCGGGAACAACAAGTATATGGCAACAGCGATCAGAATGGTTGCAATGATAACCCATAAGCCGCGGAGCAGACGTTTCAGTATAATTTTATCCAAGCATCAACTCTCCTAATTTCATTTAAGCCGACCCATGTATGATCTATAAAACAGTATTAAAAATAGATGGCTATCTTAATTAATATAGAGCATTTACCATGTTTTGAAACGTCGGGATGTTACCAGAGCATGTTCAAAAGCTGACTTTTGAGCATGCTCTGCCGGGATTCTTTCTTTTGCCTAGAGTATGCCTTAGTCTTACAGAATATAGCAATAGAAAGTTCTTTTTACGACAGGATTGTTTAAAAAACATTAAATGTCAACCTTGTTTTTGTAAAGGCTTTCAAAAATGCTTTATCGGTCCGATAAAGAAGTTTGATGTGCGAATGAACTCTCATCATGTTCACATAAACGACAAAATCCAGTATGATGTTATAAGTAAATAGCGATTGACAGGTAGGAAAACAGTATTAAGAAATATTTGTTAATTTTAAAATGAAAATGTTTACAAAAAGAGGATAGGTGCACTTTGGCACTTATATGGCACTCTGGAATGGGTCCTGATTTCGCTTATTAAAGGAGAGATGTAATATGACAGCTACCAAAGGTCTGGAAGGCATCGTTGCAACAACCTCTTCGATCAGTTCTATTGTAGACGGTGTGCTCACATACCGTGGTTACGATATCGACGATTTGGCTGAACATGCTAGCTTTGAAGAAGTTGCCTATTTGTTGTGGTTTGGTAAATTGCCAACAACGGATGAACTGAAATCCCTTCGTAAAAGCCTGAGCGATTACGCGCCGATTCCGAGCGAGTTGATTGCACAAATCCAATTGTATCCGAAAAACGTCAGTACCATGGCAGCACTTCGTTCCGCTGTCTCTGCACTTGCACTGTACGACGAGCAAGCTGATGAGATGACAACGGAAGCGAATGAGAACAAAGCGGTTAAGTTGCAAGCACAGTTGCCAACGATTGTGGCAGCCATCGCCCGTATCCGTCAGGGCAAAGAACCTGTGGCTCCAAAAGAAGGCGCTTCCATCGCAGAGAACTTTTTATATATGATGACTGGTGAAGAACCATCCGAGACCGCAGTGAAAGCATTGGATCAAGCACTTGTCCTGCATGCGGATCACGAGTTGAACGCTTCGACATTTGCAGCACGTGTAACGGTTGCTACGCTGTCGGATATCTATTCCGGTGTAACTTCTGCCATTGGCGCACTGAAGGGACCACTGCATGGCGGTGCTAACGAAGCCGTTATGAAAATGTTGAATGAGATCGGCACGCCTGATCGTCTTGAAGCGGCAATTCAGGAAAAACTGAATAATCGTGAAAAGATCATGGGCTTTGGACATCGGGTCTACAAAAACGGTGATCCACGCGCCAAACATTTACAGAAGATGTCCAAGGAACTTGGCGAGATGAATAATGATACGCGCTTGTATGATATGTCTGTGAAGATCGAGGAACTGGTAACAGGACAAAAAGGACTGAAGCCTAACGTAGACTTCTATTCTGCTTCTGTATATACCCAACTGGAGATCGAACAGGAATTGTTCACTCCGATCTTTGCCATCAGCCGGGTATCTGGATGGACTGCGCATATTTTGGAACAGCTTGCGGACAATCGCATCATTCGTCCACGTGCGGAGTACACTGGTCCTACAGAACAGAAATACGTTTCTATTGAACTTCGCTAATAGCCGCAAAAACAGTATAATAATATGGACGAGGTGAAGGGTTGGAAAGCAGAGGCGCTACTAGCTTAAGCTCTCAGGACCCTTCTCTCAGCAAGACTAGTGGTATGATGAATACTGCATATACGAAACCTAGGAGGAATTTTAACTATGAAATTAGAAAAATTTGCTCACCCAACTGAAGGCGAAAAAATTCAAATTGATAACGGTACACTTCAAGTACCTAGTAATCCAATCATTCCATTTATCGAAGGTGACGGTACAGGCCGTGATATCTGGAAAGCTTCCAAACGTGTATTGGATGCAGCTGTTGAAAAAGCCTATGATGGCAACAAAAAAATCGCATGGTATGAAGTGTTTGCTGGACAAAAAGCATTCGATACATACGGTGAGTGGTTGCCGAATGATACACTGGAAGCCATTCGTGAGTATATCGTAGCGATCAAAGGACCTTTGACTACGCCAATCGGTGGCGGTATCCGTTCCCTGAACGTAGCTCTGCGCCAAGAGCTTGACCTGTACACTTGCTTGCGTCCTGTTCGTTATTTCGACGGCGTACCTTCTCCGGTTAAACGTCCTGAGCTGGTAGACATGGTCATTTTCCGTGAAAATACGGAAGATATCTATGCAGGAATCGAGTATGCTGAAGGTTCTGAAGAAGTGAAAAAAGTGATCCAGTTCCTGCAACAGGAGATGGGTGCTAACAAAATCCGTTTCCCAGAAACTTCCGGTATTGGTATCAAACCAGTTTCTTCCGAAGGTTCGAAACGTTTGGTACGTGCAGCAATTCAATACGCAATTGATCATAACCGTAAGAGTGTTACCTTGGTACACAAAGGTAATATCATGAAATTTACCGAAGGTGCCTTCAAAAACTGGGGATACGAAGTGGCTGAAGAAGAGTTCGCTGACAAAGTATTCACTTGGGCACAATATGACATCATCAAAGATAACGAAGGTACAGATGCAGCGAATGCAGCACAAAAAGCCGCTGAAGATGCTGGTAAAATCATCGTAAAAGATGCGATTGCCGATATCGCACTGCAACAAGTACTGACTCGTCCAGGCGAATTCGATGTTATCGCAACATTGAACCTGAACGGTGACTATCTGTCCGATGCACTTGCAGCGCAAGTTGGCGGAATTGGTATCGCTCCTGGAGCGAACATCAACTACGTAACAGGACATGCCATCTTCGAAGCAACTCACGGTACTGCACCTAAATATGCGGACAAAGATGTCGTGAACCCTGGTTCCGTTATTCTGTCCGGAGTAATGTTGCTTGAGCACTTGGGATGGCAAGAAGCAGCTAACCTGATCTACAAAGGTATGGAAACATCCATTAACAATAAAACAGTAACGTATGACTTTGCACGTCTGATGGATGGCGCTACTGAAGTGAAATGTTCTGAATTCGCGGATCAAATCATTAAAAACCTGTAAGGGGAGATGTGAATCTTGACTATTCAGCGCAAAAAAATCACAGTAGTCGGCGCCGGTTTTACCGGTGCTACGACCGCATTAATGCTTGCCCAAAAAGAACTCGGGGATGTTGTGCTGGTTGATATTCCTCAGCTGGAGAACCCGACGAAGGGGAAAGCACTCGATATGATGGAAGCAAGTCCAGTTCAAGGATTTGACAGTCATATCGTCGGTACTTCCAACTACGAAGATACTGCAGGTTCTGAGATTGTAATCATCACCGCTGGTATCGCCCGTAAACCGGGTATGAGCCGCGACGATCTGGTCAATACGAATGCGGGTATCGTGAAGTCCGTTTGTGAAAATGTGAAAAAATATTGCCCTGATTCCATCGTCATTATTCTAAGCAACCCGGTGGATGCGATGACTTATGCAGCTTATCAGACCCTTGGTTTTCCTAAAAACCGTGTTATTGGTCAGTCAGGTGTTCTGGATACAGCACGTTATTGTACCTTCATTGCGCAAGAGTTGAACGTATCTGTTGAAGATGTTCGTGGATTCGTTCTTGGTGGTCACGGAGACGATATGGTGCCTCTCGTTCGTTATTCGAGCGTGGGGGGCATTCCAATCGATACACTGATTCCGGCTGACCGGATCGAATCCATCGTTCAGCGCACCCGTGTTGGCGGTGGTGAGATTGTGAATCTGCTTGGTAATGGCAGTGCATATTATGCACCGGCGGCTTCACTTGTTCAGATGACCGAAGCGATTTTGAAGGACAAGAAACGTATCATTCCAGTGATCGCTTATCTTGAAGGTGAATATGGCTATAACGATCTGTTCCTCGGTGTACCAACCATTCTTGGTGGTAACGGCATTGAGAAAATATTCGAACTTGAGCTGACAACGGAAGAAAAAGCAGGCTTGGATAAATCTGCTGATTCGGTTCGTAACGTCATTTCTGTAGTAAACCTGTAAGTTTGAGAACTTTTTGAACAGAAGCTAAAAGAAAACCTCCGGTAACCCGGAGGTTTTCTTTTCTTTGGATAAGATCCCCAGTATAATGGGATGTGATGTATAGCACACCGAAAATGTTGAGGAGGATGAAAATTTTGACAATGATTATGTATCTGCTCCATATTGTTGGAGCACTGGCGATGGGATTCTATTTGATTCTGCCATTCGTGGTCGGTAAAATCCGTACCTTGAATGCTGCAGCACAAGAAGGAGCGTTTGCGTCGCTTCGTTCTTTGAACAAAGTCGCGCAGTATGGACTTGTAATCCAACTTCTAACGGGTGGTTACCTGATGACAAAAGGTGAGTATTCTCATGTTTGGATGGCTGTCGTTGTTGTTCTTCTCTTGGCTATTGCCGCTATTGGAGGAATTATGGGCAAACCGCTGCGACTCGCTGCAGAAGGTGTGAAAAACAAGCGTGATGTAGGACCCGAACAAAGCAAGATCCGTATGTTTAGCACATTGCTTGCTGTATTCTTGCTGATTATGGTGTATCTGATGGTGAATAATCAGGTTATCTAGTTGTGCCGGTTGATTCATCCCTATGAGGATGTATTAATAGTCATCGTTTAAGCGTTTGCACAGGTAATTAGGACAAGCTGGATGACCTGTGTGAACATGTATAATGGTATTGCGTTATAACGAATAAAAAAACAGACAGCCTCATTGGCTGTCTGTTTTTGTTGTTGCTAAGCTGAGATCGGAGTGTCCTCAGCCTATTCGAATTGGAACTATGAATAATTACTTACATGTCACCGTACATATCTCATTAAATTGGGGTGCATTGACTAGGTTGTACTCACAGCATGAACATGCACTGTATTTCGACCATTCCGCTTGGACTCATACAGAGCCGTGTCAGCATCGCGCAACAAGGACTCCAGCGAATCAATCCCTCCATTGTACTGGGAGATTCCAAAGCTTGAGGTAAGTGTTATAGGTAATCCTTGAACATCTAAAGGTTGATTCAACAAGGCAGCCCGCAGTTGCTCTGCTAGTTCTTCGGCTTCTTGAAGCGAGGTACTAGGAAGAGCGATGACGAATTCTTCTCCTCCATAACGGGCGAACAACATCTCAGGGCTCAAATATCGATTACATATAGAGACCACATGAATAATGGCCTGATCGCCCACATCATGTCCATAGGTATCATTGATGCGTTTAAAATAATCGATATCAAATAAAATAAAGGAGACAGGCTGCAGATTAAGATGAGCTTCGCTCAACATCTCCCGTCCTTTATGCAAAAAATGAGTGCGATTATAGATTTTGGTCAGACCATCGAAATAAGCCAGCTGTTTTAGCTGTTCTTGCAAGAAACGTTGTTCTGTTATATCAATGAGCATAATGAGACTACCCACGATCTGCGCATCTTTGTTATAAACATAGGACGTTCTGACCTGATAACAGACGGTTTCACCTGCTAACTGCCAGTACAGATCCGTTTGCAATCCTTCCCTCTCGTATTGAACGGGAAAAGTCTCTCCGGCAAGATTAAGCCATATCTCATCCAAGGGTTGTCCAATCATGGTCAGATTAAGCTCTGGCAACATGTCACGAAGTGATCGATTGTAATCCACCAGGCGATTGGAACTATCCAGTACAATAACGCCTTCGCGCATGCTCTCGAAAATACTGTCTTTTGCAATCGGCACGATGGTCAGGAGACGAGAGGATAGAATGGCCCAGATATACATGGCAGATGTAATACACATGAGAACCGGCACGGGGTCCATGCCGCCAGGTGTCAAGCCAAGCAAATACAGAAAAGCTGCGACCATAGGAATAATCTGTGAAGTAATCAGTGTAAGTAATTGACGACGGTACATCTTCTTGGTGTGTTTCCATTGTCCGATTAGAATGAGGCAGGCACACAACAGACAAGAGAACGTGAATGCGCCGTGAACAACATACCATTGACCCACTGCGATATCCATCAGAGGTACGGGACTATTTTCTCTCAGCCATACTTTCTTATAAAAGAGATGATGAAAATCATTGGTTGCTACCATACATAGTGTAATGGAAGGGATTACAAACAATGCGGAAGTTACCTTTTTGGATAACGTTTTACCTGTGTACTTTATCATCAACATGAGGCCAAGAGATGCGGAGAAGGGCATGCCTATATACTCCACGGTGGTCCAAAACTTCATCTGCTCCAGCGTGTTGCTGGCCAGCTCAATTGCATATCCAAAAGTATATATGGAGAGTGCTGCTGTGTAGAGGATGAATATTTTGGAACTGGGGATCTCGGATCTTCTGAAATAGGTATATAAACACAAAAAGACATTCAGCACGGCTGAAGTGGCTACGAGTGTAATATATGAATTAATATGCGATTCCATTGTCAGGTCTCCATGTTAGGTTAGGATGGTTAAACCAGTAAAATGATAGTTAAAGCACATCTGTATACTGTACATTGTACATCAGCCTAAGCAGCATAGGAATACACTTTGTATCATGAAACAGTCTAATTTCGAATAAATTTCGAATTCTGGCAAAACAGGCATTGAAGCAAATCGGTTGTTTGATATCCAAAGAGCGTGGTAAATAACGAATAGAAGGTAGGACGCTGATAGAGACAGTACGCTGAGACTTGAGTTGCTGTTCATCACAGAAGAATAATCTGGACTGTTCATGCCATCCTACAGAATGAGACCTTTTTCAGAGAACGAAAGACAAGGAAGGTTATAGCTAAGGTCCATGTCTTCTGTAATCCAAATATGTTCACATTTTGAGAGGAGAATGTTAGATGTCAACCACACCACAAAACCAAAAAACAATGCCAGCGCAGCATCAGGATCAACGACCCGGAATCGAATCGGAGATGCATCCCAGACCCGAATTTGAGAAGCCTGAATACAAGGCAGCAGGTAAACTGACGGGAAAGGTGGCGCTCATTACTGGGGGTGACAGTGGAATTGGTCGTGCTGTAGCCGTTACATACGCCAAGGAAGGCGCGGATGTCGCGATTGTATACTTGAGCGAGCACGAAGATGCCAAGGAAACGAAGCGACAGGTCGAACAAGAAGGACGCAAGTGCATCTTGATAGCCGGAGATATTGGTGATGATGCCTTTGCGAAGAAGACGGTTCAGCAGACAGTAGATGAACTGGGCAAACTGGACATTGTCGTGAATAACGCTGCAGAACAGCACCCACAACAGAATCTGGAGGATATTACACCAGAACAACTAGAGCGAACATTCCGTACTAATATCTTCGGTATGTTCTATGTGACTCAGGCGGCCCTGCCACATCTGAAGAGAGGTAGTACGATTATTAACACGACATCCATCACAGCTTACCGCGGCAGCCCGACCTTGCTTGACTATTCATCTACCAAAGGAGCCATCACTTCGTTCACTCGTTCTTTATCGATGAATGTGATTGAGAAGGGAATCCGTGTGAATGCCGTTGCACCAGGGCCGATCTGGACACCGCTCATTCCATCTACTTTTGATGAGAAAAAGGTAAGCGAGTTCGGCGCAACGCAACCGATGAAGCGGCCGGGACAACCGGATGAACTGGCTCCAGCCTATGTATATCTTGCTTCAGACGATTCCTCGTATGTGAGCGGACAGGTAATGCATGTGAACGGCGGCGAAGTGGTAAACGGATAATACATTACGATGTTTGGAATCCGTATAGGATTGATTATATAGAGAGGCGTATCGCTTTCAGCATGGCTGAGCGGTACGTCTTTTTTATATCAGGGGAGTGTGTAAGTCAAAGATGCGGGTTTAGCACCTGTTTACAAAAGTCTGCATCTGCGTTGATACATATATGATATTGTACGAATAGCCTTACCTGACTGGAATCTCCCTAATCTGTGATATGATAGATCGAGCAATTATACTCGGAGGGATAAGTCATATGAAAATTAGCAAACAGAATGCAGCGCATTATATATGGGGTGGACAGTGCGATGGCTGGCACCTTGTTCAAAACGATAAATTGAGCATCATTCATGAGCGAATGCCTGCAGGAACGGCTGAAACACGACATTACCATTCGGTAAGCCGTCAGTTTTTTTTCATCCTCAGCGGTGAAGCATGTATGGAACTTGATGGTGAAATGTTTATGCTGGAAACCCATGAAGGAATAGAGATTGCACCCGGAAGGCCGCATCAGATGAAGAATCGCAGCAACGAAGAAGTGGAGTTTCTCGTTATTTCTAATCCTGGTACCCGTGGGGATCGAATTGAACTGGATTCAATGTAGAACAAGTCATTAGATATTAATCTGATCATAAAGGAAGAGATAGATGAGACCGTTTCGAATTCGCCTTGCCATCATTATGATGGTGCTGATCGGTATATCCGTCATTGTAGCTGGATATACGATGGGCAGAGTGTTTAAGACTACGCATATAACCGCATTGGAGCAAACTATGGTGCGCGAGATTAATTTGCTCAAAGCTACTTTTCCATTCCATGATGCAAGTGATCCAACCTCGGAAGCTACACGAAAGTATTATTCAGATCGGGCGCTGGAACTGGATCGCCTCACGGATTCCCGGGTGACCTTCATTAATAAGGACGGCACGGTCATTGGAGATTCCGAGAGTAGTCCGGCAGCGATGGATAATCACTTGAACCGGGAAGAAATCAAGGATGCAGTTGGGGATGGATACGGGCAGTCCATACGTTACAGTGAAACATTGGGACAGGACATGCTGTATGTAGCGCTACCTGTTAATTCGGATCAAAGTGACATGATTGAAATGCCTAGCGGCAAATTTGATGGTTACATCCGCCTTTCGATGAGTCTGCATGCGGTTGATCAGGGTCTTCAGCGTGGTTGGATGATTATGTTTGCTGCACTTGGGCTACTGTTCTTAATTGTCGCGTTTGTCAGTTATCGGGTTGCACGCGGATTAACCTCCCCGATTGAGCATATTACAAAAGTGGCTCATCGAATCACCAAACTGGAATACGATGCGAGAGTTGATGTAACGCGTAGAGATGAGATCGGACAGCTAGGACTTGCGATAAACGGAATGGCAGACAGCTTGCAGTCCCAGCTGAAGACGATTCGTGACAATGAAGCGTTACTACAGAGTGTCCTCGCGAACATGACCGGAGGTATTGTCATGATCGATGCAGGGCAATCCATTGCATTGGTTAATCGGGAAGCGGAGCGTATGCTTAGTATTCAGGCAGGAAAGGTTACGGGTAAGCCTTATACTGAATTGAAAAGACACTACGAATTAACACGTACCATTGAAGAGAGTGTTGCACTGAAAGAACGGATGCATGAAGAAGTGAGTGTGTTCAACCCGGAGGAAAAACTGATCCGTATTGATGGAGTACCGATGTCCGAAGATGATGGCGGGTATCGAGGCATGTTGTTCCTGTTGCAGGACGTGACGGCGATTCGCCGTTTGGAGTCGATGCGCAGTGAGTTTGTCGCGAATGTCTCACATGAGCTCAAGACACCTGTTGCTGCGGTCAAAGGCTTTGCCGAAACGCTGCTCAGTGGCGGGGTACAGGATAAGGAAACGGAGCGTTCATTCCTGAAAATCATCTATGATGAAGGAGATCGACTTAACCGATTGATTGGGGATATTCTGGAGTTATCCAAAATTGAATCCAAACGCGCGCCGCTGCAATGCTCACCTGTTCATGTACATTCTTTCTTCGAAATGGTGCTGGGCACCTTGTCCAAGGTGGCGGAGAAAAAGCAGATTCGTCTGGAAATGCATGTTCCGGAGGAACTGTACATTGAAGCAGATGAGGACAAGATGAAGCAGATATTCATCAATCTGTTATCCAACGGAATCAACTATACCCCGGATGGCGGACGAGTGAAGTTACAGGTGACGATGGATAACGACGATGAAGTGGTCTTTGCGGTGTCGGATACAGGAATTGGCATACCGAAAAAAGATTTGCCGCGAATCTTCGAACGGTTCTATCGCGTTGATAAAGGCAGATCCCGTAATTCAGGAGGCACAGGCCTTGGACTTTCCATCGTGAAACATCTGGTGGAATTGCATCATGGCAAATTGTCTGTTGAGAGTGAGCTGGGCATGGGGACAACGTTCCGTGTTATCCTTCCATTCATTCAGGATGAAGAGATCTAGACACTAAGTAGCAAAATGTAAAAAGGTTGTATTGTTTTACACCCCGTTAACAAATTAGTGCTATGATAGAAAAAGTGTTGTGGCAACAGACAACCTATGAAGAGAGAAGGGGTATCATGGCACAGCGTTTGCTAGTTATTGAAGATGAACCTACATTATCGAGATTACTCACGTATAACCTGACACAGGAAGGTTACGACGTTACGGCAGAGGATCACGGATCTGCAGGATATGATCGGGCCTTGTCCCAGGAATTTGATCTCATTTTGCTTGATCTGATGCTTCCGGGCATGAATGGTCTGGACATTCTGAACAAGTTAAGAATACAGGGTGTCAGTACTCCCGTTATCATTCTGACGGCCAAGAACGGTGAAGCCGAGGTTGTACAGGGACTGAAATCGGGTGCCGATGATTATATTACCAAACCCTTTGGTGTATCTGAGTTATTAGCCCGAGTGGATGCAGTATTAAGACGTTATTCCAATGGTGAAGACTTACCACAGCCTGAGGACAAGGATGGTTCACGAATTATTCTGGGGGAGCTGGAGATTTATCCTCTGAAATATGAAGTGACACTAGGTGGACAATCCATCAGTCTGCGTCCGAAAGAGTTCGAAGTTCTTTTATACTTGGCCAAAAAGCCGGGTGTGGTACTGACAAGAGATGATCTGATGAACGCTGTGTGGGGTTTCGATTATATCGGAGGTCAACGAACGGTGGATGTACACGTCAGCTCATTACGTAAAAAGCTGGAGCTTGACCCGGAATCGGTTCACATTGATTCCATTCGTGGTGTAGGTTATAAATTGGTTGTCAAAAGAAAAACTCCCCATCATTCAAGTTAGCAATGATCGGGGAGTTTTATTTTACGTTCGTTTAACATAAAGGAGGATTTTCCTTTACTTAGAGGGAGTAGCATGGACTTATCTGGGTGATACTTTATACCTACATAATCTATCTTAAGACGGAGCTAATACGTAAAGGAGATTGCGCATTTATGCCCATGTTGCTCGAAGTGAAACCCGACCAGCCTCATGTTGTTTTACATAATGAAGAATTAGCGACACCCGAACAACAGCATCATGAAGTAACGGTGGTTGCTGAAGAACCTGTAATCCATCTGCAAGACTATTATCGCCAGGTTCCTGTCGCCGGAGTCCACACGACCTGTGGAGAAGCAGCGACGATGATGAATCAGGGCCAGGAGCACCCTTGCATTGTATTATGTGATGAGCAGATGAAACCTACTGGATTGTTAATGCGAGAGACGTTATATCGGATGTTAAACGGTCGTTTTGCCGCAGATCTATTCTATCGTAAGCCGGTCATACAAGTAGTGAATACATCTCCGGTTATTGCAGATATTCATATGGAAGCCACAACAATTATTGATATCGCACTTGGAAGGAATGAACAACATTTCTACGATTGTCTACTCGTTACGGAACAAGATCGACTGCTCGGTGTGCTGACGATACGTGATGTGATGTCCCTCTCCCGCAGATTGCAACAAGCTTCTTCGGCAGAACGGGTTCGTACGGTATCTGAGAGCAGGCAGGAGATATCTAGAATTAATGATGCAGTCACTAAGCTGGTGCATGCAGCGAATCAGACCGTACATGAGGCCCGTGAGATCATGGCATTGTCCAAGCAGGGCGAAGAGAGTTTGAAACACGTCGATGCTTCCTATAACCGGGTACATCAGCATATGGACAGTCAAGGACAACATGCGAATCACATGCTGAATTCGATCAAAACAGGCTCAGGCATGGCACATTCCATTCGATCCTTGGCAGATCAGAGTGGGCTCCTTGCGCTGAATGCTTCCATCGAAGCAGCACATGCCGGTGAATATGGACGAGGTTTTCAGATTGTTGCAGGCGAGATTCGAGCGCTCGCGAAACAGACCCGTGAGGTTGCAGGCAACATGTTTTCATTGCTGGAGAATATTGGTGGATTGACCCTTCAGACTGTAGAACTGGTTAAGGCAAGCGGAGCGGAGATTGACGACAGTTCGGTGCATGTCACCGCAGGGGGAGCAACGTTCCGACAACTGAACAGTGCAGTGAGAGATCTGTCCCGTATAGCAGAGGAGATCGCCATGGAAGGCGGGAAAGCTGGAGAAGTCGCAGAGCACATTCGTACGAAACTGGATGAGATGGTTCTGAATAGCGAGTAAAATATAAGGCAATCCAACATGCAGGCATCAGGAATCAGATTGATCATCAAGCAGATCATGAAGGTTTAGGATGTCTTTTTACATTCCGTTAACATGAAAGTGATACTGTTTTTACAATGAAAGGGTAGGATATTAAAGATGGCCGAGCAGCGATGAGCAATTATCAGCATCGGTCTCAACGTAAAGGGAGTTTCCGCGTCCCTGCAGCGAAGGAGAAGTGAACATCCATGAAGGACCTCATTCACATTGATAAACTTAATTTATACTATGATACGCATCACGCGCTTAAAAATATATCGATGGATCTGCCGGAAAAAACCGTTACTGCGTTCATCGGGCCGTCAGGTTGTGGTAAGTCGACATTGCTTCGCACATTGAACCGGATGAATGACATGATTCCGGGTGTTCGTGTGGAAGGACAGGTTATGCTGGATGGCTCCGATATCTACAGTAATGAGATTGAAGTGGAGACACTGCGCAAACGAGTTGGCATGGTATTTCAACAACCGAATCCGTTCCCGAAATCCATCTATGATAACGTCGCTTATGGACCACGCTTGCATGGAGTAACACAAAAGGCTGAACTGGATCAGTTGGTGGAACAAAGTCTTGTCCATGCTGCACTGTGGGATGAAGTGAAGGATGTATTGAAAAAGTCCGCACTTAGTCTGTCCGGCGGACAACAGCAGCGTCTCTGTATTGCACGGGCACTGGCTGTACAGCCTGACGTTCTGCTAATGGATGAAGCAACATCGGCACTCGACCCGATCTCCACATTGAAGATTGAGGAACTGGTGAAGGAATTGCATCACAAGTACACCATCGTTATGGTTACCCACAATATGCACCAGGCGGCACGGGTATCTGGACGCACGGTATTTTTCCTGAATGGTGAAGTGGTGGAGGCAGCTGATACGGAGACGTTATTCTCCACACCGCAAGATTCCCGAACCGAGGATTATATCTCCGGAAGGTTCGGTTAAGCGAGCTGAGTTGGAATGATCCCGGCATAACCGGAGACGATGGATAAGGAGGACATGAAATCTATGATTCGCAGAAAAGAATTTGATCAGGAGCTTGAAGAGCTGCGTACCTTGCTCAAGCAAATGGGTGAACATGTAGGAGCAGCACTGGACGGTGCTATTGAGAGTTTACAAACGATGAACGCGGAGAAAGCTCAGGTCATCATCAAGAATGATGCGAATCTGAATGCCCTTGAAGACAAAATTATGGAACTTGGCTCCAAACTGATCATCACACAACAGCCGGTGGCGAAGGACCTCAGACGTATTATCGTGGCATTCAAAATTTCCAGTGATCTGGAGCGTATGGGAGATCTTGCTCTCGACGTGGCGAAGGTGACACTCCGGATGGATGGACAGAAGCTGATTAAACCTCTGGTGGATATCCCGCAAATGGCAGAGATCGTGAAATCCATGATTGATGAATCCATCGAATCTTTCCTGAAAGAAAACACAGATCTGGCCTACAAAATGGCTCAGACGGACGATCAGGTCGATCAACTGTACAGCCACATGATCAGTGATCTCTACACGCTAATGACAGAGCATCCTAATCAGGCTTCTCAGGCTATGCTGCTGATGATGGTCGGACGTTACATTGAACGTATTGGCGATCATGCAACCAATATTGGTGAGAGCACGGTGTACCTGGTGACAGGTAAACGTCCGGATCTGAATCAATAGGAAGAGCATTACTTTGGAATTGGGGAATCAGTGCTGATTAAGTAATGCAATCATATGAATGGAAAAGGACTTTCTCTCAGGTAGACTGTGTACAGCTGTCTGTGGAGAAGGTTCTTTTTTGCGATTAAAATGAAGTGAAAGAGGCTATTCTTTTTGATGTGACAGGTGGGTATGGTATCATGAGAGTAGATGTAAATTGAAGAGGTTGACCATATAATACGCGAGGTGCTGGAATGGACAAGTTTATTCTCATAGATGGAAATAGCATTATTTACAGGGCGTTTTTTGCAATGCCGCCTCTGACCAACTCGAAAGGTCTGCATACCAATGCGGTATATGGCTTCACCACGATGCTGCTGAGATTGCTTGAAGAGCATAAGCCTACACATGTTATGGTTGCATTTGATGCAGGCAAAATCACGTTCCGCCACGAAGGGTATCAGGAATACAAGGGTGGTCGGGAGAAAACACCACCAGAGTTGTCAGAGCAATTCCCGTTGCTCAAAGAACTGCTGAAAGGACTTGGCATCGCTCAGTTTGAGCTGGCTGGATTCGAAGCGGATGACATTATCGGAACACTAACCAAACGCGCAGATGAAGCGGGCAGACAGGTGCTTGTGGTATCAGGTGACAAAGATATGCTGCAGCTCGCCTCCGAACATGTACATATCGGACTGACGCGTAAAGGGGTAACCGATATTGAACTGTATGATCCTGCTCAGATTAAGGAACGTTACGGTCTGACGCCGATGCAAATCATTGATCTCAAAGGTCTGATGGGCGATGCGTCTGATAATATTCCGGGTATTCCCGGGGTCGGAGAGAAAACAGCGTTGAAGCTCTTGCACCAGTTCGGATCGGTGGAAGATGTGCTGAATGGTACAAGTGAGCTGAAGGGCAAGATGAAAGAAAAGATCGAGGCCCATGCCGAAGATGCCCGAATGAGTAAGCAACTCGCGACGATTCATCGGGAAGTTCCGCTGGAGCAGACATGGGAGGATATGCAATTCGGCGGTTTAAAAGAAGAACATGCTGGTCCTGCACTAGCCAAGCTGGAATTCAAATCCTTGCTCGAACGCCTGTCGTTCAGTGGCAGCATTGGTTCTGAGCAGGAAGCGGTTCCTGCTGCCGAGGTTGAGTCCTCCATTGCAACAGAGAACAACATAGGCGAGCTGTTCAGTTCCCTCGATTCCATTGATGTCCTCCATGTGGAGACACACGGTGATAACCCGCATCAGGCGAAACTGATTGGACTAGCTGTAGGTTCCGCCGGAACCTATACATTCATATCTCCTGAATTGCTGAAGTCTGAGGCAGCAGCTCCGGTGCGGGCATGGCTTGGTAATTCAGACCAGCCAAAGCGCGGGTATGATCTTCATCGTGTTGACCTAGCCCTGCATGCGCATGGCATTGAATTCGCTGGTGCGTCATTTGATGTACAACTGGCTGCGTATTTGCTTGATCCAACGGAATCCAACCAGACGATTAGTGGACTCACGACCAAGTATGGTCTGCCGTCACTCGTGGAGGATGACACAGTGATGGGTAAAGGAGCCAAGTACAAGGTCCCGGAAGCAGCTGTGCTAGGCGATTTCCTCTGCCGGAAAGCTGCTGCCGTGGCAGCGATTATTCCTCTTCAGGAACAGGCGCTGGAGGGCGACGAGATGAACTCACTTTTCCACGAGCTGGAGATGCCGTTGTCACGTATTCTGGCAGATATGGAGAAGCAGGGGATTAAGGCTAACACAGCTGATCTGCAGGCGCTGGGAAGTGAGTTCGAAGAGCATATCAGCAGACTCATGGCTGAAATCTACAAGTTGTCAGGGACAGAATTCAATCTGAATTCGCCGAAGCAACTGGGTGAGATTTTGTTCGACAGACTGGGCTTGCCGGTCGTGAAGAAAACAAAAACAGGCTACTCCACAGATGCTGAAGTATTAGAGAAATTAGCGCCTTACAATGATGTAGTTAAGCATATTCTGCAATATCGTCAGCTTGCCAAGCTGCAATCTACTTATGTAGAAGGACTGCTCAAAGAAATTTCCGATCGAGATGGCAAGGTGCATACGTATTATCGTCAGACCATTGCTGCAACGGGACGACTTAGCAGTCAATTCCCGAACTTGCAGAACATTCCGATTCGGATGGAGGAAGGTCGCAAAATCCGGAAGGTATTTGTTCCATCTGAACCCGGATGGTCCATTTTGGCAGCAGACTATTCCCAGATTGAACTGCGTGTACTGGCACATATTTCGGACGATGAGCGCTTGAAGGAAGCATTTGTCAATGATATGGATATTCATACAAAGACCGCTTCGGATGTATTTGGCGTGAAACCTGAGGATGTGGATGGGGATATGCGTCGTTCCGCCAAGGCAGTTAACTTTGGTATCGTATATGGAATAAGTGATTATGGCTTATCACAGAACCTGCACATTACACGTAAAGAGGCTGCGCAGTTCATTGATCAGTATTTTGAAGTATTCCAGGGTGTACGCCGATATATGGATGACATTGTGAAAGAAGCTCGTCAGGATGGTTACGTCAAAACGTTGCTTGAGCGACGTCGTTACTTGCCAGAGATTAATGCCAGTAATTTCAATCTGCGCTCCTTCGCAGAGCGTACGGCGATGAATACACCTATTCAGGGAACTGCGGCAGATATCATCAAGCTGGCCATGGTACAGATGGATGAAGCGCTGCGGGAACGCAAGTTGAAGAGTCGTATGTTGCTTCAGGTGCACGATGAACTTGTGTTCGAAGTGCCTGCCGATGAATTGGAACTGATGAAAGAATTAGTGCCTTCGGTTATGGAAAAAGCATTGGAACTGTCAGTTCCGCTGAAAGCTGAAGTCAGCTTTGGGGATAACTGGTACGAAGCGAAATAATCAAGCACCGCGCGGTTTTTCCGGTATTTTACAATAGGACCTTCCATGTTAGAGATATAAGAAAAGGGTCCCGCTGAGCGCCATCTTCCGTTATAATATAGGGGAGGTGAGAACATCATGCCGGAATTACCGGAAGTCGAAACAGTCAGAAGAACATTGAATCAACTTATTGTGGGTAAAACGATTGATCATGTTACCGTTAGCTTGCCGCGGATTATTCAGCGGCCGGACGACATAGATGCATTTGCAATGGAACTCGCGGGACATACCGTAATTGGCGTGGAGCGACGAGGCAAGTTTTTACGTATTTTGCTGGACGGCCTGGTAATTGTCTCCCATCTGCGGATGGAAGGAAGGTACGGTGTGTACGAGCAGCATGAAGATGTGGAGAAGCATACACATGTGATCTTCCATTTTAATGATGGTACGGAATTGCGTTATAAGGATGTGCGCCAGTTCGGTACGATGCATCTGTTCAATGCAGGTGAGGAACTGATATCGAAACCTTTGCTGAAGCTGGGATTGGAGCCGCTTGACCCTGCATTTACGGTAGCAGCATTCCGTGAGGCAGTGGGCAAGCGAACAACCAAAATTAAAGCTGTGTTGTTAAATCAGGCATATGTGGTGGGTATCGGGAATATTTATGTGGACGAGGCTCTATTTCGCGCCGGCATCCATCCTGAGACCATCGCCAAAACTCTGACCGAAGCGCAGTTAACGGTGCTTCATGAAGCAATTGTGGCTACGTTACAAGATGCAGTGAATGCAGGAGGATCTTCCATTAAATCCTATGTGAATGGACAGGGTGAGATGGGCATGTTCCAGCATCAACTGAAAATCTATGGACGCAAATCGGAGCCTTGTGCAACATGTGGTACGTTAATCGAAAAAACGGTGGTTGGTGGCCGTGGTACGCATTTTTGTCCGAACTGTCAGCCGCTGAACTTGAACTGAATGAACGAAATGATGAAATCATAGCACCCTTGGATTCCTCCCTCCATATACTGATATGGCAGAAATAAGCGGGCGTATACCCATACTGGCATCTTCAGTTGGCACGAGTACCGCACAGAGGAGGAGTCCGGGGTGCTGCATCATTTTATTTCATTGCTGGCGCTTGCTTTGGCGCTTAGTTTAGATGGTTTTGGAGTCGGGATTACATATGGGTTACGGAGGACCAAGATTCCCCTGTTATCTATCGCTGTTATTTCGATCTGTTCGGGATTGGTTATTGCCTTGTCGATGCAAGTTGGTGTGCTGTTGTCCCATGTCGTGTCACCGGATATCGCTTCCATTGTGGGCGCCGTTATATTAATAGGCATTGGTGCATGGTCACTGTTGCAACTTATTCGAAAGCAAGGAAAAGAACAGCTTGAAACAGGCATCGTAACGGTTGAGGGAGCAGGAGAAACAACGGTTAATGCGCTGGGGAAAAACGTACAAGGGACGCAGCCGGATTCCAAGGGCAGGAATCAGGTGCTTGCACTGGATCTGGAGCAATCGGCTTCGGGTGATTCTCTCGAACGAATGGTATTTACACTGGAGCTGCGTAAGCTGGGGGTCGTCATTCAGATCCTTCGCAGCCCTTCCAAGGCGGATATGGATAACTCGGGTAGTATATCTGCTCAGGAAGCGATGTGGCTGGGGATTGCCCTGTCTCTGGATGCGTTTGGAGCAGGCCTGGGAGCGGCTCTTTTGGGATTCCCCACGCTATGGACGGCACTCATTATTGCCCTGTTTAGTGGGGCGTTTCTGTCACTCGGCATGAAGGTTGGACTACGATTCTCAGCCCTGCGCTGGATGCGAAGACTATCTGTATTGCCAGCACTATTGTTAATGATTATGGGAATAATGAAGCTGTTATGAGGTGAAACGATGAATATAGGCTTAACCGGCGGGATCGCGACAGGCAAAAGTAGTGTTTCCGCCTATCTCGCCAGTAAGGGAGCGTTGCTCATCGATGCAGACGTTATTGCCCGGGAAGTTATGATGCCCGGGCATCCCGTGTTGGCCGCCGCTGTTAAGCGGTTTGGACAAGCCATACTGAACGAAGATGGAACACTGGATCGGAAAAAGCTTGGAAGTATTGTTTTTGAACAACCAGAAGAACGAAAGGCATTGGAGGCTATCACACATCCGGCAATCCGTAAAGAGATGCGTGAACGGGCTGCTGCATACGCGTTGCAACATCCGGATAAACTTGTGGTATCTGATATCCCTTTGCTGTACGAATCGGATCTGGAGGATGGTTTCGAGGAAGTCATGGTTGTATATGTTCCAAGATTAGTGCAACGAGATCGATTGATGAGTCGGGATGGAATGACTGCAGCACAGGCTGAGGCCCGGATGGATGTACAGATGGATATTGAGCGCAAAAAGCAGCTGGCAGACATTGTCATCGATAACAGCGGTTTATGGACTGAGACGGAGCAGCAAATTGACTCATATCTACAGCGTAAGGGTTTGTTATGAAAATATTGCGTAAGAAACGTGTCCTGCTGTTGATGTTTGTGTCCTTTGTACTGGTGTTATTTCTGAATACAAACTGGATGGCATGGTTCTATCCGATTCATTATAAGGAAGAGATTCGTGCCCAATCTCAGAGCTATGAGGTTGATCCGTTTCTGATTGCTTCCATTATCAAAGTGGAGACCAATTTCAAGACAAGCAAGGAATCCAAACGTGGTGCCATTGGACTCATGCAACTGATGCCAGACACGGCAAACTGGATACTGGAACAAGCCAAAATTCCCGACACTTCGCTGGAGGAATTGAAGCACGAGCCTGAACGAAATATTCAGTTAGGCACATGGTATCTGCGTAATCTGTCCGATCAATTCGGTGGCAATGAAGCGGTCATGATCGCTGCTTATAATGCGGGTCCAGGCAAAGTGAACAGTTGGCTCAGAGATGGTGTGTGGGATGGTTCATTCGATACGGTGAAAGATATTCCGTTTGGTGAGACGCGTCACTATGTACAAAGGGTCATTTACTATTATAATCAGTATGTAAAGATCTATAATACGTTCTGAGTATATAAGTAGAAGCACAGAGCAGGCCGGTTGTTCACCGGCCGCTCCATGCTCCTCTGTGTAGCGTATTACGATGCAGATATTATTGGTATTGACCTGCCAATTGCTGTTCTGCAATTGTTACCAGACGCTTCGTGATGTATCCACCGATCGAACCGTTCTCGTAAGAAGTCATGTTACCTTGGTATCCGTCTTGTGGGATGCTGATTCCGAGTTCTTGAGCAACTTCATATTTCATTTGCTCGAGTGCTGCGGAAGCTTTAGTTACCACCAGGTTGTTGGAGTTACCGTTGCTTTGTGCCATTGCTGTTCACCTCCTCGTGAGTTGGTAAAAGTATTATGTCTCGGCAATGCATTTTTCATTACAAAATCAAGACAGGGAATATGTGGTAAAAGTAAAACGTGGGAAGTGATCTGATTTGAAGTGTCCTTATTGCGGTTATATGGGTACCAAGGTGCTTGATTCGCGTCCGGCCAACGAAGCAAAATCCATTCGTCGTCGCCGTGAGTGTGAGCAGTGTGCCCGAAGATTTACAACGTTTGAGATGATTGAGGAGACTCCACTGATTGTCATTAAGAAAGATGGCAGTCGTGAAGAGTTCAGCCGGGATAAAATTCTCCGGGGGCTTATTCGTGCCTGTGAGAAACGTCCAGTCTCCGTAGAGACGCTGGAGATGATGGTATCTGAAGTGGAGAAATCTCTCCGTAATACAGCTGATGCTGAAGTGGAGAGTCGCCAGATTGGTGAGCTATTGATGGAACAGTTGTTTCCAGTCGATGAAGTGGCATATGTCCGTTTCGCGTCGGTATATCGCCAGTTCAAAGATATCAATATGTTCATGAAAGAACTGAAATCCCTGTTGTCCAAAGACGATTTGGAGGATTAGTGAAGTGGGAAAGGGAGAAGAGCAGTCTGGAGTTCCAGTCCGTGTGTGCCAGTGAAATCGGTTGTTCTTCTCCAATCACTTTGGATCTTGAAAAATTGATTGACAGCGAAAGCTGGATTTTATATGATATAGGAGTCGCCTGTGGAACGTAGCAGTGCTGGACAAGTTATCTATTTCATATCCTGGGGCCTTAGCTCAGCTGGGAGAGCGCATCGCTGGCAGCGATGAGGTCAGGGGTTCGATCCCCCTAGGCTCCATAACTAAAGAACCCGCTAAACACAAGGATTTCCGAGTGTTTGGCGGGTTTTTTGCTATGTGAAAATGATTTGCTTTTATGCCTGAGGTCACACGAACGGTCACAAGGAAGGTTTCTTTAGTGTTTTTTGATTCATTGACTGCATTAATGAAGTAGAATTTTGGACTTGGGGACGAGCTTGGGGACGAATATTCTAGATGTCAAAAATCGAGGGTTTAAAGTCCTGACTGTGGAGTTGTCAAAAAAAGTGCAGTTTGGAAACAGGAGACCCTTCTGGCTGGATATTGTCCAGCCGGGAGGGTCTTCATTTTTTCTGTATACGCTTTCACTCAGCCAGATAGTCAACGAACCTTACAAAGATCGTGGCTACTTCGGCGCGGGTGGCGGTAGCTTTGGGAGCAAAAAAGTTGCCCGGTTTGCCTAATACAATGCCGTTGCCTTGTAGCGCCTGAACGGCCTCCAACGCCCAGGAGCTGATCTCACTCTGATCCGTGAAGGACATAGAGTTGCTTTCAGGTATCTCATAGCCCTTGTACTTCATGTAATTGTAAAGTATCACCAGCATCTGCTCGCGCGTTAACGGCGAATTGGGGTCAAACAGGTCTGCGTTAGTACCGTTGACTATGCCTTTTTCGGCCGCCCACTCGGTTGCCGCCATGTACCACTGTCCGTCCGTCACGTCGCTAAAGCGGGAACTCGTGTAGCTGGAGAGGTTTACGTTCTCAAGATTGGCCAGTACCTGCACGAACATGGCACGCGTCATTGCGGTGCCCGGTGCGAACGTCGTGGACGTCGTACCGTTGAAAAGATCGTATGTGTAGGCGAAATTTATATCGTTGTAGAACCAGTCGTCCATGTTGGCATCCCTGAAAGGATTGCCTGATATCACGAGGAAGCCCAGTGGGGTGGTGTCATCGAACGCCAGCTCCGTACCCTCACGGATGTTCAGCGACATGCCGTTGTCTAAGACGACTCTTGCGCCGCTCGGTCCTATCACAACCGCTCCGCCGCTCTGTATCTTCGATCCCCCGTGGATATGCACTTTATTACCGTTTGACAGGTTCACATGCGCGTCTTTGCTGCCTACTGTGACCGTACCGTCGCTCGCGATCGTCGAGCCACCCAAAATGGTCACTGTGCTGTTGCCGCCGGGTAGTTTCACTTCGGCGCTCTTGTCTGCCGGAATAGTTACCTTACCGTTTGAGTCTATCGTTGTGCCTTCGGGCACCTTAATCTTCGTCCCGTCTTTGGTCGCAATCTCGCCGCCGCCGGGCAGGGTGGTGTTGCCGTTTTTGTCTGTTATCGCGGGCTTATCCTTCGGTGTATTTACTGCGTAGGTCGATTTCGACGTTCCAGTGTCTGTCCCGATGCCCGTATTGTTGGTGTTGTGTGTATTACCACTGTTGCTTGTATTACCGGAGTTGCCCGTATTGCCTGTAGTGCCACCAGAACCAGGCACGGTAGGAGTTTTTTGAGCCGTCGGCATCGCCGTTAAGCTGATTTCCTCGCCGTCGCCCTTCGCGTTCACCGCAACGATCTTGAAGCTGTAGCCTTGGCCGTTTGTCAGGTTGTTGAAGGTATACTTGGTCTCCGCCGCATCCAATGCAACCGGTGTTACATTGCCATACCATACCTTATAGCCCAATATCACGCTGCCACCGTCGTCAGCTGGAGCAGTCCAGCTCAATGTGACCTGTCCGTCACCCGCTGTCGCCTTGAAGCTGGTCGGCGTACCAGGCACGGCCGTTTTTCTCTGCGCGAACATCCAATCAAAGACATCTGTGTAATCGTTGTTCCAAGCCGGCAAGTTAGAGGACTGCGCTGTGGGAGCTATTGTCCAAGTTCCCATAGTGATCTGATTATAAAGAACCGCCGCTTCAACTTCATGCGCTATATAATCAGCCAGAACAGGTGTATTGGACGGATTCGGCCTTAGATTCGGCTGATCAAATTGATTGTAGGGCCACGTAAGAGCCTCATTACTCTCAAAGCGCGAAGCCCTCGCGTTGATCATTTTTGGCATATTGTTATTGATGAAGTTATTGAGGTTCGTCTGGTAGCCACCAACATTATGAGCATTTAAAAACATCCAATAGGCCAGGTTGTTGTGAGCGTCGTTGGCATTAGCGTTCGGTGAACCGCTTACCGGGGCCATAGGGGCGGCGGCAGCGAAGAAACCGGGATAGCTGTTAACTAAGTTATTCGTATACTGGCCGCCCCATGAGAAGCCTGCTGCGTAAACACGGTTAGGGTCTACTTCGCCGCTGGCAATCAGGGCGTCTATGACCTTCTTAACATTCTCTGTGGAGGGAACAGATACGCCATTATAGGAAATATTCAGAACATGGCTGGCGTACTTATCGGGATTTTGCTCCATCTTTTTCATTAGAGCGACAGAGCCGTTGGCTGATTTCATGGCCGCTTTTTGGTCTGTCGCAGCGCTTGTACCGCCGCGTGACATACCGTGGGTATAGACATAAAGCGGCAATCCGTTCATCACGTTACCGTCTTCATCCTTGTGAAGGTAGAGCGAACGATTGACCGAATTGTCCGTGAATGTTGTAAATTTATCAAGGATTGGATTCACAACTTTTTCCTGTTCAAAAACCACATTGTGAAGCGGATTCCCTTCTGTCAGTACAATCTCACCCTTTTGGATAATGGTGTAGACCTGCTTTGTCGAGTTACTGCTGCCATCCAGCGTTGTACTGCCGCCGCTCTCTGAATAAAACTCAGACTCAACAACGATGTAACGACCGCTCGCCAGTCCGTCCTGATAATCTGGTGAATTGCTAATCGGCCCCACATAGCCGCGTACCTTCGGTTCATCATTAGCATACACCCTTGTGATCTTGCGTGGTCCTTCAAAGGTCACCGCTTCGCCGTTCAGGGTCGTGTTCCTAGCCGATAAGGCAAACAAGTCTGGACTAAGCTCGGAGCCTAACGCCGCCTTCCCCTCGCCTAAATCAATGATAACAGCCGTTGTGTACTCGCCACTGGCAAAGTTGTCATTCCATACAATAAAGGGGAGTATTCCCGCGTCTGGATCGTTTTTGAATGTCACATGAATGGTATGATCAGCCTCAATATTCGTAAAGGTATAAGTGCTAGCAGATAGAGTCACGGTCTCGCCGTCTACCGTTACGGTATCCACAATTTTGCCGTAATCGGGGGTAAACGTAATTTCTTTGTTAGAGCCCCGATCTACTCTCAGAACATCCCCGGGTGGGTTCGACATGATTGAGCCGCCCGGTCCCGCCGTTGCGGTGATTGAAAATCTGTTGTCCACTTCATTGGCTGAAATGAGCTGCAGGCTGTCTGCAAATGAATCAGAGCTGGTATAAGCCGCGTCCGGAACTCCAAAACAGGAAACGACTTCATAGCGGTCAGCGCCGTTTTCTGTCGAGTTATTGATATAGACCTCAAAGGTAAGCTTTCCCTCCTCAAAGGTCAAATTTCTTTTTGGTATTCTCATTTCCACAATATATCCGGTTTCGGTGATCTGGGTCCATGCAGCCCTGCCTGGAGCGGCCTGCCCTGAAAACACACCCGTCGAGCTGACCCGCCATTGGTTTGAGCCGCCGGTTCCGGTACCAACATAAAACTCCAGGCTGTCATACCGATGATCTGCGCCAGCTCCCTGATATACATTACTGTCATTCACAACTACGCGGGCATACAGGTAGTCATGATCCCAAAGGATTCTTGCTGTGCCCGTGGCATGGGGTCTGGGGTCGGTGGGTACCGTGCTTTTGTTGATGTGATGCTCCATGGTTTGGTCCCAGAGGGGATCGTTTGACCCGAGTTCGGGAGTTCCAAAAATGGCGGTGGGTGTTTCATTCGCTTCTGCGTTCTCAATGTTGTCAGTGGCGGCAGCATAGCTGGTAGGCATTAGCGACGCCACCATGACCAAGCAACACAGGAACGCGAGCATTCTGCTAAATCGTTTTGGCATAAATGAAAATCCTCCTTATTTTTCGATCTGGTTCGCCCACGGCGGCTTACCCGCATCGTATTCGGACACATTGTCCATTTGACAAGCGCCCAACTATATATATTAAGTTTATCAGGGGTTCAATCCTTTAATTTACACATAAACCATACGTAAACATCTAGAACGGCAGAGATGCCGTTTTATTGTTTTGATAATCTTGTACGCATCTGTGCATGTAGATTGCTTCATATCAATAGTGTTGCAGTCTGCATTCATTTCAAATTGCAATAAAAAAATCCACCTTATGAACAAGAAACTACATTGAATTGGAACGGTAGAAGACGTAATATGAGAAGAAATGTAAGCGCATTCATTTCAAGGTGTTTCTTTAGCTCCTTGAGCGAGGTGGTCTTGTTTTAAAGGTGAAATAAGGATTACGTGCTTTTGAAAATTAAACGAGGGGAAGAATGCTATGCGAAAGCGGATTTCAATCATAACGTTAGCTTTACTTTTGACCTTCAGTAACTGTTTGAGTCTTGTTCTGCCATTTAACAATCAAGCTTCAGCAGACCCCATAACACCAACGATGTTGGCACATTATCCACTGCTTGAGGATGTACAGGATACATCCGGTAATGGCAAACATGGAACGGCTATAGGCAACATTACGTATGCCGATGGTCTTACTCTACCTGGAGGAACAGATCGTAACACGAACTACGTGCAGCTTCCTACTGGCTTGTTTGATCATCAAGAAAATACAACAATTTCTGTATGGATCAAAAGTAACACGGGAAGCGGGAACTACGCAGCATTGTTCTACGGTACGCCAGCAGCTGAAAATAAATTACCAACGAACTATTGGCTGTTTAATCCATCGAATCCAAGTGGTGATTTCAAGTCCGTATTTACGGATCGCAATAATATTGACCAGCCTTGGACGACAGAGGTAGGAGTATCAGGCACTTCTACGTCACAGTACGAAGGTCAATGGGTTCATTATACGACGGTCATTACAGAACGCTCTATTACAGGTTACATTAACGGTGTAAGTATCGGCACGGCCGCCAAAGAGAAAACAACAGCCAGCTTTGGTACGGATTTGCAAGCTTACATCGGTCGCTCCAATTATTCAGGGGATGCTACTTTTGCGGGCAGCTTTCAAGATTTGAGAATTTACGGAGAGGCACTAAATAATGAAGATATCGCGGCAGTATATGAACAATCATTTAATGAAAAGCAAGTACAACAAGGCAAATTAGAGCTAACGTTAGGTGATGTATCTGCCGTGACAGAATCTCTTGAACTTCCTTCTGCCAATAAGTATGGCGCATGGATATCATGGATTTCCAGTGATGAAAGTGCGATTAGTCCAACCGGGGAAGTGTTCTTACGAGAAATGGAGCAACAAGTGACGTTAACTGCAACCATTTCTTTAGGTGGAAGCCAGGCAACGAAGGAGTTTGTGGTTACCTTACCACCTAAGGATGACTCTACTCAGCAGATTGCCGTTAAAAATGTTTCGCTAAATGAGTATACACTTCGTTTATCCATGGGGGACAGCGAGACATTAGTGGCTACGATTTCACCTTCAAATGCAACGAATAAAAGAGTCATCTGGACATCTAGTGATTCCAGTGTAGCGAATGTCGATGCTGCGGGTAACGTTACAGCGGTTAGTGAAGGTACAGCGACCATTACGGTACAGACTGAGGATGGAGAGTATGTAGCTGCATCGGATATTACCGTACAAGAAAAGTTGCTTAAAGATGATCTGCTTCTTCATTACAACATGAAAACGACTACAGAAGTAGACGGTCAACTCGTACTAAAGGATGTTGCCAACAAGCCAGTTACATTCGATGGGATTTTTAAAAATCCAAACAATGGACAATTCATTTCAAATAGTGAAGTTGGCTTTATTTCCTTTAATGGTGGAAGCTCTACATCGAATAGTGGTTATGTTGAGATCCCTAAGGGCTCTAATGGACTGGATCTATTACAAGGTCTGAATGAGGTTACCGTATCTTCCATCGTTAACTGGACGAATGATGGTACGAATCGCTGGATTTTCGGTTTGGGTACAGTGTTAACGCCGGAAACGAACAAATATTTCTTCGTAACCCCACGTCATGGTAGTGGATCAGGTAATATGATTGCTACAGGTATATCTAAAAATGGCTGGCCGAACGAAGCATTAGTTACAGGTGGCGCAAACTCAAACCTGATCGGTGGACAGTGGAAGCATGTAACGGTGTCCTTCTCTGAAGCTAGCAACAGGATCACATTATTCGTTGATGGAGTTAAGGTTGCTTCAGGTAATACGAAGGGACTAAAGCTGTCAGACATTATTAATCCGGATGCTACGTTCTCTGGCTTTATCGGTAAGTCCATCTTCTCGAACGATCCATACCTTCAAGGTAGCGTGGCTGATTTCCAAGTATATGATCGTGCGTTGACGGAGCAAGAAATGGGCGAGTTATATCAACAAGAAGCAGCACCTCACATCTCCAAAATACGTCAGCTCACTGTTGATGATGCAGCGAATCAACTTGACATCGGTCATTACTTAGACGAGGCAGATCAGAGTGCTGACAAGATAACGAGAAACGTTAATTTACCAACAAATGGTAAAAATGGCGTAAACATCACTTGGAGTTCTAGTCATCCTACTGTCATTTCTAACAGTGGCACTGTACAACGTCCGGCTGTTCAAGCAGGTGATGTTCAAGCAGAGCTTACGGCTACTTTAACGTATCAAGGCGTATCTATAACTGCTGTATTCCCTGTTACGATCTTGAAGCAATTCGATGATCAGCAGAAGGTTGATCTGGACGCTGAACAATTAGAGATCTACAACGCGGACAATGTTAAAGGCAACTTACGTCTTGTCACTACAGGTGAACAAGGCTCCACCATTACATGGACATCCAGCAGGCCGGCGGTTGTTAAAGGAACGGTTGAAGCGGCTGGTAACGCTACACAATTAGGCTGGGTGAGCCGTCAAGCTACGGATATACCCGTTACGCTAATCGCTACGATTACGAATGGTACAGCTTCGAAAGAGCTAACGTTTAACGTTACAATTAAAAAAGCAGCTGCGCCAGTAAAGCCTGATGCGTACTTCTTTGCGTACTTTACAGGTGAATATGAGGGCGGTGAAGAGATCTCCTTCGCTACAGCGAAAGATCCATTGTTCTGGAAAGCGCTGAATAATGGAAAGTCGATCCTGCAATCGAATATGGGGGAAAAAGGACTTCGTGATCCATTCGTTATTCGGTCAGCAGAAGGTGATAAATTCTATATGCTGGCAACCGATTTAAAAATGGGTGAAAGCACAAATTTCGATCAAGCTCAAATGACAGGCAGTCATTACATGATGGTCTGGGAGTCAGAGGATCTCGTGAACTGGAGCGAGCAGCGAATGATCAAGGTGGCTCCTAAAACTGGAGGAAATACGTGGGCGCCAGAAGCGATCTATGATCCGGTAACTGGAGAGTATATCGTGTTTTGGGCATCATCGATGAAAAACACAGAGACATATGGAGACTATAACGGAAGACCGGAAGGTCAGTACAATGTGATGTACTACGCGACAACACGAGATTTCTACACCTTTTCTGAGCCCAAGGTCATGATTGATGAGTCACTTCCGACCATTGATACGACGTTTATTGAGCACAATAATATGTTGTACCGATTCACCAAATCAGAAGTGAATACGAAAGTGTATGTGGAGAAGGCGCCAACGTTCTACTATGACAAGGACGGTATTGCAGCAAATGGCCTTCAATACAACGCTGTTCCTGGTACACGGGATAACAAACTCGGCTTGATCGGGAAAAGTGGAAACAACGAAGGACAAACGATATTTAAGGATATTCATGAAGACAAATGGTATCTGTTCCTTGATTCATGGCCATATCATGTACGTTATACAACAGATCTGGATAGCAGCACGCAATATATGAACAATGTGTTAAGTAGTGATCAATATGCACTTCCGCCAGGACCGCGACACGGAACGGTGATTCCAATCTCACGTGCAGAGTATAATGCTTTGCAAGAGAAGTATGCATGGAAAGGTCCAGCACCATCAACAGACCCGGTTGTACATTACTCATTTGATGCAAATACAGTGAATGGTACAACGTTGAATGACATTTCTGGTAATGGTCATCACGCAACACTCGTAGGTGGAGCAACGATTAATGAAGAGGATCGCATCGGTAAAACGGGTGGTGCATTAGAGCTTAATGGATCAACAGGATATGTGAAGCTGCCAGATCACTTGATTCAATCCTTGAATCTGGAGAAGGCTACGTTCTCTACATGGGTTCAAATGGATAAAAATCAAGCCAATCAAAGAATATTTGATTTTGCTTCCGAAACAGGCAGACAGGTTAACCGCAACACCATGTACTTGAGTACACAAGGGGATACAGGTAGTCTGGAGTTCGCTGTCGTAACCCCTTTTACAGAGAAATTTAGCAATGACAGCACGAAACTAGGATCAGATTATAAATATGCAGTGAGAAATGCTGGACTTTTACCAACGAAGACTTGGCAGCATGTTGCCATTACAATGGATGAATTTGATGCCGTATTGTACGTGAACGGTCAAGAGGTTAAACGCAGCTCGACATTTAACGTGGAGCCGAGAATGTTACTGGAAACAACGATGAATTATATTGGTAAATCGAGAAACAGCTCTCATAATCTATTTGATGGTAAACTGGATGATTTCCGTATCTATAATCGTGCATTATCCGTTGAAGAGATTGCAACTTTAGCTAATGAAGACGTTACTCCTCCAGTAGAGCAGCCATCTGGGGCAGAACTCATTCTCCACTACGATATGAATGATATCGATGGTGCGACGGTTGTTGACCAAACAGGAAACTTTAACGGAAAATGGATGAATCCGTCTAAAGCAGAATGGATTAGTACACAAGATGCGGGTGTACTAAGCTTTACTGGTGGCACAACTAACTCTTATGTAGAGCTGCCACAAGGAGTTCTCGATGGATTAACGGATATCACCGTTTCATCCATTGTGAACTGGAGCGGTAAAAATGCTGCGGAGTGGTTATATGCATTAGGAAGACCAAACAGTAATACGCACTATACGTATTTCACACCACGTTATAACGCTAACGGTCTGGCTCGCTTAGGTATCGCGACGAATGCCTGGAATAATGAGTCTTCAACTTCGACCACGGGCTTAAAGAATAATGAATGGAAAGTCGTTACAACTGTTGTTTCAGGTACAGATGGTACACTAACGCTTTATATTGATGGTGTTGCTGTTGCATCAGGATCAACGAATGGTATGACGTTAGAACAAATAAAAAATATCTCAGGCAGTAGTGGAACCATTGGGAAGTCATTTTATCCGGCTGATCCATACTTCGGCGGGTTGATTGCAGACTTCCAAATTTATGATGGTGCGATGACAGCAGCAGATATTGCATCACTGAAGGCTCGTGCAGATCAGAAGATTGCTTTACTGGAGGGCATGCTTGTATCGGCTGCGACAGAGAAATTATCGATTCGTGATCTTCTTGCCTCGAATTCATCAAAAGATGAGATTATAAGCAATGTAACGTTGCCAACATCAGGTGCTTATGGCACAACAATAAGCTGGACTTCGGATAAGGGGAATGTAATCTCAACTACAGGTGCCGTAACCAGACCAGCTAACGTAACGGGCGATCAAGTTGTAACCTTAACAGCGGTATTTACTGATGGTACAGAGACAGTTAACAAAACCTTTACGTTGATGGTTAAGGCATTGCCGAGCGATGCCACTTCTGTAGATGAAGCAAAAGCAGCACTAGTCGTTCATAACATTACTGATGTGAGAGGTCATCTATCATTACCAGCATCTGGACTGTATGGTACAACGGTTACTTGGGCTTCTGTTCAGCCCAATGTCATTTCAGTGACTGGTGAAGTAAAACGTCCGGCACACGGTAGTGGAGATGTAGACGTGAAGCTTACAGCTACGATTACATTAAATGCAGCATCCACTACAAAGGAGTTTATTGCGAAGGTGAAAGAAATGCCTGCTGAAGAAAATTATGCAGGATACTTCTTCACATATTTTACTGGAGAAGGTAGCTCAACAGGCGAGCAAGTCCACTTTGCACTAAGTAACGGTAATGATCCGTTGAACTGGCGAGAATTGAATAATGGTAAACCTGTATTGACCTCTACCTTAGGGGAGAAGGGGGTACGTGATCCATTCATTATTCGTTCGCCTGAAGGTGATAAGTTCTACATGATTGCTACCGATCTGAAAATTAACGGTAATGGTAACTGGGGCAGAGCACAGACATGGGGCAGTCGTTCCATTATGGTATGGGAATCGAATGACCTGGTCAACTGGACAGATCAACGCATGGTAGAGGTTGCACCGGAAGAAGCGGGTAATACATGGGCACCAGAAATTATGTACGACAATACAACTGGTGAATATATCGTATTCTGGGCATCAAGAATGTTTGACGATGCATCCCATACAGGCAGTGCATATCAAAAAATGATGTATAGCAAGACAAGAGATTTCTATACGTTTACTGAACCGAAAGTATACTTGGATTATGGATTTTCCATCATTGACACAACGATGATTGAGCACGATAGAAAAGTGTATCGTTTTACGAAGGATGAGCAAGACAACGGAGCTACTGCTCCATTTGGCAAGATGGTCTTCCAAGAGGTTGGTAACTCGATCTTAGATCCAGCCTTCAAGATGATTAATCAAGGTGTGGGTAACATGAAATGGGTTGAGGGTCCAACGATCTTCAAATCAAATACAGATGAAAAATGGTATTTATTCGTAGATGAGTTTGGTGGAAGAGGTTATATTCCATTCGAGACCACCAATCTTGCATCAGGAGTCTGGACATTATCTTCTAACTACAATTTACCCGCTAGTCCGCGCCACGGAACGGTAATTCCCATTACACAACGTGAGTATGATGCACTCAGTGGGAAGAACGTACCCGTTAGTGGGATTAGCTTGGACAAAACGACGTTGTCCATCGTAGAAGGTCAATCAGGGCAATTGACAGCTACCGTATTACCAACTAATGCAACGAAAAAGGCAGTAACCTGGAGCTCTAGCAAACCAGCTGTAGCCACTGTAAGTGCGACAGGTCAAGTAACAGCTGTGGCATCAGGAACATCAAGGATTACAGTAACTACAGTAGATGGTGGGTTTTCATCCAGCGCTACAGTAACAGTAACACCATTGGTAGAACCGACTGCACCAGGAGAAGTGACAAGACCAAGTGTAACAGCAGGTAATCAAAAGCTGACTTTGAAATGGAGTAATCCTGATGACAGCGATCTGGTTGCCATTAAGATTACAGGTCTTGGAAATACAGAGTTTAAGACGGTAACGCTGAATCATGCCGCTAGCAGTTATGAAGTCACAGGACTTGCGAATGGTACGCGTTATGAATTCAGTATTACTACGGTAAACGCAGCAGGAAATGAATCCGCAGGGGTTGTGGTGTCAGGAACACCACAAGCACCAAGCAGTGGGGATGGAAGTGGTGGCGGTAATATGCCTGAACCTTCAGTACCACAAGCTACAGGTGGAAGTGAGCCAGTGATTATGGACAACGGTCAAATAAAAATTAAGCCAGTCGCAAGTGAGAACGGTGCTTCTAACGTGAAGTTAAGTGCGGATACGGTGAAACGTGCGCTTGATCAAACGACAGGCGGTAAGCTACAAGTGCGAGTTGAAGGTGATCAAAGCTGGAACGGGCTAACGATTGAGTTAGCAGTAGATGCGCGCTTAACAAGTAGATCTTCTACGGTAGATCGCATCGAGATCAACACAGGCTCTGCAGTCGTAACCGTGGCAACCGAACTGCTCGGAACAGGAACAAGTGCGGGCAAAACGTTAGGATTGTCGATTAAGAAAATAACAGCTAATCAATTGTCAGCTAGTGCACAAGCTCAGCTGAACGGTGAAGTCGTATACGATATCGAGTTAACGATTGATGGAAAGAAGCTTACAGCGTTTGATGGCAGAGATGATCTCGTGATTGCATTGCCATACACTCTAAAAGCTGCCGAAAATCCAAACAATGTCATCGTATACGATGTGAAGGACAACGGAGAGCTACGCGTGGTGACGAATGGTAAATACAATGCAGTGACAGGAAAAGTAGAGTTCAAGCCAACGTATGCAAGCAAGTATACGGTAGCGTATGTTGCAACGAGCTTTAAGGATGTGACCCAAGACTGGGCGAAGGATGCGATCTCGGGATTGGGAGCAAGAGGCATTGTGAAGGGTGTAGGCGACGGCGAGTTTAATCCGAAGGGTCAAGTGACCAGAGCAGAATTCATCACCATGCTGATGAATATGTTGGAGTTATCGGATGAGAGCGCAACGACAAGTTTTAGTGATGTGAAGCAAGGAGAATGGTACCATGGAAACATCGCAACTGCACAGAAGCTGGGGATTGTGAACGGAAAGCCAGATGGAAGATTCGGAGTTCATGAGAACATTACGCGAGAAGATATGGCGGTTATGGTATACAAGGCGATCCAAATGAAGCAACTAGCGTTAGCAGGTGGTGAAGCTACTGCTTTCAAGGATGAAGCAAACATCGCAAACTACGCGAAGCAAGCGGTAGAGGCAATACAGGGAGCAGGTATAATCAACGGTGTAGGTAACGATGAGTTTGCACCGAAGAAAAATGCGAGCCGTGCAGAAGCAGCAGTGATGATCTATAATGTGTTAGGTTTGATATAGGCACGTGCTTCTTGCATCAAGGAATAACAAAGCCAAAAACGTTACCACTTCTAGTGGTAGCGTTTTTTTGCATACCTTTACCTAGCATCAACGATCTTATTACTTTAGCTTGATATCGGATGGATTCTTCCCCTAAGATTGTCGGTGTAGGCCAGTTCACCATCTGTAGTGATGACGGCAGCCTCAATATGTTTCATTTGATTTGCTTTATGAATAATGGAGACCGCATCTAACCCAAACAATTCTGTTGTATAGATGTCGCAGTCCAGTGATCTGTCCGCAATAATCGTTAAAGAAGCAATATTACTTTCAATCGGATATCCTGTTTTACTGCTAAATATATGATGGTACTGCTGGCCTTGCTTTTCTAAAACGCGCTCGTATATGCCAGAGGTAACGACGGATTTCTCCCTGACGCTAACGAATGCGGCTGCATTTCCTCTAGGTAAAAAGGGGTTCTGTATTCCCACGTTCCAGTGACTAGAACCGGAGGGGGAATCGCCATGAACAAGCACATTTCCGCCCATATCAACCATAGCGGAGGTAGCTCCATTTTTCTTGAAAAATGCCATAACTTGATCGGCAAAATAACCTTTAGCGATCGCTCCAAGGTCGATCTCCATGCCTTTTCTTAATAAATGTACGGTTTGCTGCTCATCATCGAGCTGTATATGTTCAGGATTCAAGAGCTCCAAAACTTCCTTGATATCGGTATCCTTCGGCACATGTGCCTCACGGAAACCAATTCTCCACAATTTGATTAAAGGACCTATCGCAATATTTAAAAATGAATCTTCATTCAGGCTGTGTTCTTTGCCTATCTTTATAAGATCATACAGTTCTTTGTCTACTCTAAGCGGATGTGATGCGGCTTCTCTTTTTAGTATGGCAAGCTGCGAGTGCTCACTGTTGGCACTAAACACTTGTTCATAACGGATGAGTATATCCACTGCTTCCTCGGCAAGCTCTTCAGCATCTGTCCCCTCGATATAGAGGGATATGTTCGTTCCCATGAGCGGTATCGTTCTCGTAAAAGATTTCATGATAGCCTCCTATATCGCACATTGTTGTCCGTGATTGAGAAACGTATGGATGAGGTCATGATCCACGCTATTCAGCTTTTTTTCTCCATGATGGGCTATAAAATAATCGAGACTCATCTTCTCTACAGAGATTGGATAGATGTTGTATTCCGAAGGGCACTCCTTGATATGGATACTTTCAGGCACAAAGGTCAGACCTAAATTATGCTTTGCCAGCTTCAGTACCGTGTAAATTTCTTTGCTCTCCATAACGATATTAGGCTGTACCTTGTAGACACTGAGCAATTGATCAATCTGTTTTCGGATTGCCGAACCCTTGGACGTTAGAATAAGCTGTTGATTCAAAATGGTGCTAATCTCAATCGTGCCCTCCGGGATGACTGCAACATTCTCTTGATATAATTCGCAGCAACGCGGAATGATGGCCTGGTAACTGTGCCTGCCCCAGTTAAACGAGTTCAAGTTAGGGGAGATACTGCTTGAATTTTGCCCGATCCAGAAGTCCAACTCATTATTTTGGAGACGTTTCTCATTTTTTTCAGGTAAATCCTCGACAAGATTAATTTTATAAGCAGGATGAAGCTTCAGAAAATCTGGTAAAAAAAGAGGCGTTAAGTAAGAACCAAGGCTGGGAAGGATTCCGATCCGTATCACCTTATTGCCAATATCCGATACATATGAAATTTCCCTGATAAGCTTGGCGTAGCTGTTTTCAAGTGACGTTAGGTATTGATAATATATTTTTCCCTGCTCGGTTAAACGATAGGGAAGCTTGTGACGAGTGATTAGCTCACAGCTCAACTCACTTTCGATTTTCTTGATAACCTTTGTGAGGTAGGGCTGAGATATGTAGAGGGATTGGGCAGCCCGGCTATAGTTACTGTATTTCAATAGGCTGTCAATGTAACACAAGATATCCTGCGATTCTAACTTAGACATGTTCCTCACCCTTTGTGAAAAAAGTAACAAACTTTGAATTTGAGGTGATTATAACAAATTAGTTATCAAACTGCAATGAATAACTATTAGATCATTTGAGCTTTGATATGTTAGAGTTATGCCGAAAGAACGAGTCTGACATTTACGAACATCATTTCGTATGACAGAGAGGGGATTATAATGAATTATTTAGCTATCGTGGGCACCAATTCAGATGTATCAACGAACCGGATGCTACTTCAATTTATGCAAAAGCATTTTGCTAGTGAAGCCCAGATTGACTTGTTTGAAATTAAGGATATGCCTGCTTTTATTGAAAAAGATGAACTAGAGGACGCTGAAGTTGATATTCCTGTGAAGGTACAAGAGTTATCGGATCAAATATCTAAAGCGCAAGGTATCATTATCGCCACCCCGGAGTATGATCACGCCATACCTGCCGTTTTAAAAAGTGCGCTCGAATGGATCAGTTATACGACTCAATCCTTGATAGACAAGCCTGTTCTTATCGTAGGTGCTTCACACGGCTCACTCGGTTCTTCCAGAGCACAAGCACATCTGAAACAAATTCTGGATTCGCCTGAACTTGGTGCGAGAATGATGCCTAGCAGCGAGTTTCTTTTGGGAAAATCACAGCGTGGATTTGATACTAGCGGCAATCTTATTGATGCTGAAAAAGTAGCGGAGCTTGACGAAATTTTCAGGGAGTTTGTTTTGTTTACTGAGATCACCACAGAATTGCTATCAAAAAGGACGTTGAAGAAAAAAACGAAAAAATTTTCCTGGCAAGAGTAGGGGGGCTAATCACAATGAAAATCATAGCGATCGTGGGCACAAATGCAAAGAAATCGTATAATCGCAAGCTGCTTCAATTCATACAAAAGCATTTTGAGTCTAGAGCAGCCATTGAAATCCTAGAGATTGCAGATGTTCCGATGTTTAATCAGTCCGATAACCAAACAAACAGTGCAATGATACAATCGTTTAATGAAAAAATTAGCGCAAGCGATGGTGTCATTATTGCGACTCCCGAGTATAACCATTCCATCCCTTCATCCCTTAAAAGCCTGCTGGAATGGTTGAGCTTTGAAATCCATCCGCTGGCTGGCAAACCCGTGATGATCATAGGTGCGTCACAGGGAACACAAGGCTCCTCGCGTGCACAGCTGCATCTTCGTCAAATTCTGGATGCACCAGGTGTCGAAGCTAATGTGATGCCAGGGTATGAATTTTTGCTTGGCAGCGCACATCAAGCATTTGACGAATCAGGCGACTTGAACAATGAAGGAACAGTTGATTTCCTGGAAACTTGTTTCCTGCGATTCCTTCGTTTTGCCAAAATTTCAAATCAGTTGAACGAAGAAGAAGAATTCACTTATAATCCCGGTGTGTATGAGGTCAATGCCATAGGTCATAGTGGCAATCTGCCGATGAAGGTATCCTTTAGTGAAAATCGGATCGAAAGTATCGATATTGATTCCACGGGAGAAACCGAAGGTATCGCCGATGTCGTTTTTGTAAGAATCCCGAATAAAATTATCGAGGGACAGACGCTGAATGTGGATGCTCTCTCCGGTGCTTCTGAAACGAGTAACGCTGTGATTAACGGTGTATCCAAAGCGGTTAAGCTTGCCGGAGTTAACCCGGATATTCTGAAAAGACGTGCAAAACCTGCCAGCAGCCAGATGAGGGATGATGAAGAATACACTTGTGATGTGGTCGTTGTAGGAGGAGGCGGTGCTGGACTAAGTGCTGCTGCCACAGCTTTACAACATGGAGCAAGTGCTATCGTTCTTGAGAAATACCCTGCCGTAGGAGGGAATACCATCCGTTCAGGTGGTCCTGTCAATGCTGCAGATCCTGCATGGCAACAACAGTTTAGCGAGAATCCAGGAGAAAGACAGACCATTGAGAATTTGTTAAGTACCGATGAAAGCCTGATCCATCCGGAATATATAGACGATTTTCATGCACTTCAAGAAGAATTTGCAGCGTATCAGGAACAGTTCGGCACACAGAAAGCTTATTTATTTGATTCCCCGCTGCTTCACAGAATGCAAACGTATTTCGGTGGCAAACGAACGGACCTGAATGGAAACATGATCTATGGACAGTACGATCTGGTTAAAGTACTCACAGAGCATGCCTTGGAAAGTGTGCAATGGCTTGAGGATATCGGGGTTGAATACGATAAAAGCATCGTGTTTGCTCCAGTAGGTGCCCTTTGGCGTCGTGGTCATAAACCTGTCAAAAGTTATGGCTCAGCCTTTATCATTGCACTTAGTAAATATGTAGAAGAGAATGCAGGGAAAATTATTACTGATAGCCCGGTCCAACAACTGATCATCGAAGATGGAAAAATAGCAGGTGTTATCGCAACGGGTGTTAATGGTCAGAAAATTACCATTCATGCCAAAGCTGTTGTGCTTGCTAGTGGTGGTTTTGGCGCAAATACACAGATGCTGAAGGAATATAACACGTACTGGAGCCATATTGATGATGATATTAAAACGACGAATTCCTACGCGATGACTGGTGATGGAATATCGCTTGGTAAGAGCGCAGGTGCGGCACTGACAGGCATGGGCTTCACTCAGATGATGCCTGTTGCCGATCCGGACACTGGCGAGCTCTTCAGCGGGCTGCAAGTACCGCCTGAAAACTTTGTTATGGTTAACAAAAAGGGAGAACGATTTGTAAATGAATTTTCCGGACGGGATGTCTTAACCAAAGCAGCTATTGAGCAAGGAAGCTTATTTTATCTGATCGCTGATGATGAGATCAAGAAAACCGCAGCGAATACAAGCGAGGAAAAGATCAATCGGCAAGTTGAGGCAGGGACTCTGTTCAGAGCGGAGACGATTGAGGAGCTGGCAGTGCAAATCAATATGGACCCTCAGGTTCTCAGAGCGACGATTTATAAGTACAACTCCTATGTGGATGCGGGTTTTGATCCAGAGTTCCATAAGGATACGTTTAGCTTAAAAGTCGAGAAGGCTCCATTCTACGCTACACCAAGAAAACCTGCAGTTCACCATACGATGGGCGGTATTAAGATCGATACGAAAACCCGTGTATTGGATGAAAACGGTCAACCCATAGCGCATCTGTATGCCGCTGGAGAAGTGGCCGGAGGTATACATGCAGGCAACCGTTTAGGCGGTAATGCTTTGACGGATATCTTTACTTTTGGACGAATTGCTGGTAAGACTGCTGTGGATGAGATGAATGATGTGGAGAATATAAACAAAGAAATATAGATCATTCATGACCATTTAAGTTGTAAATCTAAACAACCCGGTAAACACAAGGATATCCTAGTGTTTGTCGGGTTATTTCCAATTCATAGGTGTGTTCTTGGAAATTAATCTGAAAGCGCTTTATTTTCTTGTAGACAAGAGAACATACCAGATGATATATTGTTTCTATAAGAAACAATATTATTTTTGTTGAGAACTATATTATACGTGTCCTTGTTAAGGGCGGAGGAAATGATCTCTCGGAGCTTAAGCTTGGACACTACAAAAAGGACGGGGAAACGATGACTAAAATCGAGACAACAATTCAATCCTTTGACGGCACACAGCTTTATTTCAGCAAGGATACAGTGGAAAATGCCAAAGCCGCTGTCGTTATTGTACACGGATTAGCGGAACATACCGGTCGATATGATTATGTGACAGAGAAGCTGAGCCAGCGCGGGTTTAACGTATATCGATTCGATCATCGCGGTCATGCTAGATCGGAAGGACAGCGTACGTTCTACAGTGATTTTCACCAGATCATAGAGGATGTCAACGTTGTGGTGGAGACTGCTTTGCAAGAAAGCGGCAATCTTCCGCTGTTTGTTATCGGACATAGTATGGGAGGCTTCGCAACCTCGTCTTTTGGAACGAAATATCCAGGTAAGGTCAGAGGTATCGTGTTATCGGGAGCGCTCACTCGTTACAATACAAAAGTTGCCGGAGAATTGCCTATGGATCTGCCTACAGGCACGTATTTCCCGAATGAGCTGGGCAGCGGCGTATGTAGTGATCCCGCAGTTGTATCCGCTTACGCGAATGACCCACTTGTTGAAAAGCAAATCTCTGTAGATTTGTTTAACAGTCTGGGAAATGGCATAACATGGCTGAAGGAGAACGCTGAGCAGTTTATAGATCCTGTACTTGTTCTGCATGGGGCGAATGACGGGCTGGTCAGCGAAAAGGATTCTCGTGATTTTTACGGAGATATCGCTTCAACCGATAAAACACTCAAAATTTATGCTCATCTGATGCATGAGATATTTAATGAACCAACCCGTGATGACGTTATTGAAGAAGCGATTGCATGGATTGAAAAACGAATCTGATTTCAGTAGAGTAAGAGAGAGAATCTGAATGATGAAAGGGATTACCCATGAAATTAGATTGGATGGGCGACCATCGGGAACTGATTGAGAAAATTATCAAATACGGCAACGCGTACTCGAACACCTATAAGTTACAGCGAAGTTATGGTACAGACATGATGTTCTCGGCTTCACAGATTCAGACGTTGGAATACATTCTGGAAGCCGAGGACAAGGAAGAGAAGATGACGGAAATGGCCGCACGCCTGGGCGTAAGCCGCAGTACATTTTCCAAGAACGTGAAGAATCTGACCGAAAAAGGACTGCTCGAAAAATTCCATCTAAGCGGGAACCGCAAAGATATTTACGTCAAACCTTCGGCAAAAGGGCGCGAGGTATATGCCAAATACACCGAATTTGTGCGGGAGCTTTGTTTTGATGAAATTTTCAAGTATGCAGATCAGATTTCAGATGTGGACAAACAGAACTTTATTCGCATCATGGATTTGTTTGCCGATGTACTCGTCTGGTATGGTGAAAAGGAACAGGAAGCGCGCAAGTTAATCAGAATTGATTCCGATGTGGGCAGAGACTAGTTCAACAACATTAAAGGGATTTTCCTCAAGGCTGTTCTGTGGCCTGAAAGGGAAATTCCTTTTTGATTCCTCTGAAACACGAATTTTGAAATTAAGGCGTCAGCCCATTCCCTCCGCGAATGCCCTTCATACAGTATAAAGTGCTTGATGCACCAGAGGCTGTAGGACAATTATTCAGCAGGGAGTGAGATGTGTGAAATCATCAACAAAGCTTACCGGACGGGTTATTTACAAAGGTGATCCAGGATATGAAGCGGCACGCAAGAACTGGGACCCGCATACCGACAGATATCCCAAAGTTTTTGTTTTTGCTCAAAAGACGAAAGATGTCTCCAACGCTATCCGTTGGGCTCGTGAAAACAATGTTCCGATCAGGCCGCGGAGCGGCAGACATGCGCTTGAAGTGAATCTTTCACAGGTTAACGGAGGAATTGTGATTGATGTGAGCGATCTGAATTCCATCAAGCTTGATAAAAAAAATGGAACGGTTGTTGTTGGAACAGGAAACCGCGTGGGAAGAATTGCGAATACCCTTGCCAAGCAAGGTTTCATAGCGCCTTTTGGTGACAGCCCTACTGTAGGGATCGGTGGAATTACATTAGGTGGGGGAATTGGGCCTCTCCAGCGTACCATCGGTCTCATCAGTGATAACCTGCTTGAGGTAGAGATGGTGGACGCCAAAGGAAAGGTGATTCGGGCCAATAAAAATCATAATGCAGATCTCTTTTGGGCCTCACGTGGTGGGGGTGGTGGTAACTTCGGAGTATATACCCGTTACAAATTCAAAGTGCGCCGGGCACCAGCGAAGGCTACTGTATTTAAAATTACCTGGCCATGGGCTCAATTCGAGAAGGTGCTCAAAGTATGGCAGAAGTGGGCTCCGTCTGTTGATACGAGACTGGGCAGTGAATTGTCCATCGGACCGAAAAAGGGTGGCAATGTTATGATGGAGGGACTGTTCCTAGGCTCTAAAACAGAGGCCCTCCGATTATTGCAGCCAATGACTAGTGTCGGTACGCCGACGAGCTCCACGGTTCGTTTGTTGCCTTACACGGAGGTTGTAAAGTTCTTATTGCAGCCTGACCCGATTCAAACGCAAAGGTTCAGTAACCAGTTCTCCTCCGGTTTCGGAAGAAAACCGTTTCCCGATAAAGCCATCAAAACGATGCGCGCATTTTTGGAGAACTTGGAAGAGGGACCAGGCGGGTTCTATTTCCTCAACTGGGGCGGAGCGGTAAGTCGCAAATCACCTCGATCAACCGCGTTTTTCTGGCGGAAAGAGAAGTTCTATGTGGAATGGACCAGTACGTGGATCAAACCATCCCATGCCGCTAAAAATATTGCACTCGCTCGTAATACTCGCAAGAAATTGCAACCATACATTGTCGGTTCCTATATCAACGTTCCAGACCAAGGAATCAAAAATTCCGGTCCAGTGTACTATGGAGCCAACTATGCGAGACTGCGGAGAGTCAAAGCCAAGTATGATCCGAAAAATGTGTTTAACAATCCTCAAAGCATCACGCCGGCTCGTAGAGCGTAAAGGTAGAGCCATTTATTTTTATCAGCAGCTTGTGTTAATCAGAAGTTGAATTCATCTAAGTACTCATACTAATAACAGTAAAGACACGTCTTTTATGGCGTGTCTTTTTGATTTTTATGGTAGTATAGATGCCAAAACGATATTTGAAACAATACAGTTGCTGTTGGTGACCCTTGAATGGAGGTATGGCTCATGTATGCACCGATCTTATCCACGAAATTATCCATTCCAGTTCAGCGCTCTCATGTAGTCGATCGTCCACGCCTGATTGTCCGTTTGGACGAGGGAATGTACGCCAAACTCATACTGGTCTCTGCTCCTGCAGGATCAGGCAAAACCCTACTAGTCAATCAATGGGTTAAGTCTTCTTCAATACCTACGGCTTGGCTCTCGCTGGAAGAAGCGGATAACGATCTTTCGCGTTTTTTGACATATCTATGTGCTTCGTTACAGACGATTTTCCCCAAACTTGCAGAAGGCATCGTAGGATTTGTTCAATCTTCGGAGCCGTCACCCGTTGAGACTGTAATTACATATCTCCTGAATGAAATTTCTGATGTATCCGATCATTTTGTGCTTGTTCTGGATGATTATCATCTCATGACTTCAGAAGTTATCAATCAAGCACTTGTCTACTTACTGAGGCACATACCCCCGCATATGCATCTCGTCATGATTACGCGTCAGCAACCCAAGTTACCTTTGGCTCGACTGCGGGCAAAGGGAGAATTGGTTGAATTACGCGGCAGTGATTTGCGTTTTAATTCTCCCGAAATCAGTGAGTTTTTGGATCGGGTCATGAGATTGAAACTTTCAAAAGAAAACATTGCTCTCCTTGAAGAACGAACAGAAGGCTGGGTTGCGGGGTTGCAGTTAGCTGCCTTATCCATACAGGGTTCTTCAGATCCGAATCACTCTATGGAAACGTTCAGTGGCAGAGCCCCATTTGTACTCGACTATCTCATGGAAGAAATATTACAAGGGCAAACCGAACAGGTACAGAACTTTCTGTTGAAAACGTGCATGTTGGATCGATTATGCGGTTCATTGTGTGATGCGCTCTTTGATGTAGGTGAACCAAAGGAACATCAATCCGTTGAATTTACCGGACAGGAGATGTTGGAGTGGCTGGAGCAAGCCAATCTTTTCATCGTTCCGCTAGACAATGAGAGGCGATGGTATCGTTACCATCATCTTTTTGCAGATTTATTACGTAAAAGAGTACACCAGACTTCGAGTTACGCTGGCAAAGCTGAGACTGTTCTGTCTGTTACTGAAATACATAAGCGAGCGAGTATCTGGTTTGAGAAGCATCAAATGGAACTGGAGGCTTTCAATCATGCTGTAGCTGCGGCAGATACTTATCGGGCATCGAATCTGTTGGAAGGAAAGGGGATGCCACTTCTTTTTCGCGGGGGTGTTGTTCCTGCTCTTCAATGGTTGGGTTCTCTATCGTCAGCGGAATTGGATTCAATCCCATCATTATGGGTGATGTATGCCGCTGCGTTACTGGTGTCAGGCCATGTGGTAGATGTGGAACCCAAGTTGCAATCTGCTGAACAAGC
>Ga0209437_100358_pt1 | contig 51287 bp, 46 predicted proteins | sample AraplaL_Cvi_mTSA_FD_184266 | JGI IMG/M metagenome (GOLD analysis project Ga0209437, IMG submission 184266) | Arabidopsis root microbial communities from the University of North Carolina, USA - plate scrape CL_Cvi_mTSA (SPAdes) (version 2) | ecosystem: Host-associated > Plants > Roots > Endosphere...
AACGCGAAGAATGGATGGATTCGACTCCAGTACCTTGATCTCTTTCTCCGTAAAAAACCGTCTGATTTTCCCCATAATCTACATCCCCATAAACGTTTATAATCTGATTAAAACACAAAAGACCCGTAAGAGGGCACTTTTTTCAAAGTGTCCATCTTACGGGTCACAGTTCACTTAATGGAGAACGGTCGCTTTTTCTAATTATAGAAATAAGGACAACACTCAAATTCGTTAAAATCCCAATTTTTATCTTCTGACTTACAGCCCCAGCTTCTGCCCTTTCTCCAAACGCTGAATCTGCTGCTCCCCGGTATCCGCAAGTTCACGGAACTGGTTAATCGTCTCGCGCATTCTAGGGAGGGCTTCCTGCTTGTAGAGACTGATCGAATCGAGTGCAGACAACACATCGGTGAACGCCTGTTTCATCGTATCCACGGAAATGCTGGCTTCATATGCCTGCTTCTGGATGGCAATCCCCTGATCCTTGAGCATTTTGGATGTACCCGCAATCAGATCATTGGTTGTCTGGTCCAGCAATTCAATCTTCTGCAATACAATCTTCTGATTATACAAAGCACTCGCTACCGTAACGGCAATTTTCAGTGCCGAGATTGTTACATTCTTGGCCCGGTCTACCCCTCGGATTAGCTCCTTGTTGTTACGGATGACCACTTCAATCGCCATGATGCCCTGCTGGTTCACGACCAGCATTTGTTGCAGGTCCATGACCCGCTGACGGAGCGGAAACAACACTTCTTCCGTAATAAAGCGGACTTTCTCGGGGTCCTCATTGCGGACCTTGGCGGCTTCAATCTGCGCGTCGATGGACTCATCCATGAGCACGCCAAGCTGAATTTCCTTTTGTAATCGTTTGGTGAGTTCTCTCAGGTTCTGTTGCTCAATCTCCAGGGTTGTATTATCGTTCCGGAGTGTGGACCTGCCTTTATCCAAAGAGGTTACGATGTCAGCAATGACTGCATCAGCCTTCTGATATTTCAGGAAATAGGCTCGCAGCGGATTAAACAATTTTCCGAGAAATCCGGTTTTGGCAAAGTCGACCACGCTCGGGTCGAGATCCTTCAATTGCATATGCAGCTCAGTCAAGCCTTTGGCGACCTGACCGCCCTCGTCTCCCGTCTTGGACAGATGTCCAACGGAGACTTGAAGCAAGGCGTTTTTCTCGGAAGAGGATCTCATCGTGTTCATACCAAAGCCGTCAATGGATTGCAGAATCTCTTTGCGTTTCTCCAGGGATTCGAGATCCAGTGTCATAATCATCTCTACGTTGGCATTGGCCACTTGTTGAAGCTCCGCGACCTCGGCGGGCACGGGTTTCACCTCTTCCTCAATCACCTTCTGAATTTCCTTCTGGCTTGGTATTTCCATTGAAAATGACATCTATAGTTCCCCCTTTAGATTACATCTGTACGTTAAACAGGTTACCGATCTTGTACACGACATCGTCGGTATCGGCATTGATGCTTGCCGCTTCGTTAATGCTGGAGATGCTCTCCAAAGCCTTGATGTCTGCGTTGTACCCAATCGTATAGATTGGCACTTTGTACGTCTCGACCAGATCACGGATATCCTTCAGGGTATGACCTTCATTGGTCTCGCCATCACTCAGGACAAAGATTAACGGCTTCACGTTTGGATTAGCAACCATATAATCTTCCAGCATCTTCATCGCCACCACGATCCCGTCAAAGGTCGCCGTCCCTCCACCAGCTTGCAGACTATCCACTGTTCCGACAAACATGGACTGCTGGTTCGTATCATACTTGGCAATCGGCAGATTCACGGTAACCCCGCTGGAGTATGAAACCAAGCCAATACTGTTGTCTGTACCCAGGTACTTCTGACCTTTGCGCAGCGACTCCTTCAGTCGGTTAAGCGGTTCGCCGTCCATGCTTCCGGATACATCCGTCACGAACACAGCGGCAATCGGTTTGCTGCCGTTTTTCTTCTCTTTCCATACTTTCTGTGCAGACAACAACGTGCCGCCATCCACAGTGGCCAGTTCGGATTTGTAATCCTGCAACCCGTTGAAACCAAACTCTTCCGCTGATTGTTGGTACTTCGCCTGGGTTACGAATTCCGCAAACTTCTGGATAATCTCCTGTTTGTTCTGCGGCAATTGTCCCAATGCGTACAGCGGACTGTCATGTCTCACGCCAAAAGGTGTAAAGACGTAACCACTCTTCAGATCAGCGGTATTCACATACGTCTGATATTCGAGTACAAAGGCATCCAGTCTGCCTGACTTGGCAGCTTCCCGCATCTGAATGGTTGTCGACGCCGTAAACGGTACATTCGTCTGGAATTTCTCAAATCCCTCAATCGCCTTCTCGCCCAGCGGATTGGCACTATCATACGTATTCAGTGCAGTCACCAGGAAGTTCAGTCCGGTGGAGCTGGCAAATGGATCGGTATATCCCATCGCGAGTTCATTGTTGGCAATCGCTTCGGTTACGGTTTTTACATTAACAGAGCCATAGGTATCAACCAGTGCATCATACTTGGCTTTAGAAATGACAATACCAGGAACATTCCCAACCAATCGCTTGGAGACCATCTCTGTCTTCACCCCACTGGCCTCAACCATCTCGCCCCACAGTTCATTGGAAGGTGTGAATGCATCCGGTATATACTTGCCCGACTTGATATAATCGGTAGCCGTTCCGGAGGCAATGTTGCGGATCTTGACCGATACCGGTTTCCCACCAACGCTGATATTCGCTTTGTTGAATTCCTCGCCCACCTCGGTTAGCCATCCGTCTATCCCGCTGCCCGACTTCTCCGTGGAAGAGAAAATTTCGACGTAATCATTCGTTGTATTCTCTACGGCAATTGCGAATTTGGAGATATCCGGCAGTGATTCCGCCACATCGACCGGATCGAGATCAATCTGTCCTTTGACCGGCTCCGCCGTTGCTGGTGCAATGTCCGCGTACAGTTTGCCCAGCTCCTTACCTGCATTCTCTGTGCTCACCTGTGTGGTCGACTTGCCAAAGTTCGACGTCAGTGTGATTCCTGCATAGACTAGACCAAATACGAGTACCAGCATTACAATCGATATGAAAAAAAACTTTCCCTTCTTGGCCATACGAGCAACCCCTCACTGTCTGTATAATTTGGTGTGCTTGATTAACTGATCGATCTCCTGCATACAAGGCATCTGTTCAATATCTCCGGCTTCAAAGCTGTCGAGGCGTGAAATCTCCAGTAACAACTGATCCAGCTTGAGCAAAATTTCCTCATTGGTGTGTAATGCATTCTTCACATAAGACAGATAATCGTTGTATACCTTGGTTTTTTCCTGAAAAAGTTTCTGGGGTAGGGTTGAGGATTTGGATTTCATCATGTTGGCATAGTCAGCTTCATCGAATACATTCAACCGGTTCAGCACACTGCGAATGTTCAGGTATAACAACTTCTCCACTTCCAGCGTGACCGATGCGAATTTTTTGTAGCTCAGTTCTCCGGGATCAAACCGCTGATGAAGCACATTCAGGAGTGTTTCTTTCTTCTTTTTCATCCGGCTAAGTTGGGACAGCCCCAGCGTAATATCTTCTTCGAGGACTTTGATGCGTCTATAAAAAGATAAAGCTTCCACATAATCGTCATGCGTTTCAATATGCTTCACGGGCAGAACCACCGGCTGTCTGAACAGCAAGGTGTAACTCCCATATAAGAGTGCCATTGCACTGCCGAACAACAGGGTAACGGATAGCGCAGTTGTGAATGCACCCTCCCCGAAATTCAGCCCGATAAAGCCGGGTGAGAATGCCAGAACATCCACAGCCACAATACCGAGGATCAATCCCAGCAATTTTATGTACTTGATCATGTTCAATCATCCGACCTCCTTTCATGTTATATATTGAAGCTTTATGTCGTTATTTTCCTGTTCAACTTATTCTTATTGTACATGATGTTAACGCTCTCAGGTGGATAACATTGGATATTTGGATACTCAATAATATACGTGGTTTGGGCTTATCCCATTTCATATTTTCAGGGACAACGTGGAACTTGGCAGGAAATGTTGTGGTCAATCCATACAAAGTGAGTTTTACAAGACAGCAGATTGTGGATAAGAAATGTTATCAGGTAATACGTGGAAAATGGCTATGCGTGTCATTTTTTATATAAGACTTGTCTGAAAAATAAGCAATGCAAAACAGGGGTCACAAGAACACTCACACAACATGTTAGAACTACAAACACTACTGATGCATAAAAAAAAGACGAAACGGAGATCATCCGATTTCGCCTCTTATGCGTTGTTTCTTCGTTTAAGGTTGGGTGCTCTATTATAAAACTTGACACTACTATAAAATTTAGATACTACGGCCTTCCGATGACCGATGCCCCAAGACGAAAAAAGTACATCTTCCATGCTGCGCTGTAATCCCAAAAATACGCTATCTCGCTATCTATAGCTAACGAACTGAGGTAACGTTATTGGGTGCATGTCAGCTCATTTGAAAATGTAACGAACCTGAGACACGTTATATTCGTGTATTAGGTGTAAAAACGTTGTTTATCGCCTATTTCAGATGAAATAGCGTCGCTGAGATTCGTTACATTTTCCACCTCACCCGTATTGCTCAATTAAGGCGTGTAGGGTTCGTTAGCATTAGAAAACGGCTACCTTCCTTACTGCGCCCTCTGCAACATACAGGCTAAATTCCCATGCTTATTTCCGGTGACCTAATTACGCAAAGAGTGATGTCGGTTTGCTTCGCGTGGTGCGTACCTCAACAACTTTCCCGGCACAGCCATTGTCGCCCTCCGCCTGGAACATGACCTTAACGCTGTCTTTACCTGATGTAACGGACTCAGGAATATTATAGGTCACATAGAATACGTCGCCGATTTTGTTCATATGAATTCGCTGCTCTCCAATGCGTGTGCCATCCACGGTAATGGTGAATTGTCTCTCATACGACATACCTTCCCGTTCAAATGAGGAATAATCTCCACCCCAATAGGCCACACATAGATAATTGGTTGCGGCGCGATCCACCGCCAGTTGGTAGCTGAAGTAAGCCCCACTGATGCCAAAAGCCTCTCGCCACATATGCAACTTCTTACGGCCATCTGTGGTTGAACCGTTGTGATACTCCCCACGGCAGTTGCTATCCAGTTGATGTCCAATCTCATCCTGCTGACCGTCAGCCTGAACCCTGTCGATCGTGATATCGTTCAACTCTTTCTCCAGCGCATCACCTTCATCGTTAAACGGCCAATACACGGTATAAAATTCATGATGCACATCATAGAACGGAATAAGCTTCACGGCTTCGCCTGTGGAAGTGACATCCTTGCTAAGTTCAAATGTTAACGTGTCTGCATCTACAACCTTGATCCACTCTTGCACATCCTCCTGCTCCGTCCAGATCACAGGTACAGGTGCGGTCTTAGGATTCAATGCCGTTTCGTCCACAATCGTATCCTCTGGAAGTCCCTCGTTTCCCAGTGCACCGGCGAGTACAATCGGGCCGTATAGGAATGCCACCTTGTGGACATCATCCCGGGAGGTGTACTGGCGAAGCGACATCGGCAGGGTGATTGTGATGACATCGCCCGCAGACCATGTGCGGTCGATGGATAGATAGCCGGGTTCCATCCGTGTATACGGATGTTCCGTATCCCCGTTAACCGTTGCCGTCATTGGCTCTTGCAGCCATGAGGGCACGCGTAATCTTAGATGGGCCGAGGCGTTGCCTCCGGTGATCGTCAGGGTTACCTTTTCCGAATAAGGAAAGTCGGTTTCAAGCTTCAGAGATATTCCCTGAGCGGTCCAGTCCAGCTGGGAAGCGATATACAGGTTGACGTACAGGTCTTGCTCATCCTCAAAGTAGATGGCCTCGGCATATTTGCCCGGGTTCTCCATGCCTGATCCTGTGCAGCACCACCAAGCAGTATCGTGAGTACCATAGATTTTGTAGTGGCCTTGCAGCGTTGATGCAAAATACGTTTTGTTCCCCGTATCGGGGTCCTGCGTGCCGAGGATGTGATTATAGATGGCGTTTTCATAATAGTCCATGTATCCGCTATCGTGATTCCAGGCGAAGAGTTGCTTCGTTAGATGCAACATGTTGTGAGTACAACAGCTCTCTCCTGTTTTGATCCCCAGACTCTCCATGCCCTTTGCTTCGTAATGCTCCGAAATGCTCGTCGCGCCAAATACGTAAGAACGATGATGCACCGTCGTGTTCCAGAAAAACTCTGCAGCTGTCTTATAACTCTCATGGGTATGGTCCTGATTGTAGATTTCGGCAGCACCGATCACTTTGGGAATCTGAGTATTGGCGTGTCTGCCTTGAAGATCGTCCTGCTTATGTTCCAAGGGTCTCAGGATCAATTGATGGGTAAACTTATTGGCAATCTCAAGGTATAAGGCTTTGCCCGTGATCCCATACAAGTGTGCAAATACTTCATTCATGCCCCCGTGTTCACTTTGAAGCATCGTCTGCATCTGTTCTTCTGTCATCGGGAGTAAACCTTCTACCGCCCAGTCTGCAAATCGAGTAACCACCTCAAGTGCCTGTCCGTTGCCAGTGAGTTTATACGCATCAATCAGGCCGCGATAGATTTTATGCACACTGTACCAGGGAACCCAGTATTCACCGATATTGAATCCACCAATATGTTCGGCGCGGAATGCGATGCGGAACGCTTCTTCTGACAAACCACCGATGTACCCACTTCCCGTGGTCTGCTGGATTCTCGCCAGTTCGGTGACAGCATAATCCAGTCTTTCTTTTAACGTCTTATTCCCGGTTGCCTGATACGTCACAGCCAGAGCCGACAGATAATGTCCAAGGGAATGTCCGCTGATGGTACGTGCCTCCCAACCCGCGTAGCGTTCTTTTCGGGCAGGTAAACCATGAGCCTCGAAGCATGGGGCCAGGAATCGATCCATATCCAGCGATAACAGGTAACGCTCCCCGACCTCTTGTGATGTTTGGAACACCCCGTTTAACAGCTCTACATGTTCCGGTCCCAGAAATCCTTTTTTCGTATCAATCATGACACTCACTCCTTCTCGGGATGTAATTAGTAGTTAGTAGATATCCAGATATACTTCCTCTCGTTCTTAAGGGGTAAAATCCGTGTTCTGTTCCATATGTCCAATACTCAACAATCCACTTCAGAGCTTGAATATCCCCATATTATCAAATAAAATATAATTACATCAGACTCATAATCCAAGAAAAGGTGGATAAATCCGTCCTATGCAAAAGCCACTGGAACATTACCTGTGCGGCAAGTTCATATCCGACGGCAACTGGAGCCACATGAGACGCAGCATGCCTGTTCATGAGATCATTTTGATGCTGGAAGGTGAGATGTACATTGCGGAAGAAGAGGAACAATATGTAGTTCGTGCCAACGATCTGTTGTTTCTGCGCGCGGGTCGTACCCACTATGGCTACCAGGTCAGCGACACACCCGTCAGCTTCTACTGGGTTCACTATGATGCCATCCAGCCAGAATTCAACCGGTTTAGGACCCATGCCACCATTCAGGTACCTTCCATGGCCAATCAGTTATTCAAGCAGCTGCTGCATGTGTCATCCTTCTCACCGGAGGAAGCCGACGCTGCACTGCTATTGTTGTTCAGAGAACTGGAGCGTAATATAGAGGCCGATTATCGCCCGCACAATGCAATTGTGGACCATATCTGCAAGTGGGTCGATATTCATCTGCATACAAACATTACGGTGAGTGAGATTGCGGAGAATTTTAATTTTAACAAAGACTATATTTCCAAAATGGTGAAGCGCGAGAAAGGCACTGGACTCAAAACCTATATTCTCACCGAACGTATTCGCCGGGCGAAACAGCTGCTGCTGAACACCAATGCCAGTGTAAAAGAAATTGCCGGACAGTGCGGCTTCTCCGATTACAAGCTGTTCCTGCGCATGTTCAAGCAATACGAAGGCAATACGCCAACCGAATATCGCAATCATCTGTATTCCACACAGCTCAATCGCTGATATGCTTTGATCTATAGAAATGACTGAGTTAACTATAGAAAATTTGAATCAATCGGATTGAATCCGTTATGGTAAAATGCAAGAAAACAATATTCCATACTTAACCCATAAGAGAAGGGGAATTATTAGATGACAACGGCTGCCGTTACGATTCATCCTGCCACAGAAACGGACCATCCAGAGATTGTAGATATCCTTATTGCAAGTTACGCCGAGTATCGGGAGACTTTTGAGCAAAATGAACGCTGGGAGGCCTACCTAAAAGATATTAGAGAGTCTGTGGTTAATCCTTACCTGACACAACTATGGGTCGCGAAGATTGATGATCAGATTGTCGGTACAGTCCAATTATTCGAAACAGCGCGCAAGGCTTATCCAGACTTTGAATTACCAATCGATTATCCGTTTATTCGGCTGTTAGGTGTTGATCCCAAATGGAGAGGTCATGGGATCGCCAGAGAACTGCTCCAGCAATGCGTGGAATCTGCCAAAGACATGGGCAAAAATACGGTGTATTTATATACAGGCGGTCAGATGGTCAATGCCATCCGTTTATATGAGCGTTTCGGATTTACAGAGGATGAGGAATTCAGCTCCGAGAGTAGCGGGGGCAAGGCGATCTGTTACCGTTATGATTCCTAGTGTTGGGTAACAGAAACCCGAGGTCAGCGAGCGGAGAATGATACGTAAAAAAGACCGGTCATCATCATGAACGGCCTTTTTTACTATGCATCAATGATCAACCCGCATTGAAATAATACACCACGATTGATTTGTAGTCTTAGCCGCCAATCTCCACCAAAATCTTTGCATGGCTCTTGTCGCTCATCAACAGCTCAAGTCCTTCCTGCACGATTTCGTCCAGTTTGATTTTCTTGGTGATGACCTGTTTCACATCGAGCGATCCTTCCGCAATCAATGAAATCACTTCAGGGAAAATGTGGCGATAGGCCAGCGTTGCTGTCAAATTCGCTTCTTTCACCAGAAGATCGAAGAAGTTCACTTGGAGCGGATTTGGAATCGCGGCGATGACAACAACTTCTCCACCTTTTTTGACAACCGCAACCGCGCTGTCCATCGTTGGTTGCACACCGGCTGCTTCATAAGCCACATCAATGCCGCCCGATTGCTGCAAAATCACTTCGGTTGCATTGACTTTGGCACTGTTCACCGGAATGGCTCCCAGCTTGACTGCCAAGTCCAAACGTTCCTCAAATACATCGACTGCATAGATTTCAGAGGCTCCTGCTGCTTTGGCAGACAGAATCGTCAATAATCCAATTGGACCGGCTCCGTATACGGCCACTTTGTTACCTACTTTCAGCTTGCTATGACGAACCGCGTGAAAGGCTACTGCCGTAGGCTCAACGAGCGCGCCTTCTTCAAAAGTTACGTTGTCCGGTATGGGATGAACCATGTAGGACTCAACAACAACATACTCCGCAAAACCACCATCACCATTCAGTCCAACGAATCCAAATTGAGTACACTGGTTATAACGCCCCTGGATACAGTACTCACATGTTCCACAATGGTACAACGGCTCTACCACGACTCGATCCCCTACTCTGATACCGCTTACATTACTCCCCAATTCACTCACGGTTCCTGCAAATTCATGACCCAATGTGAGCGGCGCTTTCTGTCCTGAGAGCGGATGATTCTCGCCTTCTTGAATGCCCACACCATGATGATAGGCATGCAAGTCACTGCCGCAGATCCCTGCATATTCCACTTTGATTTTGACCTGACCCGCTTGAGCAACCGGAACCTCGCGATCTTCAACACGAACATCTTTATGGGCATACCATACTGCTGCTTTCATGAAGTTCATCCCCTTTATATGATTTTCTATATATTATATCGCTGTTCATGTATTATTCATATTTATAGATACTAATGTTAACATTAGTTGTATTAATGCTAAACGGAGATGAAATCATGAATCTGGAACAGCTCGAATATGTCGTTGAAATTGCAAAAACGCAATCATTCTCCGCCGCCTCGGAGCATCTGCATGTCACACAATCGGCGATCAGCCAATCGGTTCATCGTCTGGAGAAAGAATTGGGTATCATCCTGTTCGAACGCTCGCGGCAGGGAACTCATCCCACTCCCGAAGGCAAACAATTCATTGCCAAGGCACTGGACATTTTGCAGCGGATTGATGAATTGAAATCCCTGAACGCAGAAACGTCCTCTCTTAGCGGAGAGCTTCATGTGGCTACTTTTCCAAGTGTCATGCCCTATCTTGTCCAGTCTGCTGCAGATATGAAGCGTGAGCACCCGCAACTTAACATCTCGATTGAAGAGAAAGGGTCCATGGAAATTATCGAGGATATCCGGAGTAACAAAACCCATCTGGGCTTTATCGCGATCTATGCCAAACAATTGCGGGAATTCGATGGACTTCACTTCAGTCCCATGTACTCGGGCAAGCTGGTGGTTGGTACTCATCACCTGTCTGAACTTGCCAAACACAGCCGTGTTTCACCTGATCAATTAAAAGAACACAAGCTGGCACTCTATCGAGATGGTTTCATCGAAGACTTCATCAGGGAATTCACCTATGATCATGGGTCTCTGTCCATTCTGTTTAAAACAAATAATTCAGAAGCCATCAACATGGTGTTACGAAATGATATTGCCGCCACGATTGGTCACGACTTTTCCTTTTACCAAAATCCATTATGGAAGGAAGGTCTGGTGAAGATGGTAGAGATCGCTGGAATCGATCAACCGAAAATGCAAATTGGCTTCGTGCAGACGGAATCCAAGGAGGCCGCCGTAGCCGCAGAACGATTTGCCCGACGCTTCAGACAGGCGATAGAGCTGGATCATCTATAAAAGTGATATGAAAAGTAAAAAGTGCTCCACGCCTCTGAAGGAAGTTTGGGATACACACCAACTTCTCCAGGAACGGAGCATTTTTTTTGCATTACATCGTTACACTGGCTTACAATAAACCCGGCTCTTTTCTGACTACCTCTTGGATTACTATTGGTATTGGTATACCTTATTCAAACTATACTTTCACTTTTCGCACAGCTTCGCTCATCTCGTTGGTCTGCTGCTCCAGCATGGTGGAAGTCTGCGCCACCCTGCTGAACATAGCCGACTGTTCACGCATCAAGCGATAGATTTCATCCGAATGATCCGAGACCCCGGCTGAGATCTGCGAGATCGTATTGACGGAGGCTGCGGCCTCTTCCGATCCTGCCGAGATCTCCTCTGCTGCAGCGGAGACTTCTTGAATGCGACGAGTCACCAGTTGGAACGCATCAACCACATGGGCGAAAGCTTGCTCCGCTTCTACGGTAATCGTAACACCTTGTCCAATCTCCTGTGCGGTAACCCCCATCTGTGACCCAATCTGCTGTGATTCTTGTTGAATGCGAAGCAGCAAGTCGGAGATCCGTTCCATAGATGTGCTGGAGGCCTCAGCCAGCTTGCGAACTTCATCCGCCACAACCGCAAAACCTCTGCCATGTTCTCCTGCATGAGCTGCCTCAATGGATGCATTAAGCGCAAGCAGCTTCGTCTGACTCGCAAAATCACGAACCGTGTGCAGGGCACCACCAATCTCCTGGGAATAGTTGTTCAGCACCTGAACCATCGCTACAACTTCACCTGAGACATGTGAGATGCTCTCCATCTGTGTTTTCATCATTGTCATGCTCTGTTTACCAGACTCAGCTGTAGCAAGCGCACTTGTTGCTGCATCCGATACAATCATGGAGGATTCGGAAATGTCCGTTATGCCTTTGGCAATCTCTTCCATCGCATTCGCGCTATCGCTCGCACCCTGCTTCTGCGTATGCGCCCCTTGCCTAATCTGTTCGACAGACTGGTCAACCGTCTTGCTCATCTCAAGCATCTCGTCGGTACTGCGATTAAATTGTTTGGTTGAATCTGATAAAATATTGGTGGTTACTGCCACGCCCTCAACCATGTTACTCACGATCTTATTCAAGTTGCCGGACATATGTATCATCGCTTGATATGTGGTTCCAATCTCATCTTTGCTTTTCAGATTATACGACGTCAAAATTTGGTTGGCTTCTGCAAGCTCACCCTGCGCCATTTTTTCCACACTCGCCTTAAGCGGTTGAAGTGGTCGCAGTCCCCTTACGATAAACCACATGACAACGGCAATACCTATAAGAGTAATTAGTAGCAATAAGGCATAGAAGGGAATACTCGATTTCATGATATCCGATTCAATGCTTCCGATCACCGATACCGCCGTATCGATACCAATTACACCTGTTACAGCGCCATTACTATCTAGCATAGGAGCGTAAGAGGAAATATAGTTGCCATACTCCTCATTGTTAATGATTGAAGAACTGGCTGGTTGCCCCAGCAACAGCTTCTGCACAGCCTCCTGTGGGACATCCGTTACTTCATTAATCGGTGAGGCTTTATCGGCATCCTTCATACCGTCCACCATAATAAGCGGGGTACCTTTGTCATCTATTTTGACGAAATAGACATACATTGCACCAATACTTACGCGAAAATCATCCAGTTCATCACGAATCTTCAAGAATGCGTCATTCTCTTTGGGATCCTGGGCAAACTCGGTATAAGATGCTATATCCAGCTGATTCACATAACTCTGAGCAATTTGGATATTGTAACTCGAAATGGCCTCCTGTGCAGCCAGTTTCATATTGGCCACCTGTAACAGCATGCTGCCAACAGCTATAATCGTCATGGCCAGTGTAACGACTGCAACAATGCGTACAACCAAACGTTTTCTAAAAAAACCGATCATCCGCTCCTCTTCCTCTCCCGTGAACCCAAGCCTTTTTGACTAGGCGCTACCCAAAAAACGCATGCTTGAAGCACTAAGTATGGGAAAATAGTAAACGAATATGTCGAATTAGGCAAGAAAATATTGGGTTAACATAAAAACGCTATCATGGCTGTGGTAGCTTTGTAGGATGGAACTGCATTTAGGCTTAATTTCTCAGAAATGTCTCAGCTCCATGCATTTATAAGAAAAGAAAAAACACCCCGGCGCACGCGCCGAGATGTCATGTTATTCTTTATTTGCAATACTACCCATTCATATTAAACTGTCCGTCCATTCATCTTTCTGAATCGAATCAGGGACCAGATGATCATCACCGCGAGCACGGCAAGACAGATGCTAATGCTAAAACGGTTACCTTCATCGAACACAAACATCACCGCAATCACACTGAGACATAGTACCACGACTCCGGTTATGTAAGGGAAACCCCAAACTTTGAAGGTCGGTTGAACCGGGTATCTCTTCCGCAATTTTAACTGTGATGAGGCAATACAGATCCACACAAGGATGACCACGAACCCCGGAACTGCGAGCAATACGCGGAACAGTTGATCTTGCGCGAACAGGCCAAGCATGGAACCTCCGAGCAATACAACCGCGCACACCAGCAAGGTATTAACCGGGCTGCCGTTGCGATTTGTCTTTGATAATGCCTTCGGAGCTTCACCACCCACTGCCATGGAATGCATCATCCGGGATGCACCGTAGATCCCTGAATTCGCAGCGGATAGGACTGCTGTCACCAAAATAAAGTTCATTATGTGTGCCGCTCCTGGTAGTCCCGTTGAGGCGAGCACCTGTACAAACGGACTGCTCTCCGGCCCAATCTCATTCCATGGGATCAGACCACAGATGATGAGAATCGGCAAGGTGAAGAACAGAATAATTCGGAGCATGAAATTGCCCACGATTTTGGGCATCACTTTTTCTGCATTTTCAGTCTCGGTCAGAGTCAGACCAATCAGCTCCGATCCCCCATAAGAGAACATGACCACAAGCAGTGCCGAGAAGATCGATGACCATCCGTTCGGGAAGAACCCGCCTGCTTGTGTGTAATTTTGCAGATAAGGAGTGTTATCACTTGGGATAATGCCAAAGATCAACCCTGCACCCAGGAAGATAAAAATAATGATCATGGCAATTTTGATCCCGGCCAGCCAAAACTCAAATTCCCCGAACACACCCACACTTAGCAGATTAACCAGTATAATGAACGCCGCACAAGCCAGACTCAGCATCCACAGCGGTACTTCCGTGAACCAATACTGCAAAAAGCTCCCGGCAGCAATCACCTCAATGACACATACCGATAACCACAGAAAACAATACATCCATCCCATAACAAAGGATACTCGGCTACCGAATGCCTCCTGCACGAAGTCTTTCATATTTTTGTTCTTGTACACCGTAGCCATCTCCGCCATCGCGGCCATAACGACCAACAGCAATAATCCAGCAAAAATGTACGTGACAATAACGCCCGGACCTGCGAGTCCGATCGTCTCTGCGCTGCCTTTGAAAATCCCTGTACCAATGACACCACCCATAGCCATAAAACTGATGTGTCTTGGTTTAAGCTTCTTCTGTAGTGTTCCTTCTGTCTGAGCCAATTCAAAGTCCTCCTGATGTAAAAAACGTCTGTAATGCTGTCTTGTTTCATAGACATAATGTCCAGTATACCCTATTGTCCATCAATCAGCCCAGAAGTTCCTTATGGCCAATTTATTCTATAAACAAACTAAAAACAGCCATATTTCAGGCTGTCACTTTGTAAGTATTAAATTTTATTTCTTGAGAAAACCCAAAAACTTGTATACAAGAAAAGTAGTGACACTGTAACCTATTCCGTACAACACCCACGCACCAATATTTGCTTTTAGAGTAGATGCATTGCTAGCTATAAATAACAATGGTAACAAAAAAGAAATACACATTCCTAGAAAAATGTTGAATTTACCATAAAAAAATATAGTTCCAATTAAAATAGCAATGATAGGACATATTATAAAAACTGGTATAAGTGGATTAAGATCATTTGCAAACCAATAAATCACGTCCATACCTCCCGTTTAATAAACGTTAAAAAATTTTATTATTTCTTTATCTGATCGATAACTCAACGGTATAATGATTCCCTCCTCTCCTGTTTCCAGATTGTATTCACGTATTTCTCTAGTTCTTTCGGATGGGATTCCCTTAACAAAATCATACAATATATATATTTGGTTTCCAATGATTTTTATACCTGAAATATTCCCTCTGTCAGATTTTCTCTGTTTAATAAATTGTTCATCTTGATTCAATTTGATCATTTTTCTCTTAAATTCCGATCCATTGAATTCAATAAAACTAGAATTGGTTGATATTACATAAAGCTTATTATTAAATATTTGTGTATCAAAAACATCAAAATTTTGCTGTGAGATGCTTATTTCTTGCTCAAGCTCTCCACTGCTAGGATTAATAATCTGCATAATAGGTTTGTACTGAGTTTCTTTTGTATTCCCGTCCAGGATAAGGATTAATTTATCTTGATATATTTGTAATGAAGATCCATTGTTCTGCCCAGCTGGAAAATAGCCTTCGAATTGATTGAGATGGTTATCTATAGGTATTGTTTTTATTAATTTATTATCCAATAAATCGATCACATATATTCCTAGTTTGTTATTATTCCCGTTGAAAAAGAGAGCATATGCCTTGTTATTTTCTTCAACAACCGATTGAATATATCCTAATAGTTCAATGTTACTATTTTTAGAACCGTCAAAGTAAACTAACTCACTTAAATACTCATCGGGAGAATATTCAGGATTAATTCCTACATTCATGGAAAAGAACATATGCTTCTCGCTACTTCGTGAAAACGCTGATCCTATATTTCGATCCTTCTCATATTTTTCAGGCCCGAAAAGTAAATTAACTTCTCCATCTTGACTTAAAATATAATGACGATTTTTACGTTCTGACATCAAATAATAATTATTTTCGAATTCTGAAAAATGATATATCGCTTGACCCTCTTTAAATTTTTTTTCATTTAATATATTTCCACGAGTATCATACCTTATTATCTCAAATCCCTCATCCATCGCATTTGAATATATAACAGCAAATTCAATGTCAGCGTTAGTGTCAGTTGCTTTTATTCCCTGAAATGGTGTTACTAGGAGTATGAGAATGGTTATCATTGCAAACATACTAATGAGTGCAGTAGCAATAATTTTTTTCTGTTTAATACTCACCTTCTTAGCAAATCCTCCCTTATGAAAGAGAATCAGGAGTGAAGATTGCATTCACTTCTTCCTCACTCTGATTCCCTAAAATTTCTATGGATATTTAGTTATTATAGTAGATCAGTGTATTCCCCGATTTGGCTATTTCCATCGGAGTTACAATAGGATCTATAGTTACATAATCTACATCGATACCTTGTGTTTTCCAAGCTTTCCACACAAGTTGAGAACAATAAAACTTATCTTCAGTCCAAGGATTCACAAAATTCCAGTTATATGGTTTCCCTATTTGTTGTGCAGCATAACTTGCTGCTTTATTATATTGAGTCGCGGTTGCACCTTTTACATTCATAGCATATACATTGGTACGATTTCCCCAATCATTTGTGTGATATTGAACACCATCATCAGGGAACGATTCAACAGTCCGTGTATTAGCTATTGCAACAATTGCAGCATGACCTGGATATCCAAAATTTATGCCCCAAGAACTTGCATTGTACGCAACTAAAATGTCGCCATATGTACCTAATACAGTAGATGCCGCAACTTTTTCGTTATTCGGAAGCACCGAGAGTATTTTTTGGTCATTTTGTGCTTTTCTCTCTAGTCCCCCATCACTTAGAAATTTGAGGTCTTCAGCATTTTTACGTTGTAAAGTAAGAATGTCCTTGTCAGTCATACCAGCATCTTTCATTTTCTGATAGACATTCATGTCAGTTTTAATGGATACATCTTCACTAGCGCTTACATGGCTAGAAGGGAAAATAAGAATACTTAGAGCTAAGCTCATTGAGAGAGCTATTCCAACTATTTTTTTCATTTTTAATTCCTCCTGAATAATTAGTGAGTTTAGATTGTTTCCCTTTTGTTTCTTTGAATCCTTTTAATTCCTTTAGGAACCCCTTATGAGAACACCTCCCCATTAAACTTAAATATTCTATATTTGTATTTTAGAACCATAATAACCATACACCTCCTTTTTATTTAATTATGTAATATTTGTCACAAAAAAAATATTCTTCAATTTTTGCAACCGATCAACAGTTCAAAACTCTATATATGAAAAATCCCCATAAAGTGAAAGACGCGATTTTTTCACGCCTTACACTTTACGGGGACTTAAGAAATATAAGGAACATCTCATATCAGATTGTTTTTGTCATAAACGCACTGTTCGGGTCCAATATATAGTCCGCGAATGGTTCGCAATATTCGAATCCGAAATCTTCATACAGCTTCCTTGCCGGGATAAATGAATCCATTGAACCCGTCTCCAGACTAATTCGTTTATAGCCACGTTCTGTGGCAACCTCCATAATGTGAGCCAAAATTTTTCTCGCTACGCCTTTTCTCAAGTGAGCCGAAGCCGTACGCATCGACTTCAATTCTGCATGTTCTGGATCAAGTTCTTTGATGGCCCCGCAGCCCATTAGTTCATCCGCTTCCCATGCACACCAGAATGTAATTTCAGGCTTCTTGAGTCCATCCAGATTCAGCGCATGAATACTTTCCGGAGGCGAATCCGCTGCCATCCCTTGCAAATGCTCTGCGATTAATGCCTTCACTTGTACTCCACTCAAATCATCCACTTTGATCTCCAAAACATATCACTCCTGCTGACATTTTTATTGGTTCTATCACTGAATGCATTTCGATTAATTCATCTTACTACCGTGTTAGGTTTCATGACAAGAGGCCACTTATATGCAATAAAATGTTCTATTGTGATTCACCTATTATTTCCATTATGATGAGGCTATCAGATGCAAAAGGAGAACCCTATGACACTAACAACGGATAACCTGTTTTATAGCACACGATTGAAAATGACACCCCCACGTGCTGACGATGTGCAGACCATGCTGCAATGGAACGAAGACCCGGAATATCTACGGAATGTGGATACTGATCTTGCCATTCCCTATTCAGAGAAACAGTTGGAAGATGAGGGCGAGACTAAGAACAAGGAAGTGTACTTCAGACTTCGCACGCATGAAGAGGATACGCTGATTGGTTTTGTCGTCATTCATAGCATTGAATGGAACAACCGCTGCGGACAGCTTGCCATTGGCATCGGACTTGCGGAACATCGCAACAAGGGATATGGCACGGAAGCGTTGAATCTTATTTTACGATATGCGTTCCACGAGATGAATCTGGACCGGGTTGGTCTCGATGTCATCGCCTACAATGCCAAAGCGATTCGCTCCTATGAGAAGGTTGGTTTTCAATTGGAAGGTCGGGCTCGTTCAGCAGTATATCGTGATGGCAAACGTTACGACCGCTTAATGATGGGAATCCTGAGATCAGAATGGGAAACACACAATCAGATCCATACGGAGGGTGAACATGCATGACCAAGAATGTAGAAGTTACTGCGTTTATTGAACAGATTCAGATCCCCTGGCAAGTACAGGTCGCTGAACAATTGCGACAAATGGTGCATGATACCATCCCAGACGTGCAGGAACGCGTGCAATACATGAAACCTCATTTTTTGAAAAACGGAAGTTACGCTGCGGTCATCTCTCCATCCAAACAAGCCGTATCCTTCACGATCTTTCATGCAACCGGACTTGATCTACCCGATGGCATATTTGAAGGCCCGGAAGAACGCAAAACGATCAAGCTCAAGGAAAAAGATACGCCGGATTATGAGTGGTTGGCTGGTTTGTTAAAGCAGGCATCTGCAGAATTGTAGGAAAATCTGACGTACATTATAAAGGCATCCCATGAAGTTCAAGAACTTACGGGATGCCCCTTTGTTATTGTCTGCTGCGACTGTCATTCCAACTTTAACAGCGGTGTAATATATTACTAATAAGATGATTGCTTATAATAGCTTTTAATCATAGCTTCCACCATCAAGATTGCTGGTACGATACGGCGGTCATCTGACACTGCTCACATATGAACATGTAATACATACCCTCACCGTATTCCTCAACCTCGCCCCAATCCAATTGTGCGACAGCCTTCATTCTCGCGAAACAGCGTGGACATGGTGGATACTCTGCATCCTGAACCCAACCCGGATGGCCCCCAATCTGAGATAGCGATGGCTCCATCCCCCACTCACTGGCATGGAATGCATGACGCGATGTATTCGCAATCCGAAACTGCCGGCCAACATCCGGTGCAAGTTTACCATAGTCGTCCAGGTCAATCTCGTCCATTCCCACATGCATGACATTATGAGAACTCCATAACGGTTCCCCTGCTGCGTCCAGCTCCATGTAAACCACACCATAACTGCTGCATATCACGCAAGTCTGGATCTGAAGTTGCTCGGTATGCCAAGACACGTTCTTCAGAGCTGGATGCTTAACATCCAGATTAATTAAGGTCGTTAACGCACTACCACACCATGGACAACATTGAGCGCTCGGGGTCAGCATCGAGAGCGAATCTCCGGTTATTGCCACGTTACTTGCTTCACTTTCTGTTACTTTATAGAGTGAATAACTTGGAGTGGTGAATAACGCTCTGCGCTGCCCGTCTTTCGTAAGCTCCCAACCCGCCTCAGAAGTGTAATGCTCAGGTGCCACGTACAATTCGCTCGACCAAGATGGCGGAGATTGTCTCCATTGCCGGAACTGCTGCACGACAACATCATCCCCGATATGGGCCAGCATGAGCAATATGTGGTTCCGATTCTCATCATCGGTGTTCACCTGCTGCAAGAGCCGATCTCGCACTGCTTCCGAGGCACTCTTATACAAAATCGCAGGATAATAGATCTCCTGTTCCAACAGCTCAGGAATTTCGTTGGTCAACGATATATCATGGTAGCAAACGAGGTATATCAGGATGTCTTTGCCGGTATCTTCATCACCTGCATGAATCCGTTGCATCGCATAATCCTTCATCTGATCTTGTTGCTCTACAGACAAGGAGAGATATACTTGTTCCTCGGATTGTTCATAGGGTACATAACGAATTAGAGGATCGCGAACCTGAGGTTCATGCATGATTTTCAATACTTCGACCGGGTCTGTGATACCTGCATATAAGTTCACGTCACGTCGATTCGCTTCAATGTATCTCTGCCGCTCCTCGCGCTCCATCTCCTGCTTGCAAGGCATGCAAAACCCACCTGTTCTGGCAGCCGTTGCTGGCAAAATGGTGTTTGCACATCCCTCCCGTATACACGGAATTCGTTCTGTCATCGTCCAACCTCCTTCAACGATTGGCAATCGTTCAACTCATGTAACCCATGTCCATCGATATCCATGGAAAACACGCCACAACAATGTGACGTGCTTGTCCCACTCATATTCCAATACTGCCTGTTTCGTAAAGGAAAATGAGAATCAGTGATGTCCCAACTGGTCCCTGGTGAATTCGTAAAAGGCAAGCGCATCTTCACTGCTGGCAAAACCTGCCTGAGCCATTTTCTCACTGCCTCCACCTTTACCCTGATAGGCTCCAAGATTGCCTTTGAAGAATGGTCCACAAGCCCATTCGGGCGGCTGTCCGTTCTGTGCCAGAACCACTTTGGCCTCGGAGATACTAGCAAAGAGCACAAGACCTTCATGATCTGCCGTCAGCTTGGCAGCCAGGTTCTGCATATCCTTGAGCGATTTGTCTTCAAAGACCTGAGCAATCACTAACCCTTCGCGAGCAGCCAGAAGTTGCTCTGCATAGTAAGCATCATTGGTTGTTTTCACTGCATTCAGCTCGGTTTGCAGCTGCTTTTGCTCCAGTTCCATTTTCTCAATGCGCTCCAATAATTCGTCCTTGCTGGTCTTTAATTTAACCATAATGCTATTGAGCACATGTTGTGTGGATGTGAATTCATTCAGCACCCTTGTTCCACATTTGAAATAAATGCGAGTGCAGCCCTTCACTTTTTCGGTCTTCAACAGTTTGATAATGCCGATCTCACCTGTCGCCGACACATGGGTTCCGCCGCAGGCATTATACTCCACACCCTCAATCTCGACGATTCTAATGTCTTCCGTTACCGTAGGTTGCTTCACCAGTGGTAACTGGGCAGCCTCTTCAGTTGTAACCCAGGACGTGTTGATGCGAGCGTTACGATAGATCTGGCGATTCACTTCTTGTTCAATGGCGGTCAATTGATCCGCTCCCAGTTCAGATGCAGCCACATCAATCGTGTCATACTCCGAACCGAGATGGAAACTGAGCGTCATCGCTTCAGCCATTTTCAACGATACTGCAGATAACAAATGCTGTCCCGTGTGCTGCTGCATATGATCGAATCTTCGCTCCCAATCCAGCACACACTGTACCTCGTTCTGTTCAGGGTTGCGCTCCAGCTTATGCCACACCTCTCCATCTTCGACGTTCACATCCAGAACAGCGATGCCGTCAATTTGTCCCAGATCACAAGGTTGTCCGCCCCCATGCGGGTAAAAAGCAGTCTCCGCTAGCGTGACATATACACCGTCTTCCTTGTCCACTTTGCCTGTAATTGTTGTATGCCACTCTCTTGTATAAGCAGAGTCATAATAGATTTTTTGAGTCATTAAATCATCCCATTCCCTTCTCGTTCAAATGGTATTTTATCGATCTGCACCTAACCTTCAGATTACACTATCTAGAACCGCTAATCCAATTTCTAGGCACACGAGATTGATCCTTCATGTCAAAGAAGACCGCTCTGTAGGCCAAGCTACAAAACGGTCTCCTTACTTATATCCACGTTTAGTGTAATGTCGTTTTTCATCATTAATTAATAATTCTTTTTTACCCTATATAAAGAAAAAAATGCTGTTGGATCTGAACAATTTTTATTTTTTAATGTTTATCAAATCACAAATCAAACGTATCGACTCAAAATTCTCTAGTAAAAGTTCATCATTATTAAAATTAATGTCAAAGGTGCTTTCTAAGTTAACTATTAATTCAATTGTCTTTAACGAATCCATCCCTTTTGATCTTAAATTCTCCTCTAGTGAAATTTCTTCATGGGTTTGAAGAAGTTTTCTAATTATATCCGTTACTTCATTACTATATCCATTTTGAATTTCATCAATTCTTTCTTGTTTTTTATTCTTTTTGATCACTCCATCGATTTCACACAATAAATCCTGTCTGCATATGTCTCCTATCACGAAGGTGCTGCTAAAATGAGGTATGTTCATTTCCTGCATTACTTGTTGGAAGATTATGTAGTATTCTTCCGATTTAAAGAAACACGTCGATTGAACAAAATCTTTAAATGTAAGATCATGAACACTTAATAAACTTCCAATATTTGTTAAAGTTTTTTGGATCTGTTTATATGGGTCATCTTTAAATACAGTCTCTCCGTTTTGATCTACGCTTGCCGTACCTGAAAGTTGGATTTCAATATGATTATCTGAGTCAATACTTAAGGCTCGGGAGAAAGTGGGTTTGAACAAGTAGCTATCACCTTCTGCCTCATTTAAAAGTGGTGTGTATATTCTATCAATTTTAGCATATGTGCTCATTTTCTTAATGCACATTACATCAATCATAGCAGTTGACCTATTATCTGTTATACCATGTATACATGTACTTGCCGGTAGTACATTAGAAGATGAACTGTAATCTATGTTACTTTGTTCAAAGAAAATCCTGCGTGCTTCATTAAAATTAACATAATTATCTTTAATATCATTTAAGTAGATCCAAGTCCTTACTATGTCACCTTCTGAAAATTGAGAAATATTTAATATACCTTTTAACTGCTCAAACATTACATTAAATTCATTCGTTCCATACCTTGCATCAGATGCTAACCCCATTAGATATAAATATTCTTCGTTTAAATCTATCATTTTTGTCCCAATTATACGGTCTTCAAACTCAATATACTCAATTTTAACTTCTTTATTGAGACTACGTATCCCCATGATAGTTATACTGGACATAAAAGAGTTAAGGGCAGGATTTCCTTCTATGTAGGACAAAGGCCACTGGGGAAATTTTTCTCTTTCTACGCTTCTTTTAATATCAAGCACTTTGTCCTTGAAAGATAACTGTCCAAAACATTTTTCGTAAACTACCTGGATACCATTCTCCGTTAAATACTTATTCAAATTTGAGTATTCTTCATGAACCATTGATTCATTAAGTGCATGATTTAAATCTAATGTAATATAAAATTGTGTGAAATTCGGATATTCAAATAGGTTAATTTTGATATTGTTAAGCATGATAAAACATCCTCCTAAAGATTAATGACTTCTGCATCAGAGATATTAAACAAGCTTTTCTTATCTATTTTCCCGCTTAGTGTTCTCGGAAAATTAGAAATGAAGACTAGTTTGTTCGGTAACTTATAATCTGCAATTTCTAATTTACAGCCACTTAGTATATTTAAGTTATTTCCATCTTGGGTTTTGGCAATATATGCTGTGATCTTCTGGTCAGGATTTATCATAACTAAAACTTCTTCCACTCCATTAATAGTTTTAATTTGATTTTCGATATCAATCAAATAGTATTTTATCCCTCCCTTAATTATCAATGAATCTGATCTTCCTTTAAGGAAAAGTAGACCTGAGTGCTCATTTATTTCTCCCACATCACCGGTTTTTAGCCAACAGTCAGTAAAAACCCCGGTTTCTACACTTGTTAAATAAGGATTTTCCTTCAATTTGACCATTATTGCATTATCTACTATTTTTATTGGGAGCAGTGGTTTACCAACACTAGAAATGTCTTCACCTAAAAAATCTACTGCAATTACTCCAGCTTCAGACATACCATAGAGTTGACCTATGTTAACACCAAACTTCTCATGAAACTTTTCTTTTGTAATGTTTGATAGAGTTTCTCCAGCTGATACAGCCATTCTTATTTTCTTCACAAAAATCACATCACTATAGTTTATGGTCGATTCAATTAGTGAAAAATGATAAGGCACCCCATATACAATAGATACTTTATGAATTTTGATATTTTCAACAATTTCTCTGGTTTTGTAAGAAGTTAACACTATCTTTGCACCAGTAAATATGGAAGGTAATAACCCACTCATTAATCCAAAAGAAAAAGTAATAGGCGAAAGTATCATAACTACATCATCTTTTCTCACACTAATGGAAGGAGCAGTATAACGTATCAATTCTTCTTTTATGGAATCAAAAGACCTCCCAATAATTTTAGGTTTACCAGTAGATCCTGATGTAGATAATATCAAGGGAGGCCATTCATTATGATTCGTATCACTAATAGTATCAAACATGACGTTAAATTCATGTTCGAAAGTCAAGAAGTTAGTCCCTACTGCATATATGTGTGAATTTGGTCGAATTTCATCAAATAAATTCGCCCTCTCTTTATCTTTTATCCTGGCGTCTACAATGAGAACGCTAGCCCCAACTCCCCATATTGCGAATATAAGTTTGATAAACGAAAGGGAGCTAGGGATTTGAAGCGCCACTACATCCCCCTCTTGTATTCTCTTTTCTTTTAATGTGCTCATTGTTTCATTTACTGACTCAAAAAAGTCCGAATAAGAGATTTGGAATTCTAAACCAGAGTAGAAAGCATTCAAATTATTGATATTTTTTTCATATAACAATGTAAATAATTGTTTAGATTGATTACTAATAATGATTCTCTCCTTTTCAATTCCCTGTACTATTGTAATGACGTATAGAATACAACCAAAACAAGAATACTAGGGCAAAAAATAAAATTGATGGTAATATTGTAAATTGACCAATAAATCCGAATCCGTTCTCATCTTTATTTAGAATTGCATTTGCTGGGTAATAACTTATAAATGCTATAGGGAATACAGTGAATATCCATTTCGCCGTTTTGTTAAATACCTCTATAGGATAAGTAAGATAATTAGAATTTAGTGTCCAACCAAAACGCACTAAAGCACTAGTATCAACAATCCAAAAACTTAAAGAAGACCAAAAAAGCAATAAAGATGCTTGTATAATAGAAGCACCAACTATACCTTGAATCAATAAAAAGATATTCTTTAAACTCCACTCAATATGCAAATGATAATTGCACCAAACAAATAATACGATTCCACTTGCTATCTGAGCAATTGATGTAAGTTCTAATCTGCCACATAATACTTGAAATAATGTACTGTGTGGACGAACCAAGAGAATGTCAAAATCTCCGTTACGGACGAAAACTGAAAAATCTCTGAACCCTGCAAAAAAGGTAATCATTATCCCATAAGACAATACAAAGAACATATAAATGAAACTTATCTCATATATATTCCATCCGCGGATGTTATCATAGTGACTTAAAGTAAGCCAAATGGCAAAAAGTTGAACTGCATAATGGAATACAACAGTAAATATGGTTAGAAAATAATTAAATCTGTACTGTTGGCTAGACCTTACCTGTAAGATCATTGATCTAATGTATAATCTTAACCCGCTCATCTCATCCTCCATTTATAGCTAAATTGCTAACTATCTTTTTCCACATCATACTTCCGATAAATGTAGTAATCAGAATCCAAATGATTTGCAACATAAATGCCTCAATGGTTTCGGTAGTAGAAACTTTCCCCAGATAAATATTCAATGGTAAAAAAACAATCCCCGCAAACGGAAGATACTTAGTTATTGAAAAAAGCCAATCCGGGAAAAACCATAATGGAACAATCGCCCCTGAAAGCAAACGAATGGTCTGGTCTTTAAAGACACTTAAACTAAATAATTTAGTGATCCAGAATGCAGCCAATGCAGTTATATAGTTGAGATTGAATAGTAGAATATATGAAAGAAAGATACTAAGAATAAATAATAAAACCGCACTAAAACTTTTTGGCAGATCTATCCCAAACAAGAAATAGATCAACACATAAAGTGGAATCGTTTTAATTAACAGATTGTTAAAATACCTTCCCAGTTCCTGTGCAAACAGGTACGTCCTTAATTTAATGGGTCTAACCAATTCTATAGCTATTTCGCCGCTCAAAATTCTGCTCTGGATATCCCAAACGAATTTCATATCGATCTGTGCTACAATTTTGGTCAGCCCTACATAAGTAATTAAAGTTGCTAGACTAGTGATATTCTGAGAAGGATTATCTTTGAAAATTGTTGTCCAAAGCATTATGCTCAATAAAACAAAAATTAAGTCTACAACAATATCAATAATATAGTTTGTTCTAAAGACCATAGAATTCAAAAAAGTTTGCCGGGCGATTATCAAATTACTTTTTACTGATTTTGAAATCTCCCTCATCTCTTCAACTCCTAATTTCATAAACTTGTCTTACTAAATGTTCAATCTTAGGTTCTTCTAATTGAAAATCAATTACAGGGTACCTTGCGGATAAATCCTGCAGAATTTTTGGTGCTGATACTGCTGATTTTTCAAATATAATTTTCACTATGTTTCCAGCTTGAGAATGAACTGTACCAAATGGAGTATAAATATTTTGTATAGGCTCTTCAAAATGAACAGTAATAACTCGCTCATTCCCAAAATCATCCATAAATCCCCTGACAAAACCGTCATAAATTAGTTCTCCTGAATTGATTAAAAGCAATCTTTCACACACCTGCTCAATATCATCCATGTCATGCGTAGTTAGTATAATAGTTGTTTTATGTTCTTTATTTATTTCTCTCAGAAATTTCCTTATCTGTTCTTTGGCCACTACGTCAAGCCCAATAGTTGGCTCGTCTAAAAAAACTATTGAAGGACTATGTAGAAAGGCAGCGGCTACCTCAGCTCTCATTCTCTGTCCCAAGCTTAATTGTCTTACTGGAGTTGAATAAAATTCATCCAGTCTCAATAATTCAATCATTTTTTCTTTATTCAGTTTAAATACATTATCAGGAACCCTATATATATGTTTAAAGAGTTCAAATGACTCACGGATGGCTAAATCCCACCATAGTTGAGTACGCTGACCAAATACAACACCTATATTTTTTGCATTTTTCATCCTATCTTTATAGGGTTCAAGTCCGTTGACGAGTACTCTGCCTTCAGTAGGAGTTAAAATACCTGTGAGCATTTTAATTGTAGTTGATTTTCCAGATCCATTTGATCCAATATATCCAACTGAATCTCCCAATTTAATCGAAAAATTTATATTTTTAACAGCATCTTTTTGTACCCAAACTGGTTTAAAAAGGTCTTTTAACCCTCCTAAAGTCCCCTCCCGTTGATCTTTTCTTAAATATGACTTACTTACATTTTCTACTTGTATTATGTCCATCCAATATGCTCTCCTTTACAGTTTTTTTAATTTTTCAAAGACCTCATTTCGATGAATAAATTCCTCTTCAGTAAATGGGGTATTTAGAATTATTTTATTCACGCCTAATTTTTTATACTCATTCAAGTAACATGCTACTTCATCATAGTCTCCTACCAAATAAGGATAAATATTCTTTCCACTCTTAAACACACCAAGCCAGTATACTTTGTCATAAACTTCATGTTCTAATGCTAAATCTGCTAAAAAACTTACCGAATTCATTTTAGAATTCTTTTTCATTAAAAGTTCTACTTCGTTCTTCCTGTTAGTTGGATAGAGTGAGCGAGCAATTTCCCAAGCTTCTTGACTGGTAGAACGAGCAATAATACCAAAGCATACCCCCATAGAACTTATAACTAAATTTTTATATTCATTTTTAAAGAGATCAATAGGCTTTGGAATCGTTAGATATGCATCAGCAGCAGCTTCTGTAGTCGTCTTAAATCCATCCAGTGAGGTTCCTGAAATAAAAAATTCAGCTGTAATTCGTTCAGTTTTAAATGAATGATTTTGAAAATTAGAAAAGTCATAGGACGGTTGGTTATTATACAAATTTTCTTTTATACTATTAATATAATCTTTGAGCCAGGCATATCTATTCGTTTGTTTAACAACTTCAATATTCTCTTCTAATCTTTTGGCAGTTCCATGAATTACATTTATTGCAACTTTCCTCTTATAGAGAACCTCTACACTTTGGATTAAATTAGCTAATGTACTGGCTGGAAGTGTTTCAGGCTGAACAGCAATAAGTAACTCAATGTCTTTCGAGGAATTTATTATGAAATTTATTATTATCCAAGGGTTTAGGCTTGTCGTAGAGTAAGTAACCAGAACGCCTCTGTAACCATACTTTTCTGCCAATGTAGTTAGTCTAGAGATATAATCTTCAAAATTATCTGTGCTTTGGCTATGCGGAGTTTGGGCATAAATTTCCACTTAAATTACCCTCCATAGTTTAAAAATTCTTGTTTTCACTTTTATTTGAGCAAGAAGCGCCACAAGCTTTCTTGATGTTTTTTATCTAATTCAAATTTTTTCACAGTAAGGGTTAAGTAGCTTATTTACTGATGCAGCATTTTTCAGAGTGGTTTAATAGAAATTATTTAGATCAACTAATAACCATTTTTGTAGGCTAGATTGAAACTATGATCTTTGAAATCCAGCCCCCACTCCTCCAAACTGTCTGAACGAGAAGTTTAGTCTCATGGAATTAAAATTATTAATACTTATGTCTGTATTAAGCGAAAAAGTAAGCAAGACCATTTAACTTCGTATGATGAAGTAATAATTTTTGATGTTTATTTGACTTCTGAATACGATTTACTTGTTGGTCTTATTACTTCTGCAACTCTGTAAATGGAGCTGGCCTCTGATTTAAAGGAAAATCCTCCTTATTTCCAGTAAATACATGATGAATCTCTCGAAACTTCAACTCCATATCATTCAATGTTCTCAAAAAATAGTTATTAAAATCAGATTCCGACAACCTTTTAGTCCGTTCATAAACTGTACGATTAACGCTTGTTTTAAAATGCTAATGGTGTTGTTAGATGAACAGCAGTGAAACTTGGCATATTAGTATTTGTAGAAATCTTCATTCTATCTTTTAATGACAAAAAGACTAGGTTCTTTATCGTTCGGCCCTTCCAACTATAGCTTCAAGAATCTCTTTTTCAGTTTCGGTACTGCTAAATAACTTGGAATCAATCCAGTCTAGTATTTTTGTATCCTTTACCAAATTATATTTCAATGCATTATTTCTTATTAGTAACATTTCTTTTTCAATTTTTTTATATTCCTCTACATATGAATGTTCCCTGATAAGATTTTTCTGGTATAAGAATTCTAATCGCAAAGACATAAGTTTTTTATGTTCCCAAAGTAGATGGAATGCTCTAACATCAAGTTTTACTTTAGACTCTTTTCGATCAATCACGTTAAGACGAACCTGATTCAAAGCCTCCTGTCCGTAAACCACATCCACGTTGTATTCTAAATTGTTGGTTTTTCTAGAATCGATAAAATCTTGGAAGGAATTGAAAATCTGCTTAACATCTATTGAAGTGTCCTCAGCTCGCTTTTTCATAATATGAATCCCCGTAAAAAAGTCATTATCAGAATAGACGTTTTCAAATGCAGCAACAAAATCTGTAACATTTATCTCTACAGTTATATACTTTCCATTCGCAAGGTTGTCTGCAAGATAAAATACATTTTTTTCAAGATCAAAGCCAAACACTAAAACCTCATGATAGTTGTGTTCTTTATGGAAAGAAGTTGAACTAGGTAAATAAAATCTGTCGACATAGCAATATATATAATATTCTTCTTCTATTGTTTGTATAAAGAAGTCTTTTTTCTCGTCCCATTTTTCATTAACCAAATTTATAGGGATTCGGTATTTAGCCAACCATGGACAATTATCCAAAAGTTGGTGATGCTTATCAAAGAACAGCGTATTCCAATCATGCACATACTGAATCTGTATAAAATTGTTATAAACCCAATCCAGCATGTTTTGCTCATCCGCAATAATTGAGAATATACTTCCATATATGTTATATGTATTTATTAATGGGTCACCCATTGGTAATATTTTTCTCTTCATGTAACGACCTCCTTTTGAGTAACTCTAATACTATATTATGTAAGCGTATTAAATGTCAATATATGCTTTTTTTATTTTAAATATTTGTAAAATCAAGTGTGGAAGTTCCTTTGTGAATTAAGCAAATTAATACTCAAAAAAAACAGCTCGCATCTATTTACTTCGCGCACAAATTTCGCTACGCATACGATCTCTTGAATCGCATCGCTTTTCTAGATGTGCGGAGTTGACGCTTACATTGTTTCCTGGTTTTCCGGGTAAGTTGAAAGAAAAAAAACCGAACAGCCGGCCTTTATTACCTGTTCGGTTTAGTTATTCTTTCAACTTTTATATCTTAAACACTAATTCCTTCGCTTTATTGACCGCTCTTTTTCCGAGAGTTATACAACTCAATTTCCTTTTTTATTCTCATTTGATTAATTGCATCCTTGACACTTAGTTTATGATTATTATCCCATTCAATCAGATTCTCCATAAGGACTCTCACATTTGGATTCATACGATCTAAGTATCCATCTAATCTCATCTCTCCAAACGAAGTATGTCCTCCATAGTTCTGATCTTTCGCTTGAATACTGTAATGGAGAGTCATACGTTCTGTTCCAGCGCTACAACTTCCCCTGTGCAGAGTATGAGCGTTCATAAACAAAATATCTCCTGGCTCACATGTAAGCCTTACCTGATTATCAAAATACTTCGTTCCATCGTTGTCTACTTCTTGTTGCTCTTCGACAGTTAATTGTCTTTTGTGAGAGCCTGCAATTGCAATAAAACAACTATCTTTCACTAGAGGAATGTTAAACTGTACATGGTTCGACTCCCCAGTCGGGTTATAATACGAGTTGTCCCCATAATCTCGATGCCACCTAAGTTCATAATCGCTCTTCTTTGGCGCCCATAACGCATGAGCTCCCCAAAACCTTAATTCATCACCCAATATTGACGTGAGGATTTGCATGACTGTATTGACGTTATAGATTTCACCGAATGACTCCTCATATAAGTTAAAATCAAAAATGTTGTTTACTCCCCAAGTATCCTTGTCAGTCTGTGAATTCAGAGTGTATCTCGTTTTATAACTTATAGGATCATCGTCCACTTTGCTCATGAGTCTAATAAATGAATTCTTTAGTTGAGAAATAGTCTGTTCATCAAGAATATTTTTAACAAGTACAAATCCCTCTTGAACAAAACTGTTTCTCCATCCTTGAATTTCATTGGCGCTAATTAATTGATTGCTCTCCATGTTGGATCTGCAACCTCCTCCCACCTGTTTCTAATATAATGATAAATCTCTTCTGGTAATGCCCCCTCTAGTAGATATGCCTCATTTTCCTTCCATCTTGATGGATTAGTGGTTCCGATAATAGCAATATCAACAGCCGGAATTGATAGCGTGAAACGAAGCGCTATATTGGATAATTCCACTTCATGCTTCATAAGATGACTAAAGTCATAGTTTAGTTTGTTTAATCTATCGTAATATGTGACTACTGCCTTCGGAGGAATATTTAGTTTCTTACCTAACTTAGATGACATATCTAACATCTGCAGATATTTTTTATGTTCATTTTCACCTTTAATCCATGCAACATTGGCTATTGGTCTCTTGGCAATTAATCCAATATTCCGTTCTTCAACTGCAGGCAATAAGAAAGAAACCGATTCCTGATCGGCAATATTAATCGTAGTTTGCAATGTATCAAATACTCCGCTCTGTATTGCATAAAGTGCATCTTCCCCATCACCACTGTAACCAATGTATCTGCAAGCACCAGACTCTTTGATCTTTATCAATGAATCTATAATATTCGTCTGCTCCATTACATCTCTAGGACAGCCATGTAGATGCAATATATCAATATAATCCGTTCTTAAATTGTTAAGACTTCTGTATACACTTTGGTTAATTAATTCTGAACTCCAATCAGGATAATCCAAACCGCTCTTATGCCCACATTTCGTAAATAGATAGTATTCTTCCCTCCTGTGTGAGATCGCCTCCCCTATTAAAGCCTCGCTTGATAAATAACATTCTGCTGTATCGATAACGTTCAAACCATCATCCAGAGCACTATTAAGTAAGTCTCTCACTTCATCTACACTTTTATTCTCAAAACCAATTTCGGCACCGCCAAATCCAACTCTTTTTACTTTAAGATCGGTTTTACCTAGTTGCCTATAACTCATACCGCACCTCATTTCTTTATATCTTGTCCTGTTGTTCGGCAATACTCCCGTTTACATTATAGATAATAATGACTCAGAAGTTTCTCGTTAATCTCCACGCTTTCCAACTGTGAAATCAAGTGACTTAATGCATCCTCTTCTACACTTTTAATCATTGTCATTTTTTCTATTATAGAAGTTATAATAGTGGGGTTTTCATTTATGTTGTACATCATAGCCATGTTTCTTAAAATTAATGAATCCGATTTAATTTCAGAATAAATTTTTATAAGCTCGTCATCATCTTCTAAATAATGATGTTTTTTCAGATAATCTAATCTAGATAGCATCACACTCTTATGCTCCCACATTGTATGAAAGATTCGGAAATCGATCTTTTCCTTTAATACACTAATTTGATTATTTAGATATTTAATAATATGATCATAAATTGATAATCCAAATATCCAATTGGAAGGAGTGCTCATCGAACGATAATGATAGGATGAATTAAGACTAAATCTAAGTTCTTTTAAAGATCTAATAACTAAGTTTAGATCAAAGTGGTAGTTATGCTCCTCGTTATAAGACAATAAACATAAATATTCTCTATTTTTAGTTTTATCACAATTGTTGAAAGCTAATAGAAATTCTTCAAAGTCTACCTCGTATTCTCCAAATATGACATTTGAATTATATCCTGACACATGAAATTTCATTGTCTCTTTGTTATACCCAAAAATCAGCATCTCATGAGGCAAAGCATTATTTTTATACGCCTTTTTGTGTGCTATATAACTTTCATCTACATACAAATGAACATATTGATTTTGATCAATAGAATCACAAATAAAGCCTATAATCCCACCTATATATTTTTCCACAAAGCGTTGATTAATTTTCTGATAATTAATGAGAGGACAACTCATAAAGAAATCGTACCAAGGCAAGTTAGATGTATAAAACGAAAAGAATTTACCTTCTGGAAAGTTCCCAGCACAAATCAATTGAATATAATTGCTGTAAAACCAAGCTTCAGATTGACTGTGCTGCATTACAATTGAGAGTGGATAGGCGTTACATAGGTAGCCATGTACAGAAGGTCTTATCATTGGCAATTTTACATCATTCATAGCTTCTACCTCCAAATTACATCCGCAAATTATCAACTTGATCTTACTCTTGTTAATAATGAAACTATAGTATTGATGGTTCCAAAATTATCAAGCAACAGATCATTATTATCAAAAACAATATCAAATTCATTCTCTAAGATAACGATGAGTTCTATCGTCTTTAAGGAATCGAGTCCCCATTTTGATAGACTCTCTTCCGCCATAATTTTTTCTTGAGTATTTAACAGATTCCCTAATACTACTTCCAATTTACCTAAAACAGTTTCATTATTACCCATCAAAATCGCTCCTCTTCAAGAAATTATTTAATTTATCTTTCTCAACAAAAATTTCGGAAACCTGTTCAATTCTATAGTTCATTGATTACGTTTTCAAAAATAGATCAGGAATCTTTGATAAAAATTTCATAAGAAATATGTTATTTTGAGTAACCTGAAAAATCCTACAACTGCTTTCAATTCATTTAATTAATATTTGTATACCCTTGCAATTAGGTGGGGTACTTCATGTTACAATTCATCGCATAAAAATCATTTATTTCTATGATGGTTAATGATTTTTAGAATTAATTCTTGGGATATTTCGGAACTTGCCTTTACTTTATTATTATAATAGGGATTCAATAGTCTGTTTGCTTGTGCAGACTTCATACTCTTATAAGCATAATTAGAATTCAGCTGCTTTATTAAATACGTTTGAAAATCTTTTTGAAAGTTATGCCTCTTAGCCAATTCTATCCTGCTATAAACCCCATCTCCGCGTTTTAATACAATGGCGCTCTTACCAGAGTAACCAAACATACCTGCTCCACCTGTATCTCCAAATAATCTAATGGATATATTTATATCAAGAATGTCACTTTTTGAGCGATCAGAAGATATTAATTTACTAATAGAGAAAGTATACGCTAATCCATTTAATATGTTATGAGAAATGAGCATATCGAGGTGGTGCTTCCTCATAAACAACTTATCTGAAGCTGGTCTTAGTTTCATAATCGCTTCTTCGAGACCCTGAAAACTCTTTGCCGATAACCAACTTATTCTAGATAAGTTTTCTAAAACGGTCTTTTTGTTCAATACACCATGACGCTTTAATAGTTTCGCTGGCGAAGTTTCACCTGTTATTGCCAGATAGAGTTCGTTATACGAATGGTCAATAAGTGCATTCAAGTTAACTATGTACTTCCTCAAACTTGCTTTGTCTGTTGTAGCACCTATAGTAGAAAGTTTTACATTTAACCCCAATGGCAGTCCTTTTTCAATGGTTTGTTCAGGATCAGGTTCCGTAACTTGAATACAAAGATCAGTTGTCTTCAGTAAGTTACTATGTATATCAAATAAAATACTCGCTCCTAGAAAACTAAAAGGATCTACAATTCTCCTTCTTTCATATTTATCTTTTAACTCTCCATAAACGGTAGAATTCTTTTGTATCTGATCTTCAACTTGGTTATTTACAATGTAAAAATGGGTATGAAATCGTTTAACAGGTTGCAATCCATCGCGATCTAGTGTCCAGGGGTCATGATTAAATACAATTCTTGCTGTTGTATCGTTTAGATCATATTTTTCAATGACCTCTTCTTCATGAATAAAGTCAATGAATGATGATAATAAATCAAAATATAGAAGATTTTCCTCTCCTGAAAGTTGATTTATTGTCCTCTTCTCTTTCTTACTGTTTTCAATAACCATGACTTCCAGTAAACTATGAGCAAGTTTTTTATCCATAATTGCCAACTCTCCACCATTCTTTGTCATAAAAACTAGTGGATTAACAATATGAGCCTCAGGCACAGTAGGGACGGTTATACCAACTGCGACTCTCATTTCTCGTAGATTTTCAGGCGAAAGAAAAATATCGTTTGACACTTAAATACTCCTTCCAAAGAATGATGCAAATAAATACAAAGTATAATATATCCCAAATAAATACTTTTTTCAAATACAAACTTAAACTTATCATTTGATTTCCTAAATAAAGTTTCTATTACTTAATTAGTAATAATGACATTATGATAAATAATCATATTATTTTGTTGTCTTTCAAATATGGTACTAAGTTAGCTTGATTGATTTTTCTCTCGTTTTTGAAGGGACATTAGTGAGCAGCACAAATCAAATCTGATCAGGCATGTAGCAAAATAGATGAGAATCGGATATTCTTCAAGGAATAATTTGCAACGTTCTCCCACTTACGATTCGTCTTCCGAACAGGGAGAGCAATCTTCACCTTTAAGAGCGAAGCGGCTGTTCCAGTGGCCGATAACGACTTCCGTCCGGCTTGCAGCAGAAACATCATATCTACTTTCATAAATTTCAGGCTGGCCAACATACTCTCAAAAGTATTTAGGTTATTCGCTTCCAATCTATTTTTCTTCAAAATGTCTCCCACTCGCGTATACGTCTCGTTGGAGGTGTGATCTTTTCAGTGTAGTACCATTCCTGGTATGTCCCATATCTAGAACATTTTCTGTTGCGCCGCGTCCGCCCGTTTGAACGGTTTCCGTTTCCCCACCTTTGGAAACCAGCAATACCATGCGCGTCGCAGCATCCCAATCAATTTCATAACAACCTACAGCATCTCCAACAATACGGATCGGCGCGAAAGTTGCTTTTCAAAGTAATCGTCTTTCCGTTAACCATGGCCGTAATCGTATCATCTGTTGCTGCCGTGAGCTTCACATCCATTGCGCCCAGCATGGATCGCAGCAGCACAAGTATTGTTCCTTTATCCAAAAGCATATGTTTCCATTTTATTCACATTATGTATTCTCTTTTAAGTATAATAGTAGTTTGAAACTTGTATAATAATAGAAGGTCCCATCTAAATTTAATACAATAAAGATTAAGATTGGGTGACACTCTGTTCCAGCGCAGCACATCCCTCTTCATTTACTTAATTCCAGCACGCCACAATCTGATACACCACTAATAGAGCCTGTACCCATCAGGGCATCCTTTAACGCAGATCACTTTTGTAACAAACAAGTATCACTGTTGCAATATGTTATTTGTTTTATAGCTGGTACCATGTTAACAAAATACATAAAGCACATTATACAACAGAAAATGCAGTATCACTGTGGATACTGCATTCTGTTGAAAGAACATTACGTAATTATTTATTACTCATTGAATAATTGGAGTTTGCGTGTTTGCTGACAACATAAAATAAAACTACCGACAAAATACTAAAAAGTTACCGACATTATAATATAAAATAAACATCAGTAATTCATCTAGAACGATAAGCTTCCTTACTTCATGGACTCGGATAACTCTGTGAAAATAACACCCAGCGCATACGCGCCAGCATCAGGGTAGCCCAAACTACGATCGCCCACGGTACCCGCGCGTCCCATACGTGCTACGATGTCTTCGGTTTTCTTCGCACCTTCAACGGCTGCTGCCGCACCTTTGGCAAATGCGGTTTTGAAGTCATCACCAGACTCCGCACTTTGTGTCCAGGAATCGGCACACGGAACGAGTGCATCGATCAAGGTCTTGTCACCTACAACAGCTCCACGTCCGAAGGAACGCTCTCCAGTAGACTGAATTCCTTGCACGGCTGCATGGATCATTTCGGCGAACTCAGCAACGTTTAATTGCTGTTTATCCCCTACAGCTTTGCCCGCCGCACGGAATGCCGAACCCCAGATTGGGCCGGATGCGCCGCCACAATATTCCATGATGACCAAGGAGCATGCATCCAGGAACGATCCGATGTCTTTTTTATCTTCGTTAATGATGTGATTCCATTCGCGTTTCAACTGGCGGAAGCCTTTGGCCACACTCATACCGAAATCGCCATCACCGGCATGTGAATCCAGTTCACAGAACGGTACCTCGTTCTTGATGATGATCTCACCCATCTTATCGATCAGATAGACGACATTGTCCAGTGAAAATTGATTGCCTTCGATTACCGCAGCTGATTCATCCGTCTCCACTTCGTAAGATACGGGAGCGTCTTCACCCACAACAGCTTCCAGCGCTTCGGAATACGCCACTTGTGCTACTGGAGGGCCAGATACTTTAAATGCAGGTGTATCACTTTCCTTGAACAACAGCGTTTTTAGTTCATCATCCAGTTTCAGGATCGTCACCGATGCACCCGCCATATCGATACTTGTCATATAGTTGCCTACAAACGTAGTAGCGACCTTCAGACCTGCATGTCCTGCAAGCTCACGCTGAACGGAATTGTTAAGCAGGTACAGTTCTTGCAGTGGCGTTGCGCCAAAACCATTCACAAGCACTGCAATCTCAGCAGAAGCCGTATCCAGCTTCATATCGGCAAGCAATGCTTCAACCATACGTCCTGCCAGTTCATCAGCCGATACGATTTTTTCCCGACGGATACCTGGCTCACCATGGATACCTACGCCGAATTCCATCTCATCTTCAGCAATTTCGAATGTAGGCGTGCCTTTGGCTGGCACGGTACAGGATGTGAATCCAAAACCAATACTGCGAACGTTCTGAGCTGCTTTCTCGGCAACGGATTTCACATCGGCCAGACTACGGCCTTCTTCGGCTGCTGCTCCGGCAATCTTGTGAACCAGTACAGTTCCGGCAACGCCCCGACGTCCAACGGTATACAGGCTGTCTTGTACAGCAATGTCATCCTCAACACGAACATACTGTACGTCGATGCCATCTTCTTCAGCCAGATGCGCTGCGTTCTTGAAGTTCATCATGTCACCGCTGTAGTTCTTGATGATCAAGAGTGTACCCTTGTTGCTGGCGGTTGCCTTAATCGCTTGATACACCTGGATTTGGGAAGGTGATGCGAATACATCTCCACATACCGCTGCATCCAACATCCCTTTACCTACATAACCAGCGTGAGCCGGTTCATGTCCGCTGCCTCCGCCACTGATCAGGCTGACTTTATCGGCCCGAATCTCTCTGCGTTTGATGACTTTATATTTTTTCAAAAATTCAAGCTCCGGGTGCGCAAGCGCAATCCCGTTACACATTTCCATAACAACATGTTCGGCTTGGTTAATGATTTTCTTCATTATTTTGCCTCCCGGCGAGCTGCTTTGTACTCCCGTCCCATACGGTCAGCCGCTGCAATGGCAGCAGCCACTTCAGGAACGGTGATTGGGAAAGGCATCGCGTGAATCGATTCTTCCGGAATACAAGCGATCTCTGCCACTTTCAACAACTCTTCCTGACTAATCTTGTCTACACCGATGTCCGCCAAGCTAATAGGCAGTCCTACTTCAAGACAGAAGTCCATAACTTCATGCAGCTCTTCGGTTGGTGCATTTTCAAGGACCAGTTGTGCAATCGTACCGAAGGATACTTTTTCACCGTGGAAGAAGTGATGTGTGCCTTCCAGAACCGTCAAGCCGTTGTGGATCGCATGTGCTGCGGCCAGACCTCCACTTTCGAATCCCAGACCTGACAACAAAATGTTCGTCTCAACAATGTTTTCCAGCGCTTGTGTCACAACGTTACTGTCACTCGCTACTTTTGCTTTTGCACCGTCAGTCAGCAGCATTTCATAACACAGTTTTGCCAGTGCAAGTGCCGCATTGGTACCAACAGCAGATGGAGTATATCCTTCGCGGGAACCCATTGGCAGACTTGCGTTTACACGAGAGTAGGATTTCGCTGTTGCTCTTGCTTCGAAGTATGTAGAGAGCGCATCTCCCATACCGGATACGAGGAAACGTGTTGGTGCATTGGCAATTACCGTTGTATCAACGAGAACTACACTTGGGCTTTGTTTGAAGTAAGCATAGTCATCGAAAGAACCATCCGGTGTGTACAATACAGCAGAGTGACTTGTCGGTGCGTCTGTTGCCGCAATGGTTGGGCAGATGATTAGTGCTTCACCTTCAGCTACACATTTGGCAGCATCGATCGCTTTACCGCCACCAAGACCGATGGTAGAGTCACATCCTTTTTCCTTTGCGATCGCTTGCAGACGAGCAACTTCCTCACGGGAACATTCCCCTTTAAAACCGCTTTCAACAAACGTAATGTTAAATTTCTCCGCTGTTGCATCAAGCTTTGCTTTGACACGCTGTACATCATCCGGATGTGCGATCAACAAGGCAGATTCTCCAAAGGATTTAACAAAGTACCCCAGGTTCAACAACTCGTCTTCGCCTTGTACATATTTGGTTGGGCTGATAAATGCTTTTCTCATAATAATATATGCCTCCTAATGATATGAATTGGTGAAGTGATTACATCAAATTTTAATTTCTTACAATTGACCTTAATATAACGCATGAGCAGCAGGTTTACAGTGGACTTTGATAACAAATTATTATAATTTACAATCGTAATTTTTTGCTTTTTAGTGCAATCATGGTATGTTATTGTCATGAGATGGTTGAATTTTGACCTCCCATTATACATTACCCGTCATCATTACATCTTAATATGTACAACTTGCTAACTTTTAACGGCCTAAATTATGAATCAGGTTAGCCTATGGAGGTTGCACCAATGATCAAAGAATATCTGCATATCAATAAAATTCTGGACCTTAATAAATGGAAGCGTCTACAAGATTCTCTCGCAACAGTAACCAAACTGGCGATCCTCACCGTTGATTATAAAGGCATTCCTGTAACGAGTCACAGCAGCTGTCAGGCCTTCTGCCAGAATGTACGCAAAGACCCCGAGCTGCTCCCCTACTGCCAAAAATGTGATTCGCGCGGTGGTCTGGAAGCAGTTCGATTGAATGAGCCTTATGTGTATTTATGCCATTTCAATATTATAGATATCGCGATTCCAATCACAATCGATGGCAAATATATCGGCGCCGTCATGGCAGGACAAGTGAAACTTGCCGACCCGGAAAAAGGCCGCGACCTGGAGCAAATTGTCACGTCCAAAAACGTCCCCATGCATGCAGCCAAGTTGGAGGAATTAAAGGATGATTACGCCCAGCTGCCTGTGATGACCTATGAAGAGATTGTAAAAATCTCCAACATGTTATCCCTGCTCTGCAACTACATTGTGGAAGAAGCACTCAACAAAAATCTGTTAGTTGAAATGTTCGAGAAAGCTTCAGGCAATCAGGAGTCGTTAAACCTCTCCACCATTCTGCCTGGGTACTCCATTCGCAATATCGAGTCGATCAAAAAAGAGATGACCAATGCGATTGCAGATGCTTATCTCAAGAACAGCCCAAGTGATGCCGAAAGCTCCAGTCCGGTGCTTCAGCCTGCTTTTGAATACATTCATAGTCACAAAAGCGAACAAGTTTCGCTCAAACAAATGGCTGATCTATGCCACCTGAGTCCGAGTTATTTCAGCAGGCTATTTGCCAAGGAAACCGGCGAGAACTTCACAACCTACCTGGCAAAACTCAAGATTAAGTGGGCTAAGCAATTGTTGGAGGTCACCGACATGCCTGTCTCACAGATCAGTGATGAGCTGGGATTCAATGAATCGGGATATTTTATTAAAATATTCAAAAAGTTCGAGGAAATTACGCCTGCTCTCTATCGCAAATACCTCCAGGAGAAAATGTAGGTTCACTGATACTTTTTTCGTATCAAAGATGAGGTTAAAAGATATTTCACCTATTAATCTGCCATTGCTACAATGGAGTCCAGATCACATAGGGAGGCGGCATACATGGAATATCGTAAATTAGGAAACAGTGGATTAACCGTCAGTGAGATTTCACTCGGCAACTGGATTACGCATGGAGCGCAAGTCGAGGATGGAATAGCAGAAGCTTGTGTACGGGCCGCTTTGGATACAGGCATTACCACATTTGATACGGCAGACGTGTACTCGAATACGAAGGCAGAAACTGTCTTGGGACAGGCTCTTAAGGATATACGAAGAGAAAGTATTGAACTATGCACCAAAGTCTGTCATCCAACCGGCACAGGTCATAATGACCGCGGACTTTCACGTAAACACATCATAGAAGCATGCAATGGTTCATTACGGCGGCTACAGACTGATTATATTGATGTCTATTATGCTCACCGTTATGATTACAATACTCCGCTGGAAGAGTCGTTTCTGGCATTCTCCGATCTGGTGCGTCAGGGCAAGGTTCATTACATCGGGGTGAGTGAATGGAACGCGGATCAGATTGCAAGAGGAGCCGCTTTGGCGCGGGAACTTCATGTACCCTTCATTGCAAGTCAGCCCCAATATTCAATGTTATGGCGTGTGATTGAGCAAGAAGTGGTACCTGCAAGCGACCAAGAAGGACTTGGACAGATTACATGGTCTCCTCTGGCTCAGGGTATACTATCAGGCAAATATGCGCCTAACGAAGCGTTGCCCGCCGGATCACGTGCAGCTGGGGAGGCAGGCGCACCCTTTTTCAATAAACTGGCTGGTCAGTGGTTACGCGAAGATGTTCTTACCGCTGTACAACAGCTTGTTCCGCTCGCTAAAGAGATTGGTCTAACTCTTCCACAACTCGCTGTGGCGTGGGTTCTTCAGCACTCGTATGTCAGTTCCGTCATTATCGGTGCATCCCGACCGGAGCAGGTATTGGAAAATGTAAAAGCTTCTGGTGTGAAACTGGACTCTGCGATCATGACTCGTATTGATGAAATACTGAATCCGTGGATTGAGCGTGATCCAGCCAAGACGGGATAGTTTCTTTTTTACTACTCACAACATATTAAGTTGAACTAATCATTTACACGAAAACGGAGAGGACAGAAAAAACCTGAAAAAGCGGAGCTAAAAGCTTTCTGCAAGAAAGCTACTTCGGAAGCATACACTTCGCCTTTAGCACCAGATTTCCCCTTGAGAAAAGGGATCGAAAAAATCTGGGGATAACAGCGATTGGAAGGTTGTTCTGTCATCGCAGTGTAAGTGTAAATAACCTTTAGTGCAACTCATATTCCCCCTCAACAATGTCCATAAAACGGGATACCACTTCCTGATTCATATCCGTTCGCCATGCCGTATACAACGGTACGGAGGGCGGATTTTCTTGTAATGGAAGAAAGACCACACCCTTTCGCTGGAACACATTCACCGAGGAGGGAACAATGGAAATACCCATGCCCGCTGCAACGAGATTCACAATCGTATACATTTGGATCGCTTCCTGCGTAATTCGAGGGTCTACGCCATGTGCCCTACAATACTCCAGGACCATTCGATGAAATGGGGAGCCCAGATGCCGTGGGACTAAAATAAAATCTTCATCCGCCAGTTCTCGAATCGAAACCTGAGTTTGGGCTGACATCGGGTGATGATCTGGCAACACGGCGAGCAACGTTTCCTCCTGACAGGGGCGGAACGAAACATGTCGGGTATCTTCCTGATACCGCAGAAATCCAATATGGATCTGTCCGTCTTCCAATGCCTGTAATTGTTGGGACGAAGTCATCTCACGTAATGTCAATTCAATCTGCGGATACGCAGTGCGAAATTTTCTAAGCACCTCCACCATGATCCCGCCCGAAGCGGAATCCACGAAGGCTACGGATATATGCCCAATGATACCTTGATCTGCCTTTTGTGTAAGCTGAATAGATCGATCAAGTTGGGCCATGATGAGTCTGGCCTGTTCCAGAAAGACGGCACCCGCTGGCGTCAAACGAACCATTTTTCTCGTGCGCTCCAATAACTTTACGCCAAGCTCTTCCTCCAGATTTTGAATCTGCTGGCTCAGGGGTGGCTGCGTCATGTTTAATTTTTCCGCTGCACGGTGAAAATGAAGCTCCTCCGCCACGGTTACAAAATATCTTAACTTGCGAATATCCATAGGTCTGTTGCGCTTCCTTCCGTCTCCCTGTTAATTCATCTGTTCCTGTACCCAGATCGCAGACTCCGTCAGCATCGTCATTAAATCATTAAAGTCTACCGCAATCTCTCGAATTGGCGTATCTCCTGCATCGTGGATCAACATCAGTATCTTGCCCGAGGTCTGATCCAGCATAGCCATACTACCTTCGCCAAATCCACCAATCGGGAACGGATTGAGATCATCCGACAGCTTGTACTCTTTCTTAACTTCACGGTAGATTTCCAGAAACTCGGGATATGCCCAATCCAGTTCTTTTGCTGAATACAAGGCAGGATCGCCGAAATTACATGCCCCGAATTCAAGCAAAAGTGCACGGTACGCTGCGGGCAGTTGCACGTTATACTTTTGCTCAAAATTCTCAATGCCCTGTTGCGTTTCGGGCGTGCACCCTTCTCCCATAGTCGTATTGTAAGCTTTCACCAAAAGATCACGAATCGGTTCTAATTCCATCGACTTCACTTGAACTCCCCCTTTACATTAGAATCCGCTTGTTATCTCACCTGTGTACGCAACTCTTGATCCAGCCATTCCAGTGCTGCACGCAGCTTATCCTGGGGAATATTCTCATAACGATCACCCGTGGACAATTCAAAGGCACAGCTGTTCCCACTAGTCTTGTTCAGATATGAAGTCATTCCTATGCCAAACCGCTGAGCCATTTGCACAAGGATTGGTTCAACTTCGGCAGCAGCGAGCGCAAAATGTACATGGAACATATTGGATACCGGGACCTCGGGCAAGGTATGTATCCCGTGACAATCATTCAATAGAGATGCCAGTTCTTTAGCCTGCTCATAATAAAGCTCCATTTTGCCAATTCGTTCATTGAAATAATACTGGGAACTCAGAATATACGGATACAGGCCGATCAGATCACCGCCGTGCCGCCGTTTCCATACTTTCGACTCTTGCATCACATCCGTGTCCCCGGCCAATATGGCCCCCGCAATGCCCCCGATCCCTTTGTAAAAGGACACATACACCGTATCAAACAGACTGCAAATCTCCGCTGGCGTTTTCTCGTAATAGGGAGTAATCTCAAACAGGCGTGCCCCGTCCAGATGCAGCTTAATCCCGCGCTCACGGCAATAGGCCGAGATCGCTTCCAGTTCTTCATATGCTGGCAACTGCCCCCCAATCTCGCGTTGTGGCAGTTCCAACAGCAGGCAGGCAATGTCCTGATCAAGCGCTTGTACATCTTCTAAACGAATCAACCGATCCTTGTCCGCCAGCAAAATCGATTCAATCTGGTGTAACTCTTTCAATCCGTCTTCCTCATGGATTTCCAGATGACACAGAGGGTGGTAAGCTACTCGCTTTACTCCTATTCGGTCACACCAGATCCGTAATGCAATCTGCTGCGCCATCGTTCCGCTTGGGAAAAATACCGCCGATTCCTTGCCGAGAATGTCAGCCATCTGTTGCTGAAATTCTTCAATGATGGAGCCGTTGCCGTAGTGGTCACTATACAGCTCCCCATCAACCTGATCCAGTACGTTCTGAAGCACCTTCACTTGGCGACTGCCGTGACCGCCTACAATAAAATCTACCTGATTAAATGCATCAGCCAATGTTAACGTAGTATCCTCCAAAGCCATTCACTCCTTTATAATGCGTGTTCAAAAGCTATCTTTTTCAACAACCTCTAAAGTTCTGGTTCTGTAATGATCTGTACCAAAGCGCTTAGCGCACTAGATATATATTCACCACGGGAATACACAAATCCTACTTCCAACCGGCAATAGGGATCTGGCAAAGACATCACCGCGATCTCACCTCTTAATTCTGCTTTGGTAACTGAAGACCGCGGCAGCAATGATACACCGAGCCCGGCAGATACCCCATTCAGAATCGTGTCCAGTGTTCCATATTCCATAATGCTCAGTGAGTGGATACCCTGATCTTTCAAAAAGGATTCCGCCTGAGTGCGATGTGTGCATCCGATCTCAAAAAATAACATCGGCCTGGACAATAACTCGTGTATCTCATGTACTCCAGGTTCGGCGATCAATACCAATTCCTCGTCATACATCTTCATATAGTTCAGATCAGGATGATCGATTGGGCCATATATTAACGCCCCATTCAATTCATGTTGAATCACCTTCTGATTCAGCTCATGGGTCCCACCCGTGACAAGCGAGTGTTGTACCTCCGGGTAACATGAACTGTATTCAGCCAGGAGCGGCGTGAGGAAAGTGGAAGCTGCTGTCTCAATGGCACCCAGACGAAGCATGCCGGAAGGCGGATTCCCCACTTGTGTGGCCTGCTCTGCTTCATATAATAATTGCAAAATTCGATCCGCATACACCAGTAGGTTCTCGCCCGCTGGTGTAAGAGACATCCCCCGATTGGAACGATGAAACAGCGGTACTTGTAGCTGTGTCTCCAACTGTTTGATTCGTGTGGTCACATTGGATTGTACATAATTGAGTGCGAGTGCAGCTTTACTGATACTACCTTCGCGGGCAACCGCCTGAAAAATTTTCAAATCACCTGCATCCATACCCTGATCACCTGCTCGTCGTTATATCGGCATTCATTCTTCATCATCTAATTCATGCAAAGTGCTTATCTATTATTTTCAATGATACTGACAATCATTTTTGTTCATTTTACGTGAATCTGCCCTATCTGTACAATGAGGCTCAGTAGTGAAATCTGGCTAGATAGACAGGAGGAATATTGACATGAAAGCTATGATCCATTCGGGCCAGAGCGGCCTTGCTGGTCTTCAATATACAGAGTCAACATCTCGGGTACCCGAAGCCGGGGAAGTGCAGATCCAATTGAAATCCGCTGGAATCAACCATCGGGATCTATTTATCATGGCAGGACGCGGAACCCAGGACATCCCGCTCATTCCCGGTTCCGATGGAGCAGGTATTATCGTAGAGATTGGCGAAGGTGTAAGTGGACTCGAGATAGGGGATGAAGTCATTATCCATCCTACACTCGGTTGGGAAGTTGCGAATAACGTACCGATCGTGCCCGATATTGTTGGTGGTCCTACGGATGGAACGCTGGCTCAATATATAACGTTGCCTGCTGAAAATGCCCTGCCTAAGCCAGCCCACCTATCTTGGGAGGAAGCAGGCGTGTTATCCCTTTCAGCGCTGACGGCCTATCGCGCCTTGTTTACTCGCGGCGTATTAAAGCAAGGTGAACATGTCCTTATTCCCGGTATTGGCGGTGGTGTGGCAACTTATGCCCTGCTCATGGCAGTAGCGGCTGGTGCCAAGGTGACTGTCACCTCCAGAAGTGAAGCCAAAAGAAATGAGGCACTGGGCTTGGGTGCTACCCATGCGTTGGATAGTCATGCCGATTGGATTTTGCAGAACGATCTGGAACCTGTGGACATGATCTTGGATAGCATCGGACAAGCCATGTTTCCGAAATATTTTGATATAATCAGACCAGGTGCACGTATCGTGATGTATGGTGCAAGCTCGGGGGATGATCTGACCCTACCAATTCGCTCTATCTTCTTCCCGCAGATCAGTCTGATCGGCACCTCTATGGGCAGCCGTGAGGAGTTTGTGCAGATGCTGCGATGGGTGGAGCAGCATGATATACATCCTGTAATCGATAGCGTATATCCGTTGCAAGACGTAGCGAGAGCATTCGAACGCATGGAAAAAGGCGAGCAGTTTGGTAATCTGGCTATACGTATGGAGTGAGGCTAGATAAATTGAACTAGAGAATAGTTACACTGCACACTCCGATGACAGAACAACCTTCCGATCGCTGTTATCCCCAGATTTTTTTGATTCCTTTTATAAAGGGGAAATCCGGGGATAAAGGCGAACGCTCCGCTTCTTCAGGTCCCTTCTGTCCTCTCCGTTTTGTGTAAATGTTTAGTTTAATTTATATAGATTGTAGTCCTCTCTTATTAGAACGAATCGAATTAGCTCAAAGCCCAATGCAAGACTAGGATATGTCTTCAAACTCAGGCATGGTATACGATGATGGGTTTCAACATCTAAAAAGTCTTGAAGTTCAAGCTGATTGCTCATAGCGAATGGGTGGCAATTTACTAAGGAACATAGGGCGTCTTAATTGGCCTTAAAGTACTCTTTCTAAATTTTAAGGAACTTCAGACACGTTATTTCCCAAAAATCACAGGTTATGACGCTGCAAACGGCTGTTTATTCGAATATAGTGTGTCTCAGGTTCCTTAGATTTCCGCGGGCGCTTCTCTCATCCTTGAATAAGACGTCTCAGATTCGTTAGCGCTCGTTCAAGTTGGTTCACGATATTAATCATTCAGGAGGTGTAAATACATATGGACAATCGATCGCATCTGGTAGAATTGGTTCGCAAACTAATGGACGCCGAAGGAACCGAAGCTGAGTTGGATGACATGTTAACGGAGCTACAGCAGCTGGTCCCCTATGCAGAGATCAGTAATCTGATTTTCTGGGATGATCGAGACCTTACGCCGGAACAGATTGTTGAGGAAGCGTTGGCAGCTCGTCCGATCATTCTTCCGCCCCCATCTTCATATTCTTCAGGAGGTGAATGATAGCCAATGTCTGATATGAATCATTTCAATCATAACAACAATGAACACCCTAATTTTAACGAAATCAGCGGTGAAGAGAAACTCCAGGCACTTCGTGATCTGATCGAACTAACCGATAGCCAACTTACTCAGCAAGTTCTCGCGATTGGCATGGATTTACATGAAGAAGATCTCATCCGTATTGAAGCATGGCGTGCTTTAGGCATGGCAGAGTCTTCCTCACTTTTGGATGAAATTCGTCATGCTGCCGCACAACTTGTTCGTGAATCGGAAGAAGATGAGGATGTACAGATTTATGCGTTACAGACTCTAGCCTTGTTACCTGCTACCGAAGCTGAGATTACGTTGGCTCAGGATGTATTGTCGGGGAATGCCTACATTTTACTTCAAGGTGCAGCTTTTGCTATTCTTACTGCTCACAAACATGTTCCAAGCGCAGTCCTTGCGCTAAAATCTCTTCAATCTCATCCGCATTTCGGCGCTTCCGCCAAGCGAGAACTGCATTCCATATCAGAAAGTGATGATCTATGAATCAGGCCAAGCTGGAACGTTCTTATGCAGAAGAATCAGCACCTCGTGAACGAACGGAAGAACAGAAGATTGAGATTCTCAGATCCTGCATGTATCCCTATCCGGTTAAATCATCAGTAATCCAAGTTCCCCCTCCCCAATTTCCATAATTTCGTTATAATGGTAAGCAAGACATCATGCTACTGGAGGAGAATTATGGAAAAGGAAGCTCTACGGAACGTGGAACAACTAGCTCTGAAGAAACATAAGATTTACAAACAAAGCTTAATCAGGTACCTTGCACGCTCCATGCTGGCCAGTATGTTTATCGGATTCGGCGTCATCGTGGCGTTTAAGACAGGTAACTTCTTTTATATGGAGCAATCCCCGTTTACCTATCCGATGGCAGCCATTACGTTCGGCGCGGCCATCATCCTGATCGCTTACGGTGGCGGTGATTTGTTCACGGGCAATACGTTCTATTACACGTATGCGGCGCTGCGCAAGAAGCTGCGCTGGTTCGAAGTCATCAAGCTGTGGATTGCGAGTTATAGCGGTAACCTGATGGGCGCAGCCGTGTTTGCCCTATTAATCTATCTGACCGGATTATTCGACTCTTCCCAGGTGAACGGTTTTTTGTTAAGCGTGGTGGAACACAAGATGGAAGTCCCGACCATGCAGCTTTTTTTCCGGGGAATTTTGTGTAACTGGCTCGTATGTATGGCGTTCTTTGTGCCGATGTTCATGAAGGAGAATGGAGCCAAAATGTTTGCCATGATGCTCTTTGTGTTCTGCTTCTTCATCTCGGGATATGAGCACAGCATCGCCAATATGTGTACGTTCGCGATTGCACTTGTGCTGAACCACCCGGGGACGATCTCATTTGAAGGTGTGCTTCACAACCTGGTGCCCGTGACCTTGGGTAATCTGGTGGGTGGTGTGCTGCTGATGGGCTTTATGTATTATGCGGTGAACAAACCGTTTCTGGATGAAGAGACACATTAATCTTTGGCAAAAAAAGATCTCCTTACAGTCCGGTCCGTTGACCGTGGCTAATCGGTAAGGAGAATCCAAAACACCCCAGCAGCCTTCCCATCTCAGGGAAAAGGTTGCCGGGGTGTTTCTCTATGGGCAGTCTCACGGATAAGCCGCCTGCCCCTTGCTTTTAGCCATGTGTCACATGAACACACATGGCTCCATGCTGTGGGTCGGCAAGCAGGCCGCAATCAGGTAGCCCTGCGTTGCCCGCCTGCGAATTCCATCCGTGGCTTAGAAGTAATCCCGCCACGGAGTATATTCAATATCGTTGTCGCCACGCGTGACCACGATCATATTTTCCATTTTGCCCGTTTCCTTATTGGTACGGTAGATCATCGTACGTGTCTCGCCTTCCTCCGGCACGGAGAACAGGAATTTATCCGCGACGAAGGATGAACCTAGTCCTGTCGCATGTTCCGTAAAGGCAGAGCCCGTCTTGCTTGTGAGCAACAGACCAATGCCGTAGGCTGTAGCCGTTTGTGCTGCTTTGCCAAAGAGATGCTCGCCTTGACTGGTGGTGTGCGTTTGCTCCGAATACTTATACTTTTCCGTATCTTTGGTATAGTCCACCACATTGCCCTGTTTATCCAGACTGATGGTGGTCGTTTCACCCTTGTCGCTTTTCACCTGATACGTACCTACGATGGAATCCTCGGTTATTTTTACCGTCTTGCCAGTGTTGGGGTCAGTCTGATAGATTACATCTTCATACTGAAGCCGAATGATGTTCATGCTGGCCTGAATCTGCTGCGCCAGTTCTTCGTCACCCATCTCTTTGGCTTTCTTCAGCATTTCCTCATAGTTCTGGTATTTCTCGGCATCCTTCTCATCCCATTCATCCATGTTCTTTGGTGGACCTGGCGTTTTGTCCAGATCATCGCCTTTATTTTTGCCCATGGTTGATAGCGCCCGCGCTGCGGTCAGCGCCGTCATGATTGCCTGGCTCACCGCCTCCTCATCTGTCGTGCGGAAACGCTCGGCAATTTTCTTAAGCTCCGACTGAATGGACAGAACCAGTTCCAGAACAGATTTCATCGTGCCTTGAGCCGTTGAATAATCGTTATAAAAACGCTCACGCTCCATGCCATCCCAGTTGCTGCGCATGACACTCATCTTGCCGTCCAATGTGGACATGAAGCCCGATAATTGCTGATGTGCCTGAGCGAACTGCCCACTGACCGTCTCCAGTTGTTCCGGTGTCACCTTGATCTGTGTCATCCTGCACACTCCTCATCCTGGTCATTTATAACTCATGGTCTATCCATTACGACAATCTCTCGGCCTCTTCCTGTTTGATCTCCAGATGCAACAGTGGAAACGGATTACCGGAACTATCCAATTCAGACCGCCCCATCTGTACAAATCCCATCTTTTCATAGAATCGGGCTGCCCCAGTATTCTGCTCATTAACATCCACCTTGAGGTGACGGCCTTTGATTTTGAAGGTATGGTTTATTAACAGACGTCCCAGACCCTGTCCGTGTTGGCTCGGATCTACAAACAGCATCTCGATAAAGTTATCATCCACACCAATAAAACCCACGGGTTCTTGCTTCGTATTGAGCACTTCCCAAACCTCGACTTGCCTTTGTTGCAACACATCACTCACCACTTTTTTGTAGAACTGAATGTGATGCTCTTCCAAAAACGTATGTGTTGCCCGCACAGCACTCTCCCAGATCTCGACCAACTTGTCATGATCCTGTTCCCGATATGCAACGACTAACATGTCCAATGTATTCTCCTTTTCTAGTAAGTGAATATGTAAAAGCCCGATCCTGGGATCGGACTTGTTTAATACATCATATTTGAAATAACTTTACGTTTATTTTACCATGTCCATCATTCAATCTGTACCCATAATTTCCAATCTTGTGTCAACGTTCTACCCCCGTTTTTGGCTTCCAACGGAAGGTTGCTGCCGACTGGGAAGGCAGTATATATTGAAACGTATCTCCGTCCATGACTACATCTAAGGAAACTTCTGCCTCACCCGTATTAGCTGCAACCAGCACCATCGTTCCATCAGGATTGCGGAAGGCTACGTTCTCGATCTGCCCATGTTCTTGCGTGGAATCCACTCTTACAGCTCCCGGACGCACATAACGGCTGATGTGGCCCAACGCATAATACTCGACATTTCTAGTGATTTCATCACTGTAAGGGTCAATCGTCACAACCCCACGGCAGTTCTCACAGCCCTCGTTCGTGGGACCCCCTTGCGGATCGAGTGCAATGTTCCAGAGCAGTACATTCT